>JAEEGI010010951.1_pt1 | contig 19658 bp, 14 predicted proteins | sample 8958751 | NCBI WGS metagenome assembly JAEEGI01 (sample SAMN16246545, study PRJNA631951) | gut metagenome | biome: gut microbiome; feature: rumen; material: KS-attached | host: Bos | place: Iran: Karaj | collected 2018-10 | reverse complement strand
AGGCGGACGCACCGGCGTCGATCGCCTTTTCGTTCATCTCAACGATTTCCTTGCCCTTCTTCATGAACTTCTGGGCTTTTTCTTTCATATAACCGATCGCTTCTTCGGCGGGCAGGACCTTCGCCAGCGAGAAGAACGCGGACTGCAGCACGGTGTTGGTTCTCTTGCCGAGACCGATTTCCGCCGCGATGTCGATCGCGTTGACGGTATAGAGCTGGATGTTGTTCTTGGCGATGATGCGCTTGGCTTCGCCGTTGAGCTTTTCAGCGAGCTCTTCCGGGCTCCACTGGCAGTTGATCAGGAATACGCCGCCGGGTTTGACGTCGTTGACCATCTTATAGCCCTTTTCGACATAGGACGGGTTGTGGCACGCCACGAAGTCCGCTTTGTTGATGTAGTAGGGCGCCTTGATCGGGGCGTCGCCGAAACGCAGGTGCGAGATCGTCACGCCGCCGGTCTTCTTGGAGTCATACTGGAAGTACGCCTGAACGTATTTGTCGGTATGGTCGCCGATGATCTTGATCGAGTCCTTGTTCGCGCCGACGGTGCCGTCGCCGCCGAGGCCCCAGAACTTGCATTCGATCGTGCCGGGGGCAGCGGTATTCGGGGCTTCCTTCTCTTCAAGAGAGAGATAGGTCACATCGTCGTTGATACCGATCGTGAAGTGCTTCTTCATGTCGGCTTTCGCGAGCTCATCATACACCGCGAACACGCTCGCCGGCGGGGTATCCTTCGAGCCGAGACCGTAGCGGCCGCCGATGACCGCGATATCGTTGCGGCCGGTTTCGTTGAGCGCAGCGACAACGTCGAGGTACAGCGGTTCACCGAGGGAGCCGGGCTCCTTCGTGCGGTCGAGGACGGCGATCTTCTTGACGGAAGCGGGGATCGCGTCGGCCAGATGCTTTGCGGAGAACGGACGGTACAGGCGGACCTTCACGAGACCGACCTTTTCGCCCTTGGCGGTCAGATAATCGATAACTTCTTCCGCCACGTCGCAGATGGAGCCCATCGCGATGATGATCTTGTCGGCGTCGGGGGCGCCGTAGTAGTTGAACAGTTTGTAGTCAGTGCCGAGCTTGGCGTTGACCTTGTCCATGTATTCTTCCACGATCGCCGGCATCGCGTCATAGTACTTGTTGCAGGCTTCTCTGTGCTGGAAGAAGATGTCGCCGTTTTCGTGCGAGCCGCGCATAACCGGGCGCTCCGGGTTGAGCGCGCGCTTGCGGAACGCTTCGACTGCGTCCATATCGCACAGTTCTTTGAGGTCTTCATAGTCCCAGACCTTGATCTTCTGCAGCTCGTGGGAGGTGCGGAAGCCGTCGAAGAAGTTGATAAACGGGACACGGCCCTTGATCGTCGCCAGATGCGCCACAGCGCCGAGGTCCATCACTTCCTGGGTGTTGGTTTCCGCGAGCATGGCAAAGCCCGTCTGACGGCAGGCGTAGACGTCGGAGTGGTCGCCGAAGATGTTCAGCGCGTGAGACGCGACGCAGCGCGCGGACACGTGGAACACCGACGGAAGCAGCTCACCGGCGATCTTGTACATATTCGGGATCATCAGCAAAAGACCCTGCGACGCGGTATAGGTCGTGGTCAGCGCGCCCGCTGCGAGCGAGCCGTGCACCGCGCCTGCCGCACCGGCTTCCGACTGCATTTCGGAAACCTTGACGGTCGTGCCGAAGATGTTCTTCATGCCCTGCGCAGACCACTGGTCCACATAGTCCGCCATCGGGCTGGACGGGGTGATCGGGTAGATGCCCGCAACTTCCGTAAACGCGTAGGATACATACGCGGCGGCGTTGTTGCCGTCCATGGTTTTCATTTTTCTTGCCATTGTTTGTCCTCCTTTGATATGGTTACAAAAGATTTTACTGTATTTTGCAGTTGATAAACAAGCCGGATTTTCCGATTATAATCAACTTCATGTTATTGTATCACGAATCAAAAAAGATGTAAAGAGATATGGAAAGAAAAATGTGAGAAAAGTTTTGGAAGACAGCAAACGGGCACAGAAAAACGGGGCGAAAGAATCGCCCCGCAAAAGATGACTGTATTCGTTTTGTGTTTATTCCTTAATCACGTTGAACACTTTCTCAAAGAACCACAGTACCAGATGGATGATCTTGATCCAAATCTTGTCGTGATGCTTGCCGCAATACGGACAGCGCCATGATCAGCGAAAGCAGTACGCTGATTGTTTTTTTCATTTGTTTCACGTTGATCAGTCTCCTTTGTCAAAAATAACAACAGAAGCGCCGCTTCCGCTGTTTTGCTGATAACAATCCCGTACCCGGGGCGTATTTTCAGACTATCAGCTATTTTCAAAATAGCACAGAGCATTTATCCTGTCAATCGTAAACCCGTTATTATAAAAGATTATTCCTGATCGGCGGCCGCGTGCGCGGCTTCTTCTTTTTCCGCACAAAAAAAGCCTCCCGCGGCGCTGCCGCGAAAGCCTTTTTCTTATTTACTGTTCTGTTACTGTTGGCGTTTCTTCACGATCCGTACAACGGCAAAGACGACCAGGAGAATTCCCATCGCAACGAGCAGGTTGTAAAGCCAGAAGGGCTTTTTCCGGACGTCGTGCGCAGCGACGAGATTCGTGGAATAAACCATCCCGTCCGCGTGGTAGGTCACGGTGCCCAGCACCTGGTTTTGCTTGACCGGCGCCTTGATCTCCTCGGAAAGATCGAGCTGCGTCCGGATGTTGTCCGGCGCGGTCCCGTTTGGCGCGACGGCGTAAATGTCGGTCCGGATCAGCACGTCGAGCGTCTCCTGTCCTTTGACGGCGTGGATGACGTTGACTTCACTGAGCGGCTTCGTCTTGTCCGCGATCTGCCGGAACGCGTAGTTGTCATAGACAAATTCCAGCAGCTTCTTCGTGTCGGAAAAGCGTTCGTTCGTGTTGCCGATAATCCGCCCGCCCAGAACGACGGAGATCAGGTTCAGGTCGTCCTTCGCGCTGCTCGCGACGAGGCACTCGCCCGCTTCTTCCGTGTATCCGGTTTTGATGCCCGTGCAGTAGGGAACATAGTAGCTCCCTTCGGAAAGCAGGGCGTTCGTGTTTTTGAAGGTCCGGTCTTTGTTTGGGTAACGGTCGGTCGCGGGGAGGGTAATGCTCTTTGTTGTCACGATCTCGTTGAACACGTCGTGCTTCTGACATGCCCGCGCGATCAAAAACAAATCGTACGCGCTGCAATAGTGGTCTGCGTCGTGGATCCCGTTGGGGTTCACAAAATGCACCGATTCGCAGCCGAGCTCCTGCGCTCTTTCGTTGCAAAGTGCGGCGAACGCCCCCACGCTCCCGCCGACGTGCTCCGCCAGCACATAGGCGGCGTCGTTCGCACTCGGGATCAAAAGCGCCTGCAGCAGCGTGTACACGCTCAGCTGTTCGCCGGGCTGCAGATTCGCGCGAACATAACCGTCCGGCACCAGAGACACCGCCCGGTTCGAGACAGTCGCGGTCTCGTCCAATGTGCAGTTTTCCAGAACGACCAGCGCCGTGAGGATCTTCGTCGTGCTCGCCGGAAACATTTTATCGTGCGCGTTCTTTTCATAGAAGACCTTGCCGCTGACGGGGTCCGCCACAAACGCCGCTTTGCAGCCGATCTCCGGCGCGTTTTGGGACGGCGCCTGCTCGTCCTTCACATAGTCGACCGTCAGCCTTGCCGTATCCGCGATTGTGCCGTTCTCATACAGCAGATCGGCGTAGGGATAGCTCCCGTCCGCAAACAGCGCCTTCACGTCCCCGCTCTCCGCGACTGCGGTCAGCGGCAGAAATACAAAGCAAAAGGTCAAAAGACAAATTAAAAGCTTCTTTTTCATAGCTGCCCTCATTCTTGTTTTGCTATTTCAAAAAGGCGCGCGTCTTCCGATGCGCGCCCTGAAAGGCCGAACCAAAGCCGGCGCTCAGTTCATCGCCTTGGCGAGGTATTCTTCCAGCGTCAGACCGTTGTCCATGATCTCCTTCGCGATCTCGGGGCTGTCGATATAGCGGAAGTGCCACGGCTCATAGCCGTAACCGGTGACGTCTTCCTTGCCTTCGGGATAGCGCAGGATGAAGCCGTAGTCGGCGAGTCTCTTGTGGATCTCCGCGAAGATCTCTTTTTCGGCGATCATCTCGTCGTTGTCGTTGATGATCACGCCGTCCTTGATGATACAGACGTCGATCGCGAGCGCGGTATGGTGCTCAGAGAAGCCCGGCACCGCCACATATTTCTGGGTATACTCCAGACCGTATTCCTCTTCAAACTCTTTCCAAAGCTCTTCCTGACGGGAAACCGGACGGTAGGTACTGTCGAGCAGAATGATGATGCCGTCTTTTTCCAGGTCAGCCTGCAGCGCACGGAACGCGGCGAGGGCTTTCTTTTCCACCTTGAACACGTCGGTCGGCAGATAATCGTTGTTTTCGTTCAGCTCAATACCCTCCGGGAGCGTGTTCTGGGCGTCTTCCAGTTCCACGACGGATTCCCAGTCGTCGGGCAGCTTGTTCTGTTTGTTGACCAGCACAAGGTAGTCATACTTCGGGGCTTCCGCGTTACTGCCGCAGGCGGCAAACACAAGGCCGACAAGAACGACCGCCAGCAATATCACAATTGCTTTTTTCATAAGATACAACATCCTTTCGCCGTTTTTATGACGGTTTCACTATAGCACAGAATACCGGCACTGTCAAGCGCGGCAACTTATTTTTCTTTGCCGCTCTTTTCCCGCGTCACTGCACGATAAAAAAGCGCCGCGCTTTCTTGATTTCCCCGCCGGAAGCTGTTATAATACAAGCGAATCCTAATTCCGGAGGCATTATTATGGATAACCTGAAAATGATCCTGCAGCGGGCGGGCACGTTCCTGACCGCGATTTTCCTTGCGCTGACAACGCTCAGCGTCGGGAACAACCTGATCATCAAAAAAGACGACGGCGTGCGCCTTTCGGCCGCGCTGGTAAGCGACGTCCACTACGGAGACGCTTTCTATCGCCAGCTGTCTCTCCCGCCCGGACTGCGCGATATATCGCGCCATGTGAAGCCGGACCTCTTTGTGCTCGCGGGCGACTGCACCGACAACGGCAACGACGAAAACTGGTCGGCGCTGCAAAAGGCGATTGACAAGAACCTCAAGGTTGACAACATCATCCTCGCTCTCGGAAACCACGATACCTGGACGTCCTATGACGACGGGCACTACTACGACGAGGCAAAGGGCAACTTCCTGCGCTATTCCAACGCCATCATGGGCACCGACTTTGACACGGTCTGGTCAGTGCGCGAGATCGCCGGCTATTCGTTCATTATTCTCGGCTCCGAGGCCGATTCCACCGGCGCGACGATCTCCAACGCCCAGCTTTCCTGGCTGGAGACCACGCTCGAAGCGGCCGCCGCAGCCGCAGACGGCAAGCCGATCTTTGTCATCAACCACCAGCCTCTGAACTACACCCACGCCGTCGGCGACAACGAGCACGGCAACGGCTTCGAATCGAACGCGACGAGCACCCGTCTGCAGGCGATCCTCGACCAATATGAAAACATCTTCTATATCTCCGGACACCAGCACTATCCGCTCGCGCTCGAACCGACGACGGAGGACCCCGTCGGCTTTACGACGATCGAACACGTCGGCGAGCATATCACGAGCGTCAATCTCCCCTGCTACGGTTACGGAACCTTCCTCGAGGGCGGCACGAGCGTCTTCGGCGAAGGGCTTGTGATGTACGTCTTCGACGACCACGTCCAGTTTAAGGGGAGAAACTTCTTCCTTGCCAACTTCTCGCGCGATTTTGACGTGTCGGTCCCGCTGGAAACCGCTGACGCCGCCGCGCAGGACGCCGCCTGAGGACACTGTGATGCCAAAGGAAAAAGCGCCACGCAACAAAACGATCGACACGCCCCTAGCGGAGGGCGAAACGTATCTCGCGCGCTGCATCACGCTTGACGCGCCTGTAACCGACATCGCCGCCGTCGCGGATAAAACCGTGATCGGCGATATGTTTGCGGTGTGTCCCCTGCTGCCGAAAGAGAGCGTCGATCTGATCGTCGCGGACCCGCCGTACAACCTGACAAAGGCCTTCCACGGCGGGACGTTCACAAAGAAAACCGCCGCCGACTACGAGGCTTACACCCGCCGGTGGCTTTCTCTGGTCGTGCCGCTGCTGAAACCGACGGGCTCGCTTTACGTCTGCTGCGACTGGGAAACGAGTCTGATCGTCGGGCGCGTCCTCGGCGACTATCTGCACGTGAGAAACCGCATCACCTGGCAGCGCGAAAAGGGGCGCGGCGCGAAAGAGAACTGGAAGAACGGGCTGGAGGATATCTGGTTCGCAACAAAGAGCGACGTTTACACGTTCCACCTCGACGCCGTGAAGACCCGCCGCAAGGTGATCGCCCCCTACCGCGTTGACGGCGCGCCGAAGGACTGGACCGAAACGGCAGACGGCAACTACCGCGACACCTGCCCGTCGAACTTCTGGGACGATATCACAATCCCCTTCTGGTCGATGGCGGAAAACACGGCTCACCCGACGCAGAAGCCGGAAAAGCTGATCGCGAAGCTCGTTCTCGCGAGCGCCGACCCGGGCGACCTGGTGTTCGACCCGTTCCTCGGCTCCGGCACGACGAGCGTCGTTGCCAAAAAGCTCGGCCGCCGCTATCTCGGCGTGGAGTTGGACCCGCAGTACTGTCTTTGGGCAGAGCAGCGGCTCGTTCTCGCCGACGCCGACCCGACGATCCAGGGCTACACGGACGGCGTGTTCTGGGAACGGAACACCCTTCCGGCGCAGAAGAAGAAGTAAAAAGCCGCCTTTCGGCGGCTTTTTACAGTGGCTGGTGACACTAGTGGCTAGTAGTTAGTCAAGAGGGACTAAGGAACTGAAACATGGATAATGAATTCATTTCAAATTCCACATTTAACTGCACATTGCACACTCCACACTGCAAACTGAAAAAACCGCCCTCGCAAGGGCGGTCTTTTTTACTTCACTTCCTGTTCGAGATAGCGGACGAAGTCGCCGACGGTGATCAACTGCGGCAGCATCCGGTCGGGAATCGAAATATCAAACGTCTCCTCCACGATGCAGACCAGGTCGAACAGTTCGAACGAGTTCAGTCCGAAATCGGCGGTCAGCACGTCGTCCTCCTTGGCGCTCGTGATCCGTCCGTCGGTATAATCGCTCAAGATTTCCAGCAATTTCTTTTGAATATCCATAGTTTACTCCTTCGATTTTTCTTTCCCGGCACGGCGTTTGCGCCAGATCTCATTATAAATCTCCTCCACGGCGAGCGAAATCTTCGTCACGGAGAATTCGCACCGTTCGGGGAACACATACCATGTGTCGTCCAGCGTGTTCAGGTCGATACAGTCGCGCTTTCTGCCGAAGCGGTAGTTGTATTCCACGTGAGCGGCGTACTGTCCGGCGGCGGGGATCTCCATCGAGAACGGTTCGCCGTCGTAGTTGCGGATGCCCTTGAGGTGGAAGCCGTCCATATCGTGCACGAGCGTGCCGTGTCCCATGTGAACAAACCCGCTGGCGTTCGGCAGGTCGTTGACGTCGACCTGGCTTTCAAAGCGGTAGGTCCCGCCCTGGACTTCTTTTTTCACCTGCTCGCGCTCCCAGAGGTACCAGTCGGTCGCAAAGCGGAACTCGGTTTCGCCGCTGTTCGCCTGCAGTTCGCCGTACTCTGTCAGCGTCCAGCTCTTGCCGCAGTGTTCGCAGTAGATCTTGTCGCCCTTTGAGCGCATCTTGTATTCCGTCATGCAGTGCGGGCACTGGTACAGTACCTTGTGGAGTCCTTCGGCGCGCTTCGGGTAGCTGACGCGGATGTGCTTTTCGCTCTGCCAGCGGAAATCGTCGTTGTAAAGCAGGGTGCGTATCTTGTCGTTGATCTCATCGATCGACGCTTCCTGCAGCTGCTCCGGCGTAAAGGCAAGGGTCAGTTCCGCCTCCACGGGCCGCACCTGCAGCTTGCGCGCGATGGAGTGATCGCCCCAGAAGGGGTCATAGATGTGGTGGCCGCGGCAGACGAATGTGACCACGGGAACCTTCATATGCTTGCAAAGCTGACCGATCGCGTCGGGGATGACCTCGGTCAAGCCGCACAGCGAATAGCGCGCTTCAGCGTAGATGCCGAACACCAGTCCGTCCTGGATCGCCTTGCGGCAGGTCCGCAGCAGACCGACGTCCGCGGTGTATTTGCGTTTGGGGACACCGCCGAACCGGCGCAGGAAGAACTCGCGGCCGATGTAGTCGTCCACAGCGGCAGGGAACACGCCCCGGTCGGGATAGATCGCCGACATCATCACATAGAAATCGTAAAACGCGTTGTGGTTGCAAAGCAGAATATACGGCGGCTTGACGCCTTCCATGCCGACTTTCGTGATCTTGCCGTCATGGATCTTGCGCCGCACGGTCGAAAAGCCGTAGATCAGCGGCTGGACAAAACCGTCCTGCGCCGTCGCGGGCTTCGTCATATCAAATTTCTTTTTTGCGGGCGGACCGCCTCGGGTATATCGTCCGTAACCCATCATAATTGAAACACCATCCTAAGATTTGAACTTCTGAAAACCGGGTTTCCTGTTTCAAGTCATAGTATACCCAATGATAATACTTTTTTTCTCATTTATTTTTCTGTTTTGGAAATATAGCGAGATTTACTGATTAACCTTTTGTTAATAAAACGTGATAATATTTTGACAAAGTGAAAAGCGACAAAGAAACGCCTGCGGTTTCCTTTTTTTTTGTACGCATTGACAAAGGACGCCGGATGATGTAAACTTAAAGCGAACCCTGTCAAAAGGAGACGATGCGACATGCTGAGAATCATACAACTGTTCTGGACGGTGCTTTCGCTTCTGGTTTCGCTTCTCGGCGGACAGAAAGTCGTCCCGTACCACCCCGACGATTACGCCGCCGAACTGCCGCAGTATGTGATCGAAGGAGACGTGCGCGTGGAACTGCTGCGCGACAGTCTGGTACGGCTCGAAGTGAAGGGCCCGCGCGGCTTCGAAAACCGCCCGTCGTTCACGGTGGAAAAGAGAAGCGGCTGGGACACGGTCTCCTTCACCGAAAAGGAAAACGGCGGCTATCGCGTGATCGAAACAGCGCAGTACACGGTATATGTGCCGCAGAACGCCGCAAGTGTTGACGGCTGCTATATCACTGACCCGCAGGGCAACCCGCTCTGGCAGTTTGAGACGGACAGCACCAGCAACATCTTTTTGCCGTCCGCGTCGGAAGAGCTCGCCGCCTGGTCGTTCACCGATACACCGCGCGTGATCCCCTCGCCCGACGGCTACAGCGTGGCGCAGAACTTCTTTGAAAACAACGGCTGGGACCTTAGAAACGACGCGCAGGACGTGTTCGTCTTCCTCCCCGGCGGCGATTACAAGACCTTCACGCAGGACTTCACCGACCTGACCGGCAAAACCGAGATGCTGCCGCTCCAGCTGCTCGGCTACTGGGATTCGCGCTACTATGAATATAATCAGCAGACCGCGTGGCAGCAGATCCAGGACTATTACAGTAAGGGCTATCCGCTCGACGTACTCGTGATCGACACCGACTGGCGCATCTCCACCGGCGGCACGGGCTACAACATCAACCGCACACTGTTCCCGACGTTTGAGCTGTTCGCGAAGAAGGCGCACGACGCGGGCGTCTCGCTTGTCTTCAACGACCACCCCGAGCCGACAAGCGGCAGCGGGAGCCTCCTGGATAAATATGAGATCTTCTACCGCACGTCGAACCTCCAGAAGATCCTCAAAAAAGGGCTCGACTACTGGTGGTACGACCGCAACTGGTGGACGAGTCTCAAACCGATCCACGAGAACCTTTCGATCTACACGACCGGCATGTACGCCTACCACTGGATCACAAAATCGTATTATGAGGACGCCGCCAAATGCGGCCAGGCCGCCCGCCGTCCGATCATCATGGCGAACGTTGACGGCGTCGGCAACGGGACGCTCGAATATCCGAGCGAGCTTGCGGCGCACCGCTATGCGCTGCAGTGGACCGGCGATATCGGCACATCCAACACGTCGCTCGCGCAGGAAATCGAAAACATGGTGCTGCTCGGAAACGAAGCCGCCCTCCCCTACACGAGTTCCGACCTCGGCGGTCACACCTCGACGGTCACGGACGATATGTACGTCCGGTGGATCCAGTACGGCGCATTGTCTCCGATCATGCGTGTTCACTGCACGAAGCCGTATTCCCGGATGCCGTGGCTCTACGGCGACACCGCCGAACAGGTGACGCACCAATACGTCGATCTGCGCTACCGGCTGCTGCCGCTGTACTACGCGCTCGCGCACGAAAACTATGAGACCGGTCTGCCACTGTTAAGACGGCTCGACGTGCAGTACCCGCAGTACGCCGAAAGCGACCGCAACGACGAATATCTGCTCGGCGACAGCATCCTTGTCGCGCCGCTGAGCGAAAGCAACCCCGTCGCGACCGACTGCAAGCTGACGAGCGGCGGCAAGCCCGGACTCAAAGGCGAATACTTCGCGAACGACACCTTCTCGGGCGAACCGGAGATCATCCGGCAGGACAAGGAAGTCTATTTCGACTGGGGCTACAACGCGCCGCAGGGACTTTCGGTCTCCGACTACTTCTCGGTCCGCTGGACAGGCGAGCTGACGACCGGTGACAGCCCGGTATATCTGACCGCCTACGCCGACGACGGAATCCGCATCTGGCTCGACGGAGAGAAGGTTATCGACGGCTGGGACACGTTCAACACTTATTTTGCGACCGACTACATTCCCGCCAACAGCACCCACGATATCAAAATCGAGTTCTGCGACGGCAACAACCATGCCCATGTGTTTGTCTCGTTCTTCGGCAAGGGCGACGTGACCCGCGACGTCTTTTTGCCGGACGGCACGTGGATGGACGTCTGGACAGGTGAAACGGTTGTCGGTCCGCAGACGGTCACCGTCCGCCACGGACTGGAGACCTCCCCGATCTTTGTCAAAACCGGCAGCGTGCTCGCGCTCGCCGACAATATGAAGAACACCGGCGAAAAGGACTGGCGCCACCTGACGCTCGAGGTCTTCCCGGGCGCGGACAGCGAAAGCAAAACGACGCTCTATGAGGACGACGTGACCACCGTCGCCTATAAGGACGGCGTCTTCCGCACGACAGATATCTCCCTTTCCGGCGGCGCGACACAAACACTGACGATTGCCCCCACCGCAGGGACATTTAAGGGCAGTCGCGCGTTTTCAGAGCGCAGCTGGACAGTGCGCGTCCACAGCCGCGACGGCTGGGGCAAGCTGCTCGAAGCGACGCTGAACGGCAAGCCGGTTGCATGGAAAACAATTACGCAGGACAAAGCCGCCGCTCCGCTCGCGATCACGGGCGGCGCCATAGACGCGGACGTCTATGAGCTGACCTTCGACGCGCCCGTCAGGGACGCGCAGACGCTGACCTTTACGTTTGAGAAAGCGCCGCGCGACGGCACAAACGCAGACTACGACCGCAGAGAAGCCGCGCTGTCGGTCTCGGCGCAGAAGCTCGAGAAAGAAACTGCCGCCTTCACGATTGCCGAAAACAGCCGCGATTTCGCCGCCTTCGGCATCAACCGGGAATTTGAGCAGGTGCGCAAACAGAACGGCGACGGCAGCATCGGCGACGTCGAGACTGCCGGAGAGAAAAACCTCTTCGACGACAACTACCGCATCAGCTGGACGGACGGAGACAGAGACGGCGTGAACAGCACCACCTGCGGGCTCGTTTCCAGCCGCGCGTTCACGCTGAAGCTGCAGGCGAGCGGCAAAGAGCGCTTCACACTCTATGTCGGCGGCTATCAAAGCATCGGCTCCCTGACCGTCCGCGACCGCAGCGGCAACGTCAGGACCGTCACATTCGGCGATATGGACAGCAACTTCTACCGCACCGTCACGATCGACGCGGACGGAGAGAGCGAACTGGAAGTGACCTACCGTCTGCTGAGCGGAAACAATATCACGCTCGCCGCTTGTACAGCACAGTAAAGACTGAATGTATTTCGCGAAAGACAAAAGAGCTATAGAAACAAAACAGGATGCAGCTTTGACTGCGTCCTGTTTTCTGCTTTAGCGGCATAAAATTTCTGCGCGGCACATTGACAAGCCGGCGTTTTCGTTGTATCATAGATAGAACTGTTTTTTGTAAAGGATGAACTCTGTATGGAAAACGTACTGACGATGCTGCGGCGCTTTGTTTCAATGGTTCTGGCGTTCTTTCTGGCGCTGGTCCCGTTTGCGAACGGCAACAAAACGAAGGATCCGGGCGAAGTGCGCTGTAAAGTCGCGTTGGTGTCCGACGTTCATATCGACCGCAGACTGCCGGCAGGACAGCTCGCGCTGCGTAACTGCTATCAGGATATGCTGGGCCTGTCCCCCGACGGGATCGCCGTTCTGGGCGATCTGACGAACTACGGTGACAAGGCGACGCTTGAACGGTTCTTTGAGATCACGAAAGAGGAGATCCCCGACAGCGTGACGCCCGTCGTCATCGCGGGCAACCACGACATCGGGCACGCGAAGGACGCCGACGGCGGTCGAATGAACCCCGAGGCGCTCGCGGACTTCGTGTCGCTTTGCAACGAGTATCTTGACTACAATCTGGAGCATCCGTTCTACACGATCGAAGTACAGGGCTATCCGTTCATCTGTCTCAACGACGAGAGCGCCGACAACTGGGACCGTCCGGAATACAGCGACGCGGCGCTGCAGTTCCTTTCTGACGAACTGACGAAATACAGCGCGAGTGGCAAGCCGATGTTCGTGCTGATACACGTACCCCTCGCCGGGATCCACGGCGAAGCGAACTTCTATCCTGACGGCGGGACCGAAGAGCCGTGGACCAGTCAAATCCAGACGACGCTCGAGCAGTACAAGAACGTGTTCTGCCTGTCCGGACATCTGCACAAAGGGCTTTCCAACAATGTGGAAACGCCGACCTGCACCAACGTCAACGGTGTTTATTATCTGAATCTCCCGTCATATCTGATGCCGAACTGGCCGGTCGATTACGCGGTCAACGGTCTGGGATTTCTGATGGAGATCAGCGACACGGCGGTGCTTTTCCGCTGCCGCAACTACTATCTGCACAACTGGGTCGACAACTTCGATTATCTGTGCAAGCTGTCCTGACCGGGACGCGCACAGAAACACAAAGGAGCAACGAGTATGGATAACTATCAGGAAATCGGCGCGCGCCTAAGAGAGCTGCGCGAAGTCAGCGATTATTCCATCGAAGAGCTGGCAAAAGAACTGAACCTCACGCCCGAAGTCTATGCCTCTTACGAGGAAAACGGCAAGGATGTCCCGATCAGCGTGATCTATGAGATCGCGCAGAAGTTCAACGTCGATTTTGCCGAGATCATCACCGGCAACACGGCGTGGCTGGACACCTATCAGCTGATCCGGCGCGGCGGCGGCAAAGAGACCAACCGCAACCCGGAGTATCACTTTGAAGACCTCGCCTACCGCTACGGCAACAAGATCATGCAGCCGCTGCTCGTCACGCTCGATCCGTCCGACATCCCGGCAAAGCTGATCACCCACCGCGGGCAGGAGTTCAACCTCGTGCTCGAAGGCGTGGTCATCATCACGCTGGGCACGAAGGAAATCACGATGAACCCCGGCGACTCGATCTATTTCAACCCGACGATCCCGCACGGACAGCGCTGCGGGTCCGACGTCAAGGCGCGGTTTTTGACCGTCATCGCCGAATAAGCGCCGCGAAAAGGAGTGTTCTCACTTGGACTATCTGTTGAAAAAGTATCTTCCGCAAATCGAATTCTCCAGCTATGAGGAGTTCCGCGATAAGTTCACGATCAACGTCCCGGCTGATTTCAACTTCGGCTTTGACGTGGTGGACGCGTGGGCGGACGCGGAGCCGGACAAGCGCGCCCTGCTCTGGGTCAACGAAGCGGACGAAGCGCGTTCTTTCACCTTCACCGACATCAAGCGCCTTTCCAACCGGGTGGCGAATTTCTTCAAAAGCCTCGGACTCAAAAAGGGCGACGTCGTGATGATGATCCTGCGCCGCCGCTGGGAGTACTGGGTCTGCGCCACGGCGTTACATAAGCTTGGTGTAATCCTCATCCCCGCGACGCTCCAGCTGACGAAGAAGGATATCGTTTTCCGCGGCAACGCGGCGAAGGTCAAGGCGGTCGTCTGCGTCGATGACGACTTTGTCGTCAGCCAGATGGAAGCGGCGTTTCCGGAGATCCCGTCGCTCGAAAACAAGATCCTCGTCGGCGAAAAGAGAGACGGCTGGCTCGACCTGCACGAGGAGATGGACAAGCAAAGCGACGTGCTTCCCCGCCCGACGGGAGAAGACGCGACAAAATGGGACGACGTCATGCTCGTCTATTTCACGAGCGGCACCACGGGTATGCCGAAGCTGGTACAGCACAACTTTGCGCACCCGCTCGGGCACATCGTCACAGCGAAGTACTGGCAGCATGTGGAGGAAAATAAACTGCACATGAGCGTCTCCGACTCCGGTTGGGCGAAATTCGGCTGGGGCAAGATCTACGGTCAGTGGATCTGCGGCGCGACGAGCTTCTGCTACGACATGATCGGCCGCTTCAACCCAAAGAATCTGCTCTCCAAAGTGGAAAAATATCAGGTCACAACATTCTGTGTCCCGCCGACGATGTACCGCTTTATGCTGCAGGAGGACCTTTCGCAGTTCGATCTGTCATGTCTGCATCACTGTTCGACGGCGGGCGAACCGCTGAATCCGGAAGTCGTCAAACAATGGAAAGAGCGCGTCGGTCACCAGATTTATGAGGGCTTCGGTCAGACCGAAGGTCCCGTGCTGATGGCGAACTTCGGCAGCGAATGGTTCGAGCCGATCCCCGGCGCGACCGGTAAGCCGAATCCCCTCTTTGATATCCAGCTGCTCGACGCGGACGGCAACGTCTGTGAAGACGGCGAAGAAGGCTCGCTGACAATCATGGACGTTAAACACAAGCCCCCGGTCGGCCTCTTCACGGGCTATTACAAAAACCCGGAGATGACCGAGGAGAAGCTCGGCGGCGTCGGCTACAACACCGGCGACGTCCTCTGGCGCGACAGCGACGGCTACTACCGTTTCGTCGGCCGCAACGACGACGTGATCAAGTGCTCCGGCTACCGGATCGGTCCGTTCGAGGTGGAATCCGCGCTTGTCGCGCATGACGCCGTCGTCGAATGCGCCATCACCGGCGCGCCCGACCCGATCCGCGGTCAGGTCGTCAAGGCGACCATCGTGCTCGCGAAGGGCTATACCCCCTCGCCCGAGCTGACCAAGGAGCTGCAGACCCACGTCAAAAAGATGACCGCGCCGTATAAGTATCCGCGCATCATCGAGTATGTGGACGAGCTGCCGAAGACGGTCGGCGGCAAAATCAAGCGCGCTGAGATCCGCAAGTCGGACGAGCAGGCGTTTGAAAGCCAGAAAGCGTAACACAACAACACAATACAGCGAAAGCGGTTGTCTGAAAAGACAGCCGCTGATTTCTTTTCATTTGCCCTGTTTCGGTTGACAACACATCGCTTTTATGCTACATTAAGTTTTGGACGCTATACTCTAAGAAAGCAGGAAGGAAGGGGCTGCCATGGAAGAGAAATATCCGCTGTATACGCTGCTGATCGAGATCACGAAAAAGTGCAACGCCCGCTGCGACCAGTGCGGCAGCCGCTGTGACATCCATTCGGAAGAGCTGCTGTCAAAGGAACAGATTCTCACGGCGCTGACGGATATCAAGGAGACGCTCGGCACATATACCATGCTCAATATCACCGGCGGCGAGCCGCTGCTGCGGCACGACCTTTTCGAGATCATGGGCGAAGCGACCGCCATGGGCTTCGAGTGGGGCATGGTGACGAACGGCTCGCTGATCACGGACGAGACGATCGCGCAGATGAAGGCAAGCGGCATGAAGACGATTACGATCAGCGTCGACGGGCTGCGCGAAACCCACGATGCGCTGCGGCACCTGCCGGGCAGCTGGGATAAGATCATGGCCGCGCTCAAGAAGCTCAAAAAAGCGGCGTTTCTCGACCATATTCAGGTGACATTCACGGCGAACCGGCGCAATGTCTTTGAGTTCGAAGCGCTCTATGAGATCCTCCATCCCCTGAAGCTCGATTCCATTCGCGTCAGCATGATGGACCCGATCGGTCGCGCGATGGACAACACCGACCTGCTTTTGACCCGTGAGGAGCTGTTGTATTTCACCGCGCTGATCAACCGCTTGAACCGTAAAATGGGCGCGACGCGCATCATCTGGGGCTGTCCCCATTATCTCGGCGATCTGCTGGACAAACGGAAGTTTTACTGCTTCGCCGGCATCTATACCGCGTCGATCCTCGCGAACGGCGATATCTACGTCTGCCCGAACGTCCCGCGGCGGCCGGACCTCGTGCAGGGCAATATTCTGAAAGACAGCTTCGGCAAGGTCTGGCGCGAGGGGTTCCTCCCCTTCCGCAACCGCACGCTGCCGGAAAAATGCGAAGACTGCCAATATAGAAACGCCTGCAAGGGCGACTCGTTCCACACGCTCGACCTCGACAAAAACGAGCCGCTGTTCTGCTACCGCGACCAGATCGCGCAGCCCGACCCGCAGCGTTATCTCGACGACCTGTTCGCGCGGTACCCCGACGTGCGCTTCTATGAGATCGCGGGCGACGACCCGGACGCATTCACGCTCGTCATCGAGCCGGAAGCATACCGGTCGATCCAGGCGTACTTCCACTTCGGCAAACAGCACCCGCTTTCGATGTATGAGCAGCAGATGGCGCTGGTCGGCTTTCTGAACGGCAACATGGGCGCCGTGCGGTACGTGATCCCCTGCGACGGGGCGCTGCGCGCGGCGGACAACGCGATTTTCACAAAAAATATTCTTAAAACAGTTGACAAAGAGCTCAAAATCATCGATAATAATTATTACAGGAGCGACGACCGCTCGCTTTGCGGCAGCGAACCTGACGGCGAAAAACCAATGCGGTTCCTCGGCTTCATCCACAGCCACCCGACGCAGCACGAGCTGCAGTACAGCACGGGCGACGACGCGATCCACGCACGGATGCTCAAACGCTGCGGCACTTACGTCGGCGTACTGGTCAACCCCGCCGACGAGACGCTCGGCGCCTATTTCGGCAGTGAGACCACGCAGGCAAAGCTGATCGTTCCGGAAATCTGACAAACCATCCGTCACACTGACACATAGCATATAAAGGAGGCATTTGCCATGTTCAACATTTTTGCCATCATCTGGTCCTGGGTAAAACAGCTTTATACCACCGTGATCGAAAAGCTCGGTTTCGGCGAAGCCGATCCCGGTGATTCCGGCGATCCCGGCGCCGTCGATCCGTTCCCCGAGCGTCCGGAACCCGGTCCCGGCGAAGTCGTCTGCTACTACGGCTGTCCGAACAGCAAGAAGGCGCAGAAACTGCAGCTGCAGAAAACTCTCTACAGATAACAAAACATTAAAAAGACGCCCCGATCGCTTGGATCGGGGCGTCTTTTTATGCCTTTATTATTCATATTCCACTACGATGGCGCCAAACTTGCACTTGCTCGCGCAGTGTCCGCACTGGAAGCACTTGCTCTGGTCGATCTCAAACGGCTGCTTGATCTCACCGAAGGGGGCGTCTGCCGCGCAGACGCGGCGGCACAGCGAGCAGCCTTTGCAAAGCTCCTTGTTGATCGTCACCTTCTTGATCTTCTTCCAGCCGTCGGGCGCGGAGATCGCGCTGTTCGGGCAGACATGGCTGCACTGCCCGCACTCAACGCAGACGTTTTCATCGATCGCGTAAAGGGTCATGTTCTCGTCCACGGGAGAAATCGCGTGGTACAGACAGGTGTAGGCGCACGCGCCGCAGCCGAGACATTCGTCTTTGTTCAGTTGAAATGCCATTTGCGCACCTCCTTAACCGCCGGACGCCGGCGACAGCAGCCAGATCTCATCGCCGTCGCGCAGGGCGCGGTTCTTGTTTTTGCAGGGTTCGCCGTTGACGAAGATCACCGTATGTTTGAACGCCAGTGGATCCGGGTGCTCGAGCGTCGGGTCGGCTTTTTTGTTTTCGGCGTAGACCTCGTCAACGCGTTTGTTAAGCGATTCAAACAGGTCTTCGACCTTTTCGATGTCCACCGTTTCCTTGGCGAGGTGGGTCCCCATCCGCAGAACGCCGAACAGCTTCACTGTTACGTTTGCCATTGCCGTCCCTCCTTAGTCCTTGCGCATGGCGCGCGCCACGGCTTCGTCATAGTACTTTTTGTCGAGGATGATGCCGAGACTCTTCAGCCGGTGATAAGTCGGGATGCCCTGCTTCCAGCCGCGGCCGCGGTTATAGACTTTCTTCATCTTTTCCAGCGGCACCTTCGTGCGCGGATTGTTCGGATCCTGCAGCTCGTCGGTCAGGCGCTTCGGCAGCTGGTCGGCGTCCGCCTTCTGGCCGAGGATCACGTTGGCGATACGCTCGGTGTTGTAGCCGCGCGCGCCCCAGGTCAGCATCGACGCCATTGTTGTGTGCATACCCGTCGCGCAGTGGATCGCCTTGATATGCGGCAGCAGCGGCAGCGGGATCTGCGCGACCTTTGTGAAGTGCGAGAGCAGATTGACGACCGGGCCGACATACGGGAAGACCGCAAGGATGGCTTTTGTCACAAACCAGTTCGGCTGGTCAACGAGGAAGCCCGGGAAGACCGCGTAGCTGGTGAACATGCAGCTGCCGCAGGCGGAGACCGCTTCCATCAGGTTTTGCAGCATGATCGCGAGCGCCGCCTTGCCGTGGTGCGTCAAGGAGTCGATATCCAAACCGAGGCCTTCAAGCACGACGAGGTAGCCGGCGTTGAGGTGGCAGCCACCGCGGTTCGCCGTGGCGTAACCGAGACCGTGACCGACCGCGTGGCGCGGTTCGTACGCCGCGAGTTCCATGCCCTTGGCGTTGATCGCGTATTCCTTGCCGCCGAAGCGGTCGCTCATCCGTTTCGTGCCATCGGCGATGTAGTCGCCTTCGCCTTCCCGGTAGGCGATGTCGCGGAACATCTGCGAGATGTTGTCGATCTCACCAAAGTGGACACCGAAATCATGGACGCCCTTTTCGGCAAGCTCCATGGCGAAGGCCACGGAACCGGCGCAGGAGATCGCGTCCATGCCGAGTTCGTCCAGCTCGTAGTTCCATTTGAGGATCAGTTCGATGTCGTCGTTGAGGATGTTCGGGCCGAGCAGACCGAGCGTTTCAAGCTCCGGACCCTTGACGACCTTGTCGTCCACCTTGCACATGCGCGCGCAGCGGATGACGCAGGTGGTGCAGGCGCCGTTGGAAACCAGATGGTTTTCCGCCAGCTCTTCGCCCGAAATCTTTTCAAATGCGCCATACCGTCCGGCAGAAAAGTTCTTGGTGGCAAGGATCGAGTGCGCCTGCATCGGCGCAATCAGCCCCGCCGTGCCGAGCTTCGGCAGCTGGCGACCGGTCAGCGGGTGGTTCTGCAGCGTTTTGATCCATTTGACATTCCGCTCGCGCAGCGATTTCTCGTCATAAATCTTCGGCAGCTTTGTGCCGAAGGCGGTGACGGCCTTCAGATTTTTGGAACCGAACACCGCGCCCACGCCGCCGCGACCGGCGGTGCGTTCGTTGCTGAACACGCAGGCATACAGCACCTTGTGTTCCCCGGCG
>JAEEGI010010950.1_pt1 | contig 19658 bp, 10 predicted proteins | sample 8958751 | NCBI WGS metagenome assembly JAEEGI01 (sample SAMN16246545, study PRJNA631951) | gut metagenome | biome: gut microbiome; feature: rumen; material: KS-attached | host: Bos | place: Iran: Karaj | collected 2018-10 | reverse complement strand
AATTATGAAAAGGACAAAATGGAAAAATATAAGAAATATACAAAAAATATTAATTTAGTTAATTTAAAAAGAAATAATTCTTCACAAGATAATTTAAAAAAATATAATTCTAATAGTGATAAAGATACTGATTGTAATAGTAATGGAATTAAAGAAAAAATAGATATTTCTTCTAATAATAAAATATATAATAATAAAAACTTTTTAATTAACAGTAATGAAAATATAAAAAATGAATTATATAGTAGTAAAACAGTTGATATTTATCATACTCCAAAAATGGAAAAAAATATATTTAAATCTCAATTAATAAGTAATGAAAAAGATAATGATAGATTAAATATAAGTGAAAAAGAAGGAAAAAAAGTGATAATTACAACTCAAAAAATAAATCCAATAAATACATTATATAAACCTAGATTAATTAATTCTAAATCTTCAAAGACAGGGAATTTATTAACTCGATCTTATATTTCTGATAAAAATTGTCCTATAATAAATTATAATAAGAATAATAATTTATGTAAATATAGTACTAATACATTAACTCATAAAACAAATTATTTGATTGAAAACGAAAATGAAAATGAGAATGAGAATGAAGATATTTATAATAAAACTTTAGATAATAAAAAAATTAATTATTCAATATCTTCAATAAGAGTAAAACCAAAAATTTCACTGATGAAAAAACCAAACATCAATGAAATAGAAAATCCAGATAAAAGTTTAACTGAAAAATATATAAATCAAAATCAAAATGAGTCAAAAACAAACAATAATATAAATAATAATAAATATAACAATAATAATAATAATAATAATATTAATAATACTAATAATAATAATAATAATAATTTCAATAATAATAATAATACTAATAATAATAATAATAATAATAATTTCAATAATAATAATAATACTAATAATAATAATAATAATAATAATAGTAATATGAATACAAATAATAATATATTATATTTTGGAAATTCAAAAAATCAAAAGAAAAATCCAATAGAAGAACAAAAAGAAAAACTTTTATTAGAATGTTTAAATTATTATGGTTACAACGGGACATTAATATCAAGGAGAAAAATAGAAGAAACAATCAATTATAAAAAATTAAAAGAATACATAACAACATCATTAAAAAACAAAATTTTTTCAGAAACAATAGAAAAAATAAGAATAAGAATATATCCAAACAATGATTTTTTCATAGGATATTTAAATGCAAATTTCTTACCACAAAAAGGAATATTTTACTATAATAATGGAGATTATTATGAAGGAGATTTATTAAATGGAATAAAAGAAGGTTTTGGATATTTAAAATTAAAAAATGGAACAATATACGAAGGAGACTTTAAAAATAATAAACAAGAAGGTTATGGTAAATTAACTCAAATAGATGGAGAAATTTTTAATGGAGAATGGAAAGAAGGAAAAATTGAAGGTAAAGGAATAAGAAATTATAATAATGGAGATAAATATATTGGTAATTATAAGAATAATTTAAAAGAAGGAAATGGAAAATATTTTTTCTCAAATGGAAATTTTTATGAAGGAAATTGGGAAAATGGAAAAGCAAATGGAATCGGTAAATTTATTTTTAATGATGGAAATATTTATGAAGGAGAATTTAAAGATAATATTATTTGTGGAAATGGAATTTTTTACATGAAGAATGGAGATAAGTATATAGGAACTTTTAAAAATGGATTTATTTATGGAAGAGGAATTTGTGAAAATAATAAAGGAGAAAAATATTCTGGTTTTTTTAGTAATGGAAAAAAAAATGGAATGGGAAAAATTACTGATGTTAATGGAAATGTTATTGCTTCTGGTTTTTGGAATAATGATGTTTTTATTGGGAAAATTAATAATATGTAAATTTTTTTAGACTATTTTATTTATTTGTTTTTTTGTTTTAGGTTTTATTTATTTTCTCATTATGATTTTTAGGATTTTTCTTTGGTATTAATTTTAAAGATTTTTAATGTAAAAAATATATATTTTATATTAAATTAGGATTATTAAATAGATATATTTAAAATAAATTATTTATAATAAAAAAAATAAAAGTTTTAACTCTTGTTAAATGTTATTACAATAAAATTATATTTGGAAATAAATTAAACATAAATTTATAAAATTTTGATATAAATCATTTTAATTATTTGAATATATAAAAAATAATTTAAATTAAAATAATTAAATTTAAATTTAAAAAATGAGACATTATACCCCAAATAAAAAAAGTCAAAATGAAAATAGAAAAGTATTATCTCAAAAACTAAGTACATCATTAAAAGAAATATATCATCAAACAAATATGAAATTAAGTAAATTAAACTCAAAAATAATAAAAGCAAAAGAAGAACCCTTAGAAGAATTTTATAATTCAATAACTAAAGAAAATTTAATAATAAAGAAATTGATTGAAGAAGTAGAAAATGAGAAAAATAAATTAATTTCATTTCAAAAATTTCAAGAAAAAGATTTTACTTTATTGAATGAAACAAAGGAAAAAATATTATCAACAAATTTAGAGAAAGAAAAAGAAAATGAAGAAAAATTAAAAAAGTATAAAGAACAAAGTTTAAAATCTCATAAAGAATCAAATGAATTAAGGCAAAAAATATATTCAATTGTTCAAGAATATCACAATGAATTATTAAAAAAAAATGAATTAAAAAGAGATTATGATTTATATGAATCATTAAATCAAAAAATCGATAAAGAAATAAAAGAAATAGAATTAAAATCAAATAAAAAGAAAGAAGAATTAAAAAATAAAATAAATATAATAAAAGAAAAAGAGAAAGAATTAAATTTATTAAAAATTCAAAGTGAATCATCAAATGAAGAAAAAAGAAATATAAATAATAATTATCAAACAGCAAAAGGGAATATAAGAGTATTTTGTAGAGTACGTCCTAAATTAGAAAAAGAAAAAAATTTAGAAATGTGTTTATTTGATTTTTCAGAAAAAAATATAACAATATATGGTCCTCATCATAAAAGTAATACAGGTAAAAGAGAAGAAAATAGAATAAAAGAACAATATAAATTTGATAAAATATTTACTCCTAATGATGATCAAGAAAATATATTTGAAGAAATATATCACATGATTCAAAGTAGTTTAGATGGATTTAATGTTTGTATTTTTGCTTATGGACAAACTGGAAGTGGAAAAACATATACAATGGAAGGAGAAAATAATAATAAAAGAGGTTTAATTCCAAGAGCTTTGGAATTAATATTTTATAATATTAATAATTTGGAGAAATTAGGTTATATATTTTCTGTTAATTTATCATGTTTAGAAATATATTTAGATCAAATAAGAGATTTATTAAAAGATAATAAAGGAAAAAATAATAATAATATAATAAATAAAGATGATAATTTAATTAAATTAGAATTAAAAGATATGAATGATTGGATTAAATATTATGAAAGTGCTAAAGAAAAAAGAAAAGTAGCAGAAACACAATGTAATGAAAAATCATCAAGATCACATTGTATATTTCAAATATTAATAAATTGTTTTAATAAAGAAAAAAATATTAAAAGAGAAGGTTCTTTAAATTTAATTGATTTAGCAGGAAGTGAAAGAACAAATAAATCAGGAGTTATTGGTGATAGATTAAAAGAAACTATTTCTATTAATAAAAGTTTAACTGCGTTAAAAAGTGTTATTAATGCTTTAGTTGCTGTTGATAATAAAAATTCTAATTTTGTTCCTTATAAAGATTCTGTTTTAACTAATTACTTACAACCTTATTTAGGAGGAGATTCCAAAACTTTAATGTTTGTTAATATTTCTCCTATTTTAAATAGTTTTAATGAAACTTCTTGTTCTTTGAGATTTGCGACTGATGTTAATTCATGTATTATTGATAGGGATAAAAGTGAATTTGATTAATAAAATGTTTTTCTTTTTTTTTGTATATTGTACTTTAGTTTTTTTTATTTTTTTTAAGTGAAAATTTTTTTTATTATTAGTGCTTATATATTTTTTTTGGTTTAATTAAACAAATTTTTAATAAGAATTTATTTTAATTTTTGTTTGATAACGAAAAAAAAAATCATAAATAATATTATATATATATTATAAAATTTTTTCTTTTTTTATTAATTGAAAATTTTAAAAGTGTTAATTTCGTTATTATCACTAATTCTTAATTTTTGATTTTTTGATAAAGGTTTTAATTCTTTTCTTTGATTTAAAAAAAGACCATTAGTATCATAAAGACTAGGAACATTTTTTAAAGAACTAATAAAATATCTTTTCATAGGTTTATAATCTTTAAAAATAGATAAATTATTATCAACATTTTTATAATTACTAAAAAGATTAGTATTAGCATTGTTTTTATAATTAAAAAGTGAATTATTTTTATTATATTTATTAACAGAAGTTGGTTTTGAATAAGTAAAAGAAGGATATGATTTTAATAAATTATTTCTATTATATAAAGTATTGTTAAATGAAAAAGCAGTTTCAAAATTATTTAAACCATTTTGATTACGAGAGTTATAACTTTTTATTAAATTATTTTGTGATTTTTTTGGTGTTTCTCCTAAAGTAGAATAAAAACTTTCTCTATTTCTTTCTGTATATAGATTTCCAAATGTATTATAATTTTCTCTTTTAAAACCTTTCATTTTTAATAAAAAACAATATATACTTTTAACTTAATTATTTTATTTATATTTTATATAAATTATTGTATCTATAGAATAATGGATTAATAAAAAATAAAAAGACTGAAAATTTTTATTTTAAAAATAATCAAATTTAAATGATTTTCACATTCAAAAATTTGACATCTCTTTAAAATTAAATTATCTTTCATAAGTTAAAATCTTTTGTTTAGATTTTTTTTACATAACCATTTAATTATATTAATATAATTATCAAGTGATTTCATTAAAAAAAAATATAAAAATTCATATTTTATATTAATAATTTTGTTTTCAAAATATTTTAAAACCTAAGATATAGATTAAATCATTTTCAAAATAAATAAAAATAACTCCTATACAAAGAAAAAATAATAAAAAACATAAAAAAAAAATGTATGTCCCATTATACACTCCAAAACAAATCCATGACTTCACAATAAATAACTCTACCTCCAAAGAACAATATACCTTTGGAAAAAGCGAGCGTTTCCCTAGAATTCGTTTAACATCAGATGTATTCTACAACATCCCAGAGACTAAAATGAATAGGACATCTGGTTTCGGGTATGGAACTAGAAGTGACTTCACTAAAAAGCCAGCAGGTAAACGTGGAATGACTGCAGAGTTCTACCATCATCCAAGAGACTATGACGATTACCCAACTCATATCCGTGGCCTCTCCTTCAAATTCGGTCCAGGTCGTGATACAGTTCGTATTAATGGTATGGTATACAATAGGAAGACTCCAGGTCCTGGTACGTATCCCATAGCCAATAGATTCAAATTCGGTAATGGAGGACCTTCCTTTGCTTTAAAGGGGAAAATTCATTATGACTATAATGTAAAGAGAAATAAAGGAATGCCTGGTCCTGGAACTTATAATTCAGTTACTGAAATAAATAAGGATGGGAAGTATGCAAATAGTAAAATTAGAAATATGAATGTTTATTCTTTTGGGAAACCTACTGATAGATTTAAGGTTAAAGATGAAAGAGTTCCTGGTCCTTGTTATAATATTCCCAGTGGTATTGGATATCAATATAATAGTAAATATGGTAATGATAGGAATACTGTTTTAACTGGAAGAATTCATTATTATAAATCTAAGGATAATTTCCCTGGTCCTGGATCTTATTTACCATTTAGTGAATTTGGAGTTTTAGTTTATAAATATGCTGATAAGAGTAGGAAACAAAAAGAAAAATTGAAGAAAGAAAAAGAAAGGAAAGAAAAGGAAAAAAAGAAAAGTGTTGAAATTGGAGAAGATACCAAAGAAAATACTGAAGGAAATAGATATTATACTGAAGGGAATGATATTAGGAATCATAATGAACCAGAAGAAGAAAATAAAGAAGAGAAAAATAATGACAATAACAACAAAAATGATTATAATAATTCAGATAATGATAATCATGAAGTAGAAAGTGAAATTCCTCATAATGATAATAATGAAAAAAATGATTTTGATAATAATAATAAAGAAGAAATGAATGAAATTAATAATGAAGAAGTAAATGAAAATAATAATGAAGAAGTAAATGAAAATAATAAAGAAGAAGTAAATGAAAATAATAATGAAGAAGTAAATGAAAATAATAAAGAAGAAGTAAATGAAAATAATAATGAAGAAGTTAATGAAATTAATAATGAAGAAATAAATGAAAATAATAAAGAAGAAGTAAATGAAAATAATAATGAAGAAGTAAATGAAAATAATAATGAAGAAGTAAATGAAAATAATAATGAAGAAGTAAATGAAAATAATAAAGAAGAAGTAAATGAAAATAATGCTGAAGAAGTAAATGAAAATAATAATGAAGAAGTAAATGAAAATAATAATGAAGAAGTAAATGAAAATAATAATGAAGAAGCAAATGAAAATAATAAAGAAGAAGTAAATGAAAATAATGCTGAAGAAGTAAATGAAAATAATGGTGAAGAAATAAATGAAGAAGAATAATGAAGAAATAAATGAAGAAGAATAAAAGATATTTAATTTTTTATTTTTTAATTAATCATTGAAAATAATATGAATTAAAGTTTTTTTAAAAGAAAAATAGAAATAAAAATGAAAAAAATATTTATTGTTTTTTAAATTTCATATTATATTTTTTATTTTTAAAATAAATTATTTGCTTCTTTTTTTTCCTTTATTAAAAATCCCTTTATACATTTTTTATAACATTTAAGGGTATCAATTCATAATATTAAAAATTAATGGTTTTGTAATTTAATTTATTACTTTTTTAAAGATTAAATATTTAAATAATATTTTTTATAAAAAATAAAATATATATGGAAAATTTTACAGAATCAGGAACATGTATTAACAATAATTTAAATGAATATAAAGGAATATTTTATAATGAAAATGAAGAAGAAGAACAGAAATTTTATGAAGGAGGAGCTCATTTTAAATATGATGATTTATATGAAATATTAGAAGAAATAGTAAAAAAAGAAGAAAAACAAAAAAATAAAATTATAACAGAATATAATCAAAATTTAGAAAATACAATTTTTAATTTTATTCCAAAAGGTAAATCAAGAAATAACCGAGATAATATTAATAATAAAAAAGAAGAAAGAAAAGAAAATGGAACAGAAATAAATAAAAATAAAGATAATTGTATTATTGGAGGAAAAAATAAATTAAAGAAAATATTTGGTATTTCTACTTTTACTTTATTTGATAAAAAACTTAAATTATTATTAAAAATGAATTTACCGAAAAAAAAATTAAAAAAGAAAAAAAATTCTCCTATTAAACCTATTAAAAATATAAGACCTACATCTTCAACTATTCAAAATAAACAAATAAATAAAAGAAAAGAAATATTAATTTTAGGAAATAATTTTCAAAATACTTCTTATCCAAAAGGAAGAAATGTTATTAATAATAAAAGTAAACTTAATTCTTTAAAAAAATTAAGTTTTTCTTCTCAAAATTTAAGAAAAATTTTTTCTCCTTTAAATAGATTTAATATAATATTATCAAAGAATCAAAAAAATAAATCTTTAAATAAAGGAAATAATAATAAACAACAGATTAAAAATATTATTCCTACTAAAACACCAATTTCAAAAATAAATACAGTAATATCTAATAAAAGTAGAAATATGAATATAATAAATGAATATAATAACTTTTTACAAAATTTAAATGAAGAAAAAATTTCAAGAACTTTTCATAACAATAATAATAATAATAATATAAATAAAGAAGAAATAAGTTATTATCAAATAAAAGAAAAACCACATTCATTAGGAAAAATAAATTCAGATTCAGATAATACAATAAATATTAATTCTTCATTAAAAAAAAATAATGATAAAATTCCTTCTAATTTAGTTTCAAAAACAAATCAAAAATTATTTAATCATAAAAACCGTCATATTCATTTAATAAATAATTTATTTAGAAATAATAAAGATATAATAAATAATACTAATTTATTAGAAATATCTATTAAATCAAATATAAGTTCTACTCATAATTTAAATATTCAAATTCCTTCAAGAAATAAGAAATATAAAACTACAAATGTAAATAAGACTTCAAATAATTTTATCATTAATTCAAATATTAATATTATTAATCATTTAAAAAATCAAAAAAATAACTCAGCCCAAAAAAATAATGTAAATAAAGGTTTAATAAATAATAAAAATAAAGTAAGTGAAAAAATTTCTGATTCTTTAAGTAAATTAAAAACAAAATGTAGTTCAGTTAATTCTACAGGAAATAAAACTAATTCTATTATTGGGAAAAAATTATTATAAGTAAACACAAAATAATTATAATATTAACTTAACTATATAAATTATTAATATTTTAAATCAAATATATAAAAAATAATAAAATGAATATTATAACAAGTCATATATTATAATTAAAAATTTAAAAACTTAATTTACAACATACAATATATATATTTAATGTATAATTAACATTTTTTATTTGAATTAAGACTTTCATTTAATTTAGAATATATTTTTTTTGCTTTATTTAAACTAATAATAAATTTTTTTTCTTTACTATTTTTATAAGGAGAATTAATTATTGAATTAAAAGTATTATTTGATAATTTTTTAATTGGATTAAAAACATTAGTATGATAATGTACATTATTATTTTTTTTTTCATTTTTTTCAAGAAATCTTTTCTTTAAATTTTTAGGAGTTAATAAAGGAGAAAAATTTTCAGTTTTAATAGAAAGATTTTTACTTTTTGATTTTATTATTTTTTTTGATTTTCCAAATATATCATAATATTGTTTTATTGGAATTTTATCTTTTATATAATTTTTTGTCTGATTCATATATTTTGATTCATTACTCAATTTTGAATTATAATAAGTTGAAAAAGATTGAGTTTTATAAGATAAATTTATTTTCATTTTTTCTCTTGATTTATATTCTGATAAATTAAAATTTAATGATTTTAATAAATAAAGTTTAGAATATGAATTCTGTCTTTTTAAAAGATTAATTGAATTTGTTCTTCTTCTTATAGGTTGTTTAGATAATAATTTTCTTTCTTTTTCTGATTCCATTGATATATTATTATTAAATGTATTTTTAGTTGAATATATTTTTTTTGGATTCATTTTTGCTTTTTGAATTTTTACTTTAGATAATTCTAAATTATTCTTTTCTTTATTTGAATTTAAATTTATTATTTTCTTGTTATTATTATTTATGTTAATATTATTATCATTATTATTATTTGTTTTATATAATTCATTTATTATATTTAATATTGTTTTATCAATTGAGTTTTTTTCTCTTATAAAATTAATCTTTTTTTTCAGAAATTGGAAATCATAATTTTTATTGATTCTTAAATCTATACTAATTGTTATATCATCATTAACATTTATATTATCTATTGTTGTTTCTGAATTTAAAGTTTCGAAATTAGAAAATTCAATAATAGTTGAAGTTGAATTTAATTTATTTAAAATATTAGAAAAATCTTTATTTATATTTTCTTGATTTTCATTTTTTGTTATTATTAAAAGTCTTTTTTTATGCTTTTGATTATTTAACATTATTTTCATTATATTTTTATCTAGAAAACAAGGATATATAATTTGTTTATTATTAAATAAAAAATTATTAAAAAAAATATAAATTACATTTATTTTATAATATTTCAATAAAAATTCAGATAAATCATCAACAAATAAAAAATCTTTAAACTTGGAAACATAATGTGATTTTTTATTATAAATAATTGTATTTATTTTCATTATATAAAATTTAGATTCACTAATATTATATTTCATTAAGTTATTCTTTATAATAACATTGTTAATAAAAGACATAACTAAACAATCAATTTTATTAATTATTGAAATAATAATAATTAATATATATGAATTTTATGGATAAATGATTATTTTTATAGGAATTTAAAAAAAAATTTTTTTTCATTCATATTATAGTTCTTAAAAAGAAATTATTTTTTATAATAAGAAAATAATAATAATATATCCTTTTCTTCTTAAATAGAATTGAACATAATAATTAAACATTTTTTATTCTACAAAACATAGATTTCAAAATAATTAAAATAATATATATCTTAATAATATAATAATTAGGGTTATTCTTTTTATAATTTACAATTTATTTTTAATTTTCTTTAACCACTGTATTAACAAATTCACCTTAATTTATAATATTATTTATCATTTGAAAAAAATATTTTTTTTCATTAAATACATAAAATTAAATTATTTAAATTAAAATAAAAATGAACAATTTCCCAAATGAAGATATTGACCAAGTAAATTTATTATCATCAAAAAGTGATTTAAGTGATAATTACTTTAATAATAAATATATAATGTCAGATTATGAAGAAAATAAGGATATAAGAATAAATAAATTTTCAGAAATAAAAGAAGAAGAAGAAGAATCATCAACAAAAAGAAAATTAAATTCAGAAATGACAAAAAATGAGAATTTACCTTTGCAAATAGATCCAAATAGAAAATCAATATATAATTTTTTAATTAATTCATCAAATTCAGAAATAAATGTAAATACATCAAAAGATGAATCATATAATAATTCAATTGATCATCTTAAAATGGAAAATTTATATCTTGAAGATGGAAGTATAACAACCAATTTAATGAATCCATATATTAAAAACAATAATAATGATAATGATAATAATAATAATAATAATAATAATAACAATTTAGAAAAAGAAAAAATAGAACAATTAAAAAATGAAATTCAAAAAGTTATTGATGAAAAAGAAAAAGAAAATATAGATTTAGAAAGTTCAAAAGAAATTGATTATCATTTATTATGTAGTATTTCTTCTCAAAGAATGAAATATGAAAATATTGAAAATTTAGAAAATAATGAAATTGATTTTGAATTAAATGAAAAAAAAAGAAATGAAAAAGAATTAAAATTTAAAGAACAAATTACTAATGAATTAAAACCTAAAATTTATGATGAAATTTATAAAAATGAATATAATAAAATATACGATGTTATTAAATTTGAAATTGAAAATGAATTAAGAAATAATTTAGAAAAAGATTATAATGAAGAAATAAATTATATAAAAAAAAATTTAGATATTTTTCAAAAAAATAAAAAAGAAGAAATTGAAAGAGAAATTCATGATAAATGTTATAATGAAATGGAAGAAGAAATTATTAAAGTTTGTGAAATAAAAGATAAAGAATTTAAATTAAAAAACATTCAAAAATTAGAAAAATTTAAAAAAAAATTAGAAAACGATTTAAATGAAGAATATGAAAAGAAAAAAAATGATTTACAAAAAGAAATAAACAAATTAAAAACTAAAATTTTCCAAAGTCATTATAAAGAAAAAATAAAAATGAATAAGATAAATTCTTTAAGGAAAAATATAGAAAAATATAATATAGAAAATATAAAAGGAATAGAAACAATAGATAAAATGATTAATTCAAAAGATATAGAAGAAACAGAATTAAATGCAGATGATGAAAATTCATCAATAAATAATAATAAGAAAATAAAATATAAAAAATATGCAGAAGATATTTTAGATAATAATATAGAAAATACTCCAAATGTTAAAAAAAAAAGTATATCTAAAGTTAATAGTAAAAAAAGTATTCATTCTAATTATAATACTATTATTAATAGACCTAAATTAGATGATATTATTATTAATGATGATAATAATAATAAAAGTAAATTAACTAGAAATGATAATAATAATAATAATAATGATATTGATTGTTTTGATAATAAAAGTAATATTATTGATAATTCTATTAATTTAATTGAAATAAATAAAAGAATTAAAAATAGAAGAAATTCAAAAAGTGTAAATAAAACTTTTAACTTTATTGAACCTAAAATAAGTTCTAATTCTTCTTATTATGGTTATAATTCTAATAATCAAATGTCAAACAACAATTCTTTTTATAGTCAGAAAATAAATTTAAATAAAAATTTTTTCCCAATGTCTCCTATTTATTCATATAAAAATATTGGAGCTTATAATAATATAAAAACAAATTATAATTCAAATCAAACTTCTAATTTAAATACTAAAACAAATATTGATTTTAATCAAAATGAAATAGAAAATAAGAAAAAAGAATTAAAATTAAATTTACAAAAACAAAATGAAAACTTAATAAATAAAAGTAAAATAGATATTCCATATAATTATAATATTAATAATAGTAATATAAATAGTAGTAAAAATATGAAAAGAAAAGCAATTTTTTATTCAGTTCAAATAAATAAAAATATTCCAATTTCAATTTCGGAATTTGGAAAATATTTAATAACACATATTGAAAAAGAAGAAAAATATAAAATATTATTTTTTAACGAAATAAAAAAATTTAAACAAGAAATTCAAAAAATATTTAAACAATCAAAAAGAACAGATCATTTTTTAACAGAATGTTTATTTGATCTTTGGAATAAAGTAAATACATCTTATTATACAAGATATCAAATTTTAAAACAAATAATTAAATTTCCAGCTGATAAATTATATGAATTTTTAGATGTTGAAACTGAATTTTTATCTAATTATTATCATATTTCAAAAAATATTTTTAAAGAAATTGAAAAAAGAGAAAATTTAAAATCAAAATTACAAACTAAAGCAAATAGAAATGAGTTAAATTTAAATGATAAAGAAAATTTGGATGATATAACTAAAAATTTAGAAATTTTAATTCAAAATTTTCAAAATAAATTTAAGAAACTTGATATTATTTGGAAAGGATTAAGATATAGTTGGTTTATGAATTATGAAAATTGGTTTTATGATATGGAAAAAAAACAAAATAATAATCATAATTTAAAAATATAAATCATTTATTTTTTAAATATTAATTAATATTTTAAATAAAAATAAAATTAAATTGATTTATTTAATTATCCTATTAAATAAATTTTATATTCTTTTATCAAAAGAGAATAAAAATGTTAAGTAAAAAAGAAAAAAAAGAAAAACAAAAAACAAAAGAATTAAAAATGAAAGAAATGGAAAATGAAGAAGAAATAGAATATGAAGAAGAAAAAGAATTAGAAAGTATAGAAGAAGAAGAAGAAGATAATGAAATAAATACATCAAAATCAAAGAAAAAAAAATTAAAACCTGAAAAAGAAAATATAAATTCAGAAGAATCTGAAGAATCAATAGAATCAATAAATAAAATAGAAGAAATTCCTTTAGAAAAACAAAATATAGATATATCAGAAATAAAAATTAGAATACAAACATTATTATCAATTTTATCAGATTTTAATAAAAAGAGAGATCCTTCAAAAACTCGTTCTTTCTATATAAACGAATTAAAAAATCTCTCAATGCAATATTACGATTACAATTCAGATATATGTGATTTAATATTTAATCTTTTTGCTCCAAATGAAGCAATTGATTTTATGGAATCGAATCAAAATCAAAAAATAATAACAATACGTTCTAATTCTTTAAAAATAAAAAGACGTGAATTAGCCAAGAATTTAATACAAAGGGGAATAAATTTAGATCCAATAGGTGAATGGACTAAAGTAGGTTTAAAAATATATTCAAGTCAAGTTCCAATAGGAGCAACACCAGAATATTTAAGTGGACAATATATGTTACAAAGTGCATCTTCATTTTTACCTGTTTTAGCTTTAAATCCACAACCCAATGAAAAAATTTTAGATATGTGTGCTTCACCTGGTGGAAAAAGCACTTATATATCTCAATTAATGAAAAATACTGGTTTATTAGTTGCTAATGATTTAAAAAAAGAAAGATTAAAAAGTTTATTTTTCAATGTTCATCGATTAGGAATTAAAAATTGTATTATTACTAATTATGATGGAAGATATTTCCCTAAATTATATAATAAATTTGATCGTGTTTTATTAGATGCTCCTTGTTCTGGATTAGGTATTATTAATAAAGATCAAAGTATAAAAGTTAATAGAACTTATAAGGAAATATTAAATAATTCTAAATTACAAAAAGAATTAATTTTATCTGCTATTGATTCTGTAAATTTAAAAGGTACTTCTAAAGGAATTATTGTTTATTCTACTTGTTCTATTTCAGTTGAAGAAAATGAATGGGTTGTTGATTATGCTTTGAAACATAGATATATTAAAGTTATTGATACTGGAATTAATTTAGGTGAAAATGGATTTGTTTCTTTTAGAGAAAAACACTTTCATCCTAGTTTAAAAAATACTAAAAGAATATATCCTCATATTCATGGAATGGATGGTTTCTTCATTGCTAAATTACAAAAATATGCTGATGGAATTAAAGAGAAAAAAGAGAAGACTGAAGAGAAAAAAATGAAAAAGGAAAAGAAAAAAAATAAAAAAGAAAATAAAAATAAAAAAGTTGAAGATGTGGAAAATAATTTAAGTTTAGAAGAAGAACCTGAAGATATTCAAAATGATAATGATAATTTTGAAAAGAATGATGAAAGTGTTAATGAGGAGTCTTCTCATGATTCTATTTTAGAGTCTGTTGAAGGAAGTGATGATGAAAATGAAAAGAGAAAGAAAGTTAGAAAAAAGGATTATAATAAGAAAAAAAAAATGGAAAAAGAAAAAAAGAAAAAAAATGTGGATACAAAGGAAAAAAAAAATGTTAAGAATGATAAGGAAGATAATAATGATAAAAATGAGAAAAAAGAGAAAAAAAATATTGTGAAAAAAAAGAAAAAAAATGAGAAGGATGAGGATAATGAAAAACTTTTAGAAAAAAAAAGAAAGAAAAATAAATAAATAAATAATAAATAATTTAATTTTTTATATTAAAATAATATTTACTTTTAATGAAAATAATAAATTTAAATAAAATTTAAAAAATTGAAACTATAATGAAATTAAAAATGTTAGTTTTCAAAAAACAAAGAAGTAATATATTACATTCAAATTTATATTCCTATAATTCAAATCTAAATGTATATAATAAATATAAAATAAATGATTTGATTTATAATAAGAAAAAAAGATTTGTTTCAATATTTAAAGACCATTTAATTTTAGATGACAAAACAGAATTTTTAAATTTTTATTATTTAAAATCAATATCAGAAACTTATTTTAAAATCTTTTTAACTTCAAAAGAATTTCAATATAAAAACTATATAAACGGAAAAATAAATAAAATAATGATAAATAATATCGAATCAAAGTTAAATATAAAAAAAAGAAAAAATATAAAAAAGAACAAATTAACATATAATTCAATAAATATAAAAAAAAATATTGAAGAACAATCACAATCAACAACATTAAAGAATTCATTATATTATCCTTCAAAAGAAAATTCAAAAACACTTGACTTAGAATATAAAGGTGATTATAATAAAGAATTATATTTATCTAATAATGGAAGTAAAGTTCAAAAAGAAGATATTATATTATCTTTTTATGAAGAGAATTTATTTGAAAAACAAAATGAAATTAAAATAATAAAAATTTCAACTTCTTCTTCTCAAAGAAATGATAATAATAATAATAAAACTATGAATAAATTAAATATAGGAAATAATTTTGTTCAAGATTATTTTAATAAAGCTTTATCCAAAAATAATCCAAGTATAAAATATTGTTTTCCTATTAAACTTCAATTAAAAAATGAAAACGATTCTCACACAAATTATTCTTCTCAAAATACACAAAAATCTTCTTTTTTAACTAAAAATTCAATTAAAAATTTAATTAAGAATAAAGCAGAAAGCAAAAATAGAAAAAATAATTATTCTCATTATATTAATAAAAAGAAACAATATAATTTAAATAATAATAGTAAAGACATTAAAAAAAAGAATAAAATTAAACCTTTAAACATTTTTAATAATAATAATTATAGTCATTGTATGAGAAATTTTTCTTTGAAAAAAATTTGTAAAACTGAATGTTCAAAAGAAAAAATTCAAAATAAAGATATTATAAATAATATTAATTATAAGAATAATAATGTAAATAATAAAACTGAAAAAAATTTAAAAAACACAAAAAATAAAAGTATTGATTCATTACAATCTATTACTCAAAAAAAGAAAACTTATAATTATTCAAAATTGAAGAAAGACAAAAGAAATTATTGTTCTTTAAATGAAAAAAAATATGATAAAACTAACAAATTAAATTTTTTATTCCCTGAAATTTTTAGTGAAAGAATTAAAGTAAGTAATAAAATTATAAAAAAGTAATATAAATATGTGAAATTTTTCATATCAATTAAATGAATTATAAAATTTTTTTCAAATTATGAAGAAATAACTACGATGAATTTTTGTAAATCTAATTTCTTAATTATTAATAATATTAATTAAATAAATAAATCAATTTTTATACATTAATTAATAATAAATTATATTAAATAAATAAACAAACTAAATATATAAATAAACCAATAAAAAAAATAATAAAATTTAAAAAAAAAAAATAAAAAATTCAAAATTCATATCTAAAATACTCAAAAACAGAAAAAAATTTAAAAATATTTAAAAAAATAAAATGAACATGCTAAACCCAAACATCCTAGTATTAAAAGAAGGAACAGAAAACAGTCAAGGAAAGGAACAAATAATAAGTAACATAAACGCATGTGAAGCATCAGTGGAAGTGATTAGAAGTACTCTGGGTCCTCGAGGTATGGACAAAATGATAATAACAGACGATACAACAACAATATCAAATGATGGAGCCACAATAATAAAATTATTAAATATAGAACATCCAGCTGCAAAGTCCCTTGTTGATGTAGCGAAAAGTCAAGATAATGAAATAGGTGATGGTACCACTAGTGTGATGTTACTTGCTGGGGAATTATTAAAGGAAGCTAAACAATTCATTGAAGATGGTATTAGTCCACAAGTTATTATTAATGGTTATTGGAATGCTCTTTTGAAAGCTAAGGAAAAATTAAGAGATTGTGCTATTAATATTGAAGGGAAAAGCTATGAAGAGAAAAGAAATTTACTTGTTAAATGTGCTCAAACTTCTCTTAATTCTAAATTAATCGCTAATTATAAAGAATTTTTCAGTGAAATGATTGTCAATGCTGTTGAAAAATTAGATGATTTTTTAGATAAGGATTTAATTGGAATTAAACATGTTACTGGAGGATCAATTACTGATTCTTTTCTTGTTGATGGAGTTGCTTTTAAAAAGACTTTCTCATATGCTGGATTTGAACAACAACCAAAAAAATTTACAGATCCCAAAATAATAATATTAAATGTAGAATTGGAATTAAAAGCTGAAAAAGAAAATGCAGAAATCAGAATAGAAAAACCATCAGATTATCAAAGTATAGTAGATGCAGAATGGAAGATAATCATTCAGAAATTAGATAATATAATAAATACAAATGCAAAAGTAGTATTAAGTAAATTACCGATAGGTGATATAGCAACTCAATACTTTGCTGAAAAAGGGATTTTTTGTGCAGGTAGAGTTCCACAAGAAGATATAGTAAGAGTATCCAAAGCAACAGGAGCAATGTTACTTCAAACTTGTAATGATATCCCGGAACGTGCTCTTGGAACTTGTGGTACCTTTGAGGAAAAACAAGTAGGTGCAGAAAGATTCAACATATTCTCAGGGTGTCCCAATGCTAAAACAGCAACTATCGTATTAAGAGGAGGTGCAGAGCAATTTATAGCAGAAGCTGAGAGGAGCATAAATGATGCGGTAATGATTGTAAGACGAGCTACTAAAGCAAGTTCGATAGTTCCAGGAGGAGGAGCCATTGAAATGGAATTATCGAAATATGTTAGGAAAGCAGGTATGGAAATAAAGGGAAAAGAACAATTAGTGGTTTTAGGTTTTGCTAGAGCATTGGAAGTTATTCCTAGAACTTTAGCACAAAATTCAGGTTTTGATGCTGTCACAATTGTAAATCAATTAAGACAAAAACATGATTTGAGTGAAGATGGAAATAGTTATGGTGTTAATTGTTTTGAAGGAGGTATTATTGATACTTATGTTCAATTTGTTTGGGAACCTACTTTATTAAAGGATAATATATTAAATGCTGCTACTGAAGCTTGTTGTTCTGTTATTAGTGTTGATCAAACTGTTAAGAATCCAAAGAGTGAACAGGCCATTCAAGATGAAAGGAAGAGAAGAGCACAAAGAGCACAAAAACTTAAGGCTAAGAAAGGGAAGAAATAAATTTATGGATTTTTGGGATTGTCTTATTAAATAATAAATATATTAATATTAAAAATACTTTTTTTTATTAATTATTTTAGATTATTTTAGGGTTTTTATTTATGGTTCATGCTTTTTTCGTTAAATGATATAATTAGAATAAGATATAAATGTAATTCAAGAAAAATCTCATTATCATTCAATAAAAAAAGAGAAATATTATTAAAAAATTCAAAATTGCTTCATCAAATTTTATAAATAAAGAATAATAAACAATAATAATAATTCAGAAAGATTTAATACTTTTAGAAATGAATTTGTAAAGGTTCTAAAAATTATTTATTTTAAATTAAATAATAAATAATCTTTTTATTATGATAATATATAAAATACATTAAATAAACCGAAAAAAATTTTTTATTTCTTATTCCAATCAGCAATTATAGTTAACAAATTCTCATTAGAATCAAATTTATATATTTGTTGATTTAAACTAAAAGAAATAATATCAGAATTATTTTTTTCATTTTCCAATCGATTTTTAATATCATTAAAATTAAATATCCTATTATTTCCATCTTCCCATTTTTCAACTCTCATATTGACAATGAAAATAAATTTAAATTCAAAATTATTATTTTCAGAATAATCAATTTTTTTAATCCAAACATTTCCATTAGTCCATTCCATCTTTAAAGCTTTATCTTGATTCCATTCTCCTAATTCTTTAAAAGAACCAATAACTCCTAATTCTTGTCCCATTTGAGTTTGATAAGTCATTTGAAATTTAATTTTATCTATTTTAATTCCTTTCTTCAAATAATTTGATATAGAAAATTTTTCCAATCCTCCTGCTTTCTCTATTTTTAATGCTTCTTCATATAATTCATCAAAGTAATTCCCTTTAAAATTATATATTTTAGTGTTTTTTATCACTTCTAAAGGAAGTTTATATAAATCTGATGATGTTTCTATTAATACTTTCTTTTCTTCTGTTGTTGATTGAGGATGAGATGTCTTGTTTTCTTGTTTATCCATTTATTTTTTTAGTATTTTTTTATTTTTTTTATAAAGATTATTTTTAATTTATTATTACTTTTTAATTTTTTTATTTTTTTTTTTTTAGTTTTTATGTTATTTATATATTAAATGTTTTTAGATGTTTTTTTCATTTATTTTTTTTTCTCTTTCTTTAGAAAATTCTTTATTCTTTTAATATCACTGATTCCAATATCTTTATTAATATTAAATTAGATTTAATTTATTTAAAATGATTAAATATATTTAAAAAAATGATA
>JAEEGI010010949.1_pt1 | contig 19659 bp, 14 predicted proteins | sample 8958751 | NCBI WGS metagenome assembly JAEEGI01 (sample SAMN16246545, study PRJNA631951) | gut metagenome | biome: gut microbiome; feature: rumen; material: KS-attached | host: Bos | place: Iran: Karaj | collected 2018-10 | reverse complement strand
CGGTCAGCAGCAGGTTCCGCTTATTGTCCGCAAAATGCTCCACATAGGAGTAAGCCTTCCGATACGCGTCGATCGCAACCTCGCGGTACGTATCGCCGGTCGTCTCGTCGACGGTCTCGTCGGAATAGTAGCTCGGGTCGAACGCGGTGAACTTCTCCTTAAGAAGAAGCTCCTTCCGGCCCGGATCCAGATAGTAGCGGTCTATGATCGCCTGCTTGAAGCAGGAGCACATGCTGCCGTCTTCCGTATAGCCGGTATCCCTGCAGAGCGGGCACTGATACTGCATTTCAAGGTAGTTTTCAGCAAATCCCGCCTGACGAAGCAGCTGCGCCTTCTGGGAGATCGTCATCTCGATAATACGGCGGTTGTCTTCAATAGCGCTGTCATCGCCCCGCACCGCGAGCGATGCGGCACGCACGGAATTCGAAGCAATCCGCTCGTCAAGCTCGGAAAGCACCGGGATGGCGGCATATGCCTTCTCCCTGCGCGCCGCAAGCTCTCTTCGGTCCTGTGACTGCTTCTCATCATATTCTCTAAGGATAGCGTCGTATTCGGCGTTGGTAAGCCCCATGGGGTGTCCTCCGTATTCCTTGCGTAAAATGCCATAGCCCCGGCAAGTCACTGCTAAATTGCCAAAACTCAGGCTGTCGCTTCGCAACTTCCAATAGCTCTTGCGATTTTATTTTTTCCCTCTCATGCGCTTCTCAATCTCGGCCATCGTAGCCGCGCTGTACTCGCGCTGCGTAAAATTATCAAAGCGGTTCGGTTTCTGCGCCGCGGCTTTGGCAGCAGGCGCCTTGTGCTTATTGTCTTCTTCAAGCTTGTGCGCTTCGTCGAGACGCTCTACGTCCGCGATCGAAACGGCGCCGGCTTCGTGCCAGCTCTTCAGGATGCTGTTCGCGTAATTGAAGCTTGCGCCCTTACGAAGCATAGCGCGGGAGCAGGCCTCCCGGATAAGTTCCGTCGGCATGTGCCAGTCTCTGACCCAGGTCTTAAGAAACCGGATTTGGGAAGCGCCGAGGGAGCCGGAGAGCCCGAACTCTTCGCGGACAGCGCCGAACGCCTCGCCGTTTAGCAGAAGATAATTCTCGGCATCCTCCACGGAGGCAATTCCGGCTTCGTTCCAGGAAAGCGCTACTTTATTGATATATTTCGACGAGGTCTTGCCTGCGTCGATGCATTTTTCGTATAAGAAGAGAAGAAGATCGCAGGAGAATCCGAGTCCTCCGTAGATGTAAAGCGCCGTGTCCGACTCTTCTCTTGAGAGCGGTCTTGCAAAATACTGCTCAAGCGTTGAGAGAATGAACGGAACATTCTCGTCCTCGGCCATCGCGTCGATGTCGATCTTCTGAACGGCAGTTTTCTCAGGCTTCCTCGCAGGAACTGCGATGTCCTCAGTCTCTTCGGACTCTTCGTTAAGACGCTTCGAAACGCTCTGTGCGGCACTCTTCTTCGAAACAACGGAAACCGAAGCGCCGGCGCGTCTGGTCTTCGGCCGATAATCAGCAAGGTCAACCAGGTTGATGGACTCAACCGTCCCGTTTCCGGACATCGTATACTCGAGAATGCCCTGTCTGGTCCAGTAATTCAGGGCCTTGAACAGGAAATTCTCCGTGCAGTCGAGAAGCTCGGCAATCTCAGACACGGAGAAGTCCATGCCCTCTTCCAGATGGCGCAGCAGATACAGGTAAACCTTCACGTAGGTCCCGTTCGCCTCGACCATAAACTCGTCGATGAAGCGGTTCGGAATCTCCGTTACGGTGTTCGGATTCGATTTCGAGATTAACCCGATCGTGCACATGGAAAAGAGCCCCCTATTCGGCATTGGATAACTGAAAGTTATCCGGTTTTTGGGGCAGATTTACCCCAAGCGTCCACATTATAACCCAGCCGAAAGGGTTTGTAAATAGGCGGAAACACAGCCTAATCCCGTAGAATTTGAATGTTGATAGAGTGGATAAAACAAGGAGCCCGCGCGTCGCCGCCGCGTTTATCCACAATTCAAAAAGTAAGGAAAATCGGGACTTTCCATGGTATGGACCGCGCATAAACCGCCCCAAAAAATTATCCACAACGATAATTGTCGTATACGCTGTGGATAAAGTGGATAGATTTAACTTTGTAACAGGGAAATGCCGACGTTTACTACGTTCCCGGCCCCCATAGTTATCAACAAATCGCCGTTGACACAATTTTTTTTCAGAAATTCGACGATTTTTTCAAATGACGGAAAATAATACGATTCTTTGCCCATTTTACGGAGATCCTCCGCCAGATCCCGGGAGGAGATTTCGCCGCTGTCGACCTCGCGTGCCGCATAGATGTCTGCAAGGACAACCACGTCCGCGATCGAGAGCGCCTGAACGAATTCCTTTCGGAGCGCCAGCGTACGCGTGAAGGTGTGCGGCTGAAATACAACGAAGAGGCGGTTGTGCGGATAGCCGAGTGCCGCGCGAAGCGTTGCCGCGATCTCGGTCGGGTGGTGCGCGTAGTCATCCACTACGGTGACGCCTTCGCGAACGCCTTTCTTCTCGAAGCGGCGTTCGGTTCCGGTGAAGGAAAGAAGCGCCCGCTTGATGACTTCCGCGGGAATGTCGCGAAGATACGCTTCCGCAATGGCGGCAAGGGAATTGGAGACGTTGTGGATGCCGATGACCGAAAGGGTAATCCGGTCTACGAACACACCGTCACGGTACAGGTCGTAAGAAGCGCAGCCCATATCGTCAAATGTGATGTTGGCCGCTGTGTAGCGGTACGGCGAATCGGAAGGAGCGACGCCCTCGGGAAGAAGCCCGTAGGTGTCGACCGAGCCGTGAAGTCCTTCGAGGAACCGGTCGAGGTTCGGAATCTCGCCGTTGATGATCAGGTGTCCGTCCGCGGGGATCCGTTCCGCAAACATATGGAACGAATGGCGGATGTCGTCGATATCCTTGAAGAAATCCAGGTGATCCGCGTCGATATTAAGGATCAGCGCGTCACTCGGATGGAATTTTAAAAAGCTGTTGGTGTATTCGCAGGCCTCGAAGAGAAACTCGGAGGAATGTCCGATGCGGAGGTTTCCGCCGAGGGAAGGCATGCGTCCGCCGAGAGATACGGTCGGGTCCTGCTCCGCCTCCATCAGGATGGTGGCGAGCATTCCGGTTGTCGTTGTCTTGCCGTGCGTTCCCGATACGCCGATGGAAATCGGATAGGTGGCAGACAGCTGACCGAGGAGTTCGGCGCGGTCAATCATCGGAAGGCCTTTCGCCTTAGCTGCGGCATATTCTTCATTGTCCTCGTGAATGGCGGCGGTATATACAACCAAATCGATGTCGTCGCTTAAGTTGGAGGCAACCTGCGAATAATAAACGGTTGCGCCCAGCCGCTCGAGATTCTCGGTCAGATCGCTCTTAGTCCGGTCGGAGCCGCTTATGGTGAAGCCCCGCTTAAGAAGCAGTTCGGCAAGGCCGCTCATGCTGATTCCGCCGATGCCGATAAAGTGTATGTGAATCGGTTTTTGTAGGTCGATTGTAAACATATATTGCATTCCTTTATTAATATTTCGCAAAATCCTCTTTTACTATAGCATGAATTTGTAAAAAAACAATGTTTTTCCGAAATCGGTTTTCTTTTTTTCGCGCGTGTGATATTATAATAGATACATTACATTTTCCGAAATTACGTTATTTCGGCAGTAAGGGGTGATCGCGTGATTAAAAAAGAGATGATAGCCATGCTTCTTGCAGGCGGACAGGGATCCCGTCTCGGGGTTCTGACGCAGAGCGTGGCGAAACCGGCAGTCGGTTTCGGAGGCAAGTACCGCATCATTGACTTCCCTTTAAGCAACTGTATCAATTCCGGCGTGGACACGGTCGGCGTGCTGACGCAGTATCAGCCGCTTCGGCTCAATACGCATATCGGAATCGGTATTCCGTGGGATTTGGACCGCAATATCGGCGGTGTTTCCATCCTGCCGCCGTATGAGAAGAGCACGAATGCGGAGTGGTATACCGGAACGGCCAATGCCATCTATCAGAACCTTCGCTTTATGGAATACTATAATCCGGAGTATGTTCTGGTGCTCGGCGGCGACCATATCTATAAGATGGACTATGAGGAGATGCTCGACTACCACAAGCGGAATAACGCCGACATTACGCTCGCGACGATTCCGGTTCCGTGGGAGGAGGCAAGCCGTTTCGGTGTCGTAATCACCGACAGCGACATGCGCATCACCGAGTTCGAGGAGAAACCGAAGAATCCGAGAAGCAATCTTGCTTCAATGGGTATCTATATCTTTACCTGGAAGGTGCTTAAGGAAGCGCTGATCAAGCTTTCCGATCAGGAGGGCTGCGACTTCGGTAAGCATATCATTCCGTATTGCCATAACCGCGGCGACCGTGTATTCGCATACGAATTCAACGGGTACTGGAAGGATGTCGGAACGCTTAGTTCCTACTGGGCGGCCAACATGGAATTGATTGATATCGTTCCGATTTTCGACCTGTACGACGAGTACTGGAAGATTTATACGAAGAGCGATATGATTCGGCCGCAGTACATTGCAGGCGACGCTGTGATTAACCGCGCGATTATCGGCGAAGGCACCGAGGTTTACGGCGAGGTGCACAACTCCGTCATCGGCGAGGGCGTTACGATTGAGAAGGGCGCCGTGGTGCGCGATTCCATCATTATGAAGGGAACCGTTATCGGCGCGGGAACTTACGTTGAAAAGGCGATTATCGCCGAGAATGTTTCGATCGGCGACGGCTGCCGCATCGGTGTCGGCGAAGAGCGCCCGAATAACTGGAAGCCGAATATCTACAATGAGGGACTTGTAACCATCGGAGAGGATTCCGTTATCCCCGCCGGAGTTACGGTCGGAAAGAATACCGTCATCTACGGAAAGACGGACGCCACAGAGTATCCGAACGGAGTGCTCGAGAGCGGACAGAGTTTGGTAAAGGCAGGTGACGAACAGTGAAAGCAATCGGTATTATTTTAGCCGGCGGCAATTCGAGCCGGATGCAGGAACTTACGAGCCGCAGGGCCATTGCCGCGATGCCTGTAGCGGGCAGCTACCGCGCGGTGGATTTTGCCCTTTCCAACATGACCAATTCTCATATTCAGAAGGTAGCCGTACTGACGCAGTACAGCTCCCGTTCCCTGCATGAGCATTTGAATTCCTCCAAATGGTGGGATTTCGGACGTAAACAGGGAGGACTTTACCTGTTCGCGCCGACCATTACGCAGGAGAATGCGTTCTGGTATCGCGGTACGGCCGATGCCCTGTATCAGAACAAGGATTTCCTGCAGAACAGCCATGAGCCGTATGTGGTTATCGCGTCCGGCGACGGCATCTATAAGCTCGATTATAACCAGGTAATCAATGCGCACATTGATACGCTTGCGGATATTACCGTTGTGACGACCGAGCTTCCCGAAGGTGTGGACAATTCCCGCTTCGGTACGGTTGTGACGGACGACGAAAACCGGATTATCAGCTTCGAGGAGAAACCGCTTGGGTCCGCAAACCGCATCGTTTCGACCGGCGTATACGTAATCCGCCGCCGTCTGCTTCTTGAGCTTCTCGAGAAGTCCATTAAGAACAATAACTTCGATTTTGTAAGCGGTGTTCTGACCCGCTACAAGAACCAGAAGAAGATCTGCGCGTACCGGATGGAAGGCTACTGGAGCAACATCGCGACCGTTAACGACTACTACCGGACCAATATGGATTTCCTGAACCGGGAGATCCGCGACAGCTTCTTCAAGCAGTACCCGGACATCTACTCGAAGGTGGATGACCTTCCGCCGGCGAAGTACAATCCGACCGCCTGCGTACGGAACAGCCTGATCGCTTCCGGAAGCATCGTGAACGGCTACGTGGAGAACTCAGTAATCTTCAAGAAGGTTTATATCGGCAACAATGTAACCATCAAGAATTCCATCATCCTAAACGATGTGCAGATTCGCGACGGCGCATACATTGAAAACTGCATCGTCGAGAGCCGCGGCACCATCCCCGAAGGGGCGCGCCGTGTCGGCGAAGGCGAAATCCTGATCGTAGACGAGAAGGCGGAGAGATACTAAAGTTACTCAGGATGCCCCCGGTGAAAGCCGGGGGCGTTTTGCAATGAGGTGAGGGCAAATGGGACAAAAGAACAGATGGGTGCTGATTTCGGTTGCATGCGTGGCGGTAGTATTTGTCGCCTTGCTGACTTGGAAAGTCCTCCTCCGACACAATCGGGCGTATGACGATTTCTATTCCATGGAGTTAAATAGATCCACGGACACAACGGAGGAGTTCGATGATAACTGCAAGAAGGCCAATCAGATGGCGGATCATTTTTTGAAGAGTTTACCCTATTCAGGAAAGTATCCGGCAGGAAAAGCAACCGGCCAATACACAATCGATACGATTCCTGCCGACGGATATCCGGACTACTATGCAGGAAAGTATATCAATGTGGACGGAAAGCTGATTATTCTGATTAAGGAAAGTTACTTCAAGGAAAAGTACCGCAAATGTGATTGGTATAAAGAGCTGACCGAAATGCTCGGAAGTGAGGACTTTGGGTGTCGTCCCGCCAAATACAACTATACCGAATTGATAAACGGAATGTCCGATTATGCCTGGGGATTACTCGGCCAGACAATGAAAGATCTGGGGATTGAATCAAGCGGTGCCGCCCTTAGTGATTATGAAAACAGAATCTGCATCCGTGTTAAGACGGAAGAAGATGAGCAGAAAGTTCAGACGATGCTTCCCAATGACATGTACCAAACAGAAGTATTCGACGAGGAGATATGGTGGTAAGGCATTGCCCCGGTATTGCTTGCCTTTTTCCCCTGCTGTCGAGGCAGCAGGGGCGTCCGTCACCCGGAACGGCAGCAAGGCGCGTCTCTTGAAAATGGGTATTGACAAACCACAGCAGTTACTGTTATGATGTGTACATATTTGGAACCGATGAGCAAGAGAAGTAGCTTAAGGGAACGATCAAAGAGAGCCGCAGGCGGTGGAATTGCGGTACCGGGAACTTTTGTGAATGGACTTGTGAGGGCGAACCGAAAGCGTAAGCAAGTAGGGGAGACGTGAACCGCACGTTACAGCGGAACATGTATGATAGTACATGGCAGAGTGTATGCGAGAGCATAAAGATAGGTGGCACCGCAGAGGATTTAATCCCCTGTCCTATGAGAGTAGGACAGGGGTTTTTTGTTTGCAAAGCGGCTTGCGAATGACCTTAATCTCAATCTCCGATTCCGAATAAAGAAAACATCACATTTTCCGAAAAGGAAAGAAAGGAATCCATTATGAGCACTGAAATCCCGTACAAGATTTATCTGGCTGAAGAGGAGATGCCCAAGGCATGGTACAACATGCGCGCGGACATGAAGAATAAGCCCGCGCCGCTTCTTAACCCCGGAACCCTGCAGCCGATGACGGCAGAGGAACTCGGCGGCGTATTCTGCGAGGAGCTTGTTAAGCAGGAACTCGACAACGACACCCCGTTCATTGAAATCCCGCAGGAAATCCGCGATTTCTACAAGATGTACCGTCCTTCACCGCTGGTTCGCGCTTACTGCCTTGAGAAGAAGCTCGGCACCCCGGCGTAGCTTTACTACAAATTCGAAGGCAACAATACCTCCGGAAGCCACAAGCTGAATTCCGCAATCGCGCAGGCTTACTACGCAAAGAAGCAGGGCCTTAAGGGCGTTACCACCGAGACCGGTGCCGGCCAGTGGGGCACGGCGCTTTCGATGGCATGTGCATATCTCGGCCTTGACTGTAAGGTTTACATGGTTAAGGTTTCCTACGAGCAGAAGCCGTTCCGCCGCGAGGTTATGCGGACCTACGGCGCAAGCGTTACCCCGTCTCCGTCCGAGACCACTGAGGTCGGCAAGCGGATTCTTGCAGCGCATCCCGGAACCGGCGGCAGCCTCGGCTGCGCGATTTCCGAGGCGGTTGAGGTTGCGGTAAGCAATCCCGGATACCGTTATGTACTCGGAAGCGTTCTCAATCAGGTGCTCCTGCATCAGTCCGTAATCGGTCTTGAGACGAAGGCCGCCCTCGACAAATACGACATCGTTCCGGACATGATCATCGGCTGCGCAGGCGGCGGTTCGAACCTCGGCGGACTCATTGCTCCGTTCATGGGCGAGAAGCTCCGCGGCGAGAAGAATTATCAGATCATCGCGGTTGAGCCGGCATCCTGCCCGAGCTTCACACGCGGCAAGTACGCATACGATTTCTGTGACACCGGCATGGTTTGCCCGCTTGCGAAGATGTACACGCTCGGTTCAAACTTCATGCCCGCGCCGAATCACGCCGGCGGTCTTCGTTACCACGGCATGAGCTCCACGCTTTCCCAGCTGTATGCCGACGGGTATATGGAAGCAAGAAGCGTTGAGCAGACGAAGGTATTCGAGGCGGCTGAAATGTTCGCCCGCGTTGAAGGCATCCTTCCGGCTCCCGAGAGCAGCCACGCAATCCGCGTAGCCATCGACGAAGCCCTGAAGTGCAAGGAGACCGGCGAGGAGAAGACGATCGTCTTCGGTCTGACCGGTACCGGTTACTTCGACCTCGTAGCTTACGAGAAATTCAACAACGGCGAGATGGGCGACTACATCCCTTCCGACGAAGAGATCGCGAAGAGCCTTGCGAACCTCCCGAAGGTAGATTAAGAAATTACGGAAAATGTGAAAGTCGTTTCCGATCCCCCTTTCGATTTTCACATAATTGATTTCGCAGATTTTTACGGGCCGTCAACCTTGATTGACGGCCCGTTTTGTGGTATTCTTACATTGGGTTAAGAGGCGCTTGGTATTGCGCCTGCCGGTTGAAGGAAGGGAGGCGACGAAATGTATTATGCGGATTCGGTTTCCGGAAAGGTAATCGCGTGGGGCGAACTGCCGTCCGGCTGGGAAGGAAACACATCGGTAATCGGTACCGTTCAGAGTTTCGGAAGGCCGTTCACGGCTGTTGTGGAATTACGCCGCGCCGACTCGGGCGCGCTGATGTTCTACCAGACCGGCGAGTGCTTCCATCAGATTAAATTCGGGCAGGGCGAACGTCATCGTGAGAAGACGTTCGATGAGCGGACCATGATGCCGGAAGCGACATTCCGTCTTCCGGAGAACTATCTGGACCGCCTCGCTTTATTCTACAGCGGCGACCGTCCGGTAAAGCTTTTTGCAAAGGAACCGCTGCCGGGCTTTCAGGAAGAACCGGAGATGGTGGAAGAACTGAAGCGGAGTACCGCACGCCTTGAGGAGCTGTGTTCCATCGGTATCGTCGTTGATTTGCAGAACGTGTTCGCGGATGCGGCCCTTCGGACCTATCGGCTCGATATGGAAGACGGCGTTTACAGCCTCTGCCTCGGTGTTGAGATTACGGCCACCGAGTATTGCTTAAGAACCGCTTCGGACAGCCTTTACGCAAGACGCGTCATTACGCCGGTGGACGGCATGAACCTCGGCGTCGGAATGACCGTTGCAACCGTAAGAAAGCGTGCCGGCGCGCGTTTCGGAAGCGCCAAGACCGGCGGCGCGAAGGCTGCCTACATTGACTGGGAAGCCCGTAAGGTATTCGGACTTCTGTATGCCGGTGAACCCAGTCAGGAGATGAACGGACTGCTTCGAAGCTGGATTTCGTCATTCCGGATTGACGGAGAGCTCTACCCCTCTATGAAGTGGTCGGCGGCGGACGCAGACCCGGTCCATCTTCGTGAACAGAACGAGAAATTCAACGCTCTCGCGGAGCGCGAGCGCGACCGCAGAATGAATATCGTGCGCGCAAGCATGCGATAGAACGCCCGGAATGAATACCGTACGAAAGATTGCACCTAGCGTTCTGAAAAAAGGAAGCCGGTGGGTGAGATTAAATGCCCGGAGGAATGAGATGCAACTGAGTGAGAATAAATGCCCGGAGGAATGAGATGCAACTGAGTGAGATTATGAAGGACGGAAGAACGGCTTTTACGTTCGAAATCTTCCCTCCGAAGAAAGATATGCCGATTGACACCATTTATAAGACGCTGGACGGACTGCGGGGTCTTCACCCGGATTTTATCAGTGTTACCTATGGTGCCGGCGGCAGCGCGGCCGACACGAAGACGGCCGACATTGCGCAGATTATAAAGGAGAAGTACGGGCTTGAGTCGGCGGTGCATCTGACCTGCCTCTATAACACCCGCGAGGATATCGATTTGATTTGCGAGCAGCTCAGGGAAAGGAACATCCGTAACATTCTGGCGCTTCGCGGAGACTTCAATCCGAACTCCGAGCGAAAGCCGGCGTCGGATTTTCCGCACGCATCGGATCTGATCGCCTATCTGAAGACGAAGGGCGATTACCACATTATGGCGGCCTGCTACCCCGAGGGGCATCAGGAGGCGGAGAGTTTGGATGCGGATATCGCGAACCTGAAGCGCAAGGTGGACGCTGGCGCGACGCATCTCTTATCGCAGCTTTTCTTTGATAACGACGCGTTCTTCCGGTTCCTTGACAAAGCCCGTGCGGCGGGGATTGATGTTCCGATTGAGGCCGGAATCATGCCCTGCACGAGCAAGGCATCGATTGAACGCATGGTAACGATGTGCGGCGCGAGCCTTCCCGCGAAGTTCACCCGGATGATGGCGAAGTACCAGAACTATCCGGACGCGCTGAAGGAAGCCGGAATCGCCTACGCGATCGACCAGATTATCGATCTTGTAAGCCGCGGCGTCGACGGCATCCATCTTTATACGATGAACAGCCCGTACGTGGCGAAGCGGATTTCGGACGCGGTGCTGCCGCTGATTAATCCGGGCGCTGCACGATAATCTGACGGTGAACGATAAGCCGACGCGCCGATAAGCCGACGGCACGGTTGTATTTTAAGGATAACGAACTATGGTAAAGCTTAAGCCGATAAATCGAAAAGAGGCTGCCCTGTATCTCGGATACGGCAAGAACGAGCCCGATGAGGTGATCAAAAACCTGATGGACGAATGCGAGGGACCGCTGATGGACGCGTGCCACCCGGCATTTTCCTTCGGGGTTTTCGACATTCTGACCTGTTCGGAGGAGAAGATTGTTCTCTCGGAATGCACGCTTACGCTCACCGGAAAGGATATCGGGAAGCTGCTTCGGGGCTGCTCGAAGGCGGTTCTGTTCGCGGCGACGCTCGGAAGCGGCGTGGACGCACTCCTAAGAAAGCTGCAGATTACGAATATGCCGAAAGCGCTTCTGACCGACGCCATGGCCGGGGCGGCAATCGAGCAGATCTGCAACGATTTTCAGGAGGAGTTGCAGGGACGGTTCCCTAACATGCAGCAGACGATGCGCTACTCGCCGGGCTACGGCGACCTGCCGCTTGATCTGCAGAAGGACCTGCTTGCGACTTTGGAAGCCGGCAAACGCATCGGCCTTTCCGTAACGGAAAGCAATATGCTGACGCCGTTAAAGTCGGTTACGGCAATCATCGGCCTAAGGGATATCGAGGAAGAGGAACGGCTTAATCGCCTTAAGGACGCCCTCGCGTCGGGCGCGGACATTAACGCGGAGCTTTCGATCGGAAACTGCGGCAAGGAAGCCTGCGAAGGCTGCGCATACGCCGCCAAATGCCATCGCGGCGACCGTAAGGAGTAAGCACCGGAAGGATGCCGTCAGGCATAGTACAGGAGATAAGATGAAGAAACAGATTCAGATATTGGACGGAGGCATGGGGACGCAGCTGCAGGCACTGGGGCTGCCCCTCGGCGGAATTCCCGAGGTGTGGAACATCACGGAACCGGATAAGGTAATCCGCGTTCACGAAGGGTACCTGGCCGCGGGCTCGGATGTAGTCTACACAAACACCTTCGGCGCAAACCGTTATAAAATGGCAGCTTCGGGATATACGGTCCGGGAGCTGATCGGTGCTGCCGTACGAAACGCAAGGAGGGCCTGCTCCGCCCATCCCGGGACGAAGGTTGCCCTCGATATCGGTCCCATCGGCAAGATGCTTGCGCCGCTTGGGGATCTTTCCTTCGAGGAGGCCTACGACATCTTCGCGGAGGAGATCGAAGCGGGCGCGGAAGCCGACCTGATCGTAATCGAGACGATGTCCGACCTTTACGAAACGAAGGCGGCGCTTCTCGCGGCGAAGGAGCATTCCGAAAAGCCTGTCTATGTAACGATGTCATTTGAGGCCAATGCGAGGACCTTCACGGGAACAAGCATCGACTGTATGGCGCTGACGCTTTCGGGACTCGGGGCGGACGCCATCGGATTCAACTGCTCATTAGGTCCTGCGGAGCTTGCTCCGATGGTGAAACGGCTGTATGAGATTACGGAGCTTCCGATTGTTTTAAAGCCGAATGCCGGGCTGCCGGATCCGGTGACGAATACCTATAACGTAAGCCCCGACGAATTCGCGGACTGCATCGCGGAGCTGCTGCCCTACGGAATTATCGCAGTGGGCGGCTGCTGCGGAACAACGCCCGAGTATATCCGGGCGCTTAAAAAACGGGTCGACGCGTTCCTTTCGGAGGAGAAGGAGTACGACCTTCCCGAGAAGACGAAGCTGACCGGCATCTGCTCTTCGACCGATGCGGTATGGTTCTCCGAGCCCCGCGTTATCGGCGAGCGCATTAACCCGACCGGTAAGAAGAAGTTCCAGGAGGCGCTCCGCGCGGGGGATATGGACTATATCCTTTCACAGGCGGTTTCGCAGGTGGAGGCCGGAGCGGACATTCTCGACGTGAACGTCGGACTTCCCGGCGTCGATGAAAAGGAAATGATGGTGCGCGTGGTGCGCGAGCTGCAGGCGGTCGTGAACGTGCCGCTGCAGATTGACTCGAACATTCCGGAGGTCGTCGAGGCGGCGCTTCGGGCATACAACGGACGCGCGCTTGTGAACAGCGTAAACGGCGAGGAGAAGAGCCTTGCGGGCATTCTTCCGATCGTCCGGAAATATGGAGCCGCCGTTGTCGGGCTTACCCTCGATGAGGGCGGAATCCCGAAGCAGGCGGAAGGCCGGTTCGCCATCGCGAAGCGGATTGTGGAGCGCGCGGAGGCGCTCGGAATCCGCCGGAGAGACATTCAGATTGACTGTCTCACCCTGACCGCGAGCGCGGAGCAGGAAGCGGTCAAGGAGACACTTACGGCGCTTAAGATGGCCCGTGAACAGCTCGGTACCGGCGCGGTGCTCGGCGTTTCGAACATCAGTTTCGGACTTCCGAACCGTGACCTTGTGAATAGTACGTTCTTAACGCTGGCGCTGCAGAACGGACTGACGCTTCCGATTATGAATCCGAACTCGGAAGCGATGATGGGAGCCCTGAGGGCGTACCGTCTTCTGATGAATATCGACGAGCATGCCATCGCATTTACCGAGGCATATAAGAATTTCGTTCCCCAAAAAGCGGAAGCGAAGCCCGGCGCGGAGATTCCGGTCGGAGCGGTGCAGGATGAGGCGGAAGGAAAGATCCGTTCGCAGTTCGGCGACGCTCCTGCGGAGCTTTACGCGGCGGTCCTTTCGGGACGCGCGGAACGCGGCGAGAAGCTTACCGTGGAGCTCCTGAAGACAATGGATTCCATGGACCTCGTGAACGGGGTTCTGATCCCGGCACTCGATACGGTGGGCGCGGGCTTTGAGAAGGGAACCGTCTTTCTGCCGCAGCTGATCCTTTCCGCATCGGTTGTGCAGGGAGCCTTCGGGCGCATTAAGGAACATATGCAGAGCACCGGATTAAAACAGGTCAGCAAGGGCGAGATCGTGCTTGCGACCGTCAAAGGCGACATCCACGACATCGGAAAGAATATCGTCAAGGTGCTTCTTGAAAACTACGGATTTACCGTGCACGACCTCGGGAAGGACGTACCCCCTGAGGCGGTCGTGGAGGCTGCGAAGAAAACCGGCGCGCCGCTTGTGGGGCTTTCCGCCCTGATGACGACGACGCTCGGGAGCATGGAGGAGACCATCCGCGCGCTGAAGGCGGCGGGGCTTTCCTGCAAAACGGTTGTCGGCGGCGCCGTGCTCACGCCGGAATACGCGAAGAGCATCGGTGCGGACTATTACGGATCGGATGCCAAGGCGACCGTGGACATCGCAAAAGAAGTATTCGGGTGCTGAGCCCGGTTAAGACGGAGGAACCCGGGGCGTAAACCCGGGTTATGGATGAGGAAAATGGGACTGTTTCGTAAGAAAACCGAAAAGGCCGCGGATGCCGGGAGCGGCCCGGTGACGCTGATTGTCGGCCTCGGTAACCCCGGGCGCAAATACGCGGGAACGAGGCACAACATCGGCTGGGACGCGGTAACCGCGCTTTCGGACGCCTTTAACATTCCGCTTAAGACGAAGGAATGGAAGGGCATCTCGGGGCGCGGCACGATTGCCGGGCAGAAGGTGATTCTCGTGCAGCCGCAGACATTCATGAACGCAAGCGGCGAATGCGTCCGCGCGTATATGGATTTCTATAAGATTCCGGCGGAGCGCGTGCTCATCATCTGCGATGACATCTCCCTCGAGCCCGGAAACCTCAGGCTCCGCGTCAAAGGAAGCGCCGGCGGGCATAACGGACTCAAGAGCATTATCGCCCAGATCGGAACGAGCGTGTTTCCGAGGCTTCGGCTCGGTGTCGGGGAGAAGCCCTTCGGATGGGACCTTGCGGACCACGTTCTTGCGCGGTTTCCGAAGGAACTGGAGCCCGTTATACGCGATGTGATGGCCCGGGTGGTAGAGGAAATCCCGGTTTATGTGACGGAAGGGCCGGAAGCGGCCATGAGTAAATTCAACGGATCGGTGTTACATGATTAAAACCTTTTTGGAGCCGCTGCAGGCCGATCGGGAATTTTGCGCGGCGCGTGATTTTTTGCAGAAGAAAGAAGCCCCGGTACAGGTATCGGGGTGTACTTCCGTGCAAAAAAGTCACTTCGTGAGCGCCCTCGGACAGGAGTATCCCTACCGGCTGATCGTCACAGCAAGCGAGCTTCGCGCCCGCGAGATGGCGGAGGACATGAGCCTTTACGATAAGAACGTATGCATTTATCCGGCGAAGGACATCATCTTCTATAACGCCGACGTGCACGGAAACGCGATCGTCAAGGAGCGCATGAGCGTTATCCGAAAGCTCCTGTCGGGCGAGCCCTGTACGGTCGTTACGAGCGTCCAGGGGCTTCTTGACCGCCTTCTTCTTCCCGAAGAGATTCAGGAGGCTTCCGTTACGATAAATGCTACAAGCCCCGTCACGATGGACGAGCTGACCGCGAAGCTGGTAACGATGGGTTACCAGAAGCAGGCGCAGGTGGAGAATCCGGGCGAGTTCGCCGTACGGGGCGGAATCTTAGATGTATTTCCGTTAAGCGAAGACACGCCTTACCGGATTGAATACTGGGGCGATGATATCGACTCCATCCGGAGCTTTGACATCTCGAGCCAGCGTTCCATTGAGAACGCCGAGGAGCTGTGCATCTATCCGGCTATGGAATTTGTCTTCTCGGACGAGGAACTGCAGGACAGCTTATCCCGGATTGAGAAGGAGTCGAAGTCCGTCGAGAAGAAGTTTCTTGCGTCGATGATGACGGAAGAGGCGGCCCGGGTGCGCCACACGATGGAGGAACTCCGGGAGAACCTCACCTATCTGAAAAATGCCACCAACCTTGACTTATATATCCCTTATTTCCGGAAGGAAACCGTAAGTTTTCTGTCGTATTTTCCGAAGGAGAAGACGCTTTTCGTGATGGACGAGCCGGACCGGATCCGGGAGAGCGCCGAGGCGACGACTGCAGAGTTTTCGGAGAGCATGAAGGGGCGGCTTACGAGAGGCTACTGCCTGCCGGGACAGACCGACGCCATCTTCGATTACCGGAAGGTGCTTGCGCAGTTCGGAACGCGCCGGACGGTGCTTCTGACGACGCTTGCGGGCGTTCCGTCGGAGTGGAAGCCGGCGGCATCGTTTGACGTCTTCGCTCGGTCGGTGGCGTCCTACAACCAGCATTTTGAATCGCTTGTGCAGGACCTTAAGAACTATAAGAAGAACGGCTACCGGATCCTTCTCGTGTGCGCTTCCCATACGCGGGCGGCGCGGCTGGCCGAGAACTTAAGAGAATACGAGCTGAGCGCGTTCTTCAGCGAAAATGAGGACCGCGTCGTGGGTCCGCAGGAGATCATGGTCATCTACGGAAACCTGCATCAGGGCTTTGAATACCCGCTCCTGAAATTCGTCGTCATCGACGAGAGCGACATCTTCGGGCGCGAGAAGAAGAAACGGAAGAAGAGCCCGTACACCGGTGCGAAGATCAACGCGCTTGGTGAGCTTTCAAGCGGCGACTACGTCGTTCATGAGAACCACGGAATCGCCGTATACCGCGGCATCGAGCAGATCACGATGAACCGGATCGTGAAGGATTACATCAAGCTCGAGTACGGGGACGGCGGGGTGCTTTACGTGCCGGCTACCGGCCTTGACGTCATCCAGAAGTATGCCGACGCCGACGCGGCCAAGAAGCCGAAGCTCAACAAACTGAATAACACCGAATGGAAGACGACGAAGACGCGCGTCTACCGTGCGGTAAAGGATATCGCGCAGGACCTGATCCGGCTGTATGCCATCCGTCAGGAGAATCCCGGCCACGCTTACGGGCCGGATACCGTATGGCAGAAGGAATTCGAAGAGCTGTTTCCCTACGAGGAGACGGAGGACCAGCTTCACGCCATCGAAGACACGAAGCGGGACATGGAAAGCACGAAGATCATGGACCGTCTGATCTGCGGCGACGTCGGCTTCGGAAAGACCGAGATCGCCATAAGGGCAGCGTTCAAAGCAGTTTCTGACGGAAAGCAGGTGGCGGTTTTAGTGCCGACGACCATCCTTGCGCAGCAGCATTACAATACGTTTTCGACGAGACTGAGGGATTTTCCGTTCTCGGTTGAAATGCTCAGCCGTTTCCGCTCCCCAAAAGAGCAGAAGAAGACTTTGGAGCGCGTAAGAAAGGGACTTTGCGACATCCTGATCGGAACCCACCGGATATTAAGTAAGGATGTCGAATTCAAGAACCTCGGGCTTCTGATCGTTGATGAGGAGCAGCGCTTCGGCGTGACGCATAAAGAAAAGATCAAGCAGATGCGAAAGGACGTCGACGCCCTGACGCTTACGGCGACGCCGATTCCGAGAACGCTTCATATGAGCCTGATCGGAATCCGAGACATGAGCGTTCTTGAAGAGGCGCCGAGAGACCGGCAGCCGATCCAGACCTTCGTTCTTGAGCGGAACGACGAAATGATAAGAGAAGCCATCAACCGCGAGCTGAACCGGAACGGCCAGGTATACTACGTCGTGCCGCGGGTAGCAGGAATCGAGGACGTGGTAAGAAAGATCACGGAGCTCTGTCCCGAGGCCAATGTGTCATTTGCCCACGGGCAGATGAGCGAGCGCCAGCTTGAGGACGTGATGTTCGACTTCATCAACGGCGATATCGACGTGCTTGTTTCGACGACGATCATCGAGACCGGCATGGATATCAGTAACGTCAATACGATCATTATCGACGACGCGGACCGGTTCGGACTGTCGCAGCTCTATCAGTTAAGGGGGCGCGTCGGGCGTTCCAATAGGACAGCGTACGCGTTTATCCTGTACCGGAGGGATAAGATTCTTTCCGAGGTGGCGGAGAAACGGCTTGCGGCAATCCGTGAGTACTCTGACCTCGGCTCCGGCATCAAGATTTCGATGCGGGACCTTGAGATCCGGGGCGCGGGCGACCTTTTAGGAGCAGCGCAGAGCGGACATATGGACGCGGTCGGGTATGATTTGTATTGCAAAATGCTCAAAGAAGCAGTACGATCTATGAAAGGCGAGGAGCCGGAGGAGGAATCCTTCGAGACCTCGGTGGACGCGGATCTGAACGCCTACATCCCGTCCAATTACATCCGTAACGAGATGCAGAAGCTTGATATGTACAAGCGGATTGCGGGAATCGAGAACGAGGAAGAGCTGAGCGACATGACGGAGGAGCTCTGTGACCGCTTCGGCGACATGCCGGACTGCGTGAACATCCTTTTGCATGTAGCGCTTGTGAAGGCGGCGGCGCACCGCTGCTATGTCGAGAAGGTTATCTTAAAGAAGGGCTTTCTGGTACTGCAGATGTTCCCGAAGGCAAGAGTCGATGTGGGCCGGATTCCGGATTTTCTGAAGGCCTACGGGCGGAAGATCGCAATGACTCCGGGCAAATGCCCGACCTTCTCCTATACCCTTTCGGAGCAGGGCGACGCGCTTAAGATTTTGGATGAGTGTAACCGCGTATTACAGACGATGAAGCGGATTTTGGTAAATGAGAACGGAGGAACCGATGAGAACAGTCAGAAATAAACTTATATGGTTTCTTGTAATAATCCTTGCCGTGGGACTTCTCGGCGGATGCAAGAAGGGTAAGAACGGCGACAAGGAGCTGCCTTCAAGCCAGGGATTTACAAAGGATGTCGTCATGCGGATCGACGGACACGACGTCAGCTACGCGGAGGCGAACATCTATCTTCTGAGCATGCGCGAAGAGGTCGAAACGCTGTACGGCGAGGGCGTCTGGGATTTCAAGTTCACCCGGGACGGAAGAACCTATGCCGAACTGATGAAGGACGAGCTTCTGGAGAAGATCATCTACATCAAACTGGTCGGCTTCATGGCGAACGAGTTCGACGTGGCGCTCGGCGCGGATGACGTGCTTCAGGTGAACGATTACACGAAGAACTTCCTGAACGGCATCACCGAGGATACGGCGAAGCGTTACGGCATCACCGAGGACCTTGTGCGTTCCATTTATACGGATAACGTCCTTGCAAAGAAGGTTTACGAGACGGTTACCTTGAACGTGGACGCGCGTCCCGATGAGCGCGAGACGGAACGAAGCGATTTCTATTATCTCTTCAAGACGAAGGTATATACCGACAACGAAGGCAATCCGGTAACGGTTACCGGCGACAGCCTAAGAGAGCTTCGCGGCGACATGAAGATTCTTCTCGAGCGCGCCCTTGCGGCCGAGGATTTCTATAATTTCGCAAAGGAGCAGACCGACGCGCCGAACGTCGAGATCACCATCGGACGGGATTCCTACGACCGGGACATTACGGATATGCTGTTTGCGCTTCCGGAGGGTGCAATCAGTAACATTGTGGAGACTTCGGACGGCCTTTACATCTTCTGCCGTAAGAATAAGATCAACGCCGCCGAGACGCAGCGTGCCGAGGAAGAGGCATTTGCCAAGATATGCAAAGAGTACTTCGAAGAACTCTATAAGAAGTGGCGGGCCAATTCCAAGGTCGAGATCAACGAAGCACTCTGGGATGCGATGTAATTCGATTTTTCCTAGTTTTTCTTCCTGCCGTAAATGACACAGAAGACAATGTGGAAGATCATAAACAGAAAACCGTAGCAAAGGCAGGTAAGCCCTGCGGGAATCGTAAGCCTGGGCTGCGGTCTAGATAGACCGAAGTGCAGAAACTGGAAAACAAAACATTCAATCAGGAAACCACCGAGAAGCGTGTAGAAGAAGTTTGTGATAACAAACCCTGCCGCGGACCGGTGGTTCTTTCGTGTCAGACACAGAAGTCCCGAGCCGATTGCGAGAACTCCCGGGATCGTCAGAAACATATGCGAAAACAGGCGGTCGTCTTCGGCGATCATCTGCGATGACTGCGTAATCCCGAGAATGAGAAGAAAC
>JAEEGI010010948.1_pt1 | contig 19659 bp, 18 predicted proteins | sample 8958751 | NCBI WGS metagenome assembly JAEEGI01 (sample SAMN16246545, study PRJNA631951) | gut metagenome | biome: gut microbiome; feature: rumen; material: KS-attached | host: Bos | place: Iran: Karaj | collected 2018-10 | reverse complement strand
AATAATGCGACGTTTGCGTATCTAATAATCAATCATGGGGAGGTGAGTTCATGACCCTTGGTACGAGGCTTCAGTAATACATCAGAGCCAAATATGCCCATTCCTCTTCTGGGGTGAGGAGTTCCCTTTCTCTTTGTACACCCAGTGGCGGATTGCAATCAATATCTTTCTTCTTTGTTTTGTTTGGTGCTGGTGCAGGGAGAGGAGCCTCTTTCTTCCTTCTCTCGACGCTTTGAGACCAAAGACGATGCAAATACAGCACGAGTTCAACAACCAAGTATACGAGTGGCTGGAGAAGTAACAGCACATACACATGCTCGAATATTGGGTTCATTAATACCATCAGAATCCAGGCGAAAAGGCTGGCTGGCAGTGAGACGGAGATGGTTTTCGCAACTTGAAGGAGGGTGTATCTTTTTCTCATTGTATTTTATTTTATATGGTTATAAATAGTAATGTTCTTCCAGAATAATTAAAATTATTAGACACGGCTATAAACCCCTACTAGTACGAGTACCTGTTGGGATTACCTCGTTGCGACCTCTTTTTCTCCGATGAAGAAAGCCTCCATCGCCGATTTCAGGATTATTATTAATAAAATCCTCTGTTATTACATCTATATCATTGGGATTTATACCAATAAACATTATTCCATCTTTGTCGAATAACAAAAAGGCTCCTTGTGCAATTGTGTCATCCACAAAAAACACTGTCGATATTTGAGCATTTAGATGATGGCCTCCTTCTTCATTACTCATGGCATTTGCCACTGCATTTACTGTACCAAAAACAGAAATATCATAAGGTGTCGCAGCCGTTGCCTCTAGAGCGCTGTTCTTGATTGAACGAATCATTTTTGTGGTTATAGACGGATGTTGAGGGATTTTTTCTATTGAAATAATATCCCCAACGGGAATGTCTTCATAGAAGAGTTGCTCAATACCGCCCCCTAGCTGACCAAAGTTAGGCTCCACCTGTCTTACCACCTTCGGTTTAATCCGTCGATTAAATTTAACCCTGTATGTTGGAGGTTCTTCCCTGGGAAGTGCTAGTTGAGATTTGGCTTCTGTTCCAGACAAGTCTCCCTTATGTGTCGCATACACTACCTTGGGGTCTCCTCTTCTTTGAATGCCTTGTTCTCTGATTTTATTCGCGCCAAAAGCGTCTGTATAATGATACCTGGGTCCATATTTAATTGCCAATTCATCTCCCAAGTCATTTAAAGATTTACGAAGCGCTTTTGCCGATGGTTTTCCCATCTTCCATCCAGAAGCAGCACCTTCTATAGTAAGTTCAATATCGAAAGTGGCCTCTCCAATTTTTTCAGGATCACCAGAGGCAATGTTTTGGTATATTGTCTTTATAGAATTTCCAATGTTTTCAAGGCTATATTTGCCAAAGTAATAGAATGTACTACTATTAACATCGCTATATTCTCTAAATGCTTGAACCAGATTATCTGGTAAATCCACAATGCTCCCACCAACGCCAACAGCTGTGTTAACACCTTGTTTTAAAAAACCATATGCAAACTTCTGTTGAGCTTCTAAAGCCTCCCCTGACTTATAGGCATCTACAATCCCATTCCAGGTATCCTTCAAAATGGTTGTTTCTTGAGCAGAATTGTTTGCTTGTTTCTGTTCTTGTGTGTTCTCTTGAGCATGACTGGCAAAGGTGATGCCTAGAACAGCGAAGACAAAGAATATCAATTTTTTCATAATAACTGTGTTCTTATTGTCATACGATATGACATGTATTGGTCTTATTTATCATTCGTATTTCTTTATGCTTGTTGGTTGGACATAGCATTATTTATCTCCATTTTATTGAGTTCTTCCTAAGTATTTCTTTTCCATTTGCTCTATTTCATATTTGAATTCTTTTTTAAGAGAGTTCCAGATAGCAATTGCTTTTTGCTTGTCCTTTTTTACTCCCCAGCCATTAAAATAACATTCCCCAATACTAATGCTAGAATATTTATATCCATACTTTTCAGCCAATACCAAGTTCTGATAGAATTGATTTAAGTCTTGCGGAACATCGCTCTCTCCATATCGATACTTTCTAGCTTTAGCATCGTAAGCTTCGCCCAGGGTTGTGTAGCCCCATTGTCTACTCCTGGGCAAATCCTCCTCGTTAATTGGAAGACCCAATGAAATGGCTTTATTAATCCACATTAAGGACAATTTGTCACTCCCGTCCTCGCCAAAAGGTACAAGTTCCGCAATAAACATCATGAGAACGGGGTCGTTCTCGGCCCCAGCTTCTATAAGGTGGTTTATTGCTTGCCTTTTAACACTATTGGTATGGTACGAAAATGCTGTACTCCAGTATCGTCGATATAAAATTATCCCTGCTTCAGCATGAGCTTCTTTGTGTCCCTGACGGGCTGATTTTTCAAACCATTCCAATGATTTCTCACCGACCAAGAAAGGGAAATAAGGGAATGTTTTACGTTCAACCTCGTTAAAGTACAGCCCGATTTGATATTGTGCTTCCGCGTCTCCTGCGTTTGCTTTGGCAAGGATAGCAGAGTCTATCGATATTTTTGGGTTATACTTGTTAATAACATTTTGTAAAGGTGATTCGTTTTGGGCATAGCACGGTATATTATTCCCCAATATGTGGGACACAACGAGGAGACAAACCATCCTTCTGATAATTCGACCTGCAAACTTTTTTGTGGTAGTGCTGACTGCCATAGTCTCTGTTCCGTTATTCTGTTTCATAATGATTGTTTTTAATGGTTAATTTATATATTTTTGTTAATTACGTTTTAACTGTAGTGTATCTCAATAGATTACGTTTTTCCTTATAATCCCCTCATTCTCTGTGTTCGGGGAAAGACGACTGTTCTTTCACGTATTAGATTGCTACCTTTTGAGAACCCGGGTGTGTATCCTTTGATAGAGGCAACCTCCTTTATTGCGGCACTCACATTATGCCCTCCAACAAAACGTGCGCCCATTGATGTACAGACAAGAGTTGGGGTTTTAATCCACGTTGAGTGTTCGTTGCGAAGAGAACTGGAATAAAAATCCATCACCTCTGCTAGGTTCACTCCGAATGGTTTGAAAATATCATTACCAGCAATAGACTTCATTTGAGATATGGATTTTGTCAGCATGCTTATCTTCAGATTATAATTGAATATTGAAGTTTCCCCTCTGGGATATGACAGGTGGTGGTAAGCCTTCTTGAATTCTGCATCCGTCATGCACATGAGGCTTGTCCGCACCTCATTTATCGCTTGTACGATTTGCTGTTCGACAAGTCTGACATTCTCATCAATTACCTGATTGATATGTTCATTTAGATTTGATTCGGTTATATTCCAATTCTCGTTTCTCCATTCAACAACATCGGGATCATTAGCATTTCGTCCACTCTCTATGATTTCTTTTCTGACATATTCATCAAATTCCTTTTTGCTTCGCTGCTTCGCAACTTCTATAGAATCAGACATTTGTCTTAGAACCTCTTGAACGGCAATGGTATGAGCTATGGTGTGGATGTCCGTGGATGAATTTGTTATACTCAATAATAAGTTTTTGACTTTTTCTTCTAAAAGGTATCTTTTTTTTGATTGTGCATTCTTATGACGGTATTGGGTATGGGCGTAAATCTGGTTGTCGTAGAACACGCTGTAGAGGAATGAATATTGCACCGCGCGAGCCAGGTCAGTATTTTGGGACTCAGCGAAATACTCATAAGCGTGCTTCTCATACTGTTCACCGATAGATGTTTTTGAATGTTGATCGTTATAGTAGGACACCGGTAGTGATCCGGTACAGGCTAGCGCATATATCGCATAGTCCGACATCTTTATTTTTTGTACTGAATTATCTGTATTCCAATTATATACCAATGTCTTTTGGCCATATTTGTTTGCCAAAATGTCGAATAATGGGTATTCGAAGGGATAAGAATTAGGGGTTGGATAGATTACGTCATGACATTTAAATCGGCCCGATTCACTCCACCCTTTTAGTAGTAGATCATTGACCGTTAAGAGATCTCCATATTCAGTATTCTCTAGGCACGAGCTAAGGTAGGTTGGACACCAGTCGTAGCCACGATCCTCAATCTTCCCACATAGCACATCGTTCATATCTAGTGATTGACTGAGAGATGATTCATTGGTGGCTGCAAGCAAAAGTATGGTTCCAATGTTTAATGGTGGAAGCTCGGATAATTTACTCTCTCTTTCTCTGGCGATAATAATTAGTTTGTTGGCATTTGAAAATGCACCCAACAGCAGGTCGCCGTCTAGGCAGAACTTCCTTGCATCTGTTTCGTTTAATCCACTCTCTTTATTTATAACCCATGATACAAAACCGGGGTTGTCGCTTAGGAATACTCCGGTTCTCTCTGATTTGAGGAGTTTTTTCACACCAAACGTATGCCCCTGCATATCGGTGAACAATTCGTTTCGGACGATGAACCAGTCTTGCAACTCTGCCAGTGAAATGGAGTAGTTAATGCTGTTCTCCGAGAAGAATATGCGCCCCTCATTTACTGGTAGTTTTATGGTGGCTCGCTGAGCCTTATAGTCTGTTGAGAAAAGCAGTTTATGAATACTGTTTGTTAATCTCATACGCTCGTCGGACGACAGGTTATTTACCACGATGAGTACGTCTTTTATATAGCCGTCGTAACCTAACTTGTTTTGTTTGATGGTTAGGGAATAATCGTGGTCAGAGAACAGTAGGCGTATGTCTTGTTCTGTAACCCTTTCTGGAGGTTCACTGATTAAAAATAGACGGCTACTATCCGGGTAAGCGGCTAACCCCACCGTTTGAAAATGGAAAGGGAATTTTTCCCGGTATCCGTGATAAACAGAAGAAGCTTCTTTTGCCGCTTGGCAATTTTGGATTTGAGCATTGGATGTTATACACACTGCGATGTACACGCAGAAAGCTAGTATGTGATTCTTGGTTTTCATTTTTTTTGACTATTGGTAAAACATTTTTTTTTCGATGCGGCAAAGATAAGTGTTTTTTTCAAATAAAACAAAAAAAATATAAGAAAAATGATTTTTTTAACATATTATATGTCATTTTGACTTCAATATCAAGTATAAACAACACTTATAATCAAGGGCATAAATAAAAGAAGGAATCGAAATTCCTTCAAGGCATATTTTTCAGTTCAACTATCAAACCAACTGTATAAATAAGTTATTTTGACATGTAAAATCATTCAATTTTCTAATAAGCAGCAAAAGGAAATCGAAAGCTAAGTCTTTCGGTCAATATATCATACTGATTATCATTAAATTCAACCAAAATAGCCGGTTTTCTGCCTGTGCCAGACTTTTCCTTCTTATCTGTCACAATCAACAGATTATCAGAGCCATTGTCCTTCTCCTTGATAAACACTCTTCGTAAATTGGCAATGTCAATTTCCCTATTGAATATATACTCATAAATGCGGCACAAATCAGATACCCGAAATTGCTTGTCTAAGGCCTCTCGTGCAATTGGTCGGCATCGGGCACACTGTCTTAGGGCGTATATGCTGCTTCTCAAAATGAGGATGTGATCAAACCGTAGTGCATAACATTCGCTATTGCGTAGCTTTGTGCTATGAATCACAAGGCCTTCATCTCCTTGGAAGAGACTGCGTAAATCAGAATCATGAGTTTCATTATTCGTATTTTTCATATTGTCTTCCACCACCCAGTCTATGGGTACCCAAGCCAAGTCGCGGTATCGGTTGACATCATCCCAAACATACCCACGACTAGCCATTGTAAGAATCGGGATTGAAATCACTCGTTTATTTACTGGTTTCCCATTTTTTAGACGATCCCTGTCTCTCCTAATCTCCGAACGTACAGGAAGTTGGGCAAGACATTCGTCCTTTTGAAATTCAACAGGATCTTCAGGGATGTCTTCATTGTGACGAGGCACATAATGTTCTGACATGCACAATTCAACGATTTCTTCGTCAGAGGCTCTGCTGAATGACTTTGCTTTAATCTGAAGGGCTTTTCTGAATGCTTGGGGAACAGTCTCGGCTTCGGGTCCGTATTCTCCGGGATATTTCTCGTCATTATTATCGCGTGTAGGGGCAGACCTTACAATACGTGCCGGAAACGACCAGGTCTTTTCTTCAGGACGATATTGGAGTAACAACCTTAGGCTTCTGTCGGAAGGAAGGTAACCAAACATTACAACGTCGACGGCCACTTCCGGACGAGGATGGGGATAAACACTTCCCTCACTTGTGATTGCAGCAGTATTTTCTTTCGCACACATCTTATTAATATAGTATATTTGACCCTTATAACGTAGTTTTATCGTTAATATTATGTTCATATACGGGAAAATATGTATATTTGCAAAAAAGGAACAAAATCAATAATAACACATATTGCACAATGGAACAGGAAGTTGAAATAGAAGAGAAAGTCACAACGAAGAATAGTAATCGGAAGAAGTACGATGTATTTATATCATATCGGCGGGTCCCTAGGGTCAAGAATGATAACGAAATCAACGATGTGGAAGATAATGATTATCACCATAGCACAAGTCTTGCCCGCGCGATAGCTCTAGAATACACCATGCAAGGGCTTGATGTCTATTTTGACTGCGGCTTAGAAGAAGATAAATATCTTGAAGCGCTCGACAATAGCAAGCATATAATCGTATTGCTTGCAGAGTATAGTTTCAATGTTGGTCCGGGATGTGGAGAAAATTACCGAAAAGAGGTCAATGCCATACTTGAGCTAATGAAGAAAAAGAGCTTGATAAAGAGTATGGAAGAGTTGAAGAAGAGCCATGAGAAGAATAATTACGAGCAAATGAAGAGCATAGTGAAGGCTGAATTTAAAAGCAGGCGTGATTTAAAGAAGGTAAAACAGAAGAGTATCTACTGGATTGATATTGACGGTCGTTTTGACAGACTCCTGCGTCTCAACAATAATGGAGGCATATACGAGGCCAATAATAGAGGAAATAATACAATATGCAAGAGTGGGGAAGAAGTAGAATGGTCAAAAGCATTCCAAACCATCAAACAAGCATATGCCAAAACGATAATAAAAATAAGAACCATAAATACATCTGATAATCTAACAAGGTATCTACCTAAAATCAAGAAATGCCTCCGAGTCTCTTTTAAAACCACAAAAATGTTAAGTTTGCTTTTTGCCGTTGCATTTGTGGCCTTGGCAATAATAACGCCCCTGTACTACGAAATAAGCCAGCCAGGAGTCATTTTTGTCGGAGGCGGTACTGTTGAAGCAGACCTGAAAGCCCAAGGAATAGATGTTAACAACTACGCTCCCAACTCAAAGTACATTCATTTGCCGAGTGGTGCTTCCATCTCAGTTCTGAAAGACATAGTAAATGAGAAAACATGTCATTATTACCCAATTATATTGAGCACTGGGAAACTTGATTATGACCCTTCGTGGATGGGTTCATTTAGAAAGACAAGAAAGATTTTACAAGTCTTTTTGGACAGCGTCCCCCTCATGGTTCAATTACAATTACCTAAAGATTATGACACAATTTACGAGAACTCAATCTCCTTAAATGAACTGAAAACACTAATAGCCAGACTTGATTATAGTGATCACTTTCATACAACATCCCCTACCAGTGGTACATACAACATGTATGCGTCAATACTGCACATCGATGATACATTTCTAAGAGTCAAACCTACTGTTTTCAATCAGCGCTACCTGCCAGAGGCTGAAGACACTATAGGCATCAAGGTTATACTGGCTAATGAAATGTACTACTATGGACAGTTTCAACCAGACGTGGCAAAGATGTTTATCAGATTGAGAGTACGTGATTCAACTGGGAAAGTAATAAAGATACCCGTATACGCCTATGCTGCAACGGAGGAACTTAGAAATGGAAACTCCACTGAGGTTGAGATAAGCCGTCCCGTACTTCAGTTTATAAACAAATTCAACGACACGATAAAGGCGAAACTCCCAATCATTGGATTAAAAAATGGAATTTTCCTGGAAATCAACCCCAATCGAAAATAGATACTTCACAAATAAAAAGTGGGACACGATGACAATAACAAAAGGGTTATGAACATACTAAACCTATTTTAGGCGAAAAACAGATGAAACCTTAGAACTTATTCGTTGTTTTTAGGATTCCCAGAGGGGGTGAGTACCATTTGGCAATTGGCGCAGTCGAAGGTGAGAGCAAACTGGTTGCGGGCGTTGCGTAGGTAGAGGTTGTCTTGATAGGCATCGGGGTTGTCGACATGCCACTTGTGGGGGTCGGTTTTAAGGCAGCAGCCCAGCTCGTAGCGCAGGCAGTATCGGGTGGTCATCAGGGCCTTGCCTTGGTAGTCGAGGGTTTTCTCTAGTCCGTATTCAGCCGTGTCGGCACCGTGGCGGAGGTAGAACTGGCGGCAATGCTGGTTGATGATGTTGGCGCGGTAGTCTACGGTGGGTTCGATATAGGGTGTGGTGTTTTGTTGCCGCTGGGCAAGGGTGGGGCAGCTGCCGCGTGTGGTCAGATGTTGGGCGATGCGGGTTTCTTCTAACTGGGCTACAGCCTGTCGGCGTAGTTGGTTGAGGGTAGAGGCGGGAAGGAAATAGGGCTGTTGGCAGGCTATTTCGATGTGGGTGGCGTGGAAGATGGTGTCGCCCAGTTTGGAAAGTTGTCGCCAGGTTTGTTCCATGGCGCGGTCAGGGTTTTGGGCGCGTTCTTTAAGGCAGGTGACGGTGGCGGAGGCTTGGCAACCGTCGGTGTCGGCGAGGTGGAGGCAGAGTCCGTCGTCGGTGTCGGCGAGCAGCATGTGGATGTCGACCTTACGACTGGCGGTATCGCCTTGTAGTAGGCGTTCGAAGGCTTGGTCGTTGTTGCGCCAGACGATGGTGCCTGCTTTGGCGGTGGCAGGCATGCGGTTGGGGTAAATAGTGTTGCGCTCCACGCGGTTGACAAGAAATCCTTCCCATTTGCCTTGCGCGTTCATGAAACAGAGACCGTCGCCTGCGGTTAATGGTTCTATACTGTTGATAGTAATGCTGTTTCGTTCGATTCGGGTGATGGTGCCGATGCGCTTGCCAATGGATTTCTGTGTGCTGAGAGTGGCCATTGGCTGGCGTTTTTTTAGGAAGTAGTCGGTAAAGCCTCGGTTGAAGGTTTTTTCGAGATCAGGGACGAAATGGAATTCGCAATACCCTGATGACGAGGGGGTATGCTCAGTTCCTTTCATGAGCGAGTCGAGTAAGTGGCGGTAGTAGGCGGTGACATTTTTGACATAGCTGAGGTCTTTTAGGCGGCCTTCAATCTTGAACGAGGTGATGCCTGCGGCTATCATCTCCCGTAGGTGTTCGGTGGCAGAGAAGTCGCGGAGCGAGAGCAGGTGTTCGTCGTGTCGAAGCAGTGTGCCTTGCTCGTTATATAGGTCGTAGGCGGAGCGACAGGGCTGCGAGCAGCAGCCGCGGTTGCCGCTGCGACCATTGAGGTACTGGCTCATATAGCATTGTCCGCTGTAGGAGACGCATAGTGCGCCTTGTACGAAGGCTTCGAGGTCGGCATGGGTGTGTTGGCGGATTTCCTCCATTTGCTGTAGCGAGGTCTCACGTGCCAGGATGATGCGGCTGAAACCCACCTGTTCGAGAAACTGGATACGTTCGAGTAAGGCGTTGTGGGTCTGAGTGCTGGCGTGCAGTTCGATAGGAGGGAGGTCGCACTCGAGCAGTCCTAGGTCTTGGATAATGGCGGCATCCACACCTGCGTTATAGAGCTGGTGCAGCATGGCGACGGCATCGTCAATTTCGTTGTCGAATAGTAGTGTGTTGACAGTGGCAAATACCTTGGCGTGGTAGAGGTGGGCGTAGTGTGTCAGCGATTCGATGTCCTTGATGCTGTTGCCAGCGGCAGTGCGCGCTCCAAAGGCGGGTGCGCCGATATAGACGGCATCGGCACCGTGGTTGACGGCCTCGCGACCTTGTTCAAGGTTCTTGGCAGGTGACAGCAGTTCTAATTGCATGGTGGTTATTCTATTCTAAATTGGCCGAGGATGGGTGAGCGCGACATGTCGTTGGGGTTGGTACCGGGCATGTCTTGTGGGACGGCTACGCCGAGGCTGTCGAAATGGTGTTGCCAATAGGCAGGCAGGGTGCCATCTGAGGCGTAGAAGTTCATGGGCTTGGAGGGGAAGAGACGATGCCCCTTTTGGTCGAAGAAGCATTCTTGCACCAATTCGCTGCAGTAGAGCTGTCCATTGTCGGGCAGGAAATAGGGATCGTAGGGCAGTCCGATGAAGGAGTGCATACGCTCTAGGAGTGCTGCCGTGTCGAAGGGAACATCGACAGAATAGTATTCTGCTATGCTGACGAAATTGTAGCCTGCATTGGTGTCAAGAACCGAAAGGATAAAGTCGAGTAAGGGCCGGCGTGCCACCCCTAGAGCGGGCGTGGCATCAATAACATAGACCCCGCTGTCGGTGCATTCGGTAATGGCCACATGTGTAAAGGCGGGTTTGAGTGAGTCCCACTCGGTGGAAGATTGGATGGCGCTACCCATGCCAGTGGTGTCGTAGATGAAGATGAGGTTGCCTGTCTCATAGTCGCACAAGTCAAAAAATTGACTGGTTGGAGGTAGCGGTGGGTACTGTTGTCGGCATGAGGCAAATGACAACATGAGGCATAGTGCAAATATGAAGTAGCGTAGACGTTTCATTCTATGATATTTTGAGCAACGCATCGCGGATTTCGTTCTCGTCAACGGCAAGGTCGATGACGGGAGCACCCAGTTCTTTCAGCAGCACGCAGCGTATCTCGCCGTCGGCATTCTTCTTGTCTTGGCGCATGAAGGCGAGGAGTGCTTCGGTGTCGCGAAGTGTGTAATGTGGTAGTTCTATGAGCTTTGTTGCCACACTACGGTAGTGGTCGAGACATGCTTGGGGTAAACCTAGCTTCTTAACAGAGAGGTAAAGGGTACACATCAAGCCAATGCCCACTGACGTGCCGTGACTGTAGGGTTTGCCAGTCTGTTGGCTGTAGGATTCGATAGCGTGGCCAAAAGTGTGTCCGAGGTTGAGGATGTGGCGGATGTCTTTATCAGTGGGGTCTTGTTTAACCACAGCAGTCTTGATTTCGGCGCAGGCAGCTATCATGTCGGGCTTTAGGTCGAGGGTGCCTCCAAGTAGCATATCGCAAAGTTGCTCATATTTATCAGGGTCGCCAATCATCATGGTCTTAAGCATTTCGAATACGCCGTTGAATAGTTCTTTGTCGGGCAGGGTGTTGAGGAAGGAGGGATTGAGGCAGACAATGTCAGGCGGATTGAAGAAGCCTATTTGGTTTTTATATCCGTTAAGGTTGAGGGCAGTTTTTCCCCCGATGGCGGCATCTATCATGCCGATGAGTGTGGTAGGGATGTTGATATAGCGTATACCGCGCTTATACCCAGAGGCTATAAAACCTCCGAGGTCGCTCACACAGCCGCCACCAAGGTTGACAAGCACGCTGTCGCGGTCAGCTCCGCTTTCGAGCAGGGTCTCCCACAGCTGGGTGGCGATGGCTATGTCCTTGCACTCCTCACCAATGGGGACTTCCATAAATTCAGCTTTTTGCAGCGGCTCCACCTGCGCCACTAGTTGTGGCAGGCAGTGGTTGTAGGTGTTCTCATCCACAAGGATAAAGTAACGCGCATCGCGATAGGCTTTGCCTGCTAGTGTGCGGTTAAGGCGGCTCAAGGGTGATTGGTGTGAGGGGAGGATGGTTTTCATGGTTATTGTGGTTGTACAAGGAGTTGTGTGGTAGTGCGCGAACGTTGTTGCAACAAGATTGGGCGACCTGCGACTATCGTGTCGATTATTTGCTGGGTGTAGTAGCGTATGGTGATGAGTTGTAAGCCACGATTATAGCGCAGCAGGAATTGTAAGGTAAGTCGTTGTCGCAGCTGTTCCAATAACATCTCGTTGTCGTCGATGCAGAGTGAAAAACTCAAGGCCGAATTCTGCATTAGGTTGACGCGGATGTTCAGTTCTGCAAGGGCGGCAAAGATGGTCTGCAGGTTATCTTCGGCAATGAAACTGAAGTCTTTGGGTTGTACCGACAACAATGTCTGGTTGTTCTTAAAGATGTAGAGGGGGGTCAAGGGTTGAATGGTGTCGAATGGTCCTATGACGGAACCCTCTGCCTCAGGAGTGACGAACGATTTGATGTGCAGGCGTATATTCTTATTCTGAATAGGTTTGACAGTCTTGGGGTGGATGACGCTGGCACCATAGTAGGCTAGCTCAATGGCTTCATTGTATGGTATTTGCTCTATTTTGACGGTGTTGGGAAAATATTTCGGGTCGGCATTCAAAAAACCTGGCACATCTTTCCAGATGGTCATGCTTTCAGCGTCAAGGCAATAGGAGAGGATGGCAGCGCTGTAGTCGCTGCCTTCGCGTCCCAATGTGGTGGTGTGTCCGTCGGAGGTGCCCGCGATGAATCCTTGCGTGACATACATCATGCAATCAGTCTCTTGGAAAGCCTTGCTTGCCTCTTTGGTAGCATTGAAGTCTACTATGCCTTCGCGGTAGTGGTTATTAGTGCGAACCACTTGGCGTATGTCCACCCATTTGTTTTTCAATCCAATACTATTTAGGTAATGGCTCACAATGGTGGTAGAGATCAATTCACCGTAGCACACCGTTTGGTCGTAATCGTAGTTGTACTGGGTTGGCGGTTGGGCTGTCTGTTTCTTTAGTCGAGTGAAGAGTTTCTCAAAGTCCTGGTATACAGGATGGCTGATGTTGGGGAAGAGACCTTGAATGATCTGAAGGTGGTAGTTGCGCACTTGCTCCAAATGTAATGGGTGTTCTTCCTTTGGGCGCACCCCAGGCACTAGTTGTTCTAGCATATTGGTAGTCTTGCCCATGGCAGAAACCACTACCACAAGCGGCTCACCCTTGTGTGCTCCAACGATGTTCGCCATATTCTGTACGGCTTCTGTGCTGTTGACGGATGCTCCGCCGAATTTAAAGACCTTCATATCTTAGTTTGTAGTTCTTATTTCTTACTTCGTGGCACTCCCTTTATCGTCTGAGTACTCTCTCCATATCGCGGCGCGTGTCTTTCTCCTTTATACTCTCACGTTTGTCATAGAATTTCTTACCTTTGGCTAGCGAGATGAGTAATTTCGCCCTTCCTTGGGGGTTCACAAATAGCTTCACGGGGATGATGGTGAATCCACGTTCTTTGATTTTGTTCTGCAACTTGTGTAGCTCCCGTTTGGTAAGGAGCAGTTTGCGATCCCGTTTGGCAGCGTGGTTGAGGTAGGAACCAAAGCGGTATTCCGATATGTGCATCTGCCTTACGTAAAGTTCATGTCCGATAAACACACAGTACGAGTCAGTGAGATTCGCCTTGCCGTCACGGATAGATTTTATTTCGGTGCCCGTCAGCACGAGGCCGGCGGTATAGTCGTCAAGCAGAAAGTATTCATACTCTGCCCGTTTGTTCTTAATTTCTATAATATTCTTTTCTTCCATTGTGGTAATGTAGTAACATTGAACCGCTTCCTCTATGTGCCAGTGAAGTGGTTATTTGATAGAGTGTGCTTTTTTCAAGGCACGAATTCTTTCGGCTGAGGTGTGGATGGTTTCGGCCGACAATTCGCCATTTTCTACCAGTTGCAGGATGGCGTTGACAGCTCGGGACACCATATTGGGGTCGTAGGTGCCGCCACCGTTGTTGGAGAGGCAGAGCATGTCGCATCCGGCCAATATGGCTAGTTTTATGGCTTCTTCAAATCCGTATTGCTTGGCTATAGCTCCCATGGCTAGGTCGTCTGTCACAATCACCCCATTGAAACCAAGCTCGTTGCGCAGTTTTTCGGTAACCATCATGGGCGAAAGCGATGCGGGTAGGTTGTCACCCAGTTGCTTATTGATGACGTGTGCCACCATCACCATCTCTACCAGGCCTTTCTCAATAAGGTTGATGTAGGGTATCAACTCTTTTTCCTGCCAAGTCTCTGTCACGTCGACCAGTCCGGCATGGGTGTCGCCTGTGGCGCTGCCATGGCCGGGGAAGTGCTTCAAGCATGAGATAACGCCAGCTTTCTGTTGTTCCTCTATCCAAATACGGGCGCATTCCGATACTCGCTCAGGGTCGTTAGAGAAACTGCGTCCCAACTTGCCGATGATTGGGCAGTTGGGGTTGATGTTCACATCAACGCAGGGAGCAAAGTTGAGGTTGATTCCTGCATCTCTCAATTCTTGGGCTATGATGTGCGCATTACGTTCCACCCCGTCAAATCCCGCTTGCTCTGAGGCCTGGGCACTGAGGGTCGTGGGAAATCCGTCTTGTGTCCGTAGTCGGGTCACTTTTCCCCCTTCTTGGTCAATGCCGATTAGAAGGTGCCCATTGGCAATCTTCTGTAGGTCGTAGCAAAGCTGTTTCACCTGCTTGGGCGAAGAGATGTTGCGGTGGCGTGTGCCGGTGGAGGCATCATATTCAAAGAGGATGATATTGCCTACATGATATTCAGTAATATCACTGACAATATGGTTGCTCTCATCAATCGAGGTGCCACGGAAACCCACCAGCAGCATCTCGCCAATATCTTGTAGCAGTTGGTCTTCACTTGATGTAGCCACTTGTAGGGCCTCTTGTTTAGCGTTCTTGGGAGTCTCCTGCCCACAGGCAGCAAAGCTGAATGCCATGAAAAGGGCTAGGAGGGGTAGGATTCGTCTATTCATTGGTTGTCATTTATTTTACGTTATTCTGCAAAAGGTATTCTGTGTACGATTGAGCGGCCGAGGGTGATTTCGTCGGCGTATTCTAGGTTGTCGCCTATGGCTATGCCTCGTGCTATGGTGGTCACCTTCACTCCCAGCGGCTGCAGCTGTCGGTTGAGGTAAAAGCTGGTGGTATCTCCCTCCATGGTGGTAGGCAGTGCCAAGATAACCTCTTCCACAGGCGAAGGGATCTGTTGCTTGATACGCTGCATTAGCGACTCAATGTTCAGGTCTCCGATGCCCACGCCGTCGATAGGGGAGATGATGCCCCCCAGCACATGGTAGAGTCCACGATATTGCTGAGTATTCTCAATTGCCATCACATCTTGAATGTTCTCCACCACGCACACTATGCTCTGCACGCGCTTGGGACTCGAGCAGATGGGACATGTGTCACTGTCGCTGATACTATGGCAGATATGGCAATAATGTACGTCTGTAGTCAGCCGTTGTATGGCATCAGATAGCTGGAGCACTTCGCTGCTTGGCTGCTTGAGGAGGTGAAGGGCGAATCGCAATGCCGAGCGCTTGCCCACCCCGGGCAGGGTGGAGAGGGCTTCGACGGCCTTGGTGAGGGTTGTGGAGGGCAGTTCCATAGTTGGGCGTTTCTTCTATCAGGCTGGCCTGTTTTCTTATGAAAATGCAAAAGTACGATTTTTTTTCGTATTTTTGCATTTTGTTTGTTAGAAATGTTTGCAGTAGCCCTCGGTTGTTATCTGCTAATCATTAAATGCTAAAAGGATATATGAAACATATAACTGATTTTACTATTGTGCGCAGGGAGCAGTTGGGCAAACACTATTTTGCCCTTACCCTCCGCCACCCCGACCTCTTGCCCCCTATCGCTGCAGGGCAGTTTGTGGAAGTCGAAGTGCGCAATTGTCGTGAAGTAATGTTGCGTCGGCCTATCTCCATCCACGATGTCGACTCCTTCGCCAACACGCTTACCCTGCTCGTCCAAATTGTGGGCAACGGCACACGACAGCTCGCCACACTCAACGAGGGCGACACGCTCAATCTGATTTATCCGCTGGGACATGGATTCTCTCTCCTCGGCAACAATCCCCTGCTGGTTGGCGGAGGTGCCGGCATAGCTCCCCTGCTGTATCTTGCCAAGTGTTATAACGACCGTGGCGTGCGTCCCACTATCCTCTTGGGTGGGCGTACCAAGGAGCTGATACCCGTGCGCGAAGCCTTTGAGTCCTACGGCCAGGTGCTCTACGCCACCGAGGACGGCAGTTTGGGCGAGAAAGGTTTGGTAACGCAGCACCCTCTCTTCACTGCCCCCTACGACCACATCTGCACCTGTGGCCCTACCCCCATGATGAAGGCGGTAGGCCGCTATGCTGTGGAGAAGGGCATCCCCTGCGAGGTGTCGCTCGAGAATATGATGGCATGTGGCATTGGTGCCTGCCTCTGCTGTGTCACCGACACTGTCGATGGGCACAAATGCGTCTGCAAAGAAGGTCCCGTGTTTGATGTGACCAAACTGGCCGGTTTTCTTGAAAACAAGTAGGCTATGAACCGCAAGAACAAGGTGAAATGGGGTCTGACGACGCTAGCCTCCCTGCTTTTTTGGGCTGTTTCTATTTGGATAGCAGTAGAAATAAATACATGGAAAGCGTGGGCTTGGTTTGCCTTTTTCACCCTAGTGTTGCTATTGGCCTTTGTGAATTTTGCACGAGTGGTCATTGGTTCGCAGTCGGTCGTGTTCACCGACGAGAATCTTGTTATTATTGGTTTTTGGGGCAAAAAGACCCCTATTCCTTGGAACAGGATTGAGGACTTTGGCACTTGGCAAACAAGGTATCAAAATCAAATAAAGGTTTTTACCCGCGATACTGAGAAGGAGATTAAAGAGATGCCCACAGCATTCCGACGCTTCTTGGCACGAGTAGACTATGATTTTACGGGTGCTATATATTTTATCTTGGAAGACATGAGTGGTATGAGTATGGAAGAGCTGCTTGAAAAATGCAATCAAGAGTTGAAAAAACATCAAAAAGGAAATAAAGTAAGATGAAAAGCACTACACTCTCAACAACCTCAGAGAGGTTGAATCTCAATAACCCCACACAAGGGACGCAGTGTGGGGTCATGAATAGCACCAGATTCAGCGTCCCGAAGATGAAGAAGAGCCTGTGGCTCTTCGATAACGGAGTGTAACGAAGTGGAGAATAAAACGATAATTAGAAAGGTTGGCAAAAATCAGTCATACTTTATACAAGAGCGAATTAATAGACCCCCCCAAATAAAGTTACATTTAAATATCATTTTTAGTATTAATTCTTAATTTTTAATTTCAATCGTGGTTAATCTATCTACTAAAATTCACAATATCACGCTGAAGAATCCCGTGATGACCGCCTCCGGCACCTTCGGCTATGGTGAGGAGTTCGCCGACTTTATCGACCTCTCCCGTTTGGGCGGTATCATCGTCAAAGGCACTACGGGCGAGCGTCGTCAGGGCAACCCCTATCCCCGCATGGCGGAGACCCCTGCGGGCATGCTCAATGCCGTGGGGTTGCAGAATGTAGGCGTGGAGACGTTCTGTCGCGAGGTCTATCCCCGCATCAAGGATATTGATACCAAGATATTTGTCAATGTCAGCGGCTCCTCCATCGAGGAGTACTGCCACGTGGCTGAGATGATTGACGACCTCGACAATATCCCCGGTATTGAACTGAACATCAGCTGCCCCAATGTCAAGAAGGGCGGCATGGGCTTTGGCACCAACCCCGACATGGCGGCACAGGTGGTGCGTGCCGTGCGCCAAGTCTATCATAAGACTCTGATAGTAAAGCTTACTCCCAATGTCACCAGCGTGGTCGACATTGCCAAAGCGGTCGAGCAGGCAGGTGCCGACAGTGTCTCGCTCATCAACACCCTGCTGGGCATGGCCATCGATGTGGAGCGCCAGCGTCCCTATCTTAGCACCATCACCGGCGGTCTCAGTGGCCCTTGTGTCAAGCCTGTGGCAGTGCGTATGGTGTGGCAGGTGGCTCACGCCGTGCAGATTCCCGTGGTGGGTTTGGGTGGCATCAGTACCGCTGCCGACGCCCTTGAGTTCCTTATGGCTGGTGCTAAAGCCGTCGAGGTAGGCACCGCCAACTTCCTCGACCCCACCGTCACGGTGAAAATCGTAGAAGGCCTAGAGGACTACTGTCAGCGTCACCACATCGCCGACATCAACGACATCATTGGCATTATATGATTCTCATCGCCGACAGCGGTAGCACCAAGACCCATTGGTGCAGTGTGGATGGCGGCGTTGTGCGCGAGCTCGTCACGCAAGGGCTCAATCCCCGCCTCACTGATGACGATACTCTTCTCACCGTCTTTCGCCATGCGAGGGAGCAACTCGCCAGCCCCGACGCGCTCTTCTTCTATGGTGCGGGATGCGGCTCCCAAGAGATGCAGCAGCGTATGGCGTCACAGCTTTCTGTCGTCTTTGCCAAAGCCACGTGCCACTGCGAGGGCGACTTGCTAGGGGCCTGTCGTGCCCTCTGTGGTGGTAATGCCGGCATGGTGGGCATTCTGGGCACTGGCAGCAACCTCTGCTATTACGATGGCAGCGTGATAGTCCGTCAGCGCACTTCCACCGGCTATATCCTCGGCGATGAAGGCTCGGGCAACCATATCGGCAGGCGGCTGCTCAAAGACTACCTCGAGGAACGTATGCCCACCCACCTACGAGCCATGTTCCATGATGGTTATGGCATGACCCACAGCCAGCTCCTCGACCGCCTCTATTCCCAGCCCTACCCCAACCGCTTCCTAGCCTCGCTCACCCCCTTTGCTGCCCAGCACCAGGACGACCCCTACATCACCGCCCTGTTGCACGACTGCTTCGGCTCCTTCTTCAACCAGCTGGACTATTTCGAAGCTTACCGCACCAAGCCTCTCCATCTCGTGGGAGGCATCGTCCGCACCTTCCTCCCCGCCATCCGACAGGCTGCCGAAAGCCATCGCGTCACCCTCGGCACCCTTCTGCCCGACCCGATGCAAGGGCTAGTGCAATACCATTCCACCCACACTGATTGATGTTATTCCTTTCATTCTAATTCTTTCAAAATGGGTGTACTGTAGCCCATTTCTCCCTGTCAGGGGGGGGGCTGGCTCTACCCTGTTCTCTCTGTAGTGCCCTTCTGCCTCCATCATATGTTCGCTTCCTACATCGAGGAAAAAGCGAAGGTAGAGCGAACCTACAGCGAAGGTACAGCGAAGGCAGAGCGTGTCCACGTTTGATAATATAATGATACCGAAACGGGCAAAAAACAGGGTGTGTTTTCCTGAAATCGCTTGACAGATTTTTGCTAGTTAAACTGATTGGCTTGTCAAATAAAGGGGTGCCACTTTTGAGAAAAAAAAGTGGCAATAAGTGGCACCCGATTACAATAACAATAACAATAGGGATGCGTACACTATCCCTCTCGGAGTGATGAATTAGAATTCTAAATCTATATATCTATATATATAAATATATATAGATTTAGGCCTCATTTGGGCAACTATGCATGCAAGGTAATTGTTATTGTTATTGTCATCGACAATTGAAAAAGATGGGGAATGCGCAATATCAATACATTATCGTAAAGCGGCACAGAGTGGCACCTAGCAAAATCCCCTTTTTCGAGCCTTTTACGTGTCACTTTTCAGCCCGATTTCAGCCAAAAACACACGCCAAACGACAAAAAAATCCAACCTTTTTTGCCGAGCCAAAGTTAAGTATGTCCAGTGAACATTCGTGTCACGAAGTAAAATTCTACCCGATGACAATGACAATAACAATAGGGATGAGACCACTTTTACATTATGTCAACAACCCATTTGCCTTCTTTTTTCCCACCTTCTCGTCTTAGCAGTCCCAGTTCTTGAAGTCTCCCAATATTGGAGATGGTGCCTCCTTCGGTTATTCTTTTG
>JAEEGI010010945.1_pt1 | contig 19662 bp, 13 predicted proteins | sample 8958751 | NCBI WGS metagenome assembly JAEEGI01 (sample SAMN16246545, study PRJNA631951) | gut metagenome | biome: gut microbiome; feature: rumen; material: KS-attached | host: Bos | place: Iran: Karaj | collected 2018-10 | reverse complement strand
CGTCCGAACCTCGTAGTTGACTTCCAGTTTTTAATGCGGTTTTTCATTCTGTTTTCAATGAATGTTTCAAGCTCATCAAGTCCAAGATTCTGGTTTACAGTTCCTGCGCCGCAGTTACATCCGCGCTCGCAGTTAAGACAGTCAACGACAGGGCAAGAAAGTTCTTTCTTGTTTTTTACAGCATCAGACAATTCTGAAAAATACGTAGCCATCGTCGGCTGACCTTCTATCTTACGAATCTTGTTGGCTATACCAGGAATGAAACGCTCCGCTGTTCGCATAAGTCCGCCCGGAGTGGAATACAGAACGGCTCTTTCTGCCGGAGGATTGTCGTAAGGTGTCTTTTGGTATTTTGAAAGAGAAAGATTGTTCGCATCCAAATAGTCAGATATCGACTTCATCGTTACGTTGTAGTCACCAAGTCCGTTTTCGTCGAATTCACGGCGTTTAGCGAAACACGGTGAAATTGCCGCCATCTTGTACTCTTTGTACTCCGGATAGAACCGGCGGATCATAGCGAACGTATGCGCCATAGGGCTGTCTGCGGTAGCAAGATACGGAAGAAGGTCGTTGTAGTACAGCTCAATGTACGTTACAAGTGCCGGACAAGGCTGCGAAATCATCAATTTCGGATTTTTCTTCTTTATATCTTCGATATACGACTTTGTTGTAAGCTCCGCGCCGAACGAAACGTCAAAAACGGCTTTAACGCCGAGTGACTTAAGGAAACCATTAAGCTCCAAGTCCTTACCTCGGAAGTTAGCAGCTGCGGCAGGGGCAACAATAGCGATGATTTTTTCTCCATTTTTAAGCGCGTCCATGAACGGAACAAAATCATCAAGACCGCGACGCGCCCCGTGTGCACATACAGAGATACATGCACCACAACCAATACAAAGTTGATCGTTAACTTTTACATAATCACCAGAACCATCGTTGCAAAACTTCGCCGGACAAACAGAAATGCATCTGTGACAATTGACGCATTTTTCAGGGTCTACACAAATAACGGGTTTAAGGTTTTCCATAAAATCTACTCTCTGTAAAAAAAAATTGAAGCTAAAAACTCCCTAGCTTATCAACTTCTTATTATATTTTTAACTATACTTCTTAATTATTGTCATGACAAGAAAAATGTAAAATTTATAAAATTTTGATGTATCTGATAAAAAACTACAGATGTAATAAAAAAAGCCCGCCGCATAATTGAGGTGTACCTCAATAAAGCACGACGGGCTATACAATGGAAACCGCAGGAAGCAAGAATTGCTTTATGCGGCTTCCTAGCAAAAGCTATTAGTTATCAGCTTTGATAGCCTTAGCTGCTGTGCGGCCAGAAACGAAAATCTCAACGATAGCGTTTCCACCAAGACGGTTACCACCGTGGATACCACCGGTAACCTCACCAGCTGCATAAAGACCCTTGATTATGTTGCCGTTCTTATCAAGAACGTGGCGGCTTGTATCAACTTTGAGACCACCCATTGTGTGGTGCGTTGACGGAGCCATAATCCTGATTTTGAGCGGAACACCCTCAAGTTTGTAAGTAGAAAGGTCATAAGAACCATCTGCTTTCTTCTCTGCATCACCGATAAGAGCTGTCCAACCTGTCTTGTTGATTGGCAGGCTGCTTTCTTTACCTGTGATAAGAGCCTTATCGTAGTCGATAATCTCCTGCTTTACAACAGCTGCGTCAGCTTTGATTCCGAGCTCTTTGAAAAGGTCGCCGAGCTGGTCGATTGTGCGCTCGTACTGTCTCCACTCAACATCTGTCTTCCAAGCGTCTGTTCCCGGTGTTCCGTAAGGATACGGTCCCTGGATAGGCTGCTTGCTGTTTGCGATCTCGATGAAAACACCCTGTACGCTGTTGCGCTCGATACCGTTCTCGAACTCTTTAAGAGAAAGAACGTCGCGCTCGCTTGTCTCGTTTACGAAACGTTTACCTGTCGTAGGATTGATGTAAACTGTGTAGTTTCCGCCGCCGAATGCGAGCTGTCCGTTGTCAATCCAAGAGATAGGCATAAGCTGTGTATACTCAAGACCTGTTACGTCAGCACCTGCTGCTTCACCCATCTTGATACCGTCACCCTGCATTGAAGAGCGGTTTGTCGTCTGGGTTTTGTTTGTAATCTTGTCCTTTGCCCAGTACTCGTTCGTCTCCATAACCTTAGCTACGTTAGCTGCGTAACCACCTGTAGCAAGAACAACACCCTTTGTTGCGTGTGCTGTAACCTGCGTACCGTCGTACATCTCAGCCTTAACACCAGTTACTTTGCCGTCCTCTACGATAAGCTCTTTAGCCTCTGTGCGGCGCATAATCTTGTTTACGCCAGCTGCTTCGTTGATTGTCTCAAGAGGATACTTGAAGTATGTTCCCCACTGCATAGCTGTAGGACCTGACTTGAGGTAATCGTTCTCGCGCTGCCAAAGAGCACCAACGATAGTAGGCTGTGTAGCGTTGTCGAATGCTGAGCCCTGTGCAACGAGCCAGTCTTTAAGTTCCTGACCGTCTTTGATGAACTGGCAAACGAGGTCGTAGTCACCATAAATCCATGATGAGAAATCTGCGTTCGGGCGGAGTCCGCCGTAGTATGTCTGGAAGATATGGAGGTTAACTGTTGAGAACAGTGTAAGAGCACCTTCGTTGAGTCCTTTCTTGAGCTTAGGCTCTGCCCATGCGAGGTAATCTTTGATTTCCTGCTTAAGAGCTTTCAGGACAGGCAGGTATTCCTGATGAACACCGTGTGTTGAAAGTCTTTCGATATCGCCAGCTTCGAACCAGTCTTTTGCTCCTGTCGGGTCAAAAGGCTTCTCGCTCCAGTTAAGGATTGTCTTAAGAACAGCGATGTTACCGTTAGCCATCTTAACTTTGTCGTATTCCTGACCATCCTGAGGGCAAAGACCTTTTGTTGCATCCGGGTTAGCTTTCTCCCAAACGAGGTAAGGCATTACTGACTGGAACTGACCGCCGGAAACTACAGTGTTACCACCAACTTCAGCGTTCTTCTCGATGATGAGAACTTTATATCCGTTCTGTACTGACTGAGCAGCTGCTGCGATACCAGCACCACCAGCACCGACAACGATTACGTCATATGTAACGTCGATAGGAGCCTGTGGATTGTGAACTACAGTATTCTTCTTGAAGTCTTCTATCTTTGTTGCGCCAGCTTTCTGAGCTGCGTCGTTCAAAGCACTGCGGATAGCCATTGATGTGAAAGTAGCACCAGAAACTACATCGATACCAGAACCGTTTGCTGCGATTGCATCTGCGAACATAATGTCGAATGCAGGATCACCAACGTGTGCTGTCTCTTTTGAAGAGTTAACTGCGATGTTTGTGATTGCGCTGTCGCTGAATGTTACATCAAGTACAACTGGACCGTTCATACCCGTACCTGTTCCTGAGTATGTACCAGCCGTGTATTTGATGGCGGCATTCTTGCGTACTGGTGTACCAAGCGCGTTATCAACAGCTTTCTTGATTGCTTCTGATGTAAGTGTTGCACCAGAAACAGCGTCAACTTTTGTTGACCCTGCTTTTACGATTGCAGCCGGGATGTTAGCGATGGCCGGGTCTGAAGTACCTGGTGTCTCTCCATGCTTTGTAACAACTACAGAAGCAATTTTTCCACCAGTTACCGTGACGCTGACAGAAACATCACTGTGATGTCCTTTAGCGGTACCAACGTAAGTACCGTCATCATACTTCTTTGAGCATGCTGTGAATCCGAATGCTATCACGAGCACACAAAGAAGCAGAAGACCGTTTTTGAAAAACTTTCTCATGGGTTCCTTCCTTTTGTGAGATGGAGTTTGCGTTGTGCCAAAAAAACCGTAGTTTTTATAGGCACGATGCACCAAAATAACAACCTTAACCATGATAGGCTGTCTCACAAATAAGTATTATAACACAGAAAAAAAAAGATGTGAATCGATAAAAAAATATTTTAAGTTTTTTTAAGGATGAAGTGATTCTTTTGCGTATTCGAAGCGATTATCTAGAATTTAACAACTCTTACATTAAACAGCTGCGTAGCCACAGTTTTCAGCACGCGCATTTGCTTTTTTGCGGCCGACACAAAATTAAAACTTCTGTCTAAATTTCGTGCCAGCCGCAACCATTTAAGCTTTCGATTACGCTTTCGGGCGCAAATCGTTGACGCGCTTTGCTTTTGTCTCTGCCTGCGGAATTGAGCCCGGCTCCTTAAGTTCGATAATCGGCTTAATAGTGATGAGCGCGGACATTTCCTCGCGGAGTTTGTCACGAAGGTTGTTCATAACGCGTGCATCGTCGGCGAAAAGCTCCGGCGTAACTTCAACCTGAACGGTGAGTTTGTCCATATCACCTTTCTTTTCAACGACGATAAGGTAGTTCGCGCCGACGCCCTTCTCTTTAAGAAGAACTTCCTCAATCTGGCTTGGGAAGACGTTAACACCGTTGATAATGAGCATATCATCGGTGCGGCCGGTGAAACGCGCGATACGGCGGTGCGTTCTTCCGCATGGACATGGTTCAGGAATAACGCGTGTAAGGTCGCGTGTGCGGTAGCGAAGAAGAGGCATTGCGTCACGGCAAAGGATTGTCATGACAAGCTCGCCTTCCTCACCGTCCGGAACTGGCTCCAGTGTCTCTGGGTTGATAATTTCCATTATGTAGCGGTCTTCCCAAACATGCATTCCCTTACGCAGCTGGCATTCGAACGCAACGCCCGGGCCGTTAAGCTCGCTCATACCGTAGCAGTTGTATACTTCGATGCCGAGCTCTTTTTCCATCTTGTTGCGAAGCTCCTCTGAGTAAGGTTCCGCACCGGAAATACCGATTCTCCACTTAAAATCCTCGCGCTTGTATTCGCTTTCTTTAATAGCCTGGTTCAAGTGAAGCATATAGCTTGGAGTTGCATGAGTAACAGAAGTTCCGAAGTCATGCATGAACTTTATCTGGCGGAGCGTATTTCCGGAGCTTGTCGGGATAACAGTCATACCGACTTTTTCCGCACCGTAGTGGAAGTTCATACCGCCTGTGAAAAGACCGTATGTCATCATGTTCTGGCATGTATCTTTGTTTGTGCATCCGGCGCCGGCAAGACCGCGGGCCATTGTATCGGCTGCCATATCAACATCTTTTGCAGTCATGTAGATAACTGTAGGCGTTCCTGTCGTGCCGCTGGAAGCGTGTACGCGGACAACCTGATCGAACGGAACGGCGAGAAGTCCGTATGGATAAACTTCACGAAGGTCGTATTTCGTCGTAAACGGGATTTTGCGCAGGTCGGCAAGCGTCTTTATATCATCCGGACCTGTAATTCCTGCTTTTGTAAGGCGTTCCTTGTAAAAAGAAGTTTTAAAAGCGTTGGCCACCTGTTTTTTAAGGGCAGCAAGCTGAAATGCCTCGATAGTGTCGCGGCTCATTGTCTCCGCGTCTTTGTCCCAGTAAGAAAATTCTCTTTCCATAAGTCACACGCCGCAAAAGCAGCATTCTCCTTCTATCTTTTTGCTCCAAGCTCCAGAGCCTTTGCGTTGGCTTCTACAAGAGCCGGGTCTTTTTTCTCGAACCTGTCGCGCACAGCTTGAAGAACAGTCTCTTTGCTGACCGGCATGTATTCCAGCGCGGCACCGATAAGAACCATGTTCTCGCACTTGATGTTTCCCGCTTCTTTTGCAAGCTCGGCGGACTTCACGATATGCGATGTAGGAAGCGCGTTTATTGCGCCGTACACTTTCTCAAGTTCCGGGTAGTTTCCGATGTTCACAAAAGGCTCGGCGGCGGTTACAAGAACGCCTTTTTCGCTGAGCCACGGCAAGTAACGAAGACTTTCCATAGGCTCCATTGCAAGAATCATGTCTGCCTTGCCAAGCGGAATAAGGTCTGACGCAATTTCGCCGTCAGAAAGGCGCAGATGTGCAGAAACACCGCCGCCTCGCTGGCTCATTCCGTGAACTTCTGACTGGCGCACGGAAAGCCCGTCTTTCATAGCCGCCGCAGCGATAATCGCCGCGATGGAGAGAACACCCTGACCGCCGACTCCGGCAAGAATTATATCGTATTTCATAACTACTCCTTTAAAACTTGTCGCGCATCCGCGACACGCCTCGCACTCCCGCGAACAGCCGCATCACACTTTTGTGCGCTGTGCGGCACTCAGCTTATTTCTTCGCCTGTTCCGCGAGCTTCTTGTTTTTCTCCGCTTTCGTGCGGATGCGGAATGCCTCAAGGCATTCACGGCGCATGATCACGACGGAAACTCCGCGATACTCAGCTTCTTCAACAAGGATTTTCGCATTCTCCTCGTGTTTTGAAGGATTCGTCTCAAGCACGCGAACATGCTCCGGCTCAACGCCAAGACCTTTTACAAGCGGCTCGAAGCTGCTTGAAGGGATAATCGTCTTCTGGCATCCCGTCATAGCGACGATTGAGTTATCAAGAATCATTATCGTTACAGGCGTTTTTGTCGAAACGCAGTCAACAAGGTTCGTCATGCCGGAATGCATGAACGTCGAATCACCGATAACGCCGAACGCATACTTAACGCCTGCCTGTGACGCACCGCGTGCCATACCGACCGACGCGCCCATACAAACTATAGTTTCCGTGGCGTTGAGCGGCGCACCCGCACCAAGCGAATAACAGCCGATGTCCGCACAAACGCAGACACCATCTTCGCCCGCCTTTTTCTTAAGCTCGGCAACAGCCATATTCAAAGCCGTATAGCTGTCAAAGTGAGGGCAACCCTTGCAAAGCTGCGGCGGACGACCCGGCAACGCCTGGCACAACTCAGAAGCCGCGCCATTCGTCTCTGCCAATAGGCCGGCGGCAGTCTTAACAGGCTCAAGTCCAAGCGCCTTGCGCACTGTGTCCGGGTTAAGCTCACCGGAAGCCGGAAGAAGCCCCGTAAGCTTTCCAACGACCTCTGTTTTCTGCGGCAGAATACCTGCAAGCCGCTTCTCTACGAACGGCATACCTTCTTCTATTACAAGGATTTTCTGCGCTACACCAGCCAACTTGCTGAGCAAACCGCGCGGCAGCGGCAGCGTCCCGATATGCAGGACAGAAGGAAGCCCCTTGTCTCCGCAAAGCTTTTTGTAATCTTCTATATTCTCTAAAAAGTAATTCCGTCCAAGACCGCTCGTAACGATAGCAAGATCAGTGCGTTTCTCGTTCAGCTCAAGTTTGTTCCAGCTGTTGCTGTCAGACCAAGCTACAAAATCGCCCTGCTTTGCGAGCATATTGTCGTAGTTTTTGCGCGCAAGGGCAGGAAGAAGCATCCATTCCTTGCGGTCGCCTTTTGCAAGCTTGTTCTGCGGAAGCCGCTTCGACTCGTCAAAAGCATGAACAACCGCACGGCTGTGCGAAAGACGCGTAACCATGCGCATAAGAACAGGCACATGCTTCGCTTCCGAAAGCGCGAACGCATCGAACATCATTTCGTAAGCCTGCTGCTGATTCACCGGCTCAAAACACGGAATCATCGCAAAATCAGCGTAAAAGCGAGAATCCTGCTCGCCCTGACTGGAGTGCATACTCGGATCGTCGGCAACGATAACAACAATGCCGCCTTTAATTCCCAAAAGCGATGAGTTCATGAACGGATCTGCAGCGACATTCAAGCCAACGTGCTTCATCGTTACAAGGGAACGCTTTCCGGCGAAAGATACACCGAGCGCGGCTTCATATGCAGTTTTCTCGTTCGAGCACCACTGCGCGAGCGGACCGCCGTTTTTTTCATAATTGTCGATAAGATACTCAAGTATTTCTGTTGACGGTGTTCCCGGATATCCGAATCCTGCGGAAAGACCGGCGTGAATGGCACCAAGGGCGAGAGCCTCATCCCCCAGCAAAACGCTTTCGTTCATGTTTTTACTCCGGCTAGTAAAATTTTTGCATAATTATACATTTTCTTGAATAATACTTCAAGTGCTTAAGTAATAGTGAAATTTTTGAAATGATTTTTCCGTGATGAAAGGTGCACTCTAACAAGAATTGAACGAAACAACCTCTTCAAACAACCGGCTAGTTTTCTTCCCTTGTTTCCCTGAGAGCCTGACGGATATCGGATTGTTGTAAATCGAAAAGCGTCTTTATTCCTTCAAAAGGCGATTTTGAACTTTTCTCGGGAGATATTCGGAAAAGAGAGCCATCTGCACGTTTAACAAAAGCAGCACCTTCCTCTTCTGACTTGTCGAGCAGTGATGCAAAATTCTGCCGTGCTTCTGAATATGTCATTACAAGCATGACACCCCCTGTTTCTGCGCGTTCGATTTCATTGTATCATCCAACGTAAACAAAGGCATACCAAGTCGCTTTGCAACGGAAATATAATATGAATCATAAGCGTAAGAATCAGTATTTCCGGCAATTAAAATAGAATCGGGTATATCAGGCTCTACAAATCTGACTGGAATCCGCGCAAATTCATGATAAACCGCCACTCCGTCAACAATTGAAATTAATTTTCGTTTCATAAGCTTGCTAACCGCATTCCCTATTTCATACGGCATACATTGCGGAGCGACCAGGCTGCGTTCTCCAACTTTCTGAACAACGTAATCTTTTGATTCCTGATTCAAGAGAAATTCCAAAACACATGACGCATCAATTACTATATCATCCATATCCTAATTGTACTATTGTACAGTTAGAGTGTCAACTTTTTTTAGCACAAAAAAAGCAGCCCGGAAGAGCTGCTTGATGATTTGGGCGTTACCGCGGCGTTAAAACTCACGGATGGCACAAACTAAAAGGTTCTCCGAGATGCCCGCAGATTTAGACGAACCGTTCACTAATCCATTAGAGAAATCTAAAAAGGATTTATTAAGGTTTTCGTTATTATACTGGGACGACGAAACATAGTCAAAGATGAAAAAACCACCACCGCATAATAAATATGCAGCAACTATGTCAAAAACTTTATTTGTTCCTTTACCGTTTGCATAAATCTGGAACAGTTCCGCTACGCTCGGCAGATACCAGCCTGTTTCGTAATCCGTTCCTGCGACACGGCTTCCAGTCTGGTTCTTGTAGTTCTTGCAAAAGTAGAACGCCGGGTAACGGTCTGCTGCTTCTTCGCCAGTTGTGTCATCTGTTGTGTTTCCTGCTGCGGTAAGGAACGCCGCAATCTGCTCAAGGTTGTCGCTTCCGTTCTTGTCACCGGTAAATGTATACGCTCCCGCGCTTCCGCTTGCTGGACACTGTATCGTCTCTATGTTCACGTTATGTGCATTCGCTGAGTCTGTGCACCACACAAACGCGTTACCGCCTTGCCACAGACCTACACCGAGCGTGCGTGTCGTTGTGTTATTCGGTGTTCCGTTTACATCGCTGTTAAGTCCTGTTCCCTTGTAGAAAATAATCGCAATCGCGGCATTTTGCTGTGCGGTCGTAAGCGTAAGGTTCGCTGTGTACGGAGTCGCACTGCCATCGCTAAAAACTATATCGCCCACTTCTTTTGCAACTGAAGGTGCTTTTGTTCCTATGTAGTTCCACTGCCATTGTGCCGTAAGCGTAACGTTCGCTGTTCCCATTGCGAATGAAGTTGTGCCGCTACTTGTGTAAGTTGTCGTTCCATCACTCCAACCAGAAAAAGTATAATTCGTTCGGCTGCCGATTCCTGTAAACTTTACAGTTACAGTATCACCTGCATGATACTGATTTGTGTCGCTCGGAACTGTAATTTCCGCATCGTTAATGCCATCAACATAAGTCACAGTGTATGTTGGGGCTGGCGTGTCTCCACATGCGACAAAACTGAATATCATCAGCACAAAGGCAAGAATTGAAATTACTTTTAAAATCCTGTTATTGCGGGATACCCCCCCCCGTCAGGCGTATAGTACAATTATTAATCATAAATACCTCACTTTCCAAAGAATAAACCAGTATCCCCGTTGTGTCAAACTGTATGCGACAATCACATCCCAGCCACCGCATTTGTCGCTTTCAGATGGTTTTTGCGAACTCGATTTCATCAAGGCCGTTTGTGACGACGTTCTTGCGGCCGGTTTCCGTAAAACCCTTCCGGCGGTAAAGACGCGCTACATTCACGTTGTTTTCCAGAATCCAGAGTGTTGGAGTACCCGCGCATTTTGCACACGCGAATTCCAAAAGCGCAGAGCCATACCCTTTGTTCTGCTTTTCGGGAAGGACGTAAAGGTCTTCTATAAGGCTTTCTTTTACGGACACAATGCCAACCGGCTCCGCGTCCAAAAGCATATAAAGCTTATATCCTGTTTGGAGTTTCCCCAAAAGATATTCGCGCTGACGTTCAGGGGTGTGAAGAGCGACAAAATCGGCTTTGCAAAATGCGCGGTGAGACGCTTGCCACGAAACGGAATGGATTTTCGCCGCATCAAAAATGTTTGTTTCATCAACTTCCACAATCGGAAACCGGCGCACTTCTTGGGACGAGTCTTGGCGCATACCCGCGCGCGTTGCCCCGCAAGAGTTTGTACGCATACCCGCGCGCGTCACCTCGCGCCATTTTTCAGCTTCTTCTAGCAGTTTCGCAATAATTTCGCTTTTACCGGCGGTGTATTTTTCCCGATTGTCGGGATACATGGCTTCTAGCTTTTCTTTTACAGCCTCGTATTCGCGCGCGGCATTCGGCGTTGCGTTTAGATAATCCCTGAAATTCAGATAGTTTTTCCACTCTTTTGAAGTTTTCAACACGACATGAATGTGATGAGTCCGTGTGTCTTTCTCAAAATCGCCTTTAACATACAACAGTTCTTCGGGATGGTCGTCAAAACCCCAGCTTGCGGGAAAAATACACGCTTTTTTAAGCTTGTCGTTCCGCGCGGAAACAGACTCAAAATCAGGAACACCAACGGCTATGTCGATAATCGGTTTTGCCTTTATTGACTTGATTGAAGTACTGCCGACGTGCTGAACATCCGCATCAATTCCGTCCAAAGCGTTTTGTATGTCTGCAATAGTTTGTTCCGCGCTGTCTTCCCAAGTTTTTTGGTGCTCTTCAATACAGACGGTTCCCCTTTTCAAGCCAATACTCATGATTTTTTCCTTATTTTAGAACGGCGCATCGTGAGCGGCGCACCCAAGACAGAAATCCGGCGGTCCTTGAACGCGTGGAACATTTGCACAAGGCCAGAACCCGGAAAGATAGGATGTCCGAAGGGAAGAAAACCACCGTTCGTCAGAACGGGGGTTGTCGTCCCTTCGGCTTATTTCATATTATTAATTCGTTTCTATTCGTCGTAGAAGTAAACTTCTCCTTCGTCGTCAACTCCGAACAAGGCAAAGTCTGTGTAATACTCATTTCCGTAAATATCGTCAATTTCGAAAGCGTAGTAATAGTCAGACTCCGGAAGGAATCCGTCGTAAATTGCGTCATCGTTGGTGAATCTGTATTCATCGCCGTAAATCATGCCTTCGTACTCGCCCTGGTCGTTGTACACATGATATGCTGGAACAATTACGTCACCGCGCTTAAGCGGCTTGATTCGGCCAGATGCCGCACCACCTGAAGTACCGCTTGACGTACCAAGGATATATGTTTCGTAGCCGTCGTCAGTATACTCCATCATAGCACGCAAGTTCGTGTCTTTTCCGTTAACCTGTACCGGAATTGAATACATGTCGTAGTCTTCACCTTCTTCTATAAGGTACATAGCCAGAACCTGACCGTCTCCGAGCAGATACCACAATCCGTCGAAGTTATCGGTAACAATGCCTTCATCCCAGTCAATAGAAACGTAATTGTCCAAACCAAGATCGATGAAATATCCGTCCTCGTCAATCATCATGATAGAACAGTATACGCCGTCAAGGTTGTACATTGAATCTTCCGTAAGGATAAAGCCGAACGTACCGTCTTCGGTCATCATAGGCTCAACTTCGTACTCAATAGAAGCCCTTCTTTGATAGCCGTGTCCGTATATGCCGTGACCGCCGCTTGAGCTACTGGAGCTGCTGCTTGAACTGCTAGAATATCCGCCGGAACTCCAGCTTGAACTACTGCTAGAACTGTAGCTGTTCGCGGTACCGAAGTGGCTGCTCGACTGGCTCTGTGACTGGCTTCCGTAACCATAACCGTAATCACCATAACCATAGTAGTCATCGTAATCATCGTAATCCCAGTCATAGTCGTCGTAGTCATCGTAACCATAACCGTAACCGTCATCGTCATCCCAGCCCCAGCCGGAATCATCGTCGTCCCAATCCCAGTCATCAAAAAGGCTGCTCAAGAAGGTCATACCATAACCGCTGTCTTCGTCGTCATCGTCGTACCAGCCCCAGTAATCACTGTCGTAGTCGTCATCGCTCCACCAGCTGCTGTCGTCTCCGAGCCAGTCGTCGTCTCCAGAGTAACCAGATGTAGTACCCATGTTGGCACCGTACGTAACCTTATCGACGAACGTCATGTAGTACGGGCTTACACAGATTCTCTTGAACATTTCGAGCTCGCCCGAATAGTTAACAGAAAGCGGATAGTACGTCGAAAGACCTGTCGCATCCTTTTCGTTCTGGCCAAGCTTGTTGTACACAATAGCGTCATTAAGAGCCTTCAACGCCGACGATGACGACGGAACATAGCTTTCTACGCTCTTAAGAATGGCGCCAAGGTCAACCATGTTCGTGTAGCCTTCAGTCTTGTTGTTACCACCGAAGTTCTTTGCGCTCGAAATGTTGCGCACCATAACAGGCAGAACGGATGTGTCGGCAGAAGCCTCGTACATTTCGCCCAGAGCTGTATTAAGCGCCGTAATAAGATTATCGAGCTTTGAAAGGTCTGTTACGGCAAGCGTCGTTTCTTTTTCCGTACCCCAGTCATCGCAGCAGTCGTCGTAGAAAGCGTCCGCAATTGCAACACCAAGCTCCCGGCCGTTACACTTCGGGTTGAAATCAAGATACTCGCCAAAACCGGTGTAGTTCCAGCCGCGTCCCGGCTCCAGCTCCTCGGAGGCAACCATGTAGTTTGCGTGCGGAACGAGCATGTTCGCAACTTCTATAGTACTCATAAGACAAGCGTCAAAGCCGATAAACTCGAACTTTCCAGAAAGCTTGTCGTGAACGCCTGTCAGCGCCTCATCAATTTCTATAAGGTCAAGCGAGTCGTCGAATTTCTCGTCGAAGCAGACACCGCTTACGCTTCCACCGCCGTGGTCCCAGAAGATAATACCCATCTTGGACGCGGCGTATTTATCAAGTCCCCAAAGGATAAAAGACTGGAACGTCGCCTTATCGCCCATGTTCGCGTCTGAAAGTTCGTCCACAAGCCTGATCGTTCCGTCTGAAATTACATATCTCTGCAATTTAGAAGAAGAAATGCCGTATTTCTGCCATTCAGTCGCACCGCCCGTCTGCACAACGAACTTTATGTTAGGCTCAGTACAAGCGTAGAGCATTTCTTCCATATCTGTCGTTGCCGCACCGTCCTCAGACTCAAGGTCAGCGCCGCACAAATATACGAATATAGTCCACGTACCGTCTTCTGCCGTAGGAGTCTTACTCTTTACCGGAGAGCGGTCAATCACAACATTTTTATTCCTGAACGAAAGCGTCGTACTGCGTCCAAAAACAGCGTCAGCCTCGTTATAGTCATAAGAATTGCCCGGCTTTCCAAGTTCATTAATAACTTCAGGATTTACCGTCTTGTTCTTTCTTCCGGCACTAGAACCGGAACTGTTGTACGTTTTTCCCGTAACCGCAACATCTTCTGGTTCGTCATCAAAACATGAAACGAAGCTTGTCATAACAAGCCCCATACAGAGCACTATTAAAAGTGCAGTAATAATTTTTGAAAAAGTCTTCATCGTGGTTTCTATTATACAGAAAAGAATTAAAAGGTAAACATTAAGACAAGGGCGCAACCTGCCATTCGGCAGGTCGGGCGTTCCGCGGCTTACCTACGGACGGCCTCCGCGCTCGTTCGTTCGCTTCGCAAACTTCCGAGCTTGCGGTGGCTGCTCATTCATAACTTCGCACAAAAGTGCTCGTTATGAAATCGCACCGCTCCATGCCCTTGCGCAACTAAAACTACTCGTAGTCAAATACGCCGGCAGCGTCAGAAAGAACGATAATTGCTATTGAATAGCGAGTAACAAGGTCTGAGTATTCTTCAAGCTGCTCATCTGTCCAGTTAGAAAGATCTATCTGATCATACACGTCAAGGAAATCTGAATAGTCAGAAATAAACTCTTCATAGTTCTCAATGTCGCCATCTTCTGCAGCGAGCTCTACTTCAATAACAAGGTCCTCGAACTCATCAAGGAACTCATCGATTGTCATTGTCTGAGCGAACAGACTTCCCATGCAAAGTGCAAGAATGCATAAAATTGCAATAACTTTTGTTTTCATGATAAACCTCCATATCACTTCATGAAACGATTATTTTTACGGTCCCGACGCATTACATCGGGAAACGCTTTTTCTAGTTGAAAAATTCAATCAGCTGTTTGATGAATCAACCACATTGTCGCAAATGACAGCAATAGCAATCATAAGGTCTTTATAGCCTTCATCAAGAATCTGGATGCGGTAACAGTCAGCCCAGATTGTCTGTGCCGTGTCAATGCGTCCAATGCACTTCCCACCGAGCATAACGTCAAAGTTAAAGCCCATAAGGTCGCCCTGCAGCTTGAATTCCTGGCCGTTGAGCGTTCCAACAAGCTCCGGGCTTGTAAGCTTTAACTTTTTCTTAAGCTTACCAATCTCACTTCCGTTCTGAAGAATCGTGAATTCAGGCAGAATGGCAATAAGCTTTTTCTTTATCTCGGCAACTTCTGCGCCGGCAGAGTTTTTAACCTTGAAATCAAGGCGGGTAATATTTCCGTCAACGTGATAAACAGGCTCGTGCTGCTCTGTGTAAATGTCGAACTTCGGGTTTATGGAAAGAATCTTCTGATCCATGAAGTACGCAATCGCGCTTCCCGTAGAAGTATTTACAGAAGCCGTAACATTACTTTCTTTAACAGCCTCGCCAGCTTCCAGCTTCTTAATAATTTCGCCAAGCTCGTCAACAGCGCGGTCTGCCTTTGAAGTACCCTCGTCCTTTGCTCCGTCGAACGCGAACATATCAACCATCATAGAAATAGCCGTTCCAACGCTGCTTACGCCGTCCGTCCCGATTTTGCCCATTATGACGTTGCTTCCGTCTACGCGTACAAAAACGTCGAATTTCTCGGAAACTTTCTTGTACATTACAGACTGCGTTCCCTTAATGTCGCCCATCTGTGGTTCACCAAAGCTGACTTTAATTCCAGAAAGCTTGTCCAAAAGATCCTGATTCGTAAAATTCTGTGTGTTCTTGATTTTTACGAACCCCACACCACTGCCTTTAGACAGATCAAAAAGCCCCATTTCTCTTCTCCTTAGTTACTGGGTTTTGAATGATTCATTGAGTTTTTCTTATAGGTAAGATAAGTAAGGTTTAACTTTTTTATTACAACTACGTATAAACTCCAAAAAGATATTATAACGCAGTAAAATTTGATTTCAGTTTTTTTTGAAAGTTTTTATAAAATTTCTGAAAAACTACGGCGCGCCAAAAATGACGCGCCGCCGTTACGAAACAAAACTACACTTTATTTGAACAACATCGGGATAAAGTGGCTGAATCCTCTGTACCAAACAGGGAAGTCGTGCGTACCGCCTTCATAAACTTCAGAGTCAAACTTAGCGATTTTGCTCCACTTAGAAAGAGCGTCCACATAGCCGGGGAACGTTCCGTAAACAAGCCCGTCCGCGTCGCCGCATATCATGTAGAGCTGGTTAATCTTATAGTCAGGGAACTTTGCTTCCACACCTGCAATGAACTCTTCAGAAGTGCCGAACAATGCAGCGGAGAAAGCGCCGAAATAGCTTACCAAATCAAGGCACTCGCCCATACCGATTGTGAACGTCTGGCCGCCGCCCATGGAAAGACCTGCGAGCGCGACATTTTCACGACCGTCTGCGACGTTGAAGTTAGCGCGGATATACGGAAGCAAGTCATTTCTAAGCTCGCCGCCGAATACATTGAAACCGTTGAAGTCCATACCAGCACCGTTCGGTCCCCAGCTTGCGCTCGCAATACCGTTCGCCACTACAAGGATGAACTTCTTAACGTCGCCGGAAGCCATGCCTCTGTCCATGTAGCCTTTAATCTTTCCGCCGCGGCCTTTGTCCGTAAGACCCCATGTGTTCTCGTTCTGTCCAAAACCGTGGAGCAGCACAAAAACAGGATACTTCGTAGACGTGTCTGCCGCGTCGTAACCAGCTGGCAAATAAACCCAAGCGTGCTTTTCGTAAGAAGCGGCGTTTGCTCCTGCCACGTAGTCTTTTGTCGGGTAAGAAATGCTTACAACGGAACCGCGCTGTGCGTCCGTAAGCCCGTCGTCAAACGCCTTGTCAGCAGGGGCGGCGGATTTCTTGTTGAACTTGACGCTCTTTACCGTTACGGCAAGCTTGTCGCCGTCCGTGTTTCCGCGCTGATAGTCGTTGAACTTTATACCAAAACCAAGTATAGAGTCGTAATCAGAACTTGATTTGATTTTTTCAGCGAAGTTTTCTGGAACTACAACAGTCTTTTTGAGCGTGCCAGAAAGCGCGTCAGAGTCAAAATACTCCATGTCCTCGTATCCGCCGAAAATACCGGTTGAATCCCACGGAAGAATTCTGAGCGCGAAACCCGGATTCTGGGCAGCTGCGTTCCATGCGCCTTCTACAGGGGCATAGTCAAGTTCAATATCAATTGACTCATAGTTCGCAATGTTGATTTCTGTTTTGTCAGCCTTTACGTAGAACGCTACGCCGCCGCCCGCACCGCCTGCGGCCGTTGCGATATAACTTACAGAACCGTCTGCGTTCACGGTTACATCGGTTACAGAAGACTGCTCAAGAATAGAAAAGCCCTGGAAAGCGTCTCCAAGCACAACGCCGCACTTTTGCGCGGTCGCAGCAGAACCAGCTCCGCCAGACTTTGTAGAGTTACAGCCAAAAAGCACGCTCGCAAGCATAAAAACAGCCGCAAGCACAGCAAAACATTTTGTTCCTTTCATAATTCCTCCAAAAGTTGTAAATACAGAAAACAAACACAGATTTTTATTCAAACTGCCCAGCGGGTCCCAGCGACGACAAAAATCAAGGTATCCCCCTCCAGTGGGGCCCCCTTAATTTTTGTCTGCGTCCCACTGGGCAGTAAAGCATATAAAAATCATGCTTATTCTGCATTAACAAAACTACAGGAATGATAAATGAACAAAATGCAGATGAGAATAAGGGAAAATGCTCAAAGATATGCTTGCGTTAACTGGCAGCGTAAATCATCTCAAGATCAGGCCTTATGCCGTAAAGAAGCTCCACAAGGCACGGCTCAAAATGACTGCCTTTGGACTCTTCGAAAATCTCAAAAGCCCTGTCAATCGAATACGCTTCCTTGTATGTGCGCGCTGAACAAAGCGCGTCGAAAACATCGGCGACAGCCATAATTCTGGCGCAAAGAGGAATTTCCTCACCAGAAAGCCCGTACGGATATCCGGTTCCGTTCCATTTCTCGTGGTGATACAACGCCATGTCCTTCGCGAACTTAAGATACTTCTCGTTCTCAATTCTGGACATAGTTTTGCTTATTATCTTCTCGCCCTCTACTGGATGCGTCTTTATTATCTCGAATTCATCTTCCGTCAGTTTTCCCGGCTTAGAAAGAATATGATCAGGAACTTTTATTTTGCCTATATCGTGAAGAGGCGCTGCCATTGCTATCATCTCATAATCGATAGGATCAAGCTCGTGTGAATATAGATTCAACGCGCGCAGGCGGCCCATAATCAACACGACAATCTGGCTCGTCCTCTTTACGTGCTGCCCCGTAAGACCGTCGCGCGACTCAATCATATCCGCAAAACTGAAAACTATACGGTTCTGCATATCGGCTAAATACCGATTCTGCTCGTTCACAATGCGGTTCTGCTCGTTAATCTCTATAACCATAGCAGATTCCATGATGATTCTTGCAACAGGCGCGACAAGGCGGATTTCCGTACTGGAGAATATAGAATACTTTGATTTTTGGCCTACAAAAATAAAACCTACAAGCTTATGCGAAAGATAGAACGGAACAGAAAATCCGTTTTTCTTATGAATCATAAGCTTTTCGTTCATATTCCTGTTGCTTTCGCGTTCCTTTATCATATCCGAAAGCATCGCATCAGAAAGCGGCTCATCCAATGCTTTCCGATACATTATATTCCCGACAGAATTCCCATTATCGCTGAACATGCAGAAAGCGACAAAACCGGCGTTTATCATTGAAAAAAGCCAATCCGATGACAACGAAAGAATATCATTTACGCTTTTGCACTTGTAAACATCGCGCTCCAGATTATCGAGCTTATCCTGAACATACACGATTTTTGGGAACAAAAAAGAAACGACAGGTTTTTCAAGCACTATATAAATTGCGACCATAAGGCACGCAAGAATTATCATTTCTGTATGGGAACCCCTGAAAAAGAAAGTTATGGTTGAAATGATAACTGCTGTACAGCCGCCGTTCATAAGCCTGCCGGAAAGGTTGTCCAAATTGACCGATACCGTTTGGAAAAACGCGCAGAACACAGAGAACGGAATAAACAAAAGCGGTAGGATGGTGTACATTGTTTCTGTATCGCTGGAGACCCAAAAAGCGTCCTTTATCACATTCGCAATCAGCGTACAGGCCGGAACCATCGTTGAAAAACACAATCCCAGGAAGAAAAAGCGCAGTATTACCGAAAGCTGTCGTTTAATCTTCCGCATAAGGATAATGAACGTAATCATCGGCAGTATGAAAGACAGTCCGAGCAGAAGCATCGGCATATAAACAAGAATCTGGTTGAAGATATTAAATACGCCAACTGCTATGAGCAGCAGTTTTATGAGGGAGATAAAAAGCGGAACAACACTGATTACACGCAGCACTTTGTAAACCCTAGGCTTATCGGCAAGCATGAAGAAGTATGCCACCGACCGGAACATTGCAAAAGAAACAAAAGCCGTAGCAATCTCAAACGTTACAAGCATGAATTTCGAATACGAAAGCGTATTTGCGGCTTCAGTGTAACCGTTACTGATGCATAGTCCCACCGCAAGCATCAACCAGACGAAATCGGATGTTCCCTCTATATTGATGGCGAAAAGGCTTGTTATTATGCCGAAAACAATGAAAAAGAAGCCCGTTGTGAACGTAGTCCAGTTATCCATACAGATGCACTGAAGCCTGTCCCAGAACGACATATCATCGGATATTGTGAATGTGCATATAAAATTGTTGGTGCACGCTACTTCATATGTTTCGCCTATCTTGTACAACTCAGAATAACCCTCATACGAGTCGTAAAACGGTCTATCTTCATAACTATCAGCGAACTCTTTTATTTCAATATCATTAATTCTTAGTATGCTGTCGCCTACCCGAAGGCCTGCCTTATAAGCTGGGCCGGCGGGAAAACAATCCGTAACGACGAATCTGCTGTTTTCTGTACGGATACGAAAACCGGCGAGTGTGTACGGTAAATTTATATGCCAGATAAACTGCGCGACAAGGATCGCAAGAGCAACTATGCATAATGATATGTAGTTTCTTAGCTTGTGCATTATTTCAATATTAGAGCTTGAAAAAAAGTAATATCCAAAGGTTATTTTATGTTGGTTAAGAAAAAGTTAAAAAAAGATTAAGTTATGTAACC
>JAEEGI010010944.1_pt1 | contig 19663 bp, 13 predicted proteins | sample 8958751 | NCBI WGS metagenome assembly JAEEGI01 (sample SAMN16246545, study PRJNA631951) | gut metagenome | biome: gut microbiome; feature: rumen; material: KS-attached | host: Bos | place: Iran: Karaj | collected 2018-10 | reverse complement strand
TGTATGATAAAAAAATTAAATACTTTTTGAAAGAATAATGTATAATAAAATCATAAAGAAAAATTGTTATGTTCAAAAAAATTTCAAAAGAAGTTAAATAATTCTTTTAAATGAAATAAACTTAAAAATTATTCATTTATTTTTAAATATAATAAAATAAATCTATCATATTTATCAAAAAAAAATTATTCATAATTTGATATTTTTTAGAAATTAATTTAATAAATAAAATTAAAACATCCTAAGAAACAAAAAAAAATAAGTTAAAAATTTAATAAAAATGTTTTAATTTTGATATTATATAAATCAAATAATTTATTTTATTATTTAATAACTATTATTATAAATTATTAACTAAAAGGATTTCAATAAATATTTTTTATTTTGATTAATTTTTAAAAATATGAAGTATTTTATAAGTAAATATAAAACGTTCAAAAAAAAAATTCAGATTTTTATTTAAAAAAAATGATTCTATTAATATTTACAACATAATATAAAATACATAAATAATTATAATTATATTATAATTTTTTAATATTTATTAATTGTTTATCAATGCTTCTTTCAAATAACGAAAATAGAATTGAAAGAAATTTTTCTTTAGAAAACAATGATGATTATGAAGAAATAAATAAAGATATTTCAAGGATATTATTTGAAATGAATTTAAAAGGTACTGAAGAAAGAATTCCAATTAAAAACGAAACTTTTTTTAAGACAAATAACCATAAATTCGTTGATGAAATGATTTTATCAAAAAAAAATAACTTTAATACTTTAAATTGTCAAGAAAAAAAAGTTTCTCCTTCAGATATATTTAAATGCAATTATAATCCAGTTTTTATAAACAAACAAAATTTAAATCAAACTTATAATCTTATTCCTAAAGATCAAAATATGAATTATTCTTTTAATATTTATGATAAAAATTTAATTAATGAAAATAAAACTCAAAAAACTTTAAAAACAATTAAAAAAAATAAAAAAAAATTAAATTTAGATTCTCCAAGAAATTATATTCATTTAGACAATGTAATAAAATTAAAAGATAAAAGAACAACATTAATTATAAGAAATATACCAAATAAATATACAATGAAACTTTTTACAGAAGAAATTAATCAAAATTTTTATGGAAAATATGATATAATATATCTCCCTTTAGATTTTATAAATAAAACAAATTTAGGTTATGCATTTATAAATTTTATAGATCCTATTCATATAATTTATTTTTATGATGAATTTATAGGAAAAAAATGGAATAATTTTAATTCTGAAAAAAAATGCAATTTAGCATATTCAAAAATTCAAGGAAAAAATGAATTATTAAAATACATATTTAAAAAAAATAATCCTACAATAATTACTCTTTTTGGGAGTAATAATATATTTTATATAGAAAATAATCAAATTATTTGTAATGAAATTGAAATACCAATCAAATATTATATTCCTTTTGTAAATTATTATCCTTATTCTTTATGTCATAAAAAAAATGATAAGGTATTTGTTGTTGACAAATATTTTAAAATTTAATTTCAATATTTGTATTGTAGTGATTATATAAAACATTTCATATGTGTAAGTTAATGTATTAATAATAATCATTGAATATATTAATTAAATTAAATTATTTATATATTTAATTTAAGAATTTAGATGAAATATTATTGGTTGAATTAAGATTAAATGCCAATTTATTGTAAATTAAATTTGAAAAAAAATTTGTTAGATTATAAATATTATAAAAATTAATTATTATAAATTTGAAATCTCTTTTTCTATTTTTTCTTTTTCTTTTATTTTTTCTTTTTCTAAAATAGTAATTCCAATTTTTTCTTTATCTTCTAAATCCAAATAACTTAATGAAAAATTAGTTATATCTTTTAAAATTTTAAAAACATTTTTATAATTATTATTAAATTGTTCTTTAGTAATTAATATTATTTCTTCTTTTGATTCATTTTCTTCAAAAGAATCATTTGAGTACTTTTCAATTTCATTTTTTTCTTTTATATCATTAAAAATATAAATAAATCTTTGAGTAATTAATTTAATAGGATTTTTTGAATTATATAAAAAACTCATAAAAGTTGGATAAAAATTATAATTAATTTTCCTTGAAATATATTGTAAATCAAAAAATTTTATTTTTTCAATTTCAGTTGCAATTGTACTATTTTCAATATTAGGATTTCTTAAAATATTTTTAACAATAAAATTAAATTTTTTTTCCAGATTACTTCCTATAATTGTATATTTTTTATCAGAAAAAATTTCTTTATAAAATAAACTAACTCCTAATTCTTCATTTATAAGTAATTTTTTTTTAATTATTTCACATTGTTCAAGTAAAAGTCTTTTAATTTCTTCAAAATTTAATTCTTTTTTTAATATATATTGTACAATATAATATTTCTTATCATTATCAATAAACACTTTAAAATCATCAAAATAAGAATTAATTATTTCTTTAAATTCTTTATCTTCATTAAAAATTTCTAAATCTTTTCCAAATTCAATTGAAATTGATGTATTTATCTTTTTATTAATATTTTCATTATCTTTTCCTTTTATGTCTTTTAATAATTTATGTAAAACTGTTTCAAATTGATAACCATAAATTATTTCTTCTTTATTATTGATATTTAAAAATAAATTATTATAAGAAATATTTTCTTTTTTTTTTAAATCTACTTCTTTAAATGATGAAGGGTTTATTGAATAACCAAAAGAATAATTTATATGAACATTATTTTTAAATTTATTTTCAAATAATTTTCGAAAATCAAATCCATGATAATCATAATCAATAATCTCAATTTCTTCTTTATCACATAATTCTAATAATTGTTTTAAAGTGTTTTCCATTTTATCACTTTGAAAATCATTTTCTTTTGAAATTTCAAATCTAACTGTTTTTTCTTTGTCTTTTATAAATTCACATTTTGAAATTTTTGAATTAACAAAAAAATCACAAAAATTTTGATAAAAATAATCTTCCATTTCATCTTCAACAATAATATTAAATAAATTTTCTTTTTTATTTTGTGAAAAACCTGATTGAATAGAATTCATAAATTTTTTCCAATTATCACTGATTTTTTCAGTTAAAGAAATTTTAATTTTATTAACATATAAACGAAACATATTTTGAACAAAAGGTTTAAAAATTATTGAAACCCATTTAAAATCCAATAATACTTTAATTAATTTATAATTATCTTCAGTAATATCTAAATTTTTTATTATTAGTTCTTCTTCAATCTTCTTATTTTTAACTTCATTTTCATAAGTATTCCAAAAATTTTCTGTAATTTTTTTAATATTTTCTATTAATTGTTTTTGAAAATTTTTTGAAGGAAGCTCTAAAGCTTTAGGATAATAATTATAACTTTTAGAAGCATCTTTTTTTGGCGCTTTTCCCTCGATTAAAATTCTTTCTAAATTTTCTTTTAAAATATTTTCTTTATCTAAACTTGCATATGATATTGAATTAAGTGATGTTACTTTATTAAAATCATAAATATCTTTGTAATTTAAAAGATATTTTAGAAAAATAGGAGAAAAAGAAACATAATCTTCTTTTTCATATTTGTGAAATTGAATTGAAGGAATTAAAAATGTAAAAATTTGAAAATCTATATCATTATTTGTATTTACTTTATGAACTATTGAAAATTCAGAAAAAATTAATTCTTGATTTAATTTTTTTTCAGTTGATATATCACAATTAAATGATATATATTTTAAAAGAGAACTTTCAAGTTTTTTTTTAAATAAAGATAAAGATGAATGAAAGTTTTCTTTTGTAACAAAAATCAATTCTCTTGCTGTATCATTTTCCTTCATTTTATATTATTTAAAATTTAATTTAAATAGAAATAAATATTTATATCAAATATTTAATTATATATTTAATTATAAAATAAATGTTTGTAAATCCTCATTAGTCTAGGGGTTAGGATATCTCGCTTTCACCGAGAAGACCCGAGTTCAAGTCTCGGATGGGGAAAAATTTTTTATTATTAAGCCATTAATCTTTTAGAAATAATTGATTCTAAGAATTATATAAATAAAAAAGAAGAAAAAATATATTCAAGAGATATACCATAAACATGGAAAGAAAGATTAAAAATGAGGAATAAAGGGATTCTTGGGTTTCTCTTCTTTATTAATTATTAAATATGAGTGGCTTACTTACTCAATAAATTAAACTAAATAAAAATTTTTTTTTATTTAATTAATTTATTTTTAATCAAAAAAAAGATAATTAATTAATTTATATTCTTTGCTGATAAAAAAAGAGGAAATTTTACTACACCTCAAAAAAAATAATAATTTAGAGATTACATATAATTATTTGAATATAGAAGTAAAAGAATATAAATCAACAAGAGAAAATAACTTTATGATTTAAAATATAATACAAAAAAACAAAGATGAATATAAGAGAAAATAAAAAGTTAAGGTAATATGAAAAAAACGTATTTATAATTGTTGAATTATGATGTATAAATTTTTAATATATTTAATTGAAAAGATATCTCGACATCATTAATAAAATAATTTATAAAAATATTTCTTATTTTTCTGGTCTTATCTCCTTTATTCCAATAATAATACTAATATAAATACATATTTCTAGATAATATAATTTTATTATTTTTAATAAGTTATAAATATTTAATTTATAAATTCTTTAAAATATTGTATAAGATATTCATCTTTACATATCAAATTGCAAAATTTATTTATTCCACAAAACATTCCTCCTTTATAATATACATTTTCAATATTAAAATTAATTATATTTAATGATAACAATGATTCACAATGATAGAACATATTACTAATATCTTTAACATTATTAGTGTTAAAATTCGATAAATTTAAAGAAGTTAAAGAAGAACAATTAAAGAACATTTTACTCATATTTAGAACATTATTAGTATTAAAACTGGATAAATCTATATTAGTTAATGCTTTACAATAAGAAAACATATAACTCATATCTTTAACTTTATCAGTATTGAAATTTGATAAATTTATAGAAGTTAAAGAAGAACAGTTATTGAATAAAAAACACATATAAATAACATTATTAGTATTAAAATTTGATAAATCAATAGAACTTAATGATATACATGAAGAAAACATAAAATTTATAGATTCCACATTATTAGTATTAATATTTGATAAATTCACTGAAGTTAAAGAATCACAATCAGAAAATATATTAGTTAAACTAGGTAACAATTTTTTAAATTCAATTCTTATTTTATATTTTCTTTGTTCTGGAAAAGCATTTTCGAAACAAAAATTTATTTTTTTGTCATTTATAAATATTTGAGTATATATATCAATATCTTCAATTACTTCTTTTATTTTTTGATTTATTAATTTGGTTTTAATTTCACTATAAAAAGATGTATTATATATATTTTCAATATAATTATTATTATTTCCTATTCTAAATTCTTCAAAAATATATTTTCTTTCTTTTATTTTAGGAAATTGCTCTAATAAATTATTCTCATTAAAATATTTTAAATTTTCATTGAATTCAATAATAAAAATTTTTAATTTTTTTAAATTTTGAATTGAAGAAAGAAAAAAATGAATATTTTGATTAAAATTATTTGTATGTAATCTTAAAACCAAAGATTTTAAATTTTTAGAATTTTGAATTAATTGAGATAAAAGAGAATAAAAATGATGTTTTGATAAAGATTTATCATCTAAAGATTCTTTTATATTTCCTATAGTTAAATTTAAATGTTTCAAATTTTCAAATTTATTTTGAAGTATAATATCCTTTATTGTTTCAAAGAAATTTAATTTTTCAATTTCTTCTTCACAATAAATTGATTTAACATTTTTAAAACATTTTATATAATATTTTGTTTGATTAAGATTTAAATTAATATCACATAAATTTATATTTTCATTTTCAATTATTTCTTCTATTTTATTATATTTTTTAGGTATTTTATGTAATCCTCCGATTTTAATTGTTTTATATTTTAAGAGTTCTGCTTCATTAAATGATAAATCATAATTTAAATAATATTTATAATCATTCAAATAAAATTCCAAATAATTTTTATGTTTATAAAGAAAAGAAAATATTTTAAATTGAATAGAAAGATATTTTAGTTTTTTAATTTTATTTGGAAGTTCAAAAACTTTATTTAATATAAATTTATTTTTATCTAATATTTCATTTAGAAATGAATGAACAGAATTAAAATCATCTTTATTTAATTGATTTGAATTATTTATTAATTTTGTAAAATTAGAATTTAATTGATAATTTTCTAAATTAGGAAATTGAATATTATTAAATAATTGATTTAAAATATTATTATTTTCATTTAAATCAATTCTTAAATTTTTTATTTTTTTTAAAATTATTTCTTTCTGAAAATTATGTTCAGTACATTCAATAAAATCAAAAATAATATATAAAGTATCAATTTTTGAATCATTTAAATATTCTATTATATCCATTAAATTATATTTATTATTAATATTAAGTGTTAAAAATTTATTATTTGGAATATAAAAATTTCTTTACTATTATATTCAAAATTATCATTAATATTAATACTTAATTCTTCTACATTTGGACAAATAATTTTTAATTCAATTAATATTTTTAAATGTAAAATTGATAGTTCTATTTTTTTTAAATTTTGAAAGCAATAATATTTATTTAAATATATAATAAATTTTTTATCAACATCAAATAAACATAATTTGTTTATTTGTTTATTATTTAATAATTGAAAGAAATTAAATAAATTTATATTTAATTCCTTGTATTCATTTAAATTATCTTTCATATAATCTAAATTATAATAATCTCCTAATATATTTTCATTTAATCCTTCAATTTTAACTCTAATATTTCTTTAAAATAAGGATTTTTAATCATTGAAGTAAAATACTCATCAGATAATTTTAATATAAATTCTTTATTTTTTGATAATATATTCAAAAAAAAATTATATAAATTTTCTTCTTGATTTGTAATTTCTTTAAAATCATTTTTAAATTGATTCCAAAAAGTTTTAATGTTTGAAATATTATATTTTTTTATTTTTCGAATAAAAAAATATTCTTTATATTCATTTATAGTTAATTCTAATTTATTTTTTAAATATTTGTTTTTTTGAATTATTTTCCATTTTTTTTTTTCTGAAATAAAAGAAAAAAGTTCTTGAAAAATATATCTTGACTTAATTTTTGATATTTTCATTTTTTATATATATTTAAAAATAAATAATTAAAAAAGGTATTTTATAAATAAATATATCATTAGAATTTAAAATAATTTCAAGTAAGATGTTCGAAAGAAGTTAAGAAAAAAATTGAAAAACAAAACAAATGATTTAATATTATATATGAATATCTTAAAAATTCAAAATAATTATTTTAAATCAAATTTTAAATTTATAAAAAATAAAATAAGAAATATATTTTTTAAATATTTCTAAATAATAATAATATATGGAAGAAGGATATTTTGGAAGAACAGAAATTCTTTTTTCAAAATCAATAACTAAAAATTATTTAATATTCAGTTTTTTTTATTTTTATAAAAATAAATAAGAAAAAATTGGAAAAGGTTGAAGAAGATTTTTAATAGGAAAATAAATTTTATTCCTTCATTAAAAATTTAAAAGATAGTATTAATAAGGATTTCATATAATACTCGAATCCATAAATCTAAATTATAAATATGAAGAAATATACTTATTAAATCCTATTCAAATATATTTACTATAATAACCTTAAAATTTTAAATTAATAATCATTAAAAATGTATAACATCAATAATATCAAATATTTTTTTAGGAATTAAAATTTTTATCCTTAAGTTATTAATTATTCTAAGAAATTATTTCTATATTTCTTCTATTCATTATAACTTTCTTCTTTTTTAATTCTTTTGTAAAACATTTTATTCAATATACTATAATTAATATTAATCAATTATTATTAAAAAATATATCAAAATATATTAATCTAATAATTAATATTTTTCTTAATTATATATGTTATTAATTTTAAAATGTGTTTATTTTGTGTTATTATAAAATTTGTTTACAAATAAAAATTAAATGTTAATGATTTTGGATTAATTAAATAGAATTTTTACTGTTAAACATTAAAGAATATTTTTTATAAATTAAAAATTATTTCTATAATCATTATTCTTCTTTCTAAATAAATAGTTTTTCATAGTTAAATTGTAAAAATATATTTTATTTGAAATTTGTTAGTAAGTATATTTCCTGATTTTTATTCAATAATTAAAAAAACGAAGATATATATTAATTCTTTAAAATAAATCAATATATATTTTTTTATACAATCTTAATATTAAAATATTTTAATAAAAAAAATCTTAAAAGACAATTATAATTAAATGGATAAAATATTTGTTAAGAATACTTATTTAAAATATTAAGAAAGAATATTTAATAAAAGAAATAAATATTAAAAAGAATTAAAACAACAAAAATAAAAGAGAAAATTAAATGTTCAAATTTCAAAAAGAATGATTCAAATTAAACTTTTAATTTTCTTTAAAGAAAATATTTTGTTTTAAAGTTAAAATAAAAAATTGAAAATAAAAATTCTCAAAATAAAAATTTAATTCAAGATTTTAAAATTAACTTATATTTTTATCTTATTTTAAAATCCACCATATAATCTACGACAATTTTCTTCACATCTTCTTCTATTTTGAGGGTTTGAAAGCATTCTACATTCTGATAAACATTTTTTAAGCTTATAAGGATTATATTCTTCTAAAGTAAATGAAAACAAAGAAAGAATCAAAAATAAAAGGTAGAGGTATTTCATTTTTTTATAGATTTTTTTTTTAATATATATATATTAAGATTTAATAATTAAATATGAATTAACTTCATTTATTAATAAATGTTTTATAAAAAATTAAATTAAAGTTATATTATGTCTTCTAGATATGATAAATATATTTCAATATGATTTTTTAATTGAAGAAAAATAGAAATTTCAAATAGAATCGAAATTAAAGAATATAAAGGAAACAAAAATAACAATTATAGAAAAAAATATATAAAATCTAAAGTACTCAATAATTTAAAAATAAGAATGAAATCTTATCAATTATTATTTGGCCTTTATCTTCCTTTAAATTTATTTTTTGATATTTTATTCCTTAAATTAAAAATTAAAAGAAATATATATATATACTAATAAAAAAAATTTAATAAAAATCAAAAAATTAAACATATAAACCATATATTAATATTTTTAAATAAATATTAATATATAAATTCTAAAAAAATCATTATTAAAAGAAAAAAAAATGAAATTAAAAAAAATATTATATATCCTTTTACTCTTAATACAATCATCCTTTGAATTAAAATACACAAACCCAGTAATACGTCTAGATGCTCCTGATCCTTCAGTAATAAAAGCAGACAATGGATGGTTTTATTTATATGCAACAGGAGAAGGAATATATAAATCATTAGATTTATTTAGATGGAAATATGTAAGGAAAGCATTTCAAGGTAAACAAAGACCATCTTTTGTAAATGTGAATGCTTACTGGGCACCATGTATAACAAAACAAGGGAAAAAATATATTTTATATTATGCTTTATCTGTTTGGGGAGGAATTGACTCTGCTGGTATTGGTGTTGCTACTTCTGCTTCACCAGAAGGTCCTTTTAATATTATTGGAAATGGAAAACTTTTCACTAGTTCTGAAATTGGAGTCAAAAATTCAATTGATCCTTTTTATTTTCAAGAAGGTAAAAAAAAATATATTATATGGGGAAGTTGGTATGGTATTCATGCTGTAGAATTAACTGATAATGGATTAGCAATTAAAAATAAAAATAAAATTAGATTAGCTGGAACTGCTTTTGAAGCTCCTTATATATATAAGAGAGGGAAATATTATTATTTATTTGCCTCAATTGGAAGTTGTTGTGAAGGAGATAATAGTAAATATCAAACTGTTGTTGGGAGATCTACTAGTTTTAATGGACCTTATGTTAATAAGAGTGGAGGAAAAATGTTAGATAATCATTATACTGTTCTTTTGTCTGGAAATAATAAATTTGTTGGTCCTGGTCATAATTCTAGAATTATTGTTGATAAAAATAAAAAGACTTGGATGCTTTATCATGCTTATATTAGGGGACAATCTTCAATTGGAAGAACTGTTTGCTTAGATGAAGTTAGGTGGACTAAGGATGGATGGCCTTATTTTAATAATAATGGTCCTTCTAGTACTACACTTACTGCTCCTTTTATTAGGTAAATATTTATTTTATTTAATGTTTAAATTTTTTGAAATTTTTTGTTTGGTTTTTTTAAATGAAAGAATTTATTGAAATGTGATAAATTAATTAATTTGATAAAAATAATAATCTTATCATGATTTTTCAATTTTAATTTTTTTATTTGAAAGATTTTTTGTCAAATTAGTTTATTTTATCTTAAAAAAATAGCAATTACTTTAAATTAGATTTGTATTGAATATTATATCAATTGTTTATATTAACGAAAATATAATTTATTACTTTTAAAAAATTATAATATTATTTTTTTTATAAAATAAAAAATTGTTTCTTATAATTTGAAAAGTTTTGTCTATATAATTTTAATCAATATATTTTTAAATGTCTGAATTTATTTTATGTTTCGAAAATGATAAGGAAAAAAATGAAAACATAAAACAAAAACCAAAAATTTCTATAAACGAAAATTTAAAAAACCCAATGATAAAAGAAGAAGAAAATTTGAATGAAAATAAATTAATTTCCGAATATAGTAATAAAATAAATATTTCTAAGCTTCAACAATCTTCAAAAGTATTTAAAGAAAGAAAAGATTTTGGAAATATAGAATATAAATTAAAATTAAATGAAATGACAAATGAAAAATTAGAAAAAAAAATAACTAAAATGAAATTTAGATTAAAAGAAGGAAATGGAGAATGTCATTATTATATAGGAGTAGAAGATAATGGAAATCCTTTAGGAATAAATGAAAAAGAAATGAATATTTCAATAGAAATAATAAGGAAAATAGTTTCTGAAATTGAAAATGCAAAAATAAGAAAAATAGAATATTTAAAAGGTAAAAAAGGTTTAATATGTGAAATAACAATTATAATAAATAATATATTAAATAATAATAATAATATTGATACTTTAAAATATAATGATTTAAATTATGAAGAAATTAAAATAGGATTAATTGGAGAAGAAAATAATGGAAAAAGTACTTTAATAGGATGTTTAATAAGTGATAAAAAAGATAATGGAAATGGTTTAACTAGAAATAATGTTTTTAAATATAGACATGAAATTAATTGTGGAAATATTTCTTCTTTTACTCATCAAATTATGGGTTTTGATAAATTTGGTAAAAAAACTAATGTAAATAATTATGGTAATATAAATTCTTGGTCTTATATTGTAAATAATTCTGAAAAAATAATTAATTTTATTGATATGGGTGAAAATGAAATAAGTTTAAAAAATTCTATTAATAATTTATCTAATAATTATTTAGATTATATTATTTTATGTATTTCTGTTGATAAAGGAATTACTAATAATACTGTTTTATTTTTAGAAATGATTTTTAAATTAAATATTCCTGTTATTATAGTTTTTACTAAAATTGATTTAATTAATGAAAATGATAGAGAAAATATTTTATATATTTTTAATAAAATAATAAGAAGATTTCAAATAGGAAAAAATCCTTTACTTGTAAAAAATAAAAATGATATTTTACTTTTTTCTTCTAATATGAATGAAGGTATAATTCCAATGTTTTTATTATCAAATAAATCTGGTGAAGGTTTAGATTTTATAAATAATTTTTTAAGTATATTACCTAAACAAGAACATAATTATTTTAATAATAATAAAAATAATGATATGAATGATTATTTAAATTTAAGATTTGATTTTTTAAAAATTCATAAAGAAAAAGAAGAAAAAAACAATAAAAAATTTATAGTAGAAGGAATAGTTACTCAAGGAATAATAATATCAAATGAATATTATAATTTAGGTCCATTTAATGAAAAAAAAAATAATGAATATATTAAAGTAAAAGTACAATCAATTAATTATAAAAAAAATTATGTTCAATATTGTATTAAAGCTCAATTATGTAGATTAGAAATTTTATTAGAAAATGAAAATAATTTATATGAAAAAATAAGAAATGGAATGGTTTTATTAGGAAATAAACTACCTCAAATTGCATGTAAAAAAATGAAGGTAGAATTATTATCTTTAACTGATAAAGAAATTAAAATTAAAAAAAGTGATCAACCTATAATTCACTTAGAACATATTAGTCAAGTTTGTAAATTTATTATTGAAGAAAATAAAAATGAAATTATTATTCCTTGTGGAAAATCTATTATTGTTGATATTGAGTTTGTTTATTATCCTGAATATGTTAGAAAAAATTCTTATTTACTTATTTTAGATAATAATCTTAAATTATATGGGACGGTTAAAGAAGTTTATTTATAAAGGAATATTAAACTTATTTATATTCCTATTAAGAATTATTATTATTATTATTACTATTCACCTAAATTTTATTATTTTTATCATTGAAAAAAATTTATGTTTGGATATTCAAAAAAAAAATATTAAATTTTTTTCTAATAATAAAATATTAAAGGATGAATGATATTTAAAAAAATATTATTTTCAATCACTAAAAAAATAACAATTACTAATTTACAGAATACAATCTTCTTTTTTTATTATTATCAAAATTATTATCTTCATCAAAATAACTATTAATAATTTCTTTTTTTTTAATTCTTTTAGCATTAACATGAGCATTATTACTACAAGAATACATTTGATTAGATTTATTGAAAAAATTAGTAGGATAAAAATAATTACTATTATTTTTATAAACATCTTTAATTTTATCACTAAAAAAAGTATCAATGTATTCATTAAAATTATAAGCACTTATATATTGATTTCTTCCATCTTTATTACTTTCAAATTCCCATTTTGACATTGTATTCATTCCTATATCATTAATAACTTTATTTTGATTATTTTTTTTATTAAATTCTTGTTTTTTTTTGTTTATATTTTTGGTAGAAAAACTTTTAGGAATTTCAAAGTTATTAAAATCATCAAAATGAAAATTTTTTTCATAATTTTGATTTTGTAATTTTTCATTTATTCTTTTATAAATAACATTAATTTCTCCTGAAGGAGGTCTTAAAGGAAAAATATTTTTAGGAATAAAATTATGTTCTTGAGTTGAAGTTGAATCAGTTGATTGATGAGTATTTAAAGAAGATATATTTGATGTTGATTTTATTCTATTTATATCCTTTGAAGTTTTTGGACGAGTTGAATTTTGTTTTTTAAATTGATTATTTACTTTTGAAATTCCTGTTTTTGGTCTTGTTGTATTAATTTTTATATTTGATGTTAAATTTATTTTCTCTACTTTTATATTTAAATTCTCTTTATTTATTATTAATTTATTATTATCATTTGTTTTTTCATATTTATTTATATTATTTTCATTTATTTTTTTTGTATTATTATTTAATTCTATATTTTCATATTCTTCATTTTCATTTATTGCATTATCTTCTTCTTTTATTTTATTAAATATTGCTAAAGCAGGATCATTTTTATTATAAGTAGAAATAATTAAACCTTCATCTTTATTATCATTATTATTTTCATTATTAATATTTTTTTTTTTATTTTTCCTTATATAATCAACTGAAAAATTTTTACCTAAAGAATTACTACTACTTTTCAAATATAATTTTTTTTCTTTAAAATAATCTAAAGATTTATTAGGATGAATTTGATGAAATACACTTTTTAATAAAGGAACAGGATTTCCACTTTTTCCAGCAATAATAACATCTTGTTTATTTAAAATTAAATTATCAGAATTTAGAATTTTACTTAATTTAATTTCTCTTTTTTCATTTTCTTTATAAGCTTTTTTAATAGCATATTTTAATTTTGAAGAATTTTGAGTAATTTTAGGTTTTAATAAAGGCATTTTTTTTGCAAAATCTTTTAAATCTTCATTATAATAATCACTAAATGTTTGAGAAAAATAAAAAATATCATTTTTATTTCTTTTCGAATATATACTTAAAGGACGAATACAATTTCCAATTTTCTTTTTTTTCTTTAATTCTCCTTTATTTAACATATTTAATAAATATTTATTTTCTAAACTTTTTCCTCTTTTATTTATTTTTTTTTCTTTTTCTGTTTTTATTATTGAAGTTTCATTATTTTGTAAATAATAATTTAACTCATTTTCATTTAAATCGACTAAAACAACAGGAAATTTAAATTCTGTTTCTTTTGTTTCTTCTTCTTTTTTAATTATATTATTATTATCATTTATTTTTATATAACTTGAAATTGGCCTTGATTTATTAAAAAGTGTTTTCCAATCATATAAATCTTCATAATTTTTTTCTAATAAATTTATGTTATTCATTTGTTTTTTTTGCCTTTTTATCATATCTATTCTATCTGCTTCTTCTTGAATTAAATTTTCAAAAGCTTTTTTTTGTTTTCCTTGAGTTAATCCTTCGAAAAAATTTATTTTTTGAATATCATTTGAAACTTCAGAATTTAATGATGATGATTGTGATTCTTCTAATGAAGAATTATTATTATTATTATTATTTTTTTTTTTATGTTTTAATAATCTATTTTTTGCTATTCCAGTTTTTGGTCTTATTGGAGTTGTGTTTGTTCCTTCTTCTATCATTGTTTTTATCAATCAAATTTTTAATTTATATAATTTATTTATTTAATTAATTATTATAATTACTTAATAAATTTTAATTTATTGATGTTTCTACAAAAAATATTATTTTGTTGATTATTCACTAAAATGAAAATTAAATTGAAGAATATTATTGAAATTTCATAAATAATATTTCATTAAATTTAAAACATATTCTTTTTAAATTTAATAAATTCACAGAATCATAAAATAACGATAGATTCAAAGTAATTTAAAAAAATTATATAATTATTAAATATTATTTAGAAAGTTACAAACCAATATTAATGATAATTATATTATTACATTATTAACATTTGAATTTTTTTTTCTTTCCATTATCATTATCTTTAGTTTGTTTGGTTGATTTTAATTTAAATAATCCTTTTTTTTTCTTATTATTATTTTCATTAACATTATTATTACCATTATCATTTAAAATATTAATTTGATTAATTAAATCATTAAAAAGTGGATTAATCCCTTCTCCGGTTTTAGCAGAACATTCATAAAAATTAACATGAAAATTTTCACTAATTTTTTTTCCTTCTTCATAAGAAACAACTCTATTATTATTTAAATCACATTTATTTCCAACTAAATAAATAATAATATCATCTTTAATTTCTTCTCTTATTTGTTCAATCCAATTTGAAATATCTTCAAAAGATTTTTTATCAGTAATAGAATAAACAATAATAATTCCATTTGAACCTCTAAAATAATTTTTAGTTAAGCTTTTATATCTTTCTGTTCCTGCAGTGTCCCATATTTGAATATTTGCTTCTTCTCCATTATTTAATTTTATTTTTTTTAAACGATAATCTAATCCTATAGTTGCTATATATCCTTCTGGAAAAAAATCATCCGCGTATCTTATAAATATACATGATTTTCCTACCATTAAATTCCCTAAAATTAATATTTTATATGTTTTTAATTCTTTATTTTTTGTTTTTTTCATTTTTTTTCTTTTTATTTTTTTAATTTTTATTTTTTGGTTTTTTTTTTTTTGTTATTTTTTCTCATATTTATATTTATAATTCTTCTAATAATTATCAATTTGAATTTAAGTGACAAATAAAAAAAAATAATTAATGAGAAGATCAAATAGAAAAAAAGAAGTAATTGAAATAATAGATAATGATTCTTCAAATGATGATAATAAAATTGAAGAAATAAATCATATTTCTTCATCATCATCTTCAAATCAGATTCAAAATGAAAAGAATAATTTTATAAATTTATTAAATATTTCTTCAAATGAAGATCCATTAAAAATTCTTGATGCATTTGAAGTTGAATTAAAATTAATCAATCAAAAATTTTATCAATTAAAAAAGGTTTTTATAAAAATATATAAAACAAAGCAAAAAAATAAAAAAAGTAGTTTAATAAATATAAACCAATCACCTTCAGAAAATAAAAATATAGGAAGTAAAAAATCTGAAGAAAGTTTAAATCAAAAAAAATCTTCTTCAAATCAAGAAATTTCAAGTAGTTTTACAGAATGTCATCAAAATAATAATTTTAAAGAACAATTTTTTGATTATAAGCAATTTCCAAAAAAAAAAGAAAAAATTTTAAATGAATATGAAAAAAAATCTGATATATATAAAAATAATAATAAAGAAAAAGATTGGATTTTTAAAGAAAAAAAAGAAGAAAATTTAAATTCTTCAATTAAAGAAAATATAAGTTTAATGGAAAATGAACAAAAAAAAATATCAAATATTGAACATACTGCAGATTCTCTTGAAGATTTATATAATGATGAAATTAATACTACTACTATTAAAAGAAATATAGAAAATAAAAATAAAATTACTAATATTGATAAAAATAAAGATATTAAAAATAATGAAATTATTGATTTAAGTGATAATGAAGAAGATGAAAATATTTTGGGAAAAAAAAGAAAAAAAAGTGATGAAAAAAGTTTAGAAATAGATTAATATTTTTTTTAATTCAATTAATAAATATTTTGTTGTTAAAATTTTCATAAAGATTTATAATAAAATTATAATATATATATATTCAAAATAATTTTTTTAATTATTCAATATATGATTAATTAATTTTTCAATAAATTATTAATGAATATAAAATCATTAAAAATAATGAAATGTTTAAGGAAATATTTAATAAAATGTATAAAACATTTTAAAAAAAAATTGACAAGAGAATCTGATAAAAAAACAACAAATGTAGATTCATATTACTCAGATTCTCCAATAAGAAATGATAAAGAAGAAAAAAAAAATTAAAAAAAAAATTGAGGGAAAAGGAACTGAAAAAAATGAAGAAATAAATGATAAAATAAAAGAAGGAGAAGAAAAATCATCAATAGTCCAAGAAGAAAATGATTCAAAAGATAAAGAAAAATTAACAAATTCATCATCAGAAAGTTCAATAATAGAAGAAGAAAATCCAATAAATTTAGGAATAAATATTGGATCTTCAAAAACAGTATATTCAATTTTTGGAAAAATAAATGGAAAATTTCTTACTCATGTTCTTTTAATGAATAATTCTTCAAGAATTATTCCTTCTATTATTTGTTATACTAATACTCATAGATTAATTGGTGATAATTCTATAAATTCTATTAAACAATATTTAGACTCTTCTTATAACAATTTATCAAGATTAATTGGATTTGAAAATAATAAATTTATTAATGATGAATTAAAATTCGGTTTTGGAGTTAATGATAATATAAATAATTTTAAATTTTATTGGAAAAACAATAACAATAAATTTGAAAATAAAAGTGAATATTTAATTTCTGATTTTTTAAGTTTAATAAATGATTATTTTTTCAATAAAAATCAAATTGAATATGATTTTACTTCTTTAAGTGTTCCTGATTTTTTTACTCAATATCAAAAAAAAATGTTAAAAATCATTTGTAAATCAATAAAATTAAAAAAAATAAAAATTTTTAATGAATCATCTGCAATAACAATGTATTATGGTTATGTAAAATATAGAGATTTATTTGTAATTGAAAATAATGAAATTGATATAACAATTGAAAAAAATATTTTATTTATAGATTTAGGATATTCAAAAAGTAATATCTTTTTATCTAAATTTAAATATAATCATTTTTCAGTTGAAAAATTATATTGTTTAAGTGAATTTGGAGGAAGAAATTTAGATGACAAAATATTTGAATATTGTATAGAACAATTTAAAATAAATAATAGTATAGATAATTTAGAAATAACAGCAAGAATGAAATATAAATTAAATGAAGAAATAATAAAATCAAGAAAAAAATTATCATTAAACACAGAAATAAATATTATAGTTGATTCTTTTTATGATGATAAAGATTTAAATATTTATTTAAAAAGAGATAAATTTGAAGAATTAATAGAAGATTATTTAAATGAATTTGAAAAAGTAATTCAAATATTTATTGATGATTCAAATATTAAAATAGATTATGTTGAAATGGCAGGTGAAATAATGAGAATTCCTTCTTTTCAAAAAATAATATCCGATAAAAAATTACCTCTTTCTAAAACTATTATTATTGATGAATGTACTAGTGTTGGTTCTTCTGTTTTAGGAAGTTATTATAATAAAGGTGATTTCCCTTTATCTCATTTACAAAAATTTACACATTATAATTATTATAATATTTATTGTATTATTTCTAATGATAAATTTATTTTGTTTAAAGAAGGTAAAATCAATGAAAATTTAAGAAAAATTAATTTAAAAAAATATATTTCTAACAATAATTTCATTTTTATTTCATTTGAAAGTTATAAAAAAGAAAATGATAATGAAATATTTATTGAGAATTTAGGTGAATTTAAAATAAAAATTTTAGAAGATTTTAAAAAATTTAATGATCAATTTCCTTTTTTTCAAATTGAAATAGATGAAACTCAAAATTTATGTAATGAAAAAATTATTTTTAATAACAATGAATGTTCAGAAATTATTGAAAAGGTAAATACAATAATTAATAAAGATGAAGAAAGAAAAATAAAATCTTGTATTGAAAATCATATTAAAAAACAAGAAGAATTAGATAAAGATTATGAATTGTTTGTTAATGAAAAAACTAGAATCACAAAAATTTTATATCGATTAAAAGAAAAAATTAATGATAAAAACTTATTAACAAAAATTAATTTAATTGAAAGAAAACTTAGAAAAGTTGAAAATAATAGAAATAATATTTTAAATGAAATTGAAAATGAATTAATTCAAATCGAAAATAATAATTCTGTTTTTAATTTATAAATATTTTGTAAGTAAAATTCTTATGAAATTTGTAGAATAAATTTTTTAAAAGAAATTGTATATAAAAATAATGTGAATTAATTTATTGAAGACAAAAATAAATCACTTAAGAATAATTTATTTATTTATTTAAATTATATTTAAAAGAATAAAAATAAAATTTCTGTTAAACAAAAAAAATAAAAAACTTCCAAAAATTCTTAGAATAAACATTGAATATTAAAATAATTTCTTATTATTTAAATAAAAGTGAATTTTTATTATAAAAATTCCATAATTATCAAGTTTTAAAACAGATAAAAAAACTTAAAACATTTTTCCTTTTGAACAATAATAAGAGTTTTAATTAGAAAAACTTTAGAAACTATCATAAATGAATTATTTCCTCATATTATATTTTAGTATTTTTAATTTTATAATTTTTTTTTGATTTTTTTTCATATTTATGAAGTTGGGATTTTTATTTTAAGAATATGAAATTATAATTTATTTGAAATACTGGAATAAAAATTAAAAAAATATTAAAATTAATAATTAT
>JAEEGI010010943.1_pt1 | contig 19663 bp, 24 predicted proteins | sample 8958751 | NCBI WGS metagenome assembly JAEEGI01 (sample SAMN16246545, study PRJNA631951) | gut metagenome | biome: gut microbiome; feature: rumen; material: KS-attached | host: Bos | place: Iran: Karaj | collected 2018-10 | reverse complement strand
GAAAAGAGGAGTGAAAATAAATGTGGTCGGATAGTCTCTTTCCTCGTTTAACTCAGGCAGCATATCGATTGAATCAAATTTCCTCGAGTAATCCACAGCGCCCGAATTGTCGGCATCGGGATTGCCGTCAACCTTAATTACGGTATGTATTTTATCGCCGTATCCCTCGCGTCTTGCAAGCGGCCCTATAAAAGAATAGGGATCGGTAAAATTGTCATTTAGGCAGATATAAAAATTCTCAAACGGACGAACCTGATAAGAGTAGGACGCGATGGTCTTGAAAAACTCCATGTAATCCGTCTGACATAAAAGATCTTCACTGAAATGATTGAAATCGGAACGGAAACTTACCTCCGAATGGTCTGTCTCCCAGGATTCGCGGTTGATGCATTTGTAAGTGGGTTTAAAATTTGTACAGCCGCAGCTTCCGCCTATAAAAATATCCGTATTTAAATCAGGCTCTATCGTAGGTTCTTTGGTAACAGCCGCATGAAGCTTCGCAAAGCAGAGTTCTCCGCATTTGTCCGCAGGAATTTCCGCGGATGTGATGGGAACCGGAGAGGTCTGACCTTCGCTCGTTAAATCATAAGCCGCGATGGCAATATCGTCGGGTATCTTAAAACCGTTCTTTGAAAGCGTGGCAGCGAGACCTATGGCCATATATTCGTTCGCACACATTACCGCTTCAGGCATATCGTCCTTATTTTCCAAAAGTTTCTTTGCAAATTCGTCGCCTGTATTGTACCAGTAATCTCCGTGGAAAATACGGTCGTTACGGATAGGAAGATGGTGCGATTTTAATGCGTTTAAATATGCGTTGAAACGCTGTATCGAATGAGGGTGACCGACTTTACCGCCAAGGAACGCAATGTCCTTATATCCGTGATCGTCTATAAGGTGATTCATGATTTTAAGAATCGGCGTATAGTGGTCAATCAGTATATATTCAAAGTCTTCGGTCTCTCTGTCAATCACGAAAACAGGACCGTCAAATTCTTCTTTGACTCTCTTTAAAAGCTTTTTGTCAAATTCGGGTGTGAGAATGGTGTCGAGCAGAATGACAACGGCATCAAAGCCTGCCAAATTGGCAAGCGAATAGATATTGGAATCACCGACGTTTCTTAAGTCGGTTTCCTGGTATTTCTGATACATTGAAAAAATGCATATATCATAATCATGAGCATAGGCTTCTTTGGTAAAAGCCTTCATGAATCTGTTTTGAGTTTTTTCCTCGAGCTGTGCCAAAAGCACACATATTCTTTTTCTCATATAACAGGTCCCCCAACCACTTTTATTTTACTACAAAATGCCGATAATCTCAAAGGGTTTTTCTTTTCAAATCAGTACAGATATGGTATATTTATACAGGATTTATTCCGAATTTTCTTTAGTGTAAAAGGAGAAAAAAATGGGAAGAACTATTAAGATTACGGCCATAATTGCGTTTGCAATGGAGGTCCTGTATGTTATTGCCGGAAGGTTCATAATTCCTCTTATAACAGGAATTATTTACAGCAACAGATCTCTTTCCTATTCAAACGAACCAGTCAAAACACTTCTTGTTTCCATGGGAATGTATTTTGCAGTCGTAATAATCGGACTTATTGTACCTCTGCTTTATCTGGTATTTATGATTTACCTTATTGCGTCAACGAAGTCACAAAAGACCGGAATAGCAATTGAAATACTCGGTATTGTCTTATTGGGTGTTGTTATACCTGTTGTAAAAGTGATTTTATCGATTGTGGCTACACCCTTGATAGCCAGACTTCTTTCAACGTGGGGATCTATGGATTCATATTTGATTTACACTACGATGAATTCATCGGGTGCGTATGTATCCATACTCACAACAATCGGGTTTGTTCTTTTGATAATGTCCTTCGCCTTTTCTATCAGCAGAAAGAAATGGGCCAGTGATGATATTTTCAAACAGGGAACAGAAGAATAGTTCCCTTTTAGGGGGTTACAATGTCAAAAATAGTAGTTGTGTTTCCGGGCATAGGTTATACAAGCGACAAACCTCTTTTATACTATGCCTCTAAAATTGCCAAAAAATGCGGATACGAAGAAAGCCGCATTCTTGAATATAATTTTTCGTATAAAAGCGACATAAAGACCGACAGGGAAACATACCGCAGAGCCTGCAACAGAGTAGTCAAATTCACAGAAGAGGACCTAAAAGGAATCGACTGGATGAGCTACGACAGGATTCTTTTCATATCAAAGAGTCTCGGAACCATTGCTGCAGCTTCGTTTGAATATGATCTGACGAGATTTTACAACAAAGAAGTATCACCCTTCGTTCTTCCGCCGCTGAAACAGATTTTCTTCACACCGCTTGAAGAAACTTTCAGATACCCTGTAAAAGACGCGATAGGATTTATCGGTACAAACGATTCCTGGAGCGATTTTGATAAAATAATTAAATTTGCAAACAAACAGTATATTCCGATTAATGTTTACGAAAATGCCAATCATTCCCTGGAAACGGGCGATATGAAGCAGGACCTCGAAAACATGGCGGATATTATGTCTCTTTGCGAAAGTTTTCTTAAGTCATAATTCTTAAGACGAGGGTACTGAAATGCTTTTAGAACAGGTTTTAAGCGGATACGCGATAGCAATGAATCTTATAGGACTGATGGTATGTCTGTTTGATTATATCAAACGGCCTACGAAGACCGGAGTTTTTGTAATCGTGTATTTGCTCTCGACGCTTCTTTCAAACTATTACTGGGGCGTTTACGTGGCCGTAATGGGTGATTATCCGAATGTATCATCCCTTCTGTCGTATGTCGGCTGGAATGCGGCTTTTCTTGTTCTGGCAATTATGTTTGTTTTTCTGATGAGAAAAGACAGGGTTATGTTTTTCACGCCACTCTGCCTTATTCCCATTCCATTAAATATAGTACAGCTCTTTATGTATCTTCAGTTCGGCGGATATTTCAACAATATCTGGCAGGTAAGTCTTACCACATTTATTTCCTGCATCTGCATAAATCATATCGTCCGCTATATTTTCAAACATAAAAAAATCGAAAACTTAAGAAAACCGTATATAGAAATCGTCATGCTCTGTATGATGTTTTTTGAGTATTCAGCATGGACCGCATCATGTTTTAACTGGTCTTCGGAATGGGTGGATCCGTATACATATGCGTCTGTTTTAGAAGCTGTAGGATATGTTCTTTTACCGATTGCGGCTATCAGGACATACTTTTCAGGCAGAGCGAAAACCGACGAGAACAGAAGGACGTCAAGAAACATATTCATCTTGATGTATATCGTATTCATTACAGTTACCTGTATCGGCGGATGCGTACTTGCTATATGGATGAGAGATACACTGATTGCCGGCATCGGACAGGTCGGAGATACGGACCCCTTCAGCGTTATCGCGGTAATGCTTTTCGTGGTTTCAATCGTTATCATTCTTTTTACCGCAACCATTATTCTCGTTGTAAGTTCGGATCAGAAGTCATACGAAAGTCGAAAGCTTCGCGTAGAGAAAAAAGATGCCGAAAAATCCAATGCCGCAAAGAGCGAATTTCTTGCGAATATGTCGCATGAAATCAGAACTCCTATAAACGCTGTACTCGGTATGAACGAAATGATTCTTCGCGAGAGTCTTGAAGCGAGAGATATGTTACCCGAGGAGAGGGAAGAAATCATAAAAATCTTTTCCGACATTTGCAATTACTCGGGCAATATCGAGAGTGCGGGCAACAATCTTTTATCAATTATCAACGATATTTTAGACTTCTCGAAGATTGAAGCGGGCAAGATGGAAATAACCGAGAGCAATTACAAATTAAGCTCGGTATTAAACGATGTTTCCAATATGATTTCCTTTAAGGCGAAGAGCAAGGGAATCGAATACATCGTGGATGTCGATGAGACGCTTCCTGACGGCTTATATGGCGATGAACTGCGTGTACGCCAGATAATCACCAATCTTTTAAATAACGCCGTAAAATACACGCATAAAGGCACCATAAGGCTAACCGTAAACGAAAGAAAGGGCGAAGAAGAAAAATCTACCAACTTAATCGTAAAAGTAAAAGACACCGGTATCGGTATTAAGAAAGAAGATATATCCAAACTCTTCAGAAAATTTGAAAGAGTCGATATGGAAAATAACAGCACGGTTGAAGGCACGGGTCTCGGTCTTGCAATCACCGGAAGCCTCCTTGAAATGATGGGCGGCGAAATAAGTGTCGAGAGTGAATACGGCAAAGGCTCCGAATTTACTGTTTCGATTCCGCAGAAAATCGTATCCGAAGAACCCATCGGAAACTTCCGTGAGAAATTCGAAAAGAGTATCAGCGAGCTTAAGGCACCCAAGGAAAACTTCCATGCGCCCAATGCAAGCATTCTAATCGTAGACGATACCGTAATGAACTTAACGGTTGCAAGAGGCCTTCTTAAAAAGACCAGAGTCATGATAGATACCGCAATGAGCGGAGAGGAATCAATCGAACTTGCCAAAGAAAAGCAGTACGACTTAATTTTAATGGACCAGCGTATGCCCAATATGGACGGTATCACGGCCATGCATCACATCAAAGAAGACGGCAACGGAATAAACGCCGCCACACCCGTCATCTGCCTTACAGCCGATGCCGTAAGCGGTGCAAAGGAAAAGTATTTGTCCGAAGGTTTCGAGGATTATATCACCAAGCCCATCGACAGCAGAGCGCTGCTCAATGCACTGCTTAAATACCTTCCTAAGAACAAAATTAAAATTGTAGAAGCAAAGCAGACTTCTGATAAAAAACCCGAGCATGAGAGTACCATAAAAGAAGGTTTTTCGGGCGAACTTATTGATAAAAAAGTCGGCGTAGGTTTCTGTAACGGCGACGAGGAATTTTACGAGACCCTGCTTTCAGAATATGTGAGCGAATCAAAGGATAAAGCACGTCTCATAAAAGAAACTTACGAAAACAAAGACTGGGATAATTATGGCATCTATGTGCATTCATTAAAGAGCACATCAAAGATGATTGGCGCAGTAAATCTTTCCGAAATTGCATTAAGTCTTGAGATGGCAGCAGGCAAGGAAGATACGGCAACTATCGATGCATCACATGATAAGATGTGCAAGCTCTATGAAGACGTCGTAAAAGAAATAACCGAGAAATTTGGAATCAAATCATCGGATGATGGAAGCGAAGATATAATGGAGTTTATGCCGGAATAATTCGGTAGTAACGGAGGGGGATATATGTCTTTAAAAATCATCAGAAACGACATTACAAAAATGAATACCGAAGCTATCGTAAACACCGCCAACGAAAAGCCCATGGTGGGCGCAGGCTGTGATACCGCGGTTTATAATGCTGCGGGTTATGATGAGCTACTTAATTACAGAAAAGAAAACATCGGTTCCGTAAAAGAGGGCGATGTTTTTATAACGCCCGGATTTAATCTGTCTGCAAAATATATTATCCATGCTGTAAGTCCTCGTTTTACAACCGAAGATGAAACAGAAAAACTCGTCAGAGACTGCTACAGAAAAAGTCTTGAACTTGCAAAGGAAAACAATATCAAATCGATTGCATTTCCGCTTATAGCCACAGGCAGTTACGGCTTCCCTAAGGAAGCAGGCTTAAGGGCTGCGCTTGATGAAATAAACAAGTTTCTTCTTAAAGAGGATATGGAAGTTTATATCGTGGCCTTCGATCCCGAATCCACGACACTTTCTGCCAAAATCTCCGCAAGACTTGAAGAATATATAGACGAAAATTATGTCGAAGAAAAGTTTGATGAAGAATACTCGCAGAACTTTCATGGCTATCGTATCAATGCACCACATATCGTCAGCAGCAGGTTTATGCTTGAAGAAGAGTCTGATGATTTTGAAGAAGATTCTGTAGATTTTGAAGAAGATCACATTCGTGAAAGAAGATTTTTAGGTGATCTTGGCAGCAGTTCAAGAATGGATTCGGTAAGACCGAAGAGTGGCAGTGAGAAACATTCCAAGAAGGAATTCAACCCTATAAAAATTGGCAGAAAGTCCAAGGAATCAGAGCCATTCGTCGCAGAGGAAGAAGTTTGTGAAGAACAACGACGTTCGCATTTGGCTGAACCGGGCTCAAAGCCGTCTAAGAAAGATAAACTTGTTGAAGCATCTTTGGCAGAAGAAGCTTTTATCGATGAATATGGATTAACTCCTGCAGCCACAAAAGCACTTCAAGAACGTCTGGCACATTTATCAGATACTTTTTCACAATACCTGATGTTTTTAGTCAAAGAGAAAGGTCTTAAAGCACCCGAAGTTTATAACGGTGCATGCGTGGATAAAAGAACATTCTCGAAGATTAAAAAGAACATTCATTATCATCCTGACAAGAAGACCGCACTCTGCCTTTGCATAGGTGCGCGCCTTAATATCGATCAGACCAAAGATCTTCTTGGAAAAGCAGGATATGCACTGTCCAATTCGGATATGACGGATGTTATATTCCAGTTCTTTATCGAGAACGAAATTTACAGTATAGTTGATCTGGATATTATACTCGAAGAGCACGGATTACCCTGCTTTATCGCGTAAATTCCTTATAAAAACAAAGCATTTCAAAGGTCGCTTTCCATGCGACCTTTTTTAATTTTTCTTTTTGTATAATGACCTCACAAAGTAAAAATATATTTCTTTTAGGAGGTATACATTATGAAAAAAGATTTAACTGAGGTTGTATTTATTTTAGACAAGAGCGGTTCCATGAGCGGACTTGAATCGGATACTATCGGAGGCTTCAATTCATTAATCGAAAAGCAGAAAAAGGAAGAGGGCGAGGCACTTATCTCTGTGGTACTTTTCAACGACGATTCGAATGTTATTTACGACAGAGTGCCCATCGCCAAGGTTGAGCCTATGAACGATTCGCAGTATTTTGTAGGCGGATGCACAGCGCTTTTAGATGCAATCGGCGGCGCAATTCATCACATCGGAAACGTACACAAATATGCAAGAGAAGAGGACAGACCGGAGAAGACTTTATTTATCATCACAACAGACGGAATGGAAAATTCCTCACGCAAATACACTTATGACAAGGTCAAAAAACTGGTTGAAAAGCAAAAGGAAAAATACGGCTGGGAGTTCCTTTTCCTCGGTGCAAATATCGATGCAATCGATGTAGCCGGAAGATTCGGCATCGGCGCTGACAGAGCGGTTAATTACGAATGCGATGAAGAGGGAACAAGACACAATTTTGAAAGCCTGGGCAAGATGGTGACAGGTGCAAGGAGGGCTAGGAGCAAGGCTAAAATGGCCGAGGCAATGGACTTTTGCTGCATGGAAATAAGCGAAGACTACGAAAACAGACATAAGAAATAAACTTTTTTGACAAGCAGGTGTATAATGTAAGGTAGTGGGAGATGTATTGTATTATTTTAGAGGGTATGTTCTATGAAACAGAAATTGACTTTGAAACAGTGGAGAAAGTCCCTGCATCTTACTCAGGCTGAAGCAGGGAAACTGATCGGAGTCGGAGCTACCACTATCTGCGCATGGGAAACCGGCAAGACCACGGTAACGATTCCGAAACTCAAAAAAATTATGGAAGCATACGGAATTGAAGATTTAAGCCAGATTGACGCAGGCGAAAACAAATTCTGGAATGCGCACAAACCAAAATAACAGACTTAAAAAACTATCACAAAAGTCCCGAAGAATTCTATTTCTTTGGGACTTTTTATGTTACAATAAGAGAGGTTGCGATACAGCAACTCTTTTATGAGATAAAAGGGAGAATGAAAATGAAAGTAGAAGTAATCAACTGTCAATCCTGCGGAGGCGTACTTAAGGTCAACAGCTCGGTCTGTACATGCGAATTTTGCGGCGTAACCAACATCATCTGTGGCGAAACCGGCAATTATATCGATGCGCTCAACAGAGCCAACAGATTAAGACAGCAGTGCGAATTTGACAGAGCATTTGAAATATATGAGGAGATTCTCGAGACGAATCCTCCTTTTGCGGATATTTTATGGTCCGAAACCCTCTGCGATTACGGTATCGAATATGTCGAAGATCCCGTGAGCGGCAAATATCTGCCGACTCTTCACAGAATAAAAGACGAGAGCATACTGGGATCGCCGTACTTTATTGAAGCGGTCGAACTCTGCGATGAAGAGCAAAAGGAACAGATTACCGCAGCAGCAGAACAAATCTACCAGATTCAGGTAGAGTATCTTAATATCGCAAGCAACGAAAAGCCTTACGATGTCTTCATCTGCTACAAGGAAACCGACGACGGAAAGCAGACCTATGACAGCGAAGTCGGAATGAAATTATACGACAGACTCACTGCAATTGGCTATAAAGTATTCTTTTCAAGAGTTACCTTAAAAGACAAGCTCGGCATTGAATTCGAGCCCTATATTTTCGCGGCTTTAAAGAGTGCGCCCGTAATGGTTGTAATCGGCACAAAGCCCGAATACTTCGAGGCCACATGGGTTAAGAACGAGTGGACCAGATTTTTAAGATTAAAAGAAAAAGATCCGAAGAAACAGATATTCTTTGCGTGCGATGATATATCAGATCTGCCGAAGGCATTCGTAAGAAAACAGGCGCAGGTTCTGGAAAATGATGATTCCATCGCCAATCTGGTAAACAACATTTTCAAATATATCAAGCCTTCGGATTATAAAGGAACTACTCCGATCAACACAGATCCTCCCCGCACCAGGGTTAAATGCCCGCACTGCGGCAGACTGCAGGAGAAGAATCTTTACGGCTGTATTTACTGCCATAAGCAGTTTTAGAGTATTATTTTTCCAAAAACGTGCAAATACGCGAGGGTTAAATGTTATGAAAAGAAAAAAATTTAAAACACCCGGGGGAAGTATCGTTTACTGGACCAACGAAAAGAAAGAGGGCGCGCCTCAGCTCGTATTTTTGCCCGGACTTACGGCAGACCACAGACTTTTTATAAAGCAGATTCAGTACTTCCAATATGACTATTCAGTGTTTGTCTGGGATGCGCCGGGCCATGCATTTTCCTATCCTTTTGAGATGGATTTTACGATTGAAGACATAGCAAGGTGGTTAAATGATATCCTCATAAAAGAGGGATACGACCATCCGATCTTAATCGGCCAGTCAATGGGCGGATATATCGCGCAGATGTATGCAGAACTATTCCCCGCAAAGATTGCAGGATTTATTTCGATTGATTCGTCTCCGCTTCAGAGAAAGTATTATAAAGACTGGGAGATTAAATTCCTCGAGCACACGGAGCCTATGTACAGAATGTATCCATGGAAGCTCTTAATGCGCCACGGTACGGACGGTGTTGCAAACACGCGTTACGGCAGAGGCTGCATGTACAGAATGATGCTTACATATGATAAGGATCAGGCGAGATATGCGAAGCTCGTTGGCCACGGATATTATATCGTAGCGCAGGCCATAAAGGCTGACTTGCCGTACGAAATCACATGTCCTGCACTTTTAATCTGCGGCACCAAAGACCATGCAGGATACACGAAGCGTTATAACGAAGCATGGGCCGAAGAGTCCGGTTTGCCCATTGAATGGATTGAGGGCGCGGGACACAATTCCAACACCGACAATCCTGATGAAGTAAACAACATAATTGAAAACTTCATAAACAGTTAATCATTCATAAAAGAGACTTTCTAACGGAAGTCTCTTTTTAGATTAAAATATGCTATAATGATATATATTTCTGTTGGGAGAGGATATGTATGATTGACAATATTGATGTTTTTAAGCAGAACAGCATCCGCATAAAATCGGATGTTGGTACGATTTATATTGATCCTTTTAAGATTGATGACGAAACACACGATGCGGACTATATCTTAATCACACACGACCACTACGATCATTTTTCGCCAGAAGATATCGACAAAATCAAAAAGGACGATACCGTTCTCGTGGTGCCTGAAAAGATGGAAGCAAAGGCAAAGGAGAAATCGGGAATTAAGACAATCGAGACCGTTAAGCCCGGCACATATCATGAGTTTGGAAACCTCGAACTCGAGACAATTCCGATGTACAACATCTTAAAACCTTTTCATCCGAAGAATGCAGGATGGGTTGGATACATCCTCAAGATTAACGGCAAGAGAATCTACATTGCGGGCGATACCGATGCCACCAAAGAAGCAAAAGAAGTAATCTGCGATATCGCGCTCATTCCTATCGGCGGAACATATACAATGGATCCGAAGAAGGCAGCAGAGCTCATAAATGAAATCAATCCCGAAGTCGCAATCCCGACACATTACGGAAGTATCGTCGGAAAACTCTCCGATGCGAAAACATTTGCCGCAAACGTGAAGGATACGATTAAGGTAGTGGAAAAGATTAAATAGATCTGAATTTAGATAAACGTAAAAAATCATACAAACCGAGGAGGCGATTTGTATGATTTTTTTTATACTTTCATTAACTTGGCTTTCTGGCTCTCAAAACTGCCGTAATTAATATTATCCAGCAAATCCCAGTAAGCGATTGCGTCATTCAAGTAGACGTCGTTTTCTACGCCTAAAACATCTTTTATGGTTTTTATTTTCTGTGCACTGTTGATTTTATCGACTGCGAAATCAATGGCTCTTTTCGCTATGTCAGCTCCAGCGTCAAATGCAAACGGAGCAACGTCTGATACAGCATCTCCGACAATATTCAAAGCCATTTCGCCTAATAATTCACCTAACATATTTTATCTCCTTATAAAGCTTCGCTAACGTTGTCATTTTCAAAGAATCTCTGCAATACTCCGCTGATGATGTCGTACATGGCAAGTGTATGTTTGTATTCAAAGAAGCTCTTCAGACAACCTTCTTTGCAGGTTGCAATGTTCTTTGACAAATCAGCCTGACGCTGATGAAGTTGCAATTGCTGAGCTTTTATTTTTGCTAAGTATGCCTGCTCCAATACAACTATAGCCTTAGGCAACATATTACGTGCCACAATTGCAGCGATACCTGCTAAAAGCAATATAATACCGACGGGCAGTAAGATGAGAGTAATGCTGTTTATAACTCCTAAAATAGGGAAAACTATTGCGAAGATGAGTGACAGTTTATACCACAAATAAATATTCGGATTTTCGGCCTGGGTATTCCTTGATACAGCTTCAGGAGTACATATAAGTCCCGATAATCTGTTATCTTCGTCTTTAAGTTTGACTTCTTCGCTTTTAAGTTTCTTTAGTTCGTTTTCGTAGCTTGTGTTTTCTTCTTTTAGCTGAGTTATTCTTGCGTTAAGAATCGGAAGGTTTCTGTTGTAATATCCTGCAAGACAGTCTTCCTCGGGCTCAGTAAACTCAGAGAGTTTGGAATGCTCCTCTACACAGGCATTTATTTCTTCGAATGGTTTGTATCTGTCGTAATTCTTTTTGAAATCCTCTGTATATGCGCGAAGACGTAATGTCCAGTAGCCGTATTTGTAGGAGTGGTTTTCTTTATCCCTTACAAGTTCGTTGTAAATATTTGAATAATCCTCATACATTTCCATACGTTCCTGGATTGTAGCCAGGTCGGGATCGATTATTCTTTTCACACCAACAAAAGGATTTTCAAAATGAAACTCCTTTAAAATCTTCTCACCATTCTCATTATCGAGAATGTATTCTGTTCCGCAACTCGGACAAATGAGCTTTCCGACATTTTCAATAACCGGTATAGCGGAACCACATTGTTTACAAACAATTGCTGTAGCGTCCATAAGTAAGTCCTTTTTAATATTTTGATATTACTTATTTTATCATAAAAGATTAAAGGGTAATAAATAAAAATGTTGGATATATGCTGTTGTAATTTTGTGTTATGAGGGGGTTGTGGGGAGGTAATTTTCTATTTGATATAACTAATTGGAATTAAATAAATCATGGATCGCATAAATTCTGTATTTATCCGAATTTTTTATTGTTTTTATAACTTTGAAATAACTAGTGAAAATGTTAAAAATACGATAGAATATGACGAAATATTATTTGATTGAATTTGAAATTAATTTTTTTTCATGAAATGAGGATGTAAAATGTTAAAAAAGAGTAATAAAGGAATAGCATCTGTTATAGTGGTGATAATAGTTGTTGTAGTAATTGTATTACTGCTAATGTGTTGTTGTTGCGGTTCATGTTTAGGATCGCATGGGTCAAGTAGCGGTTATTCAACTGGTACGACATCTTCTGACTCAAACGAAGAATCTGTTTCGGATACGAATGAAGATACAGAAGAAACAATATCAAAAGAAGTGATTAATGAAATAGATCAATCGGAAAATGAATCCGAGACGGAAGAATTTAAAGAAGATAATTCAGATACGGTTAATGAGGAATCTGTGGAAGAAAAACAAACACAAATAGAGGAATCGCCTAAAGAAGAACTTAAGGTCGAAGAGGAAAAGCCCAAGGAAGAGCAACCTAAAGAAGAACCAAAACAGCAGGTTGAAACGCCTATAGAAGAGTCTAAACCGGCAGATGAAAAACCTAAAGAAGAGAAGATAACAATTCCAGATTCGTTTGATCCAAATTATTATGCTTCGCATAATCCTGATGTTGTGGCTGCAGTGGGAGATTCTCCTGAAGCGTTATATAAACATTATCAAAACTATGGAAAAAAGGAAGGTAGAAGCCAAAACGCTTCTGAAGAGGAGGCTAAATTAGCGAAAGAACAGGAAGAAAAGGAAAAACTAGCACAACAGCAGGCTCAACAAGCTCAACAATCCAAACCTGAAGTAACACAACCTCAAACATCATCTTCGAATAACGATAATAATAGTCCTGCAGTAAGCCCCAATTTAGGAATATGTTATATTACTCCAACAGGAAAGAAATATCATTTAGATCCCGACTGTGGTGGAAAAAACTCGTATCAAGTTACAATTGATGAGGCGAAAAGCATGGGAAAAGACCCTTGTAAGAAGTGTGCCCAATAAGAGTGGGAGACAATTATATGAATACACTAATATTATAGCAATATCGGTAATATGCTTTATGTTATAATCAGAAAGTAAATGCAATCAAAAAGGATTTCGTAAGGTGACAATTATGATTACTGCAATGATATTAATATCTTTTATGATGCTATCATCAGTCTGGCCTGTATTTATGATATTTGTAGGGGCTTTTATTGCGCTCCAGTTTATGTTAAATACTTTTGTTGAAATAAATCACCACAGGTGAATTTATGTGAAGGAGAACGAACAAAAATGGATAAATCATACTTGATAAAAGACACCACAAAAGAAGAGCGTATAGCCCTGATCAAATCATGGATTCCTGACGATGAAGTGATGGATGCGGAAGGCGCGCCGGATTTGTGGGATTTGTATGCGGATTATATCAACGGCATGAAAGAAATTGCTGAGTGCAATGCGGCGTTTAAGACGGATTATATATCGGAATAAATCAAAATATAATACTATTTATCTTTCCGCCAACTTCTGTTATAATACTCCTGCTAAAAGAAAGGACGTGAATCATGAGTGACAGACATAAAAGAAAAATGAGAGTTATTTTGATAGCAGGAATTATTTTCGCGGTTCTTTTTATCGCGTTTGGAGTTTTAAGAGTAGTTAGAATCAGCGCCGGCATTAAACAGATGAAGGAAGAAATGGCGCTTGAGGCACAGCAGAATGAGCAGCAGAATGCGGAAACGCCAGTAAATGCACCCGACCCCGCTGACACAGCTAAAGATCACGCAACAGGAGATCCCGACACATCCGCTTACAACGAGCCGGATCCTGTGAGAGAAACAGAGCCTCTTGAGGACATTGGCGAGAATTATTTCAAAGAAATTTCATCGATGGATGAAGTGGAATTTAATGAAGAGACCGGCATACGATATGTCAAAAACCAGCTTTTGGTCAGCTGCGATTTAGGCATGGACAAAGAATTTATGGAAGAGGCTTGCAAGGCGATTGATGCCGAGATAGTCGGTTACACAGAGATTACAAGCGATTTCCAGATAGAATTTGTTGAGGACAAAACATACGAGGAACTGGAAGAAATCGCGGAACAATTGAAGGAGTATGATTTTGTCAGAGATGTTTTCTTTAATACGGTTTCCGAAGTAGATGTTGACTAAAGTTTCTTTTTGATGACATATTCGGCGGTATGGGAGATTGATATGCAACTGACATCAGGAATAATCGAGGTGGATCTTCACGGACTGCGCGTTGAAGAGGCAGTGCAAAAAGCGGAAGACGCGGTTAGGAAAGCTTCGTCCTCCGTATATATAATTCGCCTGATTCACGGATATCATGGTGGCACGAGGATACGTGAGGCCGTTGAATATGAGTTTTCGAACGGGCGAAATTCGAAGGTCAAATGCGTACGACCGGGCAACAATCCGGGAATTACAGAGCTGATTTTACGAGAAATTTAAAAATCCCCCATAAAAGAATCAGCCCTCATTCGTGTATTTTGCAGAAGGGCAGATTATGCCCTAAAAACAAGGGGGGAATTAAAGATGAAATCAAAGACAAGCATACTGATAGCGCTAATCGCTGCAATAATGTTCGCCATGACCGGCTGCAGTTTCAAAGCCTTAAATGCAATAACCGAAACAACGCCCGATACTGCTTTTAAGGAGGTAAGGGTCGGACAGGTCGGCAATCACATTTATATCGAGGAGAATTTCTGCGAAAAAAGAAATCGTGAAGACCAGAAAAAGGAAATTATGGCGGCTCTTGAGGAAGCGGATAAGCTGATTGATGAGGATATGTATGTTTACGGAGTGTCCGAAAGCTTCGATAAAAGCGGATACAGTTTTAACGCAGACAGATATGTAAAAGGCGTGGATATTACAGACGCCAAAGCAAGATGCGAGTGTAAAGACGGAGTATACACATGGAAATCGTCCAGCGGCGGCACATATACGAAGCAGGACATCGACATTGATACAAGCAAAGTAATTCCCGCCGAGAATCTTTACAACAAGGTGTTTGATCTTGCCACGAAACATAAAAAAGAAATGATTATGTTCGACGAGGAGAACTTCCAGATTCGCGGCGAATATACTCTCCGGTACAATGAACAGTACGGACTGCATTACTTTTTTGGAATCTATGATTACAGCAGCGTGCAGGTTGATGCAACCACAGGCGATATAATTGAGTATTACTTCTTTAACGGATTATATATAGACTGAGCAGATGCTTAAGCCCACTTCGGTGGGCTTTTTTTATTGAGAATATTGACAGCAAACAACAAAAGGAGTATTTTAAAAACAAGGAAACAAAGAAAAATTGCAAACAAGGAAACAAGGAAATATAAATAATTTTGAATGGAGGGTGAAAATATGTCAGTAGCAGTTGTTCCGCAGCAGAAGAGAGTAACAATATCTTCAAAGCGTCAGTTTACGATTCCTCAGAGATTTTTTACTGAATTGGGATTTGACAAAGAAGCTGTTTGTACAATGGCTGAAGGAATGCTCATCATTGAGCCGGCGAAAGAAGTAAGCAACAGTGAGTTTTCTGAGCAGATTCTTGCAGATTTGATAGCCGAAGGTTATGAAGGCCAGGAATTGCTCATAGAATTTAAAAACAGACAGTCAAAAATCCGTCCTGCAGTTGAGAGATTAATAAAAATGGCAAAGGATGCAGCCAATGGAATTGGCGAGTATTCAACATTTGATGAGGTGTTTGGAGGGTCGGATTGATGGCAGAGGTTATTTTTCTTCCGCCCGCAATCAAATTTTTTAAAAAACTAAAAGATAAAAAATTAAAAAGTTTATACGAAAACGCTATTAAAAAAATCAGCGAGGATCCCAATATTGGTGTGATGAAACATGGCGATTTAGAGGGTATATTTGGGTATGATATTTATTACAATCGTATAAACTATGAACTGGCTTACAGATTAGAAGAACGTGTATCGGCCGAATCCGGAAAGACCGAAATAGTTATCATAATAATGGCCGGTACACGAGAAAATTTTTATGATGAATTAAAAAGATACATAAAATAATAATTCCTAAAACGTTCTGGTATCACCGATTTTTCAAATTCTTCCCCATGAAAAAATAATTTAATATCCTAAAAAAATCATAGCCAAATTACCTCTTTACAAAGTCGAACAAATGTTCTATTATACATATACACAAAAAGAGGTGGGGCTATGTTACCGGTGAAGGCGGATGTGATATGCCTGCATACGAAAGATGGGAATGTAGTGCCGTTAAGGATCAGAGTGGCTGACGAAGATGGGCTGTTGCAGGCATATTCGATAAAAGAATACAGAGACGTGTCACATCAGGGTGCGAGGACAATGCCCGACGGGCTTGTGGTTACGAACAACACCCTTAATTTTGAGTGCAAAATTGTCGTCTTCGGCCAGGAAAAAAGAGTCCGCCTTTACAGCAATCCACCGTATCTGGAGTGGAAGATGACACACCAGTGAACCCAGGGTGTTCGGCCTGTGGGTGTCCCTGGGGTGCTCGGCTTGCTTTTGACACTAGGGGACGGGGGTGTAGTGTCATTTTCGGGAAGATGACAGGCCGGTATACTTTTTTTAAAATAGAGTTTGATTTTGCATAAAAATGTGGTATTATGATAGTGGGATATCCCACAATAACCAAATCCCACGGAGGAATACAATAATGAGCATAGCAATTAAAGAGTACGATGCAAAAATAGATTCTAAAAAAAGAGTAACATTACGCAATACATCATTTGAATATTATCATGTTCAGGAGATGGATAATGGTGTAATCATTTTAGAACCTAGAGAACTCACTGTTCCATTTCAGGTATCGGCCAACACCCTTTCAATGATGGATGAATCCGTCAAAAATCTGAAGAAAGGAAAAGCATCTGCAGCAATAGATCTTTCTGCATTTAAAGGATAAGAATGTATACAATTCGATTGGGAATTCCTGAAATGAAAGAGTTTTGGGATAATTTGTGCAATAAAATCGAAAATGGTAATGCAAATAAAAATGAGCAAAGCCTTTATAAGAAATTTGGTAAAGCAATGTATTTGCTATCGCAAGATCCACGCCATCCGGGACTTGCATCACATGAGATATCCTCACTATCCAATAGATACGGAATGAAGGTATGGGAATCCTATCTTGAGAATAACAAACCGGCGGCAGGAAGAATATTTTGGGTTTATGGTCCGGATAGAGGCGACATTACAATTATAGGAATTGAGCCCCATCCAAACGATAAGGTTAAAGCTTATGACAAAGTGACTCTATCTTCAATGGGAGATACTATAGGTTAAAAATTGGAGAAGACTATGGAGATTAAAGCAATACTTGGAGATATAACAAAACAGAGTGATGTTGATGCGATAGTTAATGCGGCGAATGAGTCACTGCTTGGCGGTGGCGGAGTTGACGGTGCGATTCATCGTGCTGCGGGACCGAAACTTTTAGAAGAGTGCCGTACGCTGCACGGATGTCCCACAGGAGAGGCGAAGATTACTTCCGCCTACAATCTGCCTTGCGAATATATAATACATACTGTAGGCCCAATCTGGCGTGGTGGAGCCGGGGGCGAAGAGAAACTTTTAAGGAGCTGCTACACGAATTCGCTTAAAATTGCCGTGGAAAAAGGCATTCGTAAAATCGCCTTTCCTTCAATATCCACAGGCGTGTACGGATATCCCGTAGAAATGGCGGCAGAGGCAGCAGTGGATGCGGTCAGAGGATTTGTGGTGGAAAATCCCGACGCGTTTGATTTAATTGAGTGGGTATGCTTTGACGGTAGAACACTGGAAGCGTATTCAAGAGTTATGTAAACCCTAAAAGAAACAGGAGAAAAACAATGAAAGACAGAACAGAGCCCTGCATTTACTATGTCTGCAAGGGTGCGGATTGCAAAAAAGGATTTGTAGATGTCGATCTGAAAAAGTGCAAAAACTGTTCGAAATACAGACCGAGAAAAAGCTCGGTAAGGCCTGAGTCCGTAAGAAACAAAAGGCAGAAAGACAAGGACAGGCACGATAACTGGAAAGACGGCTGATTTTAGGAGGGGTTAAAGCTCCTCCTTTAAATTTGGGTTTTTGCGCGGTATGTGGTAAAATAGGGGAGTCTAGAAAAGACGAAAAGGAGATACACAAAATGAAAAAGAAACTTTTAGCAGCACTTGCTGCATTATCTATAATTTCGCTCACAGCATGTTCATATCATAACCATACCAATGTTGAGGTGACTGCAGGTACAAACACTCCTGCGACCATAAATGTGGAAACAGACAATGGCAAACAACAGACTAACATTAATATAAGTTCAGACAATCCTGACATCATTTCCGTGGAAACAAATAATGGAAATGAAGGCGGCCAGACTGAAACTAACGAGAACAACAATAACACGGAGAATAATACAACTTCAAACGCAGACATTTTACCCATCACGGATGATGAGGCACTTTCTGCAATCCAGAACTTATGCCTCGAAGAAAATCCCGGCATTGTGGATTATCTTGCAGAAGGCGAAGTCCCTTTGTACTGGGTGGTTGAATCAAGTGATAATAAGCAGATTGTAGTGCTTTACAGATCGTATACAGGCTCACAGACAAGATATTACATTGACCGTGTAAGCGGCGAGACATATGTGACTGAACTTGTTCCCGGTATCATCGATGAAGAGACCGAAAACGGCCAGACATTCAACATACGCGACTATTTTACCGTAGAAGGCCAGGTAGTAATTCCCGGCACATGGCAGACAGTTTCAATCGTTATGACTGACGACGACAACATGGAGCCTGAATACTATGTTCAGTTTACGAGCTCGGATGTCGTATACGGTCATATGTCAGACGGAAATTTCGTACAGGAATACACAGATAAAATATTCGCATCAGAGAAACTTGCTTCTGGCGGATACATGATAAAAGCAATGAATTCAAGCGGCATAGAGTATACATATTTAACGAGCGAATCAGACGACACCATCCTCGAATACTACGAGACCTGGGACGAGTTTGATTACGCCAACAAGTACTTCGGCGGAGCATCTTTATCAAAGTGTGAATAACGACTAACCGGGGGATATACATGGCAAGACTTATCGGCGAGAGACCGAAACATCCGATGGAGCAGGAGATGTATGATTACATCATGAAAACACTGCCCGACTATATTTATGCGCTGTTTTGCCCGAAGATTGAGTACGAGGGCAGCGAAAGAGAGCTCGATGTGGTGCTTTTTGTGCCGCACATGGGCGTGTTCGTGCTCGATTATTATCCGGGAAGCACGATGCAAGTATCGGACGGAAAGCTTCGGTTTTTAAACAGAGCCTGCGAATACGTGACTTTCTCTCCTAAAAGAATCAAAGAGAACAGGCTTGCTGTAGAAAATTACCTGCAGGATAAATTCCGCATAAAACCGTTTATATACGAAATGCTCTGGCTTCCGCAGTTTGAGATAAGCGCGGAGGTGAGAAACAGATCTTTGAATGAAATTATCGGCTTTGGCAGGGTAATCGACCGCAAAGACATGGAAAATTACGAAAAATTCCTGCACAAACTGATGGTTGGGCGAATCTTTTATGATAAAAACCCTGAGAACTCGCAGTTTTACGATGATTTAACCGATACGATGGCACATAATATCTTCTTTTACTGGGAGACAGGAATGCCTGAACCTTGGCGCCCGGCGAAACCGCCACTTGTGTTTATGAGCCACAGGACGTTAAATGCAAATATGGCGGCAGAGATAAAGCA
>JAEEGI010010941.1_pt1 | contig 19667 bp, 21 predicted proteins | sample 8958751 | NCBI WGS metagenome assembly JAEEGI01 (sample SAMN16246545, study PRJNA631951) | gut metagenome | biome: gut microbiome; feature: rumen; material: KS-attached | host: Bos | place: Iran: Karaj | collected 2018-10 | reverse complement strand
TTAAATCTGTGTTTTTATAAAAGTCCTGATCACCATAATCGAGATTCTCACCGCCCATACCCCAGATGAAGGTGTAGTTGTGGGTAGCTGCTGCACTATGGATGCTCCATTCCGGTGAGAGTACGGCCTGCTCGCCGTGCATCCAGATGTGGCGTGTCTCTTGCGGTTCGCCCATAAAGTGACAGACAGCCTGGTCCTCTGGCAGTTCAAAGTAAAAGTAAGCCTCCATACGACGGCTATGTACGTGAGCTGGCATTGTGTTCCATACGGATCCCGTAGCCAGTTCTGTCATGCCCATCTGAAGTTGGCAGGTGGGGAGCACCTGATTCACAATCATCTTGTTGATATTGCGTTCGTTCGACATCTCCAGCGAACCCATGTGTGCCACGACGGCATCTTCCTTTGTAACCTTCTTACAAGGATATTTCTTGTGGGCTGTGGCGGAGTTGAAATAGAACTTAGCGGGACTGGCGGCATCCTTGCTGCTGAAGACGACCTCGCGGTCTCCACGCCCGATATAGAGGGCCTCCTTGAAGTCAAGTTCGAAAGTCTCCTCGCCCACCTTCACCGTTCCGGCTCCGCCGACATTGTAGATGCCGACCTCGCGGCGCTGTGTGAAGCAGTCTGCCTTCAGCGGGTCGATGGCCTCCAGTCTCAGGCTTTCTGCAACGGGCATCGCTCCGCCTACAATCATGCGGTCATACATGGAATAGACCATGTTGACCTCGTCGGCGACGAAAATCGTTTCGATCAGGAAATCCCGACGCAGGCGCGTCGTATCGTAGTGACGTGCATCCTCGGGATGGGCTGCGTATCTGATTTCGTAGTTAGTTTTCATCTTCCATTGATTTGTCTGCGTGCAAAATTACTAAATATTATGCGGTTGACAAAAAAAGAATACTTAAAAATGATAAAAAGAAGGGATTTGCTCATTGCAAATCCCTTCTTCTTCTGTTGGACGACTCGGATTCGAACCGGGAATGACAGAACCAAAACCTGTAGTGTTACCATTACACCATCGTCCAATTCGGCTGCAAAGGTACTAATTTTATTTGAAGTACCAAAATTTTCAGCCAAATATTACTTGACAATCAGCAAGTAGTAGTTCTTCTTACCCTTTTGAGCCAGTAAATACTTGCCATCGATAAGATCTTCTGCCGTAATCGGACGGTTCTGGTCGGCAATCTTCTCCTTGTTCAGACTGACACCACCTCCCTGTACCATCTTACGCATTTCACCCTTTGAGGGGAAAACGGGAGCAGCCGTTGTCAGCAATTCGATAGCAGGCTGTCCGAGTTGGTCTTTACTAATCTCATACTGAGGAACGCCATCGAATACATCGAGGAAGGTTTGCTCGTCGAGTTTCTCCAGACTCTCTTTCGTAGATTTTCCGAAAAGAATGTTTGAGGCCTCGATAGCTGTATCGAGAGCTTCCTGAGAATGTACCATAACGGTTACTTCTTCTGCTAGACGCTTCTGCAGTACGCGACGGCCAGGATCCTGCTTGTGCTCCTCGATGAGGGCATCGATAACATCTTTCTCGAGCGAGGTGAAAATCTTGATATATCGCTCTGCATCGTCATCGCTCACGTTCAGCCAGAACTGGTAGAATTTATAAGGAGTTGTACGGGCAGGATCAAGCCAGATATTGCCGCTCTCGGTCTTTCCGAATTTTTTGCCGTCACTCTTCGTGATGAGAGGACATGTTAGGGCGAAAGTCTCTACCTCATTGCCGAGGGTGCGGCGGATGAGCTCTGTGCCTGTGGTCATGTTACCCCATTGGTCGTTACCGCCCAATTGCAGTTTCACACCGTAGTGCTGATAGAGATACAGGAAGTCGTAACCCTGTAGCAACTGGTAGGTGAACTCGGTGAATGAAAGACCGTCGCGGGCTGTTCCGTTCAGACGCTGCTGCACGCTCTCCTTGGCCATCATGTAGTTGACGGTAATATGCTTACCCACTTCACGTGCAAAATCAAGGAACGTAAAGTCTTTCATCCAGTCGTAGTTGTTTACCATAATGGCTGCATTGGGCTCCTTCGACTCGAAATCAAGGAATTTAGCTACTTGTTTCTTGATGCACTCCTGATTGTGGTAGAGTGTCTCATTATTTAATAGGTTGCGCTCCTGGCTTTTTCCAGAGGGGTCGCCAATCATACCTGTAGCACCGCCCACCAGAATGATAGGTCTGTGTCCGCAGCGCTGTAGGTGGCGAAGCATCATGATACCACAAAGGTGACCAATATGCAGTGAGTCAGCTGTAGGGTCGGTACCCAGATAAGCTGTTACCATCTCCTTTTGAAGCAGTTCCTCTGTGCCTGGCATCATCTGTGCCAGCATGCCGCGCCATTTCAGTTCTTCTACAAAATTCTTCATATATCTTATTTATTTGTTCTTTCTTTCTAGACTTTTCAAGGTACTGGGTCATACCCGCTTCCACCCCATGGGTTACATCTCAGTATTCGCCAGATAGCCAGTCCCAACCCCTTAATAGGTCCATGTTTCAAGATGGCCTGTCGCGCATATTCGCTGCAAGTAGGTGTAAAACGACATGAAGGCCCGAGTAGGGGGGATATGCACTTCTGGTAAAACCGAATGGGAAGTACCAGTAACATGGCAATCAGATGGGACAACTGCCTGATCATGACTTCCTGGCAATTTTCTGTAAGAGTGATACCACACGCTTCTGCACTTCCTCTGTTGGATAGTGCTTGTCTGAGAGCCAGATAAACGCAATCAGCATTTGTTTGTTTTCGGGAATCACATCACAGATAATCTGTTTGTTGAGCCGGTACGACTCACGGACCTGTCTTTTCACCCGGTTGCGATCTACTGCATGCTTAAAGCGCTTTTTCGGTACGCTGATGAGAATCTGTACGGGTGAATCCCCGTCATGTCGCTCTGTCTGCAAATACACAGCCCTCATAGGAAAGGCTGCCAGCGACTGACTGTCACCTTTTTCAAAGAGCGATTCTATCAGCTTCTTGCTGACGACGCGCTCCTTCTTGCTAAATGTAGGAGCTGTCATCTTTCAGCTGTTTATCCTTGTTTTTCTATCAGATAGTGCAACAGTGCACCTGTCATTGAGGGATATTTCTCCATGGGAGCTTCAATATCCAGTCTCAATCCGGCCTCCTTGGCTGCTTTTGCCGTAGAAGGGCCAAAAGTTGCAATGGCAATATCTCCTTGCTTGAAGTTGGGGAAATTCTTGCACAACGACTCGATACCTGAAGGGCTGAAGAAGATGAGCATGTCATAATCGAAGTTCTTGACCTCTTCTTCCGTAAAGTCATTGCTAACCGTCTTGTACATCACCACTTCCTTGTGCTGCAGTTTCTTAGAGTCGAGCAGTTTGGGAAGGCTGTCATTATGCACGTCGCTCATCGGGACAAGATATTTCTCCGTCTTGTGCTTGACCATTGTAGGAATCAGATCATCTACACGGCCAGTCTCACCAAAGAAGACTTTACGCTTGCGATATTGCACGTATTTCTGAATATAGAGGGCGATCGTTTCTGTGACACAAAAATATTTCATGTCCTCAGGAATATTGACACGCAACTCTTTTGCCATATTGAAGAAATGGTCAATAGCGTGACGCGAGGTGAAGACAATGGCTGTATAGTCAAGAATACTCACTTTCTGGGTACGGAATTCCCTGGCAGTAATAGCCTCTACCTTGATAAAAGGACGGAAGACTAATTCAACGTCAAATCTGTTAGCGATATCAAAATAAGGTGATTTTTCGCTAGTTGGTTTTGGTTGTGAAACCAGAATCTTCTTAATCATTGTGTCTTAATAATTTACTTTCAATATGTCCACGATCACCGATAATCCGCTGAGTAGCATCAGTAACGGTATGATTTCGAGGGTGCAAAAGTACAAAATTATTTGCAGAAAAAACCTTTTTTGTTTAAAAAAGATAATGTATGACTTGTAAAATGCGAGTATTTTAACTAAAATAAGTATAATTGCCGTGTAAATGATGATGCTTGATGACGAAAAATGCAAAAATGCCAAGAGTACAATCGCTGGGAACAGCAAGATGCCCTCAAGCGAGGATAGGAATAATCTTGATGTCAGGAATTTTTTATTTTCCGTCTGCTCAAAGAAAGTGCCGTTCACCATCATGTAGAGCAGAAACTGTATGGCATAATAGGCCATGAAGGCAATCATGAAGATGCCTAAAAGAACGTAATTCGACGTTAATGTAAAGGTGTCGGTCTTAAAGACCAGTGTGTAGAGGAAGTAGAGGATGGTAACAATCACGCAGGTGCCACTTAACAAGAGTAGCTGCATTTTGAGTTCTGTACCCGTCTCTGCGTCTGAATGATCACTCGTCTTGTTGCTGAAGAACAATTTGATCTGCCTTGTCATGAAGCCAGGGGCCTGTGATAATACAACACAAGCTATGAGGAAACAGACGATGAGTAATCCCGTGATGAGGTCACTATGTACCTCACCATGGGAGATAGGTGTGCCAGATATGCCGGATTTATCAGCACCCAGTTCCAGATGATAGAGAGAGTCGTCAGAGAAATAGTTCTCCCGATAGTAGATGGGTACATCTACCGCTGTCAGGTCGCGTGGAATACCTTCACCAGGCAGGTGGAGCGTATCAGGCTGCTCGCTGTAGTGGATCTCAGGCTGCTCGCTATAGTGGGCTTCAGGCTCGCTGTAGTGGATCTCAGGCTGCTCGCTATAATGGATGGGGGTACTGATACTGTCCTGCTCCATCATTGATTACAGACCGAAGGCCTTGCGGATATCCTCTACGCGGTCAAGCTTCTCCCAGGTGAAGAGTTCCACATCCATCACCTTTGTCTCGTGATAGTGGCTGGTAAATGTCTTCTTGATGACTTCCGATTTACGACCCATGTGACCGTAGGCTGCTGTCTCACTGTACATTGGCTGGCGCAACTTGAGTGTACGCTCGATAGCTTTCGGGCGTAGGTCGAAGAGCTGTTCTACCTTCTTGGCGATTTCGCTGTCGCTCATTGCCACACGGCTACGTCCATAGGTGTTGACGTAGATGTTCATGGGTTTGGCGACACCGATAGCATAGCTTACCTGTACCAGCATCTCGTCGGCAACGCCTGCTGCCACCATGTTCTTGGCGATGTGGCGTGCTGCATAGGCTGCTGAGCGGTCCACCTTTGATGAGTCCTTGCCCGAGAAGGCTCCACCGCCATGTGCGCCTTTACCTCCGTAAGTGTCAACGATGATCTTACGGCCAGTCAGACCGGTATCACCGTGAGGACCGCCGATGACGAATTTGCCTGTGGGGTTCACGAAATATTTGATGTCGAGTCCGAAAAGGTCAAGCACCTTCTGAGAGTGTATCTGCTGCTTTACCCTTGGAATCAAGATGTTCATCACGTCGTCCTTGATTTTGGCGAGCATCCGCTCGTCGTCTGTATCAAACTCGTCGTGCTGTGTCGATACGACAATCGTATCGATGCGCTCGGGGATGCCTTCTTCGCTGTATTGGATTGTCACCTGACTCTTGGCATCTGGGCGCAGATAAGTCATCTCCTTGCCTTCCTTGCGGATGTCAGCCAGTGTGTGCACAATGAGGTGGGCGAGATCGAGGCTTACGGGCATGAAGTTCTCAGTCTCGTTGGTGGCATAGCCGAACATCATACCCTGATCACCGGCTCCTTGCTCTTCCTCGTTGCCATTATCAACACCGCGGTTGATGTCCTGGCTCTGCTCATGGATAGCACTTAGGATACCGCAAGAGTCACCGTCGAACTGGTATTCCGCCTTCGTATAGCCGATGCGCTTGATCGTGTTGCGGGCAATGGTCTGCAGGTCGATATATACATCGCTGCTCACTTCGCCCATGATAACTACCTGACCTGTTGTTACAAAGGTCTCACATGCCACGCGGGCTTTGTCGTCATAAGCCAGAAACTGGTCTAGTATGGCGTCTGAAATCTGGTCGGCCACCTTATCGGGATGACCCTCTGAAACTGATTCTGATGAAAATAAGTATGACATAATCTTCTAATTTCTGGGTACAAAGATAATGCAATTTAAGCGAAATGCAAAATAAATACTCACTATTTTTTTTAAAAGTGCATTTTGTTTCTTGGATGATGCTCTAAAATTTCACGTCTGAGCGTCGAAGTGTCGATGTGCGTATAGATTTCTGTAGTGCCGATATTCTCATGGCCTAGCAGGGCCTGGATGATTCTCAAATCGGCTCCCCCTTCAAGCAGAGCTGTGGCGAATGAGTGGCGTAGGGTATGGGGCGAGATGGTCTTCTGGATGCCGGCGGCCTCAGCCTGACGCTTAATCATGATAAGAATCATCGTGCGGGTCAGGTGCGCCCCGCGACGGTTCAGGAATACGTAGTCTTCTTCGCCAGGCTTGATGTCCATGTGCTGGCGGTCATCAAACCAGTATCTTAGCTCTTGGATAGCTTTCTGTGAGATAGGCACCAGTCGTTCCTTCGAACCCTTGCCGAACACGCGCACGAATTCCTCTTCCAGATAGAGATTCGACAGCTTGAGGTTCACTAACTCACTGACGCGCAGACCACAAGAGAATAGTACCTCGATGATAGCGCGATTGCGATGGCCTTCCCATTTCGACAAGTCGATACTCGCTTCTAACTGGTCGATCTCCTTGGGCATCAGTACCTCTGGCAGATGTTCACCGATCTGTGGCGATTCCAGAAGCTCCGTTGGGTCGTCGTCACGATAGCCGTCGAGCTGAAGAAAGCGGAAGAAACTTCTGACACCGCTCAGGATTCGGCACTGCGAGCGGGCGTGAATACCGATATCATGCAGTCCTGCTGAGAAATGTTCCAAGTCTTCGAGCGTCACCTCGCGTACGTCCTTCTCTTCGTGCTCCAGATAGTCGAGCAGTTTGCGAAGGTCGCGCTGATAGGCATCGAGCGTGTTGCCCGACATGTTGCGCTGCAACTTCAGGTAGCGCACGTAGTTCTTGACTATATCTTTCTCCATCTTCGGCAATAATGCCGCAAAAATACTAAAAAAAATGGAATTATCCTCTACCAATTATGAATTATTTCGTATCTTTGCACCTGTTATAACAACTATCGCAATGAAGATTCAGATTATCAATGGGCCGAACCTCAATCTGCTGGGCCAGCGCGAGCCGGGCATCTACGGCTCGGAGTCGTTCGACAATTACTTGCCAAAACTGCGTGAGCGTTTCCCTGATGTCGAGATCGACTACTATCAGAGCAACATCGAGGGTGAGCTGATCAACAAAATGCAGGAGACGGGCTTTTTTGGCGGTTACGACGGCATTGTGCTGAATGCCGGAGCCTATACGCATACCAGTGTGGCGCTTCAAGACTGTATCCGCTCGCTGCGTTGCCCCGTCATTGAGGTACATATCTCTAATGTGCACAAGCGCGAGGAGTTCCGCCACAAGTCGCTTATCAGCTGCGCCTGCCTCGGTGTCATCTGTGGCTTCGGCCTTAACTCTTATCGCCTGGCTGTCGAGGCTTTGATAGATGTCGCGGCCCAATGACGCTCGACGATTATATCCTGAGCCATACAGAACCGGAGCCCGACTATCTCTACCGTCTCTGGCGCGCCACTAACATCCGTACGATTCATGGGCGTATGGCCAGCGGACATCTGCAGGGGCGACTGTTGAAGATGCTCGTCCAGATGATACGGCCCGAAAATATTCTCGAAGTCGGTACGTTCAGCGGTTATAGTGCTATCTCGATGGCTGAAGGGTTATCAGGCAAGGGTCATCTCTATACCTTCGAGATCAACGACGAGATGGAGGACTTTACCCGCCCTTGGATAGAAGGTTCCCCAATGGCCGATAAGATCACCTTCATCATCGGCGATGCGCTGAAAGAGGCCCCAAGGCTCGGCATCATGTTTGATATGGCTTTCATCGATGGCGACAAGCGCACTTATCGTGACTGCTATGAGATGGTGATGAGCCTGCTGAAACCGGGCGGCTTTATCCTCGCCGATAACACATTATGGGACGGTCATGTCGTTGACCATGCCTACGACAACGACCGCCAGACGCAAGGTATCGAGACCTTCAACGATTATATTTCTGCCGACGACAGAGTGGAGCAGGTGATTCTGCCACTTCGCGACGGCTTAACACTGATTAGAAAAAAATAGATTATGCAAGAGACAAGACAAAACAAGATTGCGCGGCTTCTTCAGAAGGAGCTCTCACTAATATTCCAGCAGCAGACCCGCGCCACTCATGGCACAATGGTCAGCGTAACGCGTGTGAAGATTTCTCCCGACCTCAGTATCTGCACCGCTTATCTCAGTATCTTCCCCTCTGAGAAGGGTGAGGAGATTCTGACTAATATCAATGCCAGTACAAAGGCCATCAGGTATGAATTAGGTACGCGCGTGAGAAACCAACTGCGCATCATCCCCGAGTTGCGCTTCTTTATCGACGACTCACTCGACTATATCGAGCACATCGATGAACTGCTGAAGAAATGAATTTCCCGTTCTTTGTCGCACGGCGTTACCTCTTTTCCAAGAAATCGACTCACGCCATTAACCTCATCAGCGCCATCTCCGTTGTAGGTGTAGCTATCGCCACGATGGCACTGGTGGTCACGCTAAGTGTGTTCAATGGCTTTCACGACCTCGTGGCCAACTTCTTCACATCTTTCGACCCCCAGCTGAAGATTGAGCCGGTGAAAGGCAAGTCGGTCGCTGCCGATGATCCCGTTCTAACTCAGATACGCCAACTTCCTCAGATAGAGGTTGCCACTGAGTGTGTTCAGGATCAGGCCCTTGCCGTCTATAATGGTCGCCAGGCGATGGTGATAGTCAAGGGCGTAGAAGACAATTTCGACAAGCTTACCCATATCAACGAGATACTTGTCGGCGATGGCGAGTTTGGGCTTCATGCTGCAGAGATGGACTATGGTATCCTTGGCATCCGGCTGGCAGAACAGCTCGCCACAGGTTATACCTACGAGTATCCGTTGAAGATTTATGCGCCCCGTCGCGATGGACAGTTTGATATGACGGCACCCGAAGAAGCCTTCGAGCAAGAACAGCTTTATTCCCCAGGTGTGCTCTTCAATGTCAAGCAGGGTAAATACGATAAGAACTATATCCTGACGAGCATTGCCTTTGCCCGTCGTATCTTTGCCCAACAGGGGATGATCACGTCGCTTGAGTTGAGGCTTAAGCCCGGTAGTAACTTTGAGCGCACCAAGTCGGCCATCAAGGATCTTTGTGGTGAGCGGTTTACTGTAAAAGATCGTTTCGAACAGCAAGACGACACTTTCAAGATCATGAAGATCGAGAAGTTTATCGCTTACATCTTCCTCACCTTTATCCTCATGGTGGCCTGTTTCAATATCATCGGCTCGCTCTCCATGCTGATCATTGACAAGAAAGACGATGTAGTTACGTTGCGTAACCTTGGTGCCAGCGACCAGCAGATTACGCGTATCTTTCTCTTTGAGGGGCGTCTGATCTCAGCCATCGGCGCTGTTATCGGCATTCTGTTGGGATTGCTGCTTTGTTGGCTCCAGCAACAGTTTGGACTGGTGGCTTTAGGCTCCTCCAGCGGGTCTTTCGTCATCAATGCTTATCCAGTGAGTGTGCATCCCGAAGATGTCGTCCTCATCTTCGTGACCGTGCTCATCGTCGGCTTCCTGGCTGTCTGGTACCCAGTACGTTATTTTTCCCGGCGATTGCTCGCATAAATAATAAGGTTCCTCAGTGGTATTTTTTATCCGAGACTGATGTTCTCTACCTCGACGGGTTCGTGGAGGAAGATCTGGGCTTGCTCCTTGAACTTTTCAGGATTTTCCGTGGTCAGGTAGTTCACCGTTCCGTTCTTGGCGCAGCGCTGCTCTATCTGCGGATGCCGCTCCAGATAGGCCTTCAGGCTCTCTGCCACATATTCACCTTGCGGTACCACGCGCACGCCTGCAGGCAGGAACTTCAGTATCTTCGGCATGAGTAGCGGATAGTGGGTGCAGCCCAGGATGATGGTATCTATCTTATCGTCCAGACGCATAATCTGGTCGATACGCTTCTTGACGAAGTAGTCAGCTCCAGGCGAGTCTGCCTCGTTGTATTCCACCAGCGGCACCCAGAATGGACAGGCCACGCCCGATACCTCGATGTCGGGATATAGCTTACGAATCTCGAGGTTGTAACTCTCACTCTTGATGGTACCCTCTGTGGCGAGCACGCCGACGTGACGTGTCTTGGTCAGACTGCCAATCACCTCTGCCGTAGGCCGGATTACACCCAGCACACGGCGCTCAGGGTCTATCTTCGGCAGGTCTTTCTGCTGGATAGAGCGCAGGGCCTTGGCCGAGGCCGTGTTACACCCAAGGATCACTAGGTGACAACCCATCTCGAAGAGCTTCAGTACCGCTTGGCGGGTAAACTCATAGACCACGTCGAACGATCGCGGACCATAAGGCGCACGGGCATTATCGCCCAAATAGAGATAATCGTATTCGGGAAGCAGTTGGCGGATGCCGTGAAGGATGGTGAGTCCGCCGTAGCCGCTATCGAAGATGCCAATCGGTCCTGGACTATTTGAGAGCATTCTGCACAAGTTGAGTAACGTCTTCGCCCATAGCGGGATTGATAAACGGCAGTGCCTGATTGTCGGTATCCACAATGAAGGCATAGCCGCGATCGCGGCCAATCTTGCCTATCGTCTCGATGAGCCGTATCTTCAGCGGAGCCATCAGGTTCTTCTCTGTGTTCGACAGCTCTTCCTGGCTGTTCTCCTTAAACTTGATGTTACGTTCCATCAGTTCTTGAAGCTCTGTCTGACGCTTCTGGAGAATGGTCTTAGGAAACTCGCGCTGACCTTCGAGAAACTCCTCATACTTGCGGTTGAACTCGTCTTCCACGCGTAGTGTCTCTGCTTGGAACTGCTGGCGCAGATCGGCCATCTTCTTCTGTACGATGGCATACTCTGGCATAGCCTGAAGAGCAGCCGCATAACTGAGGTAGCCGAAACGGAAGCCACTGACCACCTCCTGCGCCGAAACCGTCAGCGCTATCATGGTGAATATCGAAAGAAGTAATCTTTTCATATTGTTGATATATTAGTTTTGAATGTACAAAGATAACTAATATTCTCTATACGGACGAAAGATTTTGGATTTTTTTGTTTTAATCCACGATTATTATAATTTTAGCCGATAAATGGCTGCTCTGCGACATGTTTTTGCCGTATATCGGCCATTTGCCGCAAGTCGCCCCAACTGTCGCAACTACTTCCGGCAAAAAACTTTAAGAAATTCGTCTATCATCAAAAACCGCCGTACTTTTGCACCGTCAAAAGACAAATATCAATCATAAAAGATTAGTTAATATTAAATGTGTAACCATTAAAAAAAGTAGAAAAGATATGATGAAAAAATTCTTATTGGTAGAAACGACACTCATGAGTGCAGCTATCGCAGTTTTATTCTCGTTTGCATATATGTCAAAGGCCAATAGTGATAATATGGCTAGTAACGATTTGAAGTCAGGTGTTCATACCGCGTCACCATCTTCAGATTCTCAACATAGTATTTATAAGCTGGGTGGAGTCTATCCCGAGCCATAAGATAGACTTTCAATTGAACGAGGTACACCATCATGGCGTACCTCGTTTTTTTGTAATACCTAACTCCCATGTTGGGAATGAAACGTTCCCACCTTGGGAACCAAACAGTCCCAGTAATGGGAACAAAAAAAAGCCCACAACCGGCACGGGCTGTGGACTTCTTTTTATCTTACTGCAGACTTGATTACTTCAGGCCGAGCTTGGTTTTTACCTGAGCAGTAACATCAGTAGAGAGCGTTGTGCTGATGTAGGGGATACCGGCGTTCATCTCGTTGATGATAACGAAGCCGCCAGCCTGACCAACAGCCTTGATGGCATCAAGCACCTTAGTGGTGATAGCCTGCATCTTCTCAGAAGAAGCCTTCTGGAGAGCCTGCTGGTTGTCCTGGTAGCTCTGCTGGATCTTGGCATACATATCCTGCAGCTCCTGCTGACGACGCTGCTTGATGTTATCGGGGAGTGTAGCCTGCTCTTTCTCGAAGGCTTCACCCTTCTTCTGGAGCTCGTCCTGCATGCTCTTCAGGTCAGCCTCGTACTGAGCCTGGAGGGCGTCGATCTCAGTCTTAGCCTTGTTGTATTCAGGCATAGCCTGGATGATCTCCTGGGTGTTCACATGACCGAACTTACCCTGTGCGTTGGCGGTAGTAAAACCGCAGATTGCGCAAATAGCGCAGATAATCAGTTTCTTCATTTCTATAAAAAATTAATGTTTAATATCTTATGATTAATTGCCATAGCCGAGTTTGCGGAGAACCTCGGAGCTGATGTCGATTCTGGGTGACCCGAAGATGATGCCTGTATCGCTGGCGCGGTCGAGCACGAGCTGATAGCCTCGCATGTCGGCGATGTCCTTGATGGCATTGTAGATCTCATCCTGGATAGGCGACAGCAGGGCGTTGCGCTTCTTGAAGAGCTCGCCTTCGGGGCCGAAGTACTTCTTCTTCAGGTCGGCGGCCTGCTTCTCTTTATCTACGATGGCATCTTGCTTGGCTTTCTTCTGCTCCTTAGAGAGGAAGACGACCTCGTTCTGGTAGTTCTTGTAGAGCGTCTGAGCCTCGGTGGTAATGGCATCGACTTCTGCCTGCCACTGTTTTGACACCTGGTTCAACTGTTCGTTGGCGCGCTCGTAGGCTGGGATATTCTTCAGGATATACTCCATATCGACGAGGGCGAACTTCTGTGCCTGCATCGACAGCGCCGATGCGACCATCACTAACATTAATAATAACTTCTTCATATCTGAAATCTTTAATGTGTACTATATAGGATGTCTTAGAATTCTTGTCCGAGGATGAAGTGGAAGTTGCTGCCACCGCGTGACTGTGCACCGCTCTGGTTGGTATAGACGTTGTCGAAACCATAAGCCCAGTCGATACCCATCAGACCTACCATCGGGAGGAAGATACGGACACCGAGACCTGCAGAGCGCTTCATCTTGAAGGGGTTGAAGTCTTTAGCATTCGCCCATGCATTACCGCCTTCAACGAAACCGAGACCGTAGATGGTGGTGTTACCCAGCATGAACGGATAGCGCAACTCGAGCGTGAAGCGGTCGTAAGCGTATGAGTTGTAAGAAGAGATGCTCTTTCCCTTCATCATCGACTCGTAGGCTGAAGAGTAGGAGATAGATCCGTTCTCATAACCGCGCAGACCGATGGTCTCTTCCGCATAGCCGTAAGAGTAGCCACTCATACCGTCACCACCGACGTAGAACGTCTCGAACGGTGAGCGCTTGTCGTTGTTATAGGCACCGAGAAGTCCTAACTCTATTCGCGTCATCAGCACGAAACACTTCTGGCCGCCAGTGAGGGCGGTGAAGGTACGGCTCTTGAACTTCCACTTGTGGTACTCAATCCAGCGATAAACATCCTGGAGCTCGTCCTCATAAGTGGCAGAGTTGGCATTCTTGGCCAATGTGCTATAGTCTTTGTTGTCGAACAGCGACCAAGGTGGAGTAAATGTGACTGATGCCATGAACTCAGAACCACGACGTGGGAACAACTGGTTATCGGTAGATGTACGCGAGAGCGTCAGACCGAGGTTGATGTTGTTACAGTTACCGTTGTGGATATAGAAGTAGCTCCAGTCGCGCAGCATATAGCGGGTGTAACCGAGGGTGGCCGACAGCTGGAAGTAGTCGTCGGGCCAGCGCAGACGCTTACCCCATCCTACGGTTGCTCCGAAGACGGTCATCGTCTTGTCGTCGTCGAGCATGGAGTCGTAGTTGTAGTAATAGTTGTTATACGAGCCTACACCGTAGCTGTACATCGCGTAGTTGTTGTAGAACGAATTGTTACGGTAGTAGCTCGAGATATCCGACTGCTTCGAGAAGTAGGCACCAACATTCAGACTGTTAGGACGCTTGCCTCCAAACCAGTTTGTACCGTAGTTGGCACTAATAGAGCTATAGTAGGAACCGTTGGTCTGGAAACTGAAGCCCAGCTGCTCACCGTCGCCATAGGGCAGGATACCACGATGGAGCTTGTTCTTTCCGAACAGATTGCGGATAGAGAAGTTGTTGAACTTGATACCGATCTTACCGATGATACCCGTCTGTCCCCAACCGAGTGAGAACTCCAGCTGGTCATTGCTCTTCTGCTCGAGCTGCCAGTTCACATCGACAGTACCGTCTTCGTAGTTGGGCTTGATATCGGGAACTACTTTTTCCGGATCAAAGAAGCCCATAGAGGCGATATCACGTACGGAACGGGTAAGTGCCTCTTTATTGAACAGGTCGCCCGGCTTTGTACGGAGTTCACGGCGGACTACCTCTTCGTACAGGCGGTCGTTACCATAGATCCTGATATGGTTCAGGTGGGCCTGAGGACCCTCTGTAATGCGCATCTCGATGTCGATAGAGTCGTTGTCGATATTGACTTCGACAGGCTCAATGTTCGAGAACACGTAACCATTGTTATAATAATAGTTACCAGCGGCATCATCGTCTTCTTTCAGGCGCTTGTTCATCTGCTTCTGGTTATAGACGTCGCCTCTCTTCATGCCAAGCACGGCATTCAGATAGTCGGTGGTCACGACGGTGTTACCCACCCATGTGATGTCGCGGATGTAGTATTTGTCGCCTTCATCGATTTTCACATAGACATCGACGTGCTTCTCGTCGTAAGTCGAAACAGAGTCTTCGAGAATCGTTGCATCGCGGAAACCCAGCTCGTTGTACTTTTCGATAAGTGCCTGCTTAGCTTCCTTGTAACGCTCGTCGGTAAACTTCTTCGACTTGAAGATATTGGTTAGTTTGCCTGCCTCGTGAATCTTACCGAAGGCACCCTTGCTAAAGAGTGAACCCTTGATCTTGCCATCCTTGAGTTTCTGGTTACCCACGAAATAGATCTTGTGGACCTTCATCTTCGCCTTCTTGTCGATATTGACGTCGAGCAGAATCTGATTCTTGTTTTCTGGGTTCTCCACCTGTACGATGTCGATCTCAGCGTTCTTATAACCCTTCTCGTCGAAATATTTCTTGGCCAGGATCTTGGCTCGGTCGATGACGTTTCGTGTCAGGCTCATGCCTTTCACCATACCGAGTTTGGCCTCCATATCTTCACGTTCCGACTTCTTGATGCCATGATAACGGATGGCGCTGATTCGAGGACGCATGCCCAGATGGACACAAAGGTAAATCTTAGAACCGACGATAGAGTCGGCTGTGATGCTCACCTTTGAGAATAGTCCGTTGCGCCAATAGCGCTTGACAGCTTCGGTAATCTGAGTGCCTGGCACTTCAATCTGCTGTCCGACGGCAAGGCCTGACAGTCCGGTGAGCACATAGTCTTCATAACCTTCTACCCCCTTGACGGCAATACCCCCAATCTCACAAGTGCGCGGTGTGCCGGCATAGGAGATATCGGGATTGATGATCTTGTCTTGAGCAGAAGCTGATAATGGTAAGAAGGCAAGCAGGCAGAAGGGCAGTAATCCTTTCGCCTTCGCACGTACCTTATATATAATATTATAATCTATCACTTTTCTTTCTACTTTTTACTTGTTCTCTTCTTCCTCGGCTTCCACCTGAGCTTCTGTCTTTCCGAAACGGCGCTGACGGTTCTGGTAACTGGCAATGGCCTTATGCAGGTCTTCCTCCATGAAGTCGGGCCAATAGGTATCGCAGAAATACAGTTCGGAATAGGCGATCTGCCAGAGCAGGTAGTTGGAGATTCGCAGTTCACCGCCTGTGCGGATCAGCAACTCGGGATCGGGCATGAAATTGGTCCATAGGCGCTCGTTGACGGTGTCTTCTGTTATCTCGTCGGCATTCAGTTTGCCGTCTTTTACCTCCAAGGCTATCTGCTGAGCCACCTTGGTGAGCTCCAGTCGTGAAGAATAACTCAGGGCTACGACCATTGTCATCGCACTGTTGTTAGCTGTGTGTGCCTCTGTGGCCGACAGTTTCTGATTGACGATCTCCGGGATACGTGAGCGGTCGCCAACCACACGGAAGCGCACATTGTTCTTCATGAAGATCTCGTCCTCAAGCGATGTGAGCACGAGTCCCATCAGAGCAGCCACCTCGTCGGCAGGTCTGTTCCAGTTCTCCGTAGAGAAGGTGTATAGGGTGAGGAACTTAACCCCGAGTCGGGTGCATTCTGAGGTGATGCGACGTACGGCATCCACTCCTGCCTGATGGCCGAAGCTACGGTCTTTGCCTCTCTCGGTTGCCCAGCGTCCGTTGCCGTCCATGATGATGGCAATGTGCTTGGGGATGCGGTTCATGTCCAAAAGTTCTTTCATATGCTTAGTATATATCGTTATTACACGTTTTACATTTTGCCCAGAGGTCGTAGCTGACGGCCAACTGGAAGGCGCTGTAGCAGTCGGTGTTCTTGAAAAGGCCGCTGCTCTTGATGCCGTAAACATCGCTCTTGCCGTCGAGATAGTCGCTCGGGGTAAAGCGCATGGCCCACTCGGCAATCAGGTTCACGCGCGATGCTACTTTCCATTTCACGCCTGCGCCGATGGGCAGGTTGACGGTGACGCCGCTGTGTTCGCCACTATGGTGGGTCAGTCCGAACCCTATTGCGATGAATGGCACCACTCTGCGGGCTCCTCTGTATTCTTGTCCTGTGCCATAGGCCCAGAAGTTGTATTCATATCTCGCGTCGGCCTCTGTCAGCTGATGGCTGAACTCGTAGCGCTCTATCGGGTACCAGGTGTCGATATTGTCTGTCGATCCTTTGATCTTGCCTGTTCCGATGTTAAGAGCAATGGCCATGCGAGGGTTCAGGTGGTAGCGGGCTACCAGTGCGCCCCAGGGCTGCATGCCTTTAAAGAGGTTGCCATTGAAGTCGCCATAGTAGGCAACGGTTCCGGCTCCTGCGCCCAGTTCCAGTCTGTATTCCGGCTCCTCTTGTGCGCTGATGCTAAGGATGGATAGCTGGATGGCCACAATCAGCAGCAGTATCCTCATGGGCTTAGTCTTGAATAAAGGTGCCTCGCCATACTTTTCCTGCCGTCACATCCTTGAGCCATAGATAGCCCCAAATGTCAACAAGGGCATCGACCTTAGTGATCTCTGTGACTTTATTCGGCATTGGATAGCGACTGTCTTTCTTCCAGGTAATGCCACCATCGCTTGAGCTGTAGATGCTGTTGGTAGTGATGGCCAGCACGTCAAAGTTGAACCATACCAAAGCCAGATTCTGGGTGGCTGGCAGGTAGTATCTGTTATAGGCCTCAAGGGGCATATATGTCCATTTGTTCGATTGGCTGTCATGGAATTCGGCAATCTTGCGCCATATACCACAGGCTTCAGGATGGTCGCCATTGAGACCTATGAGTAGATGACAGTCGTCTTCCAGATTGGTCGTTAGAGGGTATGTTACGAAACTGTAACTATAGACGGGCAGCAGCGAGGCGTCGGAATCCAGTTCATCGGCTGCCCAGGTCTTTCCTTTGTCTTTGCTTACCATCAACTTCCGATCTTTATCATAGGCATAGGCCTCATGGCTGCCTGCACCAATAAATCTGTCGAGTCCGGCTTCCTTGACAATAGTCTCCCACTTCGCCTTTAGTTTGTCCAGTGAATCGGGGTAATCTTTAAGTGGGCGCTCCTCCCAGAGAATCTTCTCGGTTGCCACCTGATGCTTGTTGACGGTCACCTTGTAGTCGCGATAGATGGTCAGGTTATTGTTATATACTCTGAAAGTCCTAGGTGTCCTGAAGTCGATGGAGTCAGAACTGCTATAAAGTTCCAGGGCATCCTTCTCATCTAAACTATGGATGAAGATGGTGCCGCTTCGGGTGCTGCCCGCCATCGATATCTTAACATGCTCAAGGTCGGCATCGTTGGGCAGCGAGTCGGGATTATAAATCTCAAATCTCGCCTGATCGATGACGAATACCGGAGTCGTAGCCTGGCCGAGCGTCTTCTTATATACAGAATCCTTGCCAGTTTTGGAGAGCGTGTGTATATATCTGTTGACGGCAGATATCGACATGCTTACGATAGCCGTCTCTTGATAGACGGTAACTTCCGTGTCGTTACCTTTAAGGCACGATGAGAGCCCCATCGAACAGACCACTATGAGACATAGTGCTTGGATAAATCTTTTCATCAAACTAATAAATTTCGAAATTCGGCTGCAAATTTACGCACATTTCCGCAAAAACAGGTCATTTTCACCTTATAATTATAGAAAATATGGTATAATTTGACCGATTTTAAGTTAGTTTAGGGTTTTCACACAAAAAAAGAGTGCGGTATGAATCACTCACCCCGCACTCTTCTCAACGGATGTTGGTATCCTAACGTACGTTAGTATGCATCAGAGTAACAATGCTTAAAACTGTCGTAAATGCGACAGCTACCAACAAGACCGTCGTTTGAAAATCTAATAACATAATCTTTACCTTAAAAACCGGCAATGCCGGAAAAACTACTAACCTAATGAATACAAACGTAATCTCACGATTACAATGCAAAGGTAACGAGTTTTGGAAAGGTAGGCAATAAAATAAGGGCGATTTCCGATGAAACCGCCCTTTATTTTGATGTAAGTCAAAAAACTCAATTACAATTTCGGACCAGCAGCGACAAGTGCCTTACCAGCCTCGTTGCCCTCGTACTTCTTGAAGTTCTTGATGAAGCGGCTAGCCAGATCCTTAGCCTTCTCCTCCCACTCAGCAGCGTTTGCATAAGTGTCGCGAGGATCGAGGATGTTGGTAGCTACGCCCTCAAGCTCTGTGGGAACCTCGAAGTCGAAGTAAGGAATCTTCTTGGTAGGAGCATTCAGGATGGCACCGCCCAGGATTGCATCGATGATACCACGTGTATCCTTGATTGAGATACGCTTGCCAGTTCCGTTCCAACCAGTGTTCACAAGGTAAGCCTTAGCACCGCTCTTCTCCATCTTCTTAACGAGCTCCTCAGCATACTTTGTGGGGTGCAGCTCGAGGAATGCCTGGCCGAAGCAAGCAGAGAAGGTTGGAGTAGGCTCAGTGATACCACGCTCTGTACCAGCCAACTTAGCTGTGAAACCAGAGAGGAAGTAGTACTTGGTCTGCTCAGGAGTCAGGATAGATACTGGAGGCAGTACGCCGAATGCGTCAGCAGAGAGGAAGATCACGTTCTTAGCGTCAGGACCAGCGCTCTTGCCATTTACCTTCTGGGCAATCTTCTCGATGTGGTCGATAGGATAAGATACACGAGTGTTCTCTGTTACGCTCTTGTCAGCGAAGTCGATCTTACCATCAGCAGCTACAGTAACGTTCTCGAGCAGAGCGTTGCGGCGGATAGCGTTATAGATGTCGGGCTCGCTCTCCTTGTCGAGGTTGATAACCTTAGCGTAGCAGCCACCCTCGAGGTTGAATACACCCTCGTCGTCCCATCCGTGCTCATCGTCACCAATCAGCAGACGCTTCGGATCGGTAGAAAGAGTGGTCTTACCTGTACCAGACAGACCGAAGAAGATAGCGGTGTTCTTACCCTCCATATCGGTGTTAGCAGAGCAGTGCATTGAAGCGATACCCTGCAGAGGCAGATAGTAATTCTGCATAGAGAACATACCCTTCTTCATCTCACCACCGTACCAGGTGTTGATGATGCACTGCTCGCGGCTTGTGGTGTTGAAGGCAACGCA
>JAEEGI010010937.1_pt1 | contig 19669 bp, 15 predicted proteins | sample 8958751 | NCBI WGS metagenome assembly JAEEGI01 (sample SAMN16246545, study PRJNA631951) | gut metagenome | biome: gut microbiome; feature: rumen; material: KS-attached | host: Bos | place: Iran: Karaj | collected 2018-10 | reverse complement strand
TTAGCATGCCCTCTCAGGAAAGGAAAAATCTTACGGATGCCGCCCTGCGAAAGGGGGCGGTGAAGTGCGGGGTCGTTCTTTAACGCAGAGAAGCAGAGGTGCAGAGAAGCAGAGTTTTTAGCCGTGTAGCCCACCGCCCGCGCTGCGCACGGGAATGTAGATGAGGGTAACTTGGTCAAGTTATAGGCAAGATCGTGCAGAACGTGTAGGCGCCTACGGCGCTTTCCGGGAGGTAGGAGTACCGGAGGTAGGTAGCTTTGATATTTACATTTTCTTTTTTGTCATTTGTGCTCAATTGAGGTTTTTGTCATTTCACAAATATCTCCTATCTGGCCGCCATAGGCGGCCCAGCCCCGCACCCTCTGCGTCTCCGCCTCTTTGCCTTCTCTGCGTTAAAACCCACCCGCACCTTCCCCGCGGCATGCCGTAAGATTTCGGCGGTTTGTCGGGAAATATAGGTTGAAATACGGTTGCGCCGGGTGGCGCACATTGCGTTGGGATTAACCATAGGAGACAACCCATGATAGAAGCACTGATAATGTTTCTGATCGGCTTACTTACCGGCGGACTTTGAAGAGCGAAACCACAAGACAAGGAGTGTAAAGCCATGGGATTATTCAACTTTTCTTCTCGGACGCTTGTCTCGCTTGATGCGCGCCGATGTGCCACCTGTCGCTGGTGGCCGGGGGAACGCGAGGTCAAGTTCATGTCCCAGCGCCCCTACAAGGTACAGGCCACCGGAAGCGCCATCTGCGAGGCCAGAGGCACCCGCTGCTCGGGCAACAACAGTTGTTCCAGGTGGTCGAAGTCCTTCTGGATTCCGTGATGACAAACGCAATCCCCTTGGCCGCTACCAATCCATAGGCAACAACTGCGCCTACAGCCGCACCGGCCCCGCCTAGAGCAGGTGGGAGCGGCTGGGGTGACGAGGATACACCGCTGACTTAAAGGAGATTTACTGTAATGAAGAACAAAACTCAAACCGAGGCTCAAGCAGAAATGGCCCTGTATGTCATGGCGCAAAGCCGTGACGACCGGACAATGGACATCTTCTCCTCACTTCAGAAAGGGCTTGTCGCGGATTTCGCCGAGCAACAGCGCATCATGCAACTGATTGAGGACAAAGCCCCCGTATCCGACAAAAAGTCCATCGTCCTCAAGGCGGATAAAGGCTGGGCCTCAGGATATCTTCTTCCTGATTCGCCAGGTCCAAGGGGGCGTTTGCGCCCCGTGCAATTTGTCGCCACTAACGTTTCTTGGAAGACAATCGAGCCGACAGCTTTCGCGGATGCGGTATGCAATGCCATGACCCATCTCATTGGAACGGATGAACTTCATACTGGCACACTTGCGGCAATTAGAAAAAGTCTGGAGAGGCTCGCTAACCGCAAAAAAGGATGCCTTGGATGCGGATGCCTTCCCATAGCTTGCTGCATTGCGACACTCGCCATAGTTATTTTCATGCTCTTTTAACCACCTTTGCCCCACTAACCACCAACCACACGAAAGGTTCGACATGAACGAAGCTGACACCACCAACGGTGCAGAAAGACAACCTGCACCGACCATTGACACCGACATTGTCGCAGTCTATGCGGATGAAACAGAGTACCACCGCTATGTAGATCGACAAGGTGCTTACTTAGGGCTGACGAACCACCCGGCCAGCTTGGTTATTGCCCCCGGTGGCCGTTGCGACCTCAAACTGAAAGATGAGAAAGGTTTGCGTCAGGAAAACCCTCCTAATAGGTCAATTTGGATGCGGGATCCCGACCCAAATGCGCACGACGGGGCATTTATCCCCGTTATCAAAGGGGTAAAAGACAAGGGAGGCCTCCTCTTCGAGGAAATCTACAAATCAGAACTTCAGTGTCGCGCGCAACGCCTACATGAAGCTTTTATCGCACTTGGCTTAAAGAAATGGCGGATTTTTGTCGATGAATCCAACTTGAAATCCAATCAGTCATTGAAAAACGGAAAAGGTAGTGCTTCGGCAGATCTCAAAATTGTTGAGGCGAGCGCGGAGGCAAGTGCCGCCAGAGTGACGGCTGAAAAATTCGAACAGACTCTTCGGCAAAACTTTGACCTCGAGTACAACGAGAGCTTCGGCCCCAAGATTAACATCCCAGAAGTGGAAGCGAAAATCAAGCGGCTGGGATTGGAAAAGGATCTCGTGGTTTCCTCAGTTCTTGCGGCTCGCAAGAGAAAGCAGCTTGTCACAAAGTGCGATCAAGATCTTGATTTCATCTTTTCCGGGGAACTGGAGCGGAAGTTTGATCTCGCGTTCGACTTGGCCTCCAGAATTCTCTTTGTCTCCGCCAAAATGAAAGGCGAGTATCACTCCTTTAAAAAGGCGGTCCAAATCGTGAAGAACAGCGTCAAAATCCATGTGGAGGACTAACTGCCATGAGCTGGTTTGGAAATAATCAACTTTTCTGTTTGCTCGGGCCGTCGGATTCTGGTAAAACCGAACTGCTTTTAGCGATACAAGACTTGAAGGAAATAGGCGAGCGTACAAAGAGAAAAATAGCAGCCGACCATGACAATCCTAAATTCGCGAAGGCGGAAGCTGAAGCGCATCACTCGACGAAGACAACTCTGGGGCGCATGCCGCTTTGCAAGATTCGGATTTCCCATGCATCCCGTTTCATTAGCGACTGTAGCGGACTAGAAAATGGACAGGGGAGATGGATCAAAGAAACCATTGATTATGTGAAACCAAAGCCCAGCAAGTGGAAAAATGGGGTTCTAGGCATCATGGTATTCAATATCTGCGACATCCTGAACGGAAAAGAAGCCATAATCAAGGATGTGGAATCAACCTATCGGGACTTTCTGGAAACGTATGGACGCGAAATCCATGGAATCGCCGATGACGAACCAGACCCTTCTCCTGAGGAACTCATGCGAGGCAAAAAGAAGCAAAAGAAAGAACAGTTCCGACCTCCTTTGGGAATCATTTTTGTGGGTTCCCATCGTGATTGCGTTAGTGCAGAGCAACTTGCGGAAGCCGAAAAGCGGGTCCGCAACATGATTGCCAGCATCGAGAATGCCGCTCAGCATTGCCTGGAATTGCCTTCGACGATGAAGTTCCCGACATCCCATACCGTCATTGCCGATTTGTATCACCTCGAAGGTCGTTTGGCGTTTGAAAAGGACTTTCTCCAGGAACTGGATGTGGTGACAAAACTGATGAAAGCGAGCATAAATTCTTGAGCAAAGATTTTGAACAATTCTCCCTCCACGCCCGCATCCGCTCCCGCGCCGCAGATCTTGGCTACGATCCGGGGAAGATCAGGCCGATCTATGACGGCGTGGTGGATTGGGATGGGTATCTCAAGGCACCGCTAAAGTTGTGCTGGATTCTCAAGGAGCCGTATGACGACAGGGACGAGAATGGCAATCCCGCCGGTGGCGGCTGGACGATGTTCAAGGACTTCGTCCGCGAAGGGCGGCTTGCCGAGACCGTGAACGCCAATCCCGCGCTCCGCAACGTCGCCTGCGTCAGCTGGGCGTTGCTTTCCGATGCGTCGCGCCATACTGACATTCCGGAGATTCACGACAAGCCGGAAGTGGCGGAGTCCCTTCTCCGCGTCTGCTACCTCAACACGGGCAAAATGCCGGCGGCCACGACAACCAGCCGCGAGCAGCTCCAGAAAATCCACGGCGAGTGGCGGGACATCGTCCTTGACCAAGTCAAGCTGGCCGACCCCGACTTGCTGATCTTCGGCGGGACGCTGGATGTCTGGGCTGCGGACTTCGGCATCGACCTCGCCCATCCCCTCGCCCACGGACGGAACGGCGGTACCATCGTGGATGTCCATTCGTGGCGCGGCAAGCGCCTCCTCTACGCCGATCACCCCGCCGCACGAACGTCGCGCGAGGAATGGATTGACGCCATTCTGGATGCGGCTCGGCTGTAGGAACCCATGCTTGGACTGATACGCAGACTTGTCGAGGGCGACATCGGCCTCGTCCTTTCGGGGGGCGGGGCGAAGGGCGCGTATCAGGCGGGCGTTTGGAAGGCCCTGTGCGAACTGGGTCTCGCCGATCGCATCCGGGCGATTTCCGGCACCTCGATTGGCTCGATAAACGCGGCGGCCTTTGCGGCCGTGCGCGACCCCGCGCAAATCGAGGAGTTCTGGCTGGAACACGTACGCCACGCCGTCGCCTCCCGTCCAGGAGGACTCTTCTCGGACAAGGCGCTTAAAAGCTGGCTCAACGGCATCGTCGACGGATTTGCGAGCGGACGCGGATTCCCCTTCCCCGGATTCCTTGATCGAACGGGGCTGGAACGGTCGTTGCGCGACCTTCTGCCCGATGCGTGGCCGTCGGGTGGCCCCGCCGTCTATGCCACAACGCTGGATAGCGATGGCGGCCCATGGCCGGCCGGGAATCTTCAAAAGCGCGTCTTCCGCGTTGACGCGGAACCGGATCCCGTGCGGCGCCTCGAAATTCTTCTCGCCTCGTCGGCGATTCCATTCGGTCTCGACCCCGTGGAAATGGACGGGACGTCGTTCGTGGACGGCGGCTGGGACGCCATGGGCGGCGACAACGTTCCTGCGGCGCCAGTTCTCGAAAACCACCCCGAAATACGAACCCTCATCGTCGTGCATCTCAACGCCGCCTCAATAGAGGACACGCATTGGCGACGCCCAACGCGACGTTCGGCATTGCTTGGCGGCGTACGCTACGTCGAGATACGGCCGAGCGAGCCGCTTCCCGGCCCCTTTGACGAGGCGGCGAAGTCCATGGAATTCTTTGTCACGGACGGCCTCGCCGAGAAGGCCGCGCCCCTCGCGCGCTTTCTGCGCAAGGCAGGGGGAATCTTCGCTTTCGACCGCGACTCGGCAGCCCATTCCTTCGCCCTTGGCCATGCCAACGCAGTCAAAACGTTGAAGGGTTGAAGGGTTGAAAAGTTAAAAGGTTGAAAGGTCGACCGAGGCAACGAACTACAGCAGCCCCGCCGTTTCGCACCAGGCGAGTGCCTTGACGAGGCCTTCCTCGGTCGTGACCTTGGGGTCGTAGCCGAAGGTGCGCATGGCTTTGCCGATGTCAAAGCTCATGTGCTCCATCAGGAAGTCGAGTCCGTGGACGATACGGATGCCGGGGTAGATGCGGACCAGGTCCTCGCAGGGCACCTCGATGATTTCGGACTTGCTGTGGAGGAAGTCCATGGCTGTCTGCAGGAAGATGCCGAGGGTGGTGGCCTTCCGGCTGGAGATGACGAACTGCTGGCCGCGAACGGCCTCTGGGAAGTCAACCGCCTTGGCGAAGGCGGAGGCCAGGTCCCAGTTGTAGCCAGACTGGATGAGAACATTGCGGCACGGCGGGATGAAGACGGGCTTGCCTTCCTTGAGGAGTTTGTAGAAGTTGATGTCGCGTCCGCCCCAGAGTTCAAGTGGAACGCACCCCTCTCCAATGATGTTCGTGGGGCTGAAGATGGTGCCGGGCACACCCTGCTTCTCCCAAAGGTCGAAGACTTCCATGTCGATCTGCGACTGGTGGAAGAAGTTGACCTTGGTGTCCTCCTTCCACGGATGGGTCTCGTCGGCGGGAAGGAAGCGGAGGGGGACGTACTTGCCGGTCGATCCGCATTCGAAGATGTTCTCCGCGCCAGGGAAGCAACGGGCGTAGCGGGCGATAGAGCCCGTCCAGGGGACGGTGTCGATCACGACCTGCGGATGGAATTCCGCGTCGAGCGCCTTCAGAAAGGTCTCGTCGTACTTGTCGCCGTGCTTCACGGCGACGGCGTCGCCGATGTCCATGAAGCGATGTCCCTTGCCGCGGCAGACACCCAGGACTTCATGTCCGGCGTCGGCGCAGAGCTTCGCCACGCGCCCGCCGATTTCACCTGTGCAACCAAGAACTAATACTTTTCGTTTTGACATGACTTACGACCCGAGATATAAAGTGACGAGTGACGAGTGACGAGTGACGAGTAAAAACGGCTAAGAGAATAAATAAATGCCAATGCGCGCCGCAAAAGCGGCGCGCATTGGCTTAGTCTAGCTGCAGAGGCGGTAGAGGACGCCCGCGACGACCGCGGAGCCGATGACGCCCGAAACGTTCGGTCCCATGGCGTGCATGAGGAGGAAGTTCGTCGGGTCGCTTTCAAGGCCGACCTTGTTGGAGACGCGCGCGGCCATCGGGACGGCGGAAACGCCGGCCGAGCCGATGAGCGGGTTGATCTTCTCCTTGAGGAAGAGGTTCATGAAGCGGGCCATAAGGTTGCCGGCGGCCGTGCCGACGGCGAATGCCACGAGGCCGAGGCAGAGGATCTTGAGCGTCTCGATGGAGAGGAATTTCTCGCACGCGAGTTTGGAGCCGACGGAGAGGCCGAGCATGATCGTGACGATGTTGCAGAGCGGGCCGGAGCAAGTGTCGGCGATGCGGGCCACGGAGGGGCCGACCTCGCGGGCGAGGTTGCCGAACATCAGGGCACCCACCAGCGGGACCGCGCTTGGAAGGAGCAAACCGCAGAGGAGGAGCACGATCAGCGGGAAGCAGACCTTCTCCATTTTCGAGACATGGCGGAGCTGCTTCATCTTGATCTTGCGCTCTTCGGCGGGGACGATCAGCTTCATGATCGGAGGCTGGATGATCGGGACGAGGGCCATGTAGGAGTAGGCCGCCACGGCGATTGCGCCGAGGAGTTCGGGCTTCAGCTTGGAGGTGAGCCAGATGGCCGTCGGGCCGTCCGCGCCGCCGATGATGCCGATGGAGGCCGCGCCGGGCAGATCGAATCCGAGGACGATGGCGCCGAAGAAGGCGATGAAGATGCCGAACTGCGCGGCGGCGCCGAGGAGGGCCGTCTTGGGGTTGGCGATCAGCGGGCCGAAGTCGGTCATCGCGCCGACACCCATGAAGATCATGATCGGGAAGAGACCGGTGTCGATGCCGAAGCTGAAGAAATAGTAGAGGAAGCCGCCCGGCTCGGTGAGGCCGGTGGCGATGTCAAGCATCGGCGGGTTGGTGACGCCGGCGAGCGGGAGGTTGGCAAGAAGACCGCCGAAGCCGATGGGGAGGAGGAGGAGCGGCTCGAAGCCCTTGACGATGGCAAGATACATGAGCACGAGGCAGACGAGAACCATGACGAACTGCCCGGCGCCGTACGGGAGGATTCCGCCGAGAACCTTGATTTCGTGCCCCTCGTGGAAGCTGCCAGTCCAGTCGTAGTAACCCTGCGTGAGGTGCTTGGGGGGCTCGTTCTTGAAGAAGCTGACGATGCCCGTGTCCTTCTTGATCAAGTCCTTGACGCGGCCGGCCATTTCCTGCCATGTGGAGGCCTTCTTGCCCTTTTCGGAGGAAAGTTCGACATCCGCGATGGTTGCCGGCACGTGGGCGCCGTCTGCGCGACGCGTGGACTCGACCTTGGATGTAACGTGGGCGTGTTCCTCTGCGACTGGTGCCTCAGTGGCCTCCTGCGCGAATACGGCGGCGCAGGCCAGCGTCGCGGCGGCGAATAGTGCGATGGACTTCTTCATGGTTCTAAGTTTGTTGTGACGGTTGCTCCGAAAAAGTTCTTTCCATTATACCACAGTTTCGGGAATGGTGGCGTTGCAAAACGAACTGCGGCGCGTAACTTGACGCGTAATAGGGATTTGTGGAATAATCATTACGACTGACATATCATCGGCACAATCTTTTCCGCATCACCATGAACGACCTAATCAGGACCATCGACATCTCCGGCGACATCACCAGGCACACGATTGTGGCGGCAGGGACGGCGGACATATACCAAGGCCACCCGACAACCGTTCTGACACGCACGGGCAAGCTGCTCTGCGTATGGACGATCGGCCACGGCGGCCCCTGCGGCCCCGCCGCCGAATCGACGGACGGCGGCCGGACGTGGACACGCATCGACGAACGCTTTCCCGACGCCTACTCGGCCACATGCGAGAACTGCCCGACGCTCCAGAAGATGGTCCTCCCAGACGGCCGCGAGCGCATTCTGGCATTTTCCGCGCGCCCCCCGAACGGCTTCCACCGCAATTGCGGGGAAATCTGTCCGCTCGGCATCGTCTATTCCGACGATGACGGCGCGTCATGGAGCATGGCCCCCGCGGCGGCCGTTTCCGCCATGATGCCGCCAACCGGCTTCATCAAGCTCGCCGACGGCCGGGTCGCCCTCTTCGGCCAGGTTTTCAAGAATCTGGAGCGCGCCAAGGACAGACCATCCGACGACCAGAATGTCTGGATGGCGACCTCGGCGGACGGAGTGTCATGGTCGACGCCGCGCATTGTCGCCTCCGCGCCGGAAAAGAACCTATGCGAGCCGTTCGCCATCCGTTCGCCGGACGGGAGGGAAATCGCGCTCCTCCTCCGCGAGAACCGACACACCGCGCTTTCAATGATGGTCTTCAGCGCCGACGAGGGACAGACATGGACCACCCCCGTCGATACATGCTGGGGACTGACCGGCGACCGCCACGAGGGACTCCTTTTGCCGGACGGGCGCGTTTTCATCGCATTCCGCGACCGCGCGCCCGATTCCCCCACCTACGGGCACTACGTCGCCTGGGTCGGGACATGGGACGACCTAAGGCACGCCCGCCCCGGCCAGTGCCGCATCAAGCTGCTGCATAGCCACGCCGGCGAGGAAGGGATTGAAAACCCTGGCTTCAAGGGCGACACAGGGTATTCCGGCGTTGAATTGCTGCCGAAAGGTGAACTCCTCTGCACCACCTACATCAAGTACTGGCCCGACGCGCGCCTCCAATCAGTGGTCTCCACGCGTCTTATACTTGGGAAAGATCTGTAACTTGAACCTGGCCGTGCGGACCGCGGCATCACGGAAAAGCATTGCCGCAGTCCTTCATGGCTGATCCACATTTGTGGGTTCCAATGGGTGACGGCGGTTCGTCAACGGAAACTCGATGCGGCGTCCCTCAAGTTGCGACAGGTATATTCCCTGGATTATCTCAAGAACCGCCGCGGCGTCGGCTGCGCTGGCCCTGGGTTCGCGACCCTCCTGGATGGCCTGGACCAAATCCCAAGCGGCGAGGCGGTTGTTGATGGAGAAGTACGGGATGAAATCCATGACAAGCGGCTCGGCCCCGGGAATAACGATGTCTTCGCGAAGCGGGACCTCCTCATAGTCGGCGGCATCCTCGACGGGGTATGTGGAGCGAGTCAGCCGCAGTTTGCGATCGTCTTCCCCGGGTTTGGCGTTGGTGTACCGCATGCTGAGCGCTCCCTTGGTGCCCACAACTGTCACCCCCATGCGGACCTGGTTGTCGGGCTGGTAGATTCCCTTTCGGCTCTCAAAGAAGCCGCGCACTCCGCCAGGGAAATGGAGATGGGCGAAGACATTGTCGCCGGCAACGGGTCCAAGCGGTTCCTTGGTCACGGATCGGTCCGTGGGCTTCAGCGGCGCCCCGTTCACGGTCACCTCCGCAAAGAGATTTTCCGGCATGCCGAACAGCCAGCACATGACATCGAGAATGTGCGTGCCGAGAACGAGCAAGTCCTCCCCGCCCCCACGCTCGTCCTCCTTGCCGCGGCCATAGACGGAGAGTGGCGTTCCTATCGCGCCTTCGTCCAGCATACGCTTCATCGTGCGGAAGAGGACGGCGTAACGCGCGAGATGGGCGACGCATACGCGGCTGCCAGTGCGCTTCGACAAAGTCAGCAAGGAGTCGGCCTCCTCAAGGGTTGTGCACATCGGCTTCTCGACCAGGACGTGGATGCCGCGGCGAACCGCCTCCAGGAGCGGCGGCCAGTGGTCGACGGGATCTCGGGAGCCAAGGACAACAATGTCCGGCTTCTCACGGTCCATCATTTCAAGCCAGTCGCCATAGACCCTTTCGGCTCCGACCTTGTCCTGCGCCTCGCGGAGTCCATCCTGTTCCCGGTCAACCAGCGCGACGGTGCGTACGGGAAGTCCCTTGAAGGCAAGATGCGTCCCGTGTCCGCCGAGCGACTTGTGGGAGCGGTCGTAGACGATTCCGACTTTCAGCGTGGCGGACATCACTTCGCCCTCCAGTCGAAGACCGTGCCGATTGGGAAGGCGGGATCGTCACAGAGCTGCCGGTAGATTTCAGGGGCCTCCTCCGGCGCGACGACCCGCGAGACGATGGGCCGGACGCGGAACTTCTTCGCGGAAATGAGGTCGAGGATGGCGCGGCAGTCGTCCTGGTGCGTCCAGTGGTGCGGATAGCTCTCGAACTTCGGCCTTACGAAATTGTGCGCCCCTATCAGCTTCACGCCGGGGCGGTGGACCTTCTGGTAGTAGTCGACCGCGCAGTCGGAAATCCTTGTGCAGCCGAGAAGCGCGATGCGCCCCATCCACGAGGCGCAGTCGAGCGCCTGCGACATCGCCTTGGAGACGCCTGTGACCTCGACGCAGGCATTGACGCCGCGCCCCTTCGTAAGTTCCTTCACCTTGTCCGCGAAACCTTCTTCCGCCGGGTCCAGCGCGTAGTCCGCGCCGAGTTCAAGCGCCAGTTGGCGGCGCGCGGGATTGAGGTCGGCGGCGATGACGGGGTTCGCGCCGGACAGGGCCAGGAACTGGACGGAGAACATTCCCAGGAGTCCAAGCCCCATGACCATTGCCGATTCACCGAGTTCAAGCTCAAGTTTGCGGACGCCGCCGAGCCCCATCGAGGCGATGATCACGAACGCGGCGTCGAGCGAGTCAATGGCGTCGTCATCCACCTTCGTCAGCTGGGCGAATCCAACAATGCCGTCATGCGCCTCCTCAACGATGTTGTAGTTCGAGTGGATTCCGTGGTAGACGAGGACCCTGTCGCCGACGGAGAAAGACGACACGGCCTCCCCTACCCGCTCCACGCGTCCGACGCCGCAGTAGCCGAGCTGCTTGGGAAAGTTGTTTCCGCCGGCGTTTGGCATTCCCATGATGCATGCGCGCTCGGTCCCGCCGCTCACGACGGTGTACTCCATCCGGACGAGGACGTTGTGACCGGTTGCTTCCGGCAGGGCCGCCTCAAGGCATTCCGCCGTCTTCTGGGCTGTGAAAACGATACTCTTGCGTGTCATAGCAGTTGTTCCCTCCTCAAAGCCGTGACTTCGTGGCCCATGGCGTGATTCGGTTGAGCAAATCGCCGGGCATCTCCCGTCCGAGCAGGTAGTACTTGCGGTCAGGATACCAAAGCATGGTCTTGCCCCGCCATTCGGTCAGCGAGCAATAGACAGGCGCCGTGCTGCTCTGTTTGCGCCGTCCAACGGCCACGTCTCCGGAATCCAGCCATTTGTGCGGCATTCCAAAGCAGATTGGCTGTCTACCGGATGGGTTGTAGACGCCTACCATGAGATAAAGCGGATTGCGAACGATGTAGAAGCTGTTCCAGTCGCCGCCTTCTCCAACGGCGAACGCGTCGAAACCGAGGCGGCGTCCCGGGTTGTTGTTCGTGAGGCACAGATACCGCCCGTCCCCTAGGGCAAAAAGCGTGCAAGGAGCATTCGGGTGGGGTAGCGGCGAGCCGTCCTCCAACAGCACGGGCGCTGGATCGCGCCACACGCCCCCTTCCTCCACGGTGTAGTACATATATCCGGACAACGTCCTCATGGTGGCGAAGAGGCGCCCATCAGGAAGCAGCACGGGCGAGGCCTCCTCCGCGCAGGATAGCGCCGGGTTCATCTTTTTTGGGACGGTCAGGCCATCCCTCGGTGAAATGGATATTCTGAGCGCAGCGGGTTCAGGATCATCGTCCACATTCTCAAAGCGAAGGAAGGCGGCGTGCGTGTCAGTGTTCGCATAATGCGACGGTACTGGATCGCGATGGTTCAGGGATGGGCTGGTCATCATGGCGAACCCCATTACATAGCGTCCGTCGGCGTCCCTCACGGGGGCCTGCTGCGTCCACCAGCATTTGGACTTGGAGGTGTCGCGATTGTCCCAGCGGCAGCGGGGCAGCTGCAGGATTGCCGGATTTGACCAGGTGCGGCCGTCGTCGTCGGAGCATATTACGGCAAGGTCACCTGTCATGACAGGGGCGACGCCGTCGTCTGGATGGTCGTTCTGCTGGATGTAGGAGAGATACAGTCTTCCGCTCCTGCTGTACATCGGCATCCCCCAGGAGCTCTGCGGATCGCCCGCATTGCGGGCGCCGACGATATCCTTCGGCATGCTCCAGCGCATACCGTCGCCGCTCCTGGCGATGACGATGCGGTTGTCGCCGCCGCACTCGACGGAACTCTGCGTCCAGATTGCAATCAACTCGTTCCCGTCGTGAGTGGGAGTCACTGCCAGGACGCAGTTGTCGTTGTCTTTCCCGCCGTCTGCCTGCGGCACGTAAAGCAGGGCGTCCGGCTCCGTTCGCAACCATTCCGTCGCCGGATTTCCAAAGGGAACGAAATCCGTTACCCTGCCATACGGACAGCCTTGGGCGACAAGCTCCTCTCGGGATAGCAGTTTAGGACTCATTGCACCTCTCCTGGTAGCTAAAACTCAACGTCGATTGCCGAGCGGTCGCAGACGAGCAGCGGCGTATCGCTGAGCGGGAGATTGTCTACGAAGATGGTGTCTGGAATGTCAAGAGTGCCGCGCAGGCCACAAGCGAAGACGTCTCCGGTCAGCATGTTCACGAGGACGGGCTCGCGCATTAAATCCAAGTCTCCGTGCAAAGAAATCTCAAGCGTCGTGCGGGCGGTTTTGTCAGTCCAGCCTTTCTGGGGGTCGGCCGGCATGTAGTAGAAGTAGTACGGGGTGCGCCCCCGTGCGAAGGTGACACAGCGAACGGCATCGTTTTCCTTGAGTGCGTCGCTGCCGGACTGCTGGTCCACATCGCCCTGCAACGCCTTGAAATGGCGCCCTTCGACGTGACGGACGCCGTCGCGGAACACGGCGGCGATACTTGCCAGCGCGCGGTAAGATGGCTTTGGCGTGTAGGTCAGGCCGTTGAGGACGCCCTGCCGCGCGACTTTCCTCGCCCCCTGCTCGCTGGCTCCCATCTGGTAGGACTTCTTCATCATGTCGGCCGTCTGGAAGTAGGATGAAAGCTCAAGGCCAAGCGAGAAGTCGAGCACAAAACGCCTAAGGAGCCAGACCGCCTGCGCACGTTCACTCTCGCGGATTGACCTCGGCTGCCAGTACTTCTCGGGCGTCCACGAGGCGAAGCCGCTTTCGCCCTGCCAGACCTCGACGTCGCGTCCGCCGCGGCCCGCGCCGCGGAAGAGGTCGCGAAGCCATGCAACGCGAGAGGGCCAATACTGTTCCGGTACAGGGTCGTAAGGGTGCAGAGAGAAGAAATCGAGTTTCGCAAGCGCACCCTGTTTCTTGAGTTCCTGCAGATAGGACTGGGGGAAGCCCATGACGCAGGCGCCGCAACGTGCCTCCGGCTGCTCCTCGCGAATTGCGTCGGCTGTGATTTTGATGAGCCGGGCATAACCTACCGGCTCAGGGTCCTTTGGCCGCCAAAAGCCCTTGCCGTTGGCCTCGTTCCAAATTTCGAAGTGGTCGACGCGCCCCTTGAAGTGCTTCGCCAGCGCGCGGCAGAAGATCCTCCACGCCTCCTCGCATTCGGGGCCGTAGTGAATCGGCACGAAGCCGACCGACGCCTCGCCGAAGGTGTCTTCCATGTAGAGCTTGTTACCGAAGCCCACGTTGAACCAGACATTGATTCCCCTGCTGGCAAGGTTGGAGACGATACCGTCGAGCCATGTCCAGTCGTAGACGCCCTTCTCCCTCTCGCACTTCCACCAGCCCGTCTGCACACGGGCGTTCTTCACGCCGATGGCGGCAATCTGATCGTAGCACAATTCAGGATCGAAAAGGTCGCGGTCCAGGCATTCGAAGCCGATTGAGACACCGCTCTGACGCACCTCTGCGGCGGGGATGTCGCGGAGTTTGCCAAGGAATGGGAACGACGCTCCGCCTGGTAACGGCTCGGGCAGGCCGCGCACGCCGCGAAGGAAGCGGAGGCAGCGTTCGTGGATGTCGCGATAGAAGACATGCCGAGTCTTGTCCGCGACATTCCAGATTGCGTGTCCCTGCCCTTTGCGTTCGAAGTCGTAGAAGTAGGTCTCGGCGTGAAGGCCCTTGTCCGTCATGGCTCGCGCAAGGGTTATTTGCGACTCTATTGGCACCACGGTGTCGTTCCAGCAATGCGTGAAGAGGACGGGCGGAGTCCCCTTCCCGTCCTTGAGATGTGACTCGGGGAATGCCTCGGGGACAATGGGGCCGCCCGCGAAAAGGGCCTTGTACCGGTCCGGGTTCGCGGCCGCATCAGGCGCGGGGTCGGCGATGCCGGAGACGGAGATGACGCCGAGCACATCGGCGCGCGGAAGGCGGAGGCCGGTCATGATGGCGAGGTGGCCGCCGGCGGAGGCGCCAAGGATTGAGATCGGCTTCCCCTTGACGGCGGACAGTTCAGGCATTCCATCACAGGACACGAACTTGCGGGCGGCGGCGAGGCAGTCGTCGCCGATCGCGGGCCATGCGGCTTCGGGGGCGAGGCGGTAGTCGATGTTGTAGACGGCGTAGCCGGCGTCGCAAAAGAGTTTCGCCTCGTCGGCGAGGGTGTCGCGCTGGTACTTGTCGGAGCGCCATCCCCCGCCGTGAATCAGTAGAAGCTTGGGGGTGTCCTTGGTAACTTCCGCGGGAAGCAGCAGGTCGCCGACCTGCTGCGGTGCCGTCCCATACGGCACGGCTGCGCTTAAAGACATGGCAAGCATTAATAAGGCTTCGCGAATCATTTGCCTAGTCGCCTGGCAAGATAGCGCGTGCGGAGGCGTGCGACTACATGGCGGATGTCGCGCCAAAGCGGAAGGGCCTCCTCGGCGACCTTCAGCACATCCTCGTCAGGCATGTCCGCCTTGACGAGCGGGAGGTAGGAGTCGAGCTTTGCGACCAGAGGAGCCAGGCATTCCTCGTAGAAGGCGGGGTCGCCGACCACGGGATCGCGCCAGCGGTCGACCGGCCCCATGCCGTAGGCGCCCTTGGCGCTGTTGTAGATGCGGCGGGCGTCGTAGATCACGCCCTTGAGAATCTCGATGCGCGCCTTTTCGGGCATGTCGAAGATCAGGCGCCCCCACTGGGAGCGGCCGTGCGCGGACTCCGCGCCGTTCCACGCGGCCCTGTCGGCGCGGCCCCAGTGGAAGTTGCCGAACTCCCAGATCGTGCCGTTTTCCGGAATCAGCGTTGAGAACGCATTCCACGAAAGCATAATGTAGGAGATTGTGGAATGGTCGGTGAAAGCCGTCTCGGACTTGCAGAGGCTCTGGTCGGTGGTGGGGATCCGCTTGTGCCCCTCGGTGCTGTAGGTGGTGTTCCAGACGGCGACCTTGGCATTTGGCGCGATGTCCATGAGGAGGCAGTAGTAGGGCTGGTTCTCCCCGGCGGCGACGTACGCCTCGAACGAGCCGGCGCCAGCCAGTCCGGCGGCGACTTCGCGCGCCTTCTCGTCGGGGGCTTCGAAGCGGAAATGGATGCCCCTGGCGTCGCAGGCGATCTGGATTGCCGGCACCTTGCCGTCCTCGCGGTCCTTTTCCGAGCCGATGCCCTCGCCGCGGTTGCCAGTTCCGACGTCGGTCTCGAGGAGGAACTTGTAGTTTCCGCCGTACTCGCGGTCCATGAGCTGGGTCTCAGGCACGAATGAAAGGGAATCCCACCCTTCGGGGCCGGTTATCGGCTTCTCGCTGAAATGGACGACGTATTCGCGCTTGGGCCACTTCGCGAAGAGAGACTTGCGGTTCTCGGCCACGGCGCGGGCGAGCGGGTCGAGCGCGCCGATGAGCGCGGCGGAGCCGAGACGGTCGAGGCGCGACAAGTGCGTCTTGTCGTCGAGGTCGCCGCGGTATTTCGCATCGGCCTCGCGAAGCGCCTTGAGGGCGGCGGCCTCGTCTCCCTTGAACGTCAGGAGGGCGGCCATCATGTTGAACTGGAAGATGTCGGCCGGCGATTTCGCAACACCCTCATCTATCGCCTCCCGGCAGATTTTGACTGCGGCGTCGAAGTCGCGCAGGCCGCAGTAGGCGAATGCGGCGTACTGCATGAGCTGGAACGTGCGCTGACGCGGGGAAGTCTTCCGGATGCGCTCGTAGATTCCGTAGAGGCGCACCACCTGCGCGTAATTGCCGACATACGCCGCGGAATCCGGCTTCGACTCCCAGATGCGCCGCTCGATTGCGCGCGCCACTTCGTTGGTGTTCTTGTCCGAACCGGTCAGGACGACGGGGAGATAGCGTTCGCAGAGGTCGGCATTCCCCATGTAGTGCGCCCACGCCTCAAGGTGTTCGGCGAAGGAGGCCTTCGGGTCTTCGATCACTTCCTTGTACAGACGCTCCGCCATGGCGGAGTCGTCAAGATTGTACTGGCATACGCGGGCGGCCTCGATCCGCCTGCCGCGGGAAAGCCAGTAGTCGCGGACGTCCTCCATGCGGTAGAACTTGCTATAAGCATCGACAACAAGCTTGTCGACGCGCACCTGCATGGCCTGGGTGTCGTTGTATCGGAGCGGTTCCCTGTAGGCTTCGACGACCGCGTCGCACCTGTCTTCCAGGAAAAGCGGGTACGCGATGGCCTTGGCGACGGTCTCCATGTCCTCAGGGGTGCAGCCTTTGAACCTGTAGCAGGACTCAAGCAGCCTGTCGGCCCCGACCTTGTCGCCGGCCTTGCGCTTCATGCCGGCGAGAAGAGTCGCCGCGTGGACGCGGTAGGACGCAGGCGAATTCGTATTCGCGACAAGGGTTTCCGCCATGGCGACGGCCTGCGGGCGCACTTCCTCGCCGGCCCCCCACATGTTCTTCAGGATCTCGCACTCCAATTGGGCGGCTTCGGCAGGAGGCACGATCTTTTCGGCAAGCAGGGAACGCGCCAGCGGCACGGGAATGAGTTTCCGCTCCTTGTCGTCCACCCCGCGGTACCATTCCAGGCTTGTCGCGGCGCACTTCGCGCGCATGGAGGCGCTGATGGCCGAATTCGTGATTGCGGACGTGGAAAGCGCGCGGATTCTGTCGCCCTTGTCGGGGGGATTGCCCATGTAATGCATGACATGCCATATCCTCTGCCAGCGGACGTTGCTGCGGACGCCCATGGATGTCGGCAGGGCGTCCGCCTTTGCAAGAATCGCCTCGGCCCGCTTGCCATCCTTGAAGACCTGGTTGACGGTGGCCGCCGCAGCCAACGCCGCTTCGGCCCGCTTGTCCGGAGCGGTTTTTCCGTCGTCAAGGATTTCTTCGCCGAGCCGGACTCCGTCCTCCGTGCGGGCGAGTTTATCCTTGAGGTAGCGAATGACGCGCATGCGGACGTTGTGGACCTTGTTCGAGTCCATTGGGTACGCCAGTTCGGCCATTGAGGCGGCAAGGGCGTCATCCCACTTGCCGAGGTTTTCAAAGGCCTCGCGACGCATCTCGGTCCATGCGAGGCGGTCGGCGGTCGCCGTCCTGGGGAGTGCCAGAAGCTTGTCGGCGCTCTTCAGCACCGTCTCCCAGTCCTTTGCCGCCCTTGCGTCCTTGAGCGCCTTAAGCGCGTCCTCGGGAACGGGTTCGGCGGCATCGGCGGCCACCTCCGCCACGGGCTTCACGGACATGAATGAAATCGGCGCGGACTCTTCTGCGAGAACGGCGCACGGAAGAATGGCTGCTAGGAAAATTGCTTTCATAATCGTTGAAGGAGTTTAAGGAGTTGAAACGATGAAACGAGTGGTCGGTCACTTCCCGAGTTTCTCGCGAATGCGCATGATGAAGTTGGCCATCTCCATGCGGCACATGTCGAGGTCCTCCTCGTCGCGCTTGAATTCCGCGAGGTACTGGAGCGCGAGCTTGCCGACGTAGCGGGTCTGGAGATCCTCCGACTCCGCGGCCTCGCGGGCCAGTTTTATCATGAGGGTGGCGTAACGGATGTCGTCGATCCCCTCGCGGAAGCCCTCCCACTGGAGGGTGTCGATTACGCCGTCGCCCGTGCCGTAGGCGAAGACCATCGGCTTGTAGGGCGAGGAGGCGTCGTTGTAGGGCCCGTAGTGGTGGGCGTAGTTGCAGGAGCAGTTCCAGCCGGAGAGATAGGCGGCCATGCCGTACTGGCGGCGGTTGTAGGCCGGGTTTTCGGGGCCGACATGCTGCTGGGCGCCCGTCGCTATGTAGGAATAGCCGACCTTGTTCCAGAGCGTCGGGTACTCGTCGTCCTCGGGACTGCGCGAGGCGCCGTGCCAGTCCATGAAGTACGCCCCTTTCTTGAATATGTTCTGCCCGTTGCCGATGATGAACTTGAGCCCGTACTTCTGGAATGGCTCGTGAATTCTGCGGTTACCCTCGAAGCGTTTGGAGGAGGGTTCGTCATCGAATCCGAGATAGACGTTGTGGTGCCCCAGGATCTTGTCGAAGAAGGCGGCCTTGCGGCGCGCGGCCGCCTCCCTGTCAGCCATGGGCGATTCCCTGGCCGCGCCCATGTCGGTAAAGCAGATGAGCGGGTCCGTGCGCATTCCGGCCTCCTTCATGGCCTCAAGCGTGAAGAGAGTGCCGCTGTTCGGGCCAAAATGGATCCAGTGCATGGTCTGGTTGTGCGCCCGGAAGTCGCGGAGCGTCGCGGCGAACTGTTTGCGGGCAAGCGCGCCATCCCCGCCGTTTCGGGCATAGGCGTCGCCCACGGAGCAATAGGAGTATGCGCATACGAGGTAGTCGCGCTCCGGCTGGAAGTAGGCCTTGGGCGGGGGAAGCTCGAACGGCAGCACAGTCAGTTCAACAGGGATTTCGCCCAGTGCCTTGCCATCCTTGTCGGACAGCTTGACGTTGCCGACATAATTGCCTTCGGCGATGTCCGTCGTGACATGGGCCGTGAGGAAGAGGCAGCGGAAGCGTCCCTCCTGAAGAAGGACGGGCTGGATTGTCTTCGCATCGCAAAAGTCCGGGCGCATCGTGCTGAAGTACTCCGGATTTCGCCAGTAGTCGAAGAATCGGTGGTCGAGCTGGCGGGGCGGGTTGAGCCAGTATTCGGTGACGTTGCCGTCCGTGTCCTTGATTCGCGCGTAATTCGCGAGTTTGACGGGATCGACGCGGATCATGTCCTCGTCGTGGAGGAGCGGCTCCGGACAGAGCTTGAATCCGACGTCTCCGAAATAGCTGTACCAGCCGTTGCCGTTCTGACACCAGACCTTCACAACCTTGAGGTCGAGGTTGCCGGCCGGGAAGACGTTGCCCTTCGCATTGCGGAACGGCGTGAGCGAGAAGGTGACCTTGCCAAGGTCGGCGAGCGGGTACACCAGAAAGGCCCCGGGCTCGTACTCGTCCTTCGCGGCGATGATGCGGACTGGCTCGGCCGCCTCGCCATCGACGGGATAGACGTCCTCGAGGCGCTGGTTGTCGCTCATCGCGGGGACGGCGTAGTGCACGAACGGGGCCGCTGGGACGGCGTTCGAGAAGTCGCGGTAGACGCGCTCCGCCACGATGGCGGCGGCGCGGTCCTTCTGCGCCCCGTTCTGGGCGCGGACAAGATGCTCGCGCATCGGGCCCGCCGGAATGCCCGCCTTTATCTGGGCGGCAAGTTCCGCGAGTTCCCTCTCCTGGCGCGCGGTTGAAAGACGCTCCATGTGCGCCAACCCTGCGGCAGGGACAAGCGCCGCGACCGCCAGCGCGGATAAAATGATGCTTTTGTGAAAATCCATTTGCGACCTCCTCAAGGACAAAAGCAGCAAGTTACATGCCAAGCCCTGACAAGTTAAAAGTTGTACAATGATTAAGTATGCAAACAGGGTCACAAACCACCGCC
>JAEEGI010010936.1_pt1 | contig 19669 bp, 10 predicted proteins | sample 8958751 | NCBI WGS metagenome assembly JAEEGI01 (sample SAMN16246545, study PRJNA631951) | gut metagenome | biome: gut microbiome; feature: rumen; material: KS-attached | host: Bos | place: Iran: Karaj | collected 2018-10 | reverse complement strand
TTACCATTGGCAATCAGACCGTTACCGACGATTCGAACTACGTACAAGTACTGAATGTGGAGGAGTTCACCAAGAAGAAGGATAGTCGAACCGCCACGGTCGACTTCTTAGCATACGTTCAGAAGGCAGTAGGCGATAAGGTAACCGAGGTGAAGCAGACCCTCACGGTTACCCAGAACCGCACGCTGTATATCCCCGACGACACCATCAAGGTGCAGTATGGCGACAGTGCCACCGTCAGTGTGACTAACACTGGTGGATACAGCCTCAAATGGAGCTCTGACGACGAAAGTGAGTTTACCGTCGATACCACCGGCCAGGTAAAGTGTGTGGGGGCCGATGGCGATGAGAAGGCCGTTATCACGGTAAAGTCGAAGGACGGCAAGTATTCCGACCAGATCATTGCTGTGGTCGACAAACCCAAGGATCTTACCAAATACCTGAGTTGTAAATGGGATACCGGTTGGAAGGCTGTAGGTACGGACACCACCTATACCGTGGGTTGCAGCATCTCGATGGCAGAGGGTGGTCCAAACATCACACTCACGGGCTATACCTTCTATAACGACAATTCTACCGTAGAGACCGTCAGCTGGGATGGCAAGACCCTCAGTGCCAAGGGAACCGTCTCGACTACCGACATGTGGATAGGCTCGAAGAAGGACTACTACATCGAGTGGACCTACACCTATATGAAGGATACCTATACGTGTAAGTACACCATGGACAAGACGCTCACCATCACCAAGCAGTCGTCTTCCACCTCCTCCAGCCGCTCGCGCTCCCGCTCCGCCCGCTCAAAAAATTATCGACGAAGATAAAATGTCTCAGTTATTTCCGTCCGTTTGGGGCCAACACCTAACACCATCATTGTGGTAATTACCAACGGATGTTACCTGTTATGTTAGGTGTTTGTTAGGGGTTATGTTAGGGGTTTATTACCACTTGCGGTCCATAACCTTTTTTGTTTCAAGCACTTAGCAAATTTGAGTGTTAGGTGTTGAGGAGTTTAAGATATTTCCATACGTTTTGTTGTATATTCCACGAAGGTCCATTGTTGTATAATCATGCATGTTCTGCAAGAATATGCAATCACCAAAAACGCTCCGACTTTAGACGGAGTAAAGTGGGACTTTAGTCGGAGTAAACCCCTACTTTACTCCGGGCAAAGTTCCAGCCTCTGACGTCCTTCCAAAAACTGCATATATATCCAAAACACATAAAAATTGCCCGGGCTTTCACAAGTCCGGGCAAAACGGTCAATTCTGACTTAGACGAATCAGCCTCACGCTGACGATCTTTACTACTTCATTTTAAATGAACCAAAACTAACTCAAAAACCAAATTAATCGTATATTGGAGTACCTGTCATATTAGATCCTTTTGCACCTGCGCCCCAACCGGGATTCTGCTTCAGCACAGTCTCATCGTTAGTGATGGATATCTGTGCTGGCGGTATCATCACGAAGCCATCTGTATCTGCATAACGCTGAGCCCAACTGCTACCGCCAACGGCTTGACCATGATGCATCACCGTCCAGTGTCCCTTGTAGTTCACACGGCTTCCGTCCTGACGCTGCAAGGCTAACGCTGCCTCACAATTGGCACCGCCGTTTCTGCCCGACCAGCGACGCAAATCATTATAGCGGATACCTTCACACGCTAACTCCCAACGGCGCTCATCCTTGATATTCTTCCACGAATAAGTGGTGGCAGGCAATCCGGCACGTGCGCGCACCTTATTCATCTGATCGGCCGTTCCTGTCAGCTCTGAGTGCATCAACATCACATCGGCTAGTCGAAGCAATATCATATCGGCAAAGTGATCGCCCTGGAAGGAGTTTTTATTGTTATTGGCTGCTGTTGAGTTCTCTGCACGAAGAACACCCCACCAAGTATAAACAGAATTCACATCGTTCCAATGACTCTTTGAACAAGTAATAGGCATCCATTTCTTGTTATACAGTCCGGCATCCTCTGAACAGTTGGTTACAAAGGCGAACTTCTTGCACTCTTCAGGCGCATTGAGGATTGTTGCCTTTTTACGAATATCATCGTCGCTCCAGTCATCCCAGAGGGTCGAGTTCACAAGTCCTTGTCCCCATCCCTGTCCGAAAGGCATGGTATTCTCCTTACCATTCTCATTGCCTTCGCTGTCGTTTCCGTTACGAAGACCCGTATAGAGCGATACCTGATTGGTGAATCCCATCTGGATGTTTCCACTCCAACCGCCAGAATTCATATACTGAACCTGGAACATCTCCTCGCAGTTGCCATTACCGGCCCATACCTTTCCCGCATCTGCCAGATCTTTTACAAAGTCGTACTCCTGAATAGTATATTTGTTAGTATACTGCCAGAGTAGACGGTAGTCCTCGACGAGTTTGTAACCGCCGTTGTTGATAGCATCCTCCACATAACTGATAACCTGTGATTTGCTCAGTGATGTACCGGCACCTTCCTGTTCGAAATCGAAGGGTACATCAGCAAGAGAAGCCGTAGCCAGTTCACCGGCTTTCTTATAAAAACCCTCATAGAACATATAAGCACGGGCCAGCATACCCTCGGCAGCTCCCTTTGTGGCATGTCCATCGCCCATTGTGGTCATACCGTGGTTCATCAAGTTGGCAGCACTCACAAAGTCGGCAAGGATATGAGGATAGATCACGGTCTCAGCATCTTGCTGCGGACAAGGATCAGGTGCACCTGCAGCCCAATAGGCAGGAATATCGCCCCAGAATTGTGCGCCCCATAAGTAGAACAGACCGCGCATAAAGTAAGCCTCACCCACCATCTGGTTGCGTGCTTTTTCCTGACCAGTCCAGTCAAAAGCATCGACGCCATAGATAATAGCATTGGCACGTGATATACCTACATAGATTCTTTTCCACAGATTATCAAACATATCTTCCTGATTGTACATCATATGTCCGATGGCGTGTATCTTCGTTGAGCTGGCACTACCGCCGCCGTTACCTTCATCGGCCATGATATGGTTTACCAGCCATGGTGTCTCGTTGGCTGTCTGACTGATCTGATTCATCACACCATAAAGGGCGGCCAGTTCCTTGTTCAAGTCGTTTGCTGAAGCAGGGAAGTTTGAGGTGTTTGCTTCAGTATAGTTTTGGGTATCGAGCGCATCTTCGCACGAGGTAATGCCTGCAACAAACAGAGCTACGATAACCATTGCATATATCTTTTTCATAATCAATTCTCTTAATTCTTAAATCTTAATACATAATTAGAACTTAATGCTTGCGCCTACAATAAAGGTACGGGCAGAGGGATAGAGACCTACATCGATACCACGGATGAAGCTCGTATTATCAGCATTCTTGCCACCATCGGCCGAGCATTCCGGATCAACACCTGTATAACCTGTAAAGGTATAGAGGTTCTGAGCCTGTACGTAAAGGCGAAGCTGACTGAATGGTGAATGCTTCCATATCTTATTGAAATCATATCCCAAGGTAACGTTCTGAATCTTGAAATAATCAGCATTCTGCATGAAACGGGTCGATACCCACTGGTCGGCTATCTGACCGACAGTCAATCGGGGCTGTGTGTTGCTGGTACCCTCGCCATGCCAACGGTTGAACACATCCGTCGTGTACTCATCGTACTGGTTCGTACGTTGTGCGGTACGATAGCACTGCATAATCTGCTGGCCAAAGGCGCCTGAACCTGTAATGCCGAAATCAAAGCCCTTCCACTCGCAGCCAAGACTGATACCGAGGGTTACATCGGGGTTAGGATTACCTATCTCATGACGATCCAAATCATAGTTAATCTCTCCATCACCGTCATAGTCGGTCCAGATAGGATCACCAGGTTCTGCTGAGTCGAGCACAGCCTTACCAGCATTGCGAGCTGCATCAATCTGAGCCTGATTCTGCCAAATTCCGTCATACGACATACCATAGAAATAGCCCACTGGGTGACCTTCTTCTACGAGCGACACGTATGATGAACCCTGGAACAAGGTGTTCAGGAATTCGCTTCCTATACCTATCTTACCACCATTGGCAGCCAGACGTGTCACTTCATTCTTGTTGGTGGCAAAGTTTATATTGGCAAAATAGTTGAAGTCGCTACCTATCTTGTCACGCCACGAGAGTGCCACCTCAAAACCGGTATTCTTAATGTCACCGCCGTTAATCATGGCAGGCTCCTCATAACCCAGCACCACGTTCATGGGTGCCTGTACCAGCCAGTCTTTCGTCATCTTCACATACCAGTCGAAGCTCAAGCCCAGTCTGCCGCCTATGAAACGGGCATCCAGACCGATATTCGTCTGCTCCGATGTCTCCCATGTCACATCCTCATTGGGGGGATTCTTGGCATAGGCTCCCGTGGTATAGTTACCCTGGGCGATGGTGTACATATCATCATTGTTGAACTTATAACCATAGTCGGCATAGCCTGTGGGCGAGAAGCCGATGTTAGAAAGATAGTAGAAATTACCAATCTGGCAGTTACCGTTCTGTCCCCAGGATGCACGAATCTTCAGGAAGTCGAGCCAGCTGGCGGTTTTCTCCATGAACTTCTCGTTGGTGATCACCCATCCTGCAGAGAACGAGGGGAAGTAACCCCAGCGCTTGCCACGTGCAAAATTGTTCGAACCGTCGGCACGGATAATGGCTGTAGCCATATACTTCTCGTCGTAGTTCCAGTTGGCACGTCCGAAGAACGACACGATGTTGGTTTGTGTGGGGTTATCGTAGCCGCTATGACCAGTCATGTACTGTGTCTCGTAGTTGTTGGGGATGTTGAAGTCCCATCCGTTACGAACCAGCGAATTAAGATTGTCCTCCCCCACCGTGAAGCTCATGCCCATGCTATTGCTCCACTGAGTACGCTCCAGCGACTGTCCTACCAGCACGTCGATGGTGTTCTTTCCCATCTTTGGAAGAGTATAGGCCAAGGTGTTCTCTAAAGAGAAACTGCTACTTTGTGCCTCCCTCATGTTCAGGCTATAGTTAGCACTGGCACTGGTGGGGTTCGAGTTATAGGGCAGACTGATGTCGCGGTGATTGCTGGCATTATAGCCCGTATGGAACTGTCCACGGTACTTCAGGTTCTTGATGGGCTCTATGATCCAGTAGAAAGTGGCATTGACGTTGAAACTGCGATTCTCGTTGATCGAGCTGTATCCACCGGCCAGGAAATGGTTCAACGGGTTGTTATAGATGTCGGTGCTATAGCCGGCACCGTTCTTGTCGTATGAGGCAATTGTACCGTCAGCATTGTAGGGCTCTACCAGTGGCGATGCCACATAGGCTGCCTGCATGATGTTCCAGTAGCCGCTGCCTTCTGCCAGATCATGGCTCTTTTGGTAAGTATAGCTCACGTTCTCACCAATGGTGATGATTTCATGATTCTCACCTATCAGGTCCTTGCCTTTCAGCAGTACATGCTCTGAGTTGATACGACCACCGTAACGTTTGTAGTTCGATGCATTGTCGCCACCCATGATACCCTCGTTCGAGCTGTAGTTCAACGATATTGAGAACTTTGAATTCTCAGAACCGCCAGTCAGCGTAGCGGCATGGCTGAACTGCAGGGCGTTCTTGTTCTCGTATTCCTTCACCCAGTCAGTTCCTGTCCAGCCACTGTTTACCTTCGAAAGGATATTGGCTGGCACCAGATTTGCCCAGTTGGTAGTTTCACCAAAGGTATTCTGATTGGTCTCGTCGATTATCTGCATATACTGCTGAGCATTCAGCAGATCGGGCACCTTATAAGCGTTTGACCAGCCCACATAGCCGTCATACTGCAGTTGTATCTTACCAGCCTTTCCCTGCTTGGTGGTAACCAGAATCACACCATTAGCAGCACGGGCACCATAGATGGCTGCAGAGGCTGCATCCTTCAGCACATCAATACTCTCGATGTCATTAGGATTGATACCGTTCAGTCCATCGTCGGCCGTACCAGCATTGATACCGTCGATGATAAGCAATGGAGAAGAAGTACCAATGGTACCCACACCACGGATGTTGACCTTAAAGCCCTTACCAGGCTGTGTAGAGCTCTGTGTAATCTGAACGCCTGGTGTACTCGACTGCATGGCGGTCAGTGCGTTAGTAGTGTTCAGTTTGGCTATATCCTCACCCTTTACCTGTACAGTTGCACCTGTAACCAGCTTTTTCTTCTGGACACCGTAACCTACAACTACCACTTCTTCCAGCAAGGCGTTGTCGTCCTTCATCGTAATCTGGAAGTTGTCGCGGTTGCCTGTCTTGATCTCCTGGGTCTCGTAGCCCACGAACGATACAACAATCGTTGCACCAGGTTTCACGTTGAGTGAGAAGTTACCATCAAAATCGGTAATGGTTGCATTGGTGGTACCTTTCTCCACAATGCTGGCTCCAATAACGGGTCCCGTCGCATCTACTATGGTACCACTGATTTTCTTGGTTGCCTGTTGAACCTCATTGACTGAAGTCGAGGCATTTGCGTTCGGCGAGTAGGAAAGGCCTGCCAAGGCAAGCATTCCTACCAGAATTGCCGTTCTCCTTACTTGTTTCATACTTTAGTTTTAGTTTATAATTAATAATGATTGAGATATATAGTTTTTTCGTTTAATTGATTGAATTAATCAGGTTGATGTACCAGTCGCGCAGATCGCTCCACTTATAGTAAGGATAGCTCTCAGTCTCCACAGGCATACTGACTTCTGCGCCGTTCAACAGGCACTTCACCAGTATATCATCTTGAGCACCCTGTCCACGATAGAATATCAATTGTATATTTGCAGCCTTACAGGTCTGCCAGTTCTGGTAGGTGTTCTTCACCTCATACGGATCTTCAGGGTCACGATTTGTGCCATTAAGCCCCATCAGTATCGTCAGAGGTCCCAGGTAGGTGTCATGGCCAAAGCGCAGATCAGCCAAGTGATCGCTCTTTCCTGCTATCACGTCATCGGCCTTTCTGATGATATCCTGAAGAATGGGAACCACATTATACTGCGGACTGAACACCCATGAATAAGTGTGAAGGTTCGAGTATTCCCATCTGTTCACGATCTCCTCGTCGGTCACAATGTTACCCATCAGTCCATCATGGTTAATGTTAGGTAGCGAAGTGTACAGCCTCAGCAAGTCATCGGCAATACGCGATGCGCCACCAGGCAGTCCGTCGGTAGAGGTGAACACCCGCTGAATGATCTTATCTGGCAGTGAGTCGGTGAATACAAACTTGTCTTTGTTAGCCTCCCAGCGAGGAGTTACTCGTTTGTAGCTGTGCTTAATGGGATTCTCACCGTCGTCGGGCACCACTGCGTCGAGTGTGAATCGCGACGACTGCTCTCTTATCTCTAACGCTGGATTACACTGCACCAGCTCCTGACAGAAGGCCGACATGCTCATGACACAACGTCCCGATAGTGATGAGATGGCCAACACATTGCCACCCTTCTCGAACACCTTTGTAAAGCGGTTATACATCTTACGAGCTATCCCCTGATGCTGGTCCCAACCCAGCTGTGTCAGTTCAGTAGCGCCTGTCATCAGTTCGTCCTTAATGGCCATAAAGCGATCGTAGAAGGCCTCACCTTCTGGAGTCAGTTGCCGACGCTCATGTGCCAGCGTCACCACTGTATCAAGATCCAGATAAAGTCGTTTCTCCCAGTAATAGCGCGACCCATGACGTCCATAGTGGCTGATGTAGAACGGCTCGTAGCCACTTGGGGCCTCTGTCATCCGGAAGGTGTCTACCGGATAAGGACAGTCGCCTCCGTATGCTTTTTTAGGGTCAGTTTTCAACTGGTTAAGGACTGAGTTCTCCTGTGCTGATGCTGAAATGGTTATCAGCACCAACATCAATGTTAAAAGTTTTTTCATTGCTTGTTGTTATTTGTGGTTTATGTTACTTTGCTCTTGTATTCTTCAGGAGTCACCCCAAACTCCGCCTTGAAATATTTCGAGAATACACGGGGTGAGTTAAAGCCTACCTGATAGGCTATTTCCGAGACGTAAAGACCGCTCTGTTCCAGCAACTGCTTACCGCGTTTCAGGCGTAACAGTCTGATGAACTGTATGGGCGTTCTACCTGTGAGGTGCTGCAGTTTCTTGTAGAGTTGCGACCTGTGTACTCCCATTTCGCTGCTCAGCTCCTCCACATTGAAGTCGGAATCTGATATATGGTTTTCCACCAATGATATGGCGGTGGTTATGAATTGTTCGTCGAGTGATGTCACAGTGATTTCTGAGGGTGAAATATCAATCTCGTTCTTGAAACGCTGATGCTGTTGCTGACTGCGTTCCACCAGGTTATGTACGCGCTGCAGCAGAATGTCCATGCTGAAAGGCTTCACTACATAGTCGTCGGCACCGGCTTCCAAGCCTGCCAGCTCGTCAACACTCTGCGACTTAGCCGTCAGCAGTATCACGGGGATGTGTGAAGTAGCAATGTCCGACTTCACAATACGGCAGAGTTCCAGTCCGTCCATCTCGTCCATCATCACATCGCTGATAATGATGTCCACATCATTCGTCTGCAACTGCTCCAGAGCTTCCTTACCATTCGAGGCACTCACCACATTATAGGAATCGGCCAATCCTTGTCCTACATAGGTCAAGAAATCGCTGTTGTCATCCACCACCAGTACGGTTGTCTCATGCTCCTGTTCAGCGGTGGCCTCGATATCAGTTTCGTCGTGCTCATTTGTATGTATAGGCAGTGTGATACTGAACACGGTGCCCTGCTTACCCTCGTTGTCACTAACGGTTATCTCACCCCCATGCAGACGCACATATTCTCTTACGATATGTAAACCTATGCCACTGCCTATTGCCTGCAGGTTGTTGTTGCTCGATTGGTAGAAACGATTGAAGATTAGCGGCTTCTCCTCGTCGGGGATACCCATTCCTGTGTCGGCCACCTGTATCACAGCATGGCCATCGGTCACATCCAGGCTTACTATGATGCTGTCACCGCTCTTGCTGAACTTAAAGGCGTTCGAGAGCAGGTTCATCATCACCTTGGTCATCTTGTCCTTATCGAACTGCATCTCCAGCTCTTCCACCTTCGGGAGGAAAGTCAGGTCGATACCTTCCTTCCGGGCCTTCAGTCTGAACGATTCGCAAACAACGTTAATAATTGGTATGATGTCACCATCGGTCATACTCATCCGCTCATTGCCAAGCTCCAATCTACGGAAGTCGAGAATTTGGTTTACCAACGAAAGCAAGAGGTCGGCATTCCTGCGAATCATACCCAGCATCGACTTCGAGGCGGCATCTTCGGTTTTCTTCTCCAGATCCTCCACGGGCCCGATAATCAACGACAGCGGCGTACGCAGATCGTGACTAATGTTGGTAAAGAAACGCATTTTGATTTCGTTCAGCTGTTTCTCCTGTGCCTGTTGCAGTTCCAGCTGTTGTAGTTTCAACTTGTATGCACGCTTATTCCTATAATAACGGTACAAGCCCCATAGTGCACAAGCTATTGCAGCCAGATATACGAGGTAAGCCCACCAGGTACGCCACAGCGGCGGATTAATGGTTATGCTGAGCAGAAGGCTTTCCTGCGAATCTTGCGTCTTGGTATAGAGCTGATATTTGCCCGGAGGTAAATTCCATAGTATAATAGAATTATCGTCTATTGGCTGCCATCTGTCTGAAAGTCCGCGTAACTGGTAATAGAACCCGTTGTTCATGGTCTCTTCCTCAAACAGGCTGGAACACTCTACCAAGATATCGTTTTCATTATATTCCAGGTTAAGCTCCCTGGTGTATATCACGTCGTTATGAATCAATTCCCTTCCATTCAAAGGCTGATTGGGCGACAGCAACTCATTGGTAATACTGATGTTGCCGATAGCCATAGGTTTCTCCTCTGCCCGGGTATTGATCTGAGCCAACAGCCTATTCAGGTTAATACACTGATAACCATTATCGGTTCCCAACCAAAGTCGGTTGTTCCGGTCTATCAATATTGCCCCAGGATTATAGTATATATCGGCATCCTCGGGATTTATCATAAATATGTTATAGTCCCATGCGGTAGGGTCCTTTCGGCTATGAGACAATCTTACTAGTTTATTGCCACTTACGGCCCACAGATTACCATTTCTGTCGAGGGCTGCATTCTTTGATGGATGGCGGCCTATGGCTGCTGGTAGACTGACGTGTTTACCCTGAGGGTCGAGAACGGCCATACCCAGCACATGATCGGTTTCTCCCAAGAGGTACACATAGTTCTTATCGTCTATGCAACCATGCTTGTAGTTACCATCACACACCTTATTCCATCTTCCATGAATATCCATGGTGTAGAAACCGTTGGTGCTGATGGCATACAACTTATGATCAGAATATTTCAGATCGAACACAAAGCGGGCCTCCAATTGTGTGTCAGTCGTTTTGCCAGTCTTTACGTCAAGTTGCCATACGCCCTTCTGCTGAAGAGCCACATAGACTTTGCCTTCTGGTCCGAAAGCGATGGCATAGGGCGACTCGCCCTTGAAGAAGGTCTGTTCACTGCCATTGCTACCAATTCTTAGTAGTCCTTGTTTATAAACACCAGCCCATAAAGCGTCGTCGGCATCGGTCTTAAGTACACTGATTGAGGCATTACCGGTTTTCTTAATCCATTTCCCGTCAGTCAATGTGGTATAGTAGATACCGCGGTCTTCGAGTCCCATCCACAGTCCTTTTCCATCCTGCGTTTGTGCAAACGAGAGCACATCGGTCATTGCATTCGGATTCGTCGGGTCGGACACCTGATGGAGCATACCATAGTTTAATTCCTTGTTATAGAGTGACAGACCGCCTTTTGAGTAGCCTATCCACATCGTCTCGTTGGCTTGCTCATAGTGCAACAAGTATATTTGGTCGTCTTTCAGACTGTTTACGTCACCAAATTGATGCAACAGGTGTTGCCTGATGGTCAGGTCAATATCACATATATAGATACCATCGTTCTCCAATCCTATCCATATTTTACCATCAGGGCCAGACTCTATAGCCGCCACCGTCGATGGAAACTCCACCGATGTAATCCATTGCTGGCTCTTATACGTGTACAATCTCACACGGCGATTGTCGTTCAGCCACACATTGTTTTGATCATCCACCAACATCGGAGTCAGGAAGGTGTTCACCTCGCTGACGAGGGACACCTTCCGTATCATCTCCTTGGTTTTTGCCGAGAAGAAATACAGGTTCCTCGTAGTCAGCACCACATAGGCCTGCAGGTTCTGCTTCACATTCACAATCTTTTCGTCGGTCGTGCCGAACAGCAGCTTCTCAACATTCTTATGGTTAAGGTTTATATAGTATAACTTATTGTCCTGCCAGGTCAGGCAGTTGTGCTCTTTTACGTTCACAAAGAGGTCTTTGTTTCTTACGTTGATGTTCATCTCCTTCATCACACGGTCCACGTCGGGCGTAAACTCATTGTTTTTAGGATTATACATCATAACTTTCCGGCTATGAGTATTCATCCACAGTCTTCCAGCCATATCCTCATAAATGCCGTCTATGCCCGTCAACATACCCGGATGATGTCGGTCGTAGCCACTGGGGGTTCTGCTTTCCAGCTGCGGCAGTGTAAACAACCCGAACGATGTACCCACCCACATATAATTATTGGCGTCACGATACACACTCTTGATTCTGTATCCTTTAGTATTAATATGGTAAAAGCGCAGGTTTTCCTGGCCGTAGCTCAGAAGCCAGCCAAGAACCAACATCAGAAGTATGGATAAATATCTCCTCATAATCTGCACTTTATTACTACTTAAGATAAAATTTTTTAATTATTCCGGTGCAAAGATAATCATTTTGATGGTAATAACAAAGAAAGATTGTTGACGGATTATGCATTAAATGTTGCCACCCGCCAAAAATCTACAAACAATACACCTCAAAAGAACAAATAGCACACTTCCATTGGCAGAATCATACCAATGGCTATACCACAAAAAAAGAGAATGGAATTATTTTAAATGATATAGGGATGGGCGACGTAGTTCCACATGGCGCTACGAACGTCGATCATGTATTTCAGGTTATGGAAATTGTCGATCACCCAACGACCATCTTCATAGACGAGGTCTACGCGTGCTGGAGTATAAGTATCATCCTCGTAGACAGTAAAGGCAACGGAGGCGCGTTTCACAGGACTGAGCAAGTCGACATATTCAACCTCAAACTCATCGAAAGAGGGAAGCGTACCGGAATAGCGTGTCATCGCCCAATGATCAATCTCAAAGAAGAGTGTTCCTGTCTGCTCTTCCTTATAACGGACCGTCATCAGCAAATTGTTCCATGACTTTGAACAAAACACCTTGTCGAATAGTTCATTCTCATAGGAGCCACCACGAATCATATACTCTGCCCTGAGCAAGCGGTAGATGTTCTTAACCTGATTGAGAACAACGCCACGCTCCGCCTCCTCACTCATCTCTGAGGTCAGAGAGTCGGGGGTTACCAAACTGACGGTATCCTCCTCGACGGTCGTAACAACCTGATTTGACTGATTGCTACGATCGTGACAACCGGTCGTCAGCACGGCCAGCATCATGCCCCAAAAGGCTGTTTTTATGATTCCTAATTTACTCAAAAGAACAATACGGTTGCTAATCATTGATTAATTTCGGCTGCAAAGTTACGATAATAATTCGAAACTTGCAAGCATTTGGCTAAAAAAAAATTAAAAAAGTCCTGAAACAATTGACTTCAGGACTTTTTTTATGGATTTACTTGAACGGATTACTTCGTACCACCACCGAGGGCGATGTAGAGGGAGATGATGGCCTGAGCACCGTTATACATGTTGGTTGCCTCGTTGAGCTGGGCTGAAAGCAGACTCTCCTGGGCGGTCAGTACCTCGAGGTATGCGGCCTTACCATTGTCCATCAGTTCGTGGGTGCCGAGGTAGGCTTCGTGGAGCACCTCTACCTGACGATGGTAGTAGTCGTGCATCTCGCGAGCTGCCTGACAGTCGGCGATGGCTTCGTTTACTTGGTTGCCGGCATCGATCACCGTCTGCACATACTTCTTCTTCATGTTCTCCTCAGTGAGCTGAGCCGTCTTGTAGTTGGCATTGATCTCGCCGCGAGCGAAAATGGGCTGCGAGAGGGATCCTACGAGCTGCAGCAGCAACTTGCTGGGATTGACCAGACCGCTGTTGTTAGTCCATCCAGCCTCGCCAGTGAGCGTGATGCTGGGATAGAAGGCGGCACGGGCGGCCTGAACATTATAAAAGGCTTCCTCCATGTAGTAGTTGGCCAAGCGGATATCAGGCCGGCGTTCCAGCATCATGGCGGGCACTCCGATCTTCATGTAGCGCTCCTCGAACAGGCGCTGACCTTCAGAGGCCGAGTGATAGTCCTCATCAGCGCTCCAATGAGAGCGTTCGATGTGCTGTGGTGTGATGCAGAGCAGACTGCAGATATCGTTCTCCACAGAACGTATGCTACGACGCGTGCTAACAATCTGCAGCTTCACACTGAGCCACGACGACTCCTGCTGGTTGACAGCCGTCGAGAAGGTCTTTCCGTTCTCGTAGAGAGCCTGTTGCGTATCCAATGACACTTTCCACAGACTGTCGGTTTCGAGAAGGATGTCCAACTCGCGGTCGAGCAGCTGCAGATAGAAGTACTGCTGGGCAATGGCACTGATGAGGTTCGAGCGTGTCGACTCCTCAGCCATCTGCGACTGCAACAGGACTGCCTTGGCAGCGCGTTTCTTATTGGTGTTCGAACCAAACACGTCGATATCCCACGACACATCCAGCGGCAGAGTGTAGCTCTTGGTGGCTTTCGCCCCGTCGAAACTTGAGAGGGCGCCCTGCGGCGAGAAGTAGAGCGACGGCAGGTAGGCCAGTTTTCTGGCCTTCAGCGCTATCTCACTCTTCTCAACATTGATACGAGCGGTAGCCATGTCGGTATTGTTGGCCAAGGCCTGCTCAATCAACTGCTGCAAAAGGGGATCGGTAAAGAACTCACGCCACGACATCTCGGCGATCGACGTTTCTCCCATGGCCGCCTTGATGCCCTGGTCGTTACCAAAGACATCGGCGGATTCCTCCACAGTCTTCTCATATTTATTATATAAGCCGCACCCCGTGAGCATCAGGCTCACGGCTGCAACTATGAAGATATTGCTTAATCTTTTCATCTTTTTACTTTTTTACCTTTTTATTCTTCTACCTTCTCTACTTTCACGCCTTGGTATTTCTCGTGCAGTTTCTGGAACACGATGAAGAAGGCCGGTACAACGAAGAGCAGGGCAATGGTACCAACGCTCATACCGCCAATGACACCCAGGGCCAGGGCACGGTTACCGTTGGCACCGGCACCACCCTCGATTACGAGCGGTATCATACCGATAATCATCGTGGCCACTGTCATCAGAATGGGGCGCAGACGCTCCTTACAAGCCTCGAAAGCTGCCTCACTGATGGTCATGCCCTGAGCACGGCGCTCAGTAGCAAACTCAGTAATCAGGATGGCCGTCTTAGCCAACAGACCAATCAGCATGATGACACCCGTCTGCAGATAGATGTTATTGTCCATACCAGGCAGACCCAACATATTACCGAAGAAGGCAAAGATGAAGGCACCCATCAGTCCGAACGGTACGCTGAACAGCACAGCCAACGGTGTGAACCACGAGTTGTAAAGCGATGCCAGGATGAGGTAAATCAGGATGGCACAGATCACGTAGATAAGGGTGGTGGCATTAGAGCCTGCAGCCTCTTCCAACTCGCGCGACATACCACTATACTCGTAGGTGGCTGTTGAAGGCATCTCCTCCTTAAACACCTCGGCAATGACTTTGTGGGCATCACCCTCGGTATAACCGCTTCCTGGAGAGATATAGCAGGTGATGCTCTGGAACAGGTTGAAGTGCTCGATGTTTGGCGGACCAACAATCTCCTTCAGTGTCACAAACTCGGAGATGGGCGCCATCTTACCGTTGCCCACCTGCACGAAGATGTTGTGCAGCGACTGCGGGTCGAGACGGTATTCGGGCGAGGCAGCAGCCATGATGCGGTAAACCTTACCAAACTGGTTGAAGTTACCGATATAGGCGCCACCACAGAAGGTACCAAGCGTATTGAGCACGTCGGCAGGTGTCACACCGGCACGGTCGCACTGGGCGGCATCTACATCCACCTGATATTTCGGGAAGCGCTCAGAGTACGTCGACATGGCAGAGGCTATCTCCGGGCGCTCAGCCAGTTTGTTCAGGAAGTGCTCGGTCTGTTTGGCAAACTCCGACAGGTTGCCATCGGTGGGATCCTCCACAATCAGGCTCACACTGTTACTCGTTCCATAGCCGGGAATCTGAGGCAACTCGAAGGGCAGCACCTGTACATCCTTGATGTCTTGACAATCAAAGTAGAATCGATACATGACAAGGGTCAGCAGGTGGTTCATGCCAGGACGCTCGTCCCAGTTCTTCAGACGAACGATGAGGGTGGCGAAGTTGGAACCGGCACCTGAGTACATACCGTAGCCACAGCATACGGCGAAACTCTCCAGTTCAGGAATGTTCTTCACCTTAGCCTCTACTTGTTTCACCATCTCACGGGTCTGCTTCAGCGTGGTTCCTTCCGGTGCACGCAACTCAGCCATGAACACACCCTGGTCCTCCTGAGGTACAAGACCTGAAGGCAGGCTCTTCATGAAGAACACCAGCAGCACGGCAGCCAGTGCCAACAGGCTCCATGCCATGACAGGGCGCTTGATGAATTTCTGAACAGCCTTGCTGTATTTGTTGTAGATGGCGTTATAGCTCACGGTGTAGGCCTTCTTCGTGTAGTAGGTCAGGCCCTTGCCCTCCTGCTTGCCTTCTTTCATGCGCATCATGATGGCACAGAGCGCAGGACAGAGTGTGAGGGCCGATACACACGACAGACCGACAGAAGAGGCAATCGTCACACCAAACTGGGTGAAGAACGTGCCTGAGGTGCCGGGCATAAAGGTTACGGGAATAAACACAGCCATAAATACCAACGTACACGATACCACGGCTACCGACACCTCGCTCATGGCCTGACGGGTGGCTTCACGGGCATCGCTGATACCACCCTCCATCTTCGCCATGACGGCCTCGACCACCACGATGGCATCATCGACCACCGTACCAATGGCCAGCACCAGGGCAAACAGCGTCAGGATGTTGAGTGAGAAGCCTGCCAGCGACACGATGGCAAAGGTACCCAACAACGACACGATAATCGAAATCGAGGGGATGATGGTGGCCTTGAAGTTCTGCAGGAAGAAGAACACCACCAAGATCACGAGGATGATAGCGATGACAAGCGTCTCGACCACGTTGTGGATGGCCGCGAAGAGGAAGTCGTCACTGGTCATCAAGGTCACTACCTCCAGACCGGCAGGCATCGTCCGCTTCGACTCCTCAAACGCCTTCTTGATGCGGGCGTTCACCTCGGTAGCATTGGCACCTGGTGCCGCGAATACCATGAACATAGCACCCGGACGGTCCTGGATATTCGAGGTGAAGTTGTAGCTCATGGCACCAATCTTCACTTCGGCCACATCGCTCAGGTGCAGCATGCCGCCACCACTGGTGCGCAGCACGATATCGTTGAATTCCTCTACCGTCTTCAGCGTACCCTTGTACTGCATCGAGTACTGGTAAGAGTTCTCCGACTGCTCACCCAGCGAACCCACAGCCGACACGAAGCTCTGTCCGCCGATGGCTGCAAAGATCTCATTGGGCGTCAGACCGTACTGGGCCATCACGTCGGGTTTCAACCAGATGCGCAGGGCGTAAGTGTTACCCAGGCTCTGCACGTTACCCACACCGGTAATACGCATCAGTCGCGGCTTCACATTGATATCTACGTAGTTCGAAACGAAGTCTTCGTCGTACTTGCCATCGGCACTCCTCACGGCGAAGATCTGCAGGATGTTGTTCTGACGTTTCTCCACCTTCACACCAACCTTGATGACGTCGGCAGGCAACAGGGCCTGTGCCTGAGTTACACGGTTCTGCACGTTCACCGTCGCCATGTCGGGATCAGTGCCCTGCTTAAAGTAGACAGTAATATCAGCACTTCCGTCAGAGGCAGCCTTAGAGGTCATATAGGTCATGTCGGGCACACCATTGATAGACTCTTCCAGAGGCTGGATAACCGACTTCATCACCGTGTTCTCGTCAGCACCGGAGTAACTGGCGGAAACCGACACCGTAGGCGGCGCAATATCCGGGTATTGCTCGACTGCCAGTGTGCTCATCGAGATATAGCCCACCAGCGCTATCACAATAGAGATGGCACATGCCATCACATATTTATTAATAAATATATTGTTCTTCATATGGAAGCCAATTTTTCACTATTCACTTTTCACTCTTAACCTCCTCTGGGAAAAGCACTTTCTGTCCTTCCGTCACGTTATTGGCACCTGTGGTCACAATCTTGTCGCCCACATTCAAACCGCTGGTAATGATGAAGTCCTTACCGTTGCCAGTGTCTTCGGTGGTCACCTCAACAGCAGTAGCCGTACTGTCGGCCTGCACTTTATAAACCTGTGACTTATCCTGCAGGCGTACCACAGCATTCTGGGGAACGAGCATCACATCCTTCTCGGCGAAGTTCATCACCACCGTACCCTGTATGCCAGAGTACAGATGACCGTCGGGGTTGGGGAACGACACCTTGGCAGTCAACGAACCGGTAGCAGAATTCACAACACCCGTCAGACTAATGACACGACCCTGATGAGGATACTCCGTACCATTCTTCATGATAAACGTTGCTGGAGGCAGGTTGGCAAGATATTTCTCCACCTCGGCGGCCTTCACGCCTTCCTTCACCATCGACTCGACAAGAGCCTCTGTTACTGAGAACTCGGCATACATCGTCGTATTACCGCTCAGCATGGTCAACTGTGTCATTGGCGAAACCTGATCACCGGTGCGCACGGGAATCTCACCGATCACGCCAGATACCGAAGCCGTGATAGTACAAAAGCCGAGGTTCACCTTGGCACGGTTCACAGCAGCCCTAGCCTGAGCCACCGATGCCTGGGCCTGCTTGTACGAGTTCTCTGAGTTGCTCAGCAAATAGCTGCTCACGATTTTCTTTTCAAACAGGTTCTTGTTCGACTCATACTCCAGTTTCGCAGAGTTCTCCTGAGCCAAAGCGGCCTGTAAGTTAGCCTGTGCAGCCTCCAGTTCCAGCTGAGCATTACGCGAGTCGATCACGAAGAGCGTCTGCCCCTGCTTCACCTGCTGACCCTCGGCCACACAAATCTTCATCAACTGTCCACTCACCTGTGGCGTTACCGTTACGTCGTTCTGACCTTTCATTCTGGCACTGAACTTATACGGCAGTTCAATGTCTGATTTCTTCACTGTCATTGTTTCAAACGACGACTGTGTCTCCTTGGGCATGTCAACGCCACACGACATTAGCCCGGCTATCATACCGAGCATCAAAGACCATTTAATAGATTTCATTCTCATGTTTACAATGTATTGTTTATATTAGTTACTTCTTTTCCGTTACAAAACAGGCCACAAGCCCATACATGATGGTTGGCCGAATCCAAATTTCCGTGAGCATATAGTTAGTGTACTCACTGAATGGCTCAATGTAGATGTCATAGTTGTAAAGTGAGGCAATGAGTATATCGATGATACAGATCACCCACAGGTTGTTCTTGGTGTAGCTCTGCCAGTTCTTGCGTGCATAGAAATAGGTAAGTGTGCAGAGCAGCAGCACCGAGAGCACCAGACATGCCAGGTGGAGCGCGTAGAAGGCTAGGGGCGGCGGGAAGAGGATGTCACGCAGCAATACCGTCATACCCACTGAGATAGAGCACCAGTAGTTGAATTGGTGGGTGGTGATGCGGTAGTTGAAGAAATACATCCAAATCATCACCAGACAGGCGATATAAAACAGATTGATGACTAGTTCAGGCCACGCTTCGGCCAGTCCGAAATGGAACACGCCATAAATCATCATGCCCACCGAGAACATAGCAGCCACGGCAGTGATAACTATATCGAAGACCTTAGCATTCTTGTTGAATCTTGTCTGCATAAGATATTTTGTTTTAGGTTTGGTATACAAAGGTAAACATTCTCCCCAAAATAACAAAACCAAAATGCCCTTAATCGTCACTTTTTGTATATTTTGAAACTTTTTTTGCAGATTTTGCAACTCCAAACTCTCAAAATATACAATTTTTGTTTCAAAATCTGCAAAACTTGAAGGTTTTTTGTATTCGGATTTGGTTTATCTGAGGTTTTTGTTTACCTTTGTGCTCATATAACCTAAAACATATTTAAATTACATGGTACAAGATTTATATATTTTGATGATTACGGCCGCAGTGGTCAGTATCGTTTTTAAGTTTCTGAAACAGCCAGTGGTGCTTGGCTATATCGTTGCTGGTGTCTTGGTAGGCCCGAATCTGTTTGGTGAGACCCTTGTGAATGAGGAAAACGTTAAGGCGTGGGGCGACATCGGCGTGCTGTTTGTGCTGTTCTGCATAGGTCTGGAGTTCCGCCTCAAGAACCTCATCAGCAGCGGCAAGGTCGCAGCCGTAGGAGCAATGACCATCATCTTGGGCATGATGTTGCTGGGCTACTTGGTGGGAAAGGATGCTAAATTAGATATGGTCAACTCCCTTTTCCTGGCGGGCATGCTTTGTATGTAGAGCACCACGATTGTGCGG
>JAEEGI010010932.1_pt1 | contig 19674 bp, 10 predicted proteins | sample 8958751 | NCBI WGS metagenome assembly JAEEGI01 (sample SAMN16246545, study PRJNA631951) | gut metagenome | biome: gut microbiome; feature: rumen; material: KS-attached | host: Bos | place: Iran: Karaj | collected 2018-10 | reverse complement strand
CCAATCCCCAATCCCCAATCCCCAAAATCAATATTTATTATTAGTAATTCTGCTTCAAAATATTATTTAAATAAAAATGAAATATATAATATATAATATTAATAACTATGAAATATTTAATAAAATAATTAAAGATTTTAGAAATATTTATTTAAACAAGATGAAATTGATTCAATAAAAATAAATTTTTTTATGTTTTGTTAATTAGAAATATTACTCTATTCAAAAAAATAATAAAAAATTGAAATTGAAGAAAAAAATATTAAATATGATTCCAAATTTATAATTTTTGTGATTTTTTGTCTAATTGTTCTCTAATTTTACTATTAAAGAATATGAATATTATAATATAATTGTATTGAAGAATAATAGAATATAGAATATTGGATTGTTCTAAAAATAAATTATTTATTAAAGAGTATTGAAAATTGAATATTATAAGATTTTTCTGATTTTGAAGATATTGAAAATAATTCTTCACAACAATTATTATTAATTAACTAATGTTCAATTTTTTTTTGACTGAGAAATAATAGAATATTAAAAATTGTAAAATAAAAAAAAGTTAATCAAAATAAAAATTAAATAACTAAATATTTAAAAATTGATAAAAAAATGGGTAATTTATTGCCTAAAAATCAAAAAGAAGAAAAAATAACAGCAGAAGAATCAACAATTCTTCAATGTAAAATATCACGAGACAACATAAAAAATTACATAAAGCGTTTAGAAAAAAATTCAAATATAAAAAGAGAAAAAGCAAAAGAAGCTCTTAAAGAAAAAAAAAAAGATAGAGCAAAATATAATTTAAAACTATCAAAAATGTATAAAGAACAAATAAAAACAGCAGAATCTCAATTAACATTATTAGAAGAACAAATAAATAATATTGAAAATGCAATAAGTCAAAAAGAAGCTTTAAAAATTTTAGAAAAAGGAAATGAAGTTTTAAAAAATTTACAAAAAGAATGTAATATTGAAAAATGGGAAAAAATTTCTGATGATATGAATGATTTAAAAGAACAACAAAATGAAATTAATCAATTTTTCAAAGATAGAAATTTAGATGATATTGATGATGATATTGAAAATGAAATGAATAAATTAATGGAAAATAATATTGAAAATGAATTACCTAAGGCTAATGATAATAATATTGTTGTTGATGAAAAAAAAGAAGAATATAAAATTGAAGATGTTGTTTAATTTAAAAAATAATATTGTTTACACCCATTTTGTTAAAAATATTCATAGTTTTTTCTTTTTAGTTAACTTTAATTCGTTTTACAAATTTAATTATTATTTTTTTTTAAATTATTTTATCTTCAATGTAGATATATTTATTTATTTACTTTTTAATATTTTTTTATTGACTAATATTATAATCTTTATTCTTGATTTTTTCTCACATTTTATTTTTTTTAATTTGATGATATTATATAAAATGCCAAAAGATAATATAATTAATTCTTATTAATACTAAATATAACTCGACCATTGATTTTAATAAACCAAAGACAAAAAGAAAAATTATTTATTATAGGTTGATGATAAATCATTCTTTATTCATTCAATTTTTTTTATTCGATAAATATTTATATTTTTCTTTTTAATATATTTTTTAAGAAAAAGAAGTATTAAATATAAAAATTAAATTCATTAAAAATCATATTTCTTTATTTTAAATAAATAATTTTTAACATTTAAGAGATTTTTAATATTAAATAATAATATAACAATATAGGTAATTTTCTCAGAAAAATTAATATTTAATATTTCATCAAAAAAATTTATAAAGTATTTAATGAAAGAATCAGAAATAAATATTAAAAGTGAAAAAATAAAAAATAAAGAAAAAAGAAATTTAAATAATATTTCATCTCCAAAAAGTGATGAAGAAGAATGTTTAGGTTATGATTCGAAATATAAAGTAATAAAACAAGAAGAAGAAAAAACAGAAAAAGAAAAATCATCAACTAATTCAACATCATCTCAAAATGAAAATAATGTAAATTATACTCCTTTAAATTACTCTAACAATTATTATCAATTAAAATATGATAGGAAAATGTCTTCTCCTATTTGTTATTATTATAATGGATATGATAAATATTTAAGTGAAATTAATTCAAGTTTAGTTGATTTTTCTAAAAGTAATAATTATATTAATAAAGAAACTTTTTTTAATGGTGATTTTTATAAAAATAATTTTGAAAATAAATTTAGACCAAGATCTTTTGGAAATATTAATGAATTAAATTTTAATCAAACACCAAATAATAACAATAATAATGATAATAATAATAATATAAATAATAATATAAATGATTCAATTAATATTAATGTCCCTAAATTAAATTCTCCTTTTTATTTTTATTATAATTTTAACGAAAGTAAAAATAAATTTTTAATAAAATTATAGTAAATGGATATCCTCAGATTAATAATTCAAAAAATTATCCAATGATAAATAATTTATATGATGAAAATTCATATATATATATAAATAATTTAAAAATAAAAAAGAAAAAAAAACCATTTATAGAAAGAACAGGAGATTGGTTTTGTTCAAGTTGTAAAAATTTAAACTTTGCTTTTAGAGTGGCATGTAATAGATGCCGCTTACCTAAAGCAGAGTCTCAAAAAATTATTGAGAATGAAGAATTGAACAAAAAAAATAATTTAAAGGATGGAATTTATAAAATTAAAAATGAAAAAGATAAAAATAATTGTATAAATAATAGTAAGTTAAATTTAGATAGTGAAAATCTAATATAAATTATAGAAAAATAATATTTAAAATATATATTTTCAAGAATATTGAATTATATTTTTATTTTTATTAACAAAGAAGAAATATATTTGATTCTATTAATTTTAAATGAAATATAATTTCATTTTATTTTTTAATCATTTTAGATTTATTATAAATGATTATTATTTCATGATTTATAACTCTATATTTAATAAGAAGATTTTATTTGTAAAATTCATTTTATAGAATATTTAAGATATAAATTTAAAATTTAAAATATGTTTTTATCAATAATTAAATTTGAAAAAATATTATATTTTTATTATTTTTTCTAAATAAAATAATGGATAATAAAGATTTATTTATGAAAATTCATTTATCTGAAAAAGAAAGTAAATTCATGAAATTTCAAAAAGAATTTAAAGAAAGTCTATTTTATATGTTTTTTGTATTATTAAAAAATTACAAACAAGTTTTATTAATAGAATGTATAAGTATAATTCTCGAATATCTTCAATTTTTATATTTTCCTTTTGATTCATATGTAAATAATTATTTAAAGATATATAGTTTGATGTTGAATGGAAAAAAGAAAATATTTTTGAGGAAATAAGTTCAATTATAAAATATTTTATAATATTACCTTTTTCATATGGAAGTAAAAATATATACTTAATAATATTTTATTTTTCTGTTTTTATTATAATATTTTCAATTATGATAATAATATATATATTATATAAATTCATGAAAAAAGATTATAATGTAATATTACCTTTAAGAATTTTACAAAGAATATTATCTCCATTAACATCAACATTTTTTTTACCAATGCTTTTTATTTTATTGTCTGCATTAGATTGTACTCCTGAAAAAAAAAATCATTATACAGATGATTTACAATGTTACAATACATTTTATTATATTAATGCTGGAATAGCAATTATAAGTTTAATTTTTTATATACCATTTTCACTTTTAAGTAATCTTATATTTTATGAATATTCTTTAGGAGGTGATAAAATTTTATCTAAAACTACTGCAATTCCAGATTTATTTTTTACATTAACAAAAGTTATAATTTCTTTTATTTTTGTAATAATTAATGGAGGAGAAGAAACACATTATTTTTTAATTTTAATTCTTACTTTTTTTTCTTTTATTGTATGTGTTTTAAATTTTAAATATCCAAGATATAATGAAAATACATTAAATTATATTCATAAATTTTTATCTCTTACTGTATTTTGGTCTTCTTTTGTTTTATTAATAGGAAAAATATTTAGAGCTTCATCATTTAATGGTTGTTTAGGATTATTTTTTGCAACAGAACCAATAATGTTTTTATTAATATTATATGAGAGAAAAACAATACAAGATGATTTATATAAAGAAAAAAATAGTTTTGATGTTATGGATTCTTTACAATATATTAAATCATATATTAATGTTGTTGAAAATAAAGATACAAATAGAAATTCAGAATTAATTTTAAAAGGTTATATTTCATTATTTGAAGAACGTTGTTTTATTTCAGAATGTCCTTTAAAAAAATATTTGGCTTCTTTAAAAAATGGAAATGATATTAAAGGATTTTTATATCAACATGCAGAAACACTTTTTCAAAATTGTTTAAAAAAATTTCCAACATCAACAGAAGTAAGATTTTCTTACGCATTATTTTTACTTAAAAAAATGAATAAGAAAAAAAAAGCAGAAAATTTATTAATTGGATTAGATAAATTTGTTCCAACATTAGAAGAAGAATTTATAATTTATAGATGTAAAAGAATGTTTGAAAATGATTTAACAGAATTAGAAAAACAAGATGTAAATAATATTGAAATTATAAGAGAATTAGAATATAAAAAATATTCAAATGAATTTAAAGATTTAATTAATAATGCATCTCAACTTTATATTGATTTTTGGGGACAATTATTATCTTCTAGATTATCTGGTTCTGAAGAAATAACAAAACTAAATGAATATGGAGTTAAAATAAATAAAGCTGTTGAACAATTAAATAAATCTTTTGAAAAACTACAAAAAATAAAAAATAATGATTATGAAATATTAAGAATATATTATGATTTTTTATTAGATATTTTAAATAATAAAGAAAAAGCAATTAAATTGAAAAATATTATCGATGATATAGATGAAGTAATAGAAATATCAGAAGAAAATGAATTAGGAAATATAAATATAACATCATTATCTACAAACGATGATTATTGTTATATAATTATTTCTGCTAATAATGAAATTTTTGGAACAATTCAAAATATTTCTTTAAGTGCTTGTTTAATTTTTGGTTTTCAAAAAGATGAATTAATTGGTAAACCACTTGAATTATTAATTCCAGATACTTTTCAAGAAGAACATAGAAAAGTACTTCAAAATAAATTAATTGAATTTAAAAAAAACAGTGTTGGAAAAATTTCAAATTATTATAGTTCTGAAATAAAAGAATTAGATGTTTATGGTAGAAATAAATCAAAATATTTAATTCCATTAAATTTAAAAGTAAATATTCTTTTAAATGAAAATAATGAATGTTTTTTTATTGCTTCAATTTCAAAAGAACATGCATTTTATAATACATATAATAAAAATAATACTGAAATAATAAGGCAATGTATTGTATTAACAAATCCTTATTTATTAATTCAAAATTTTACTCCAAATGCTTTTGATATTTTAGGTTTAACTTCAGAAGCAATTAATAGTAATATTGAAATTACTTATTTTATAAAGCAATTTTATGAAGAATTTTTACAAATTGCTTCAGAATGTTATGAACAAAATTTAGAAAAAAAATATGAATTAAAAAAAAGTATTTTAATTACAAAATTTAAAAATCCTAGAATTATAAATTGGAAAAAATCTGATTATTTTGATAAAAAAAATACTTCTAAAACGATTGATTTTTCACCAAATTATATTCAAAAAAAAAGACATTCATTAATTCAAAATAGTTTTCTTGCAGATGAAATTTTTTTATTAACTGTCAAAGAAGCTTTTCTTAATAATAAATTACAAGGGTATTATTTTCAATTTGAAAAATATAATAATGATTTAAGCCCAACTTTATCGAATAAATTACTTTCATTAAATTCTTTAAAAACAACTACAAATCCAAAAAAAAAAAAAAAAAGTAAAACAGAATTAACAACAATTTCAAATACAATTAATTTAAATAATTTTAATCTGAGTAATTATACTCCTATAAATAATACAAATAGTAATACTTTAAATATAAGAACAAATTTTATTCCTGATTCTAATTTTAATTTTCAATTAAATCCTGAAAATTTTTATTTTGAAGGGAGAGAAAATTATGATAATACTTTAACAGAATATTTAAAAAATGAAGTATTTGAAAAAATAAATAGTGAAAAAAATGAGTCAATATATTTCGAAACAAGTGAAGAAATAGAAGAAGAAGAAGAAGAAGAAAATGATGAAGAAGAAGAAGAAAGTGGATATATAAGAAATTCTGAAATTGATGAATCTTCACAATTTTCACCTAAAAATAAAAAAAAATCAAGCTTGTTATATTTTGAAACTACTACTAAAAAAAAAAGTTCCTTTTCAAATTTTGGTGTTTGTACTTCAACAAACAGTAATGTTAATTCAAATAAACAAGAAGATGATTTTTATAAAATTAATTTTTCTAAAATTAAATATTCAATTTATGATTATAATCAAGGAATTCCAATTGAAATTAAAGATTATGATAAAATTTATCAAGTAAATAAAAAATTACAAGAATTTATAAAAAAAAGAGAAAATGATGAAAAAAATATAAATGAAAATATTACAAATAAAGGAAAAAATATTAAAGGAAATACTAATCATAATATGGAACGTTTGATTTTTGTTTCTGAAACTCAAGAAAGTATTTTATTAAAAGAAATTGAATATGCTTTAACGAAAGAAGATGTTGATGAAAGTATTTCTAAATTCAATAAAATCTCATTTTTAGTTTTTACTTTAATTTTTGGAATTGGATTCATTATTTTATTTTTTATTTTACATTCTATTAAAATAATCAAAATGAATAGTGAATTAATAATGAATTCTTATTTATTAATATTATTTAATTACAAAGGAATATATTATACAAAAGAATTAATTTTATTAAATAATGAAAATTATACTGAAATTCCTTCAAGAAATTCAAGAAATGAGTATTTAAATAATATATATAATTCAACTCAAGAAATTTGTTTTGAAAGTCATAAATTAATTGCAAATACAATAGCATCTCCAATTAAATTATCTTCAAATGCTTCTTGGATGATTAAAAATGAATCTTTTGTAACAAGAAATATTAAAAGTGATTTTAATGTTAGTGAAACATATACAACAATGGAATCTTCTTTTGTTGAAACTAATTCAGCTTTATTTAATATTGGAAATAAAAATATTAAACTTATTATTCCTACAAATGAAGATGTTTATTTTTATTTACATAATTGCTTAAATAATGTTGGTATTCAATATTTAAATCAAGGAGAAATTTTCTTAAATGAATTAGAAAAAAATGTTAAAAATATAAAAATATTTCTGATTATAGGATATATATTTTTCATATTAATTTTAATTTCTATTTTTATTTTAGTTAATTATGCTTATGATGGTGTTTCAAAAAGAAAAGAAAGTTATATTGAAGTTTTTTTCGAAATTGATACTAAAATTATTAGAAATTCACTTTTAAAATGTGAAAATTTTAATCGAAAATTACAAAATAATGAAGAAAATGATGATGAAGATGATTTATTAACTCCTACTTCAAATAATGAAACTCCTTTAATTAAAAAAAATGAACCTCAAAATGAAAAACATAGAATTAAAAAAGGTAAAAATACCTTTACTTCAAATATGATTTTTAAAATTAATTTTATGACTTTTATATTAATTATTATAATCTTCTTTTCTATTGTTTTTGCTTTCAAATATTTATTTTTAGAAAATGTTAAAATTTATCAAAGATTTTTTCAAAATCAAGTTGAATATAATACTGAAATTTATAGAATTTTTAATGCTTTAAGAGAAGTTTATTTTGATATGAATCAAAAAATTAAAAATATGAAAGCAGATGATTTTTTGAATAATGAATTAGATGAAGTATATAAAAGAAGAAAAAAAAATTTAATAATCATAAATAAATATAAAGATAAATTACCAAATGATTTTGGTGAAAAATATAATAAATTATTAAAAAAACATCCATGTGAATTTCGTTCAGATAATTATTTCTTAAATGAAGAAGAATGTTTAAATTTTATGAGTAATTCAACTTCTTATGGAATGAATATTTTAATTTCATATTTTATAGAAGAAATTAGATTTTTTAAAAAATTATTTTTAGTTTATACTAGCCTTGAAGTTGGATTGAATAATTTAACATTAACAGGAACCAATAAAGGAAAAAGTTTATGGCCAATTAAAGAGCCAGATTTAAGTAAATATTCAAAAAATGATCCAATTCATTTTTTTAATATGGAATATATGAAAAATATGAATATTATGATATCAAATATTATTTTTAATTATGATAACAATTTAACTTTCTTAATGAAAAATTGTATTATTGATTTTTTAAAAACAACCAAAATTCCTTATTTAATTATGATGATTGGTTATTTATCTTTATGTTTTATATCATTTCTTTTTATTTGGTTTCCTTTCTTAAATAATTTAAATTCACTTATATATAAAACAAAAAAGATGTTATCTATTATTCCAAAAGAAGTGCTGGCATCAATTGAAAATATTGAAAAATTATTAGATTTAAATAAAAATATTATTCCTAATCAAAAAAAATCAAAAAAGAAAAATAGTATAAAATAATAGTAATATTGATATAGGTATATTAATTATATATTTTTCCAAAATAAATAAATACCCTAAATAATAATTAAAAATTCTACAAATAAAATTTTAATATAAATTAATATTTTAATTCTTCAATTTCCATTTCAATGACATTGACTTTGAGGTTTCATAATAATATATTTTCATAATATAATTTAAAATAAACTCTCATCTTCTTTCATTTAAAAGTTTTTTTATTAGAATAATGTTTATAAATATTCTTTATGAAAATATCATTTTGAAATTAAAAGTTTTCTCTCCAATATTTTTTTTGATATAATTTTTAAAAATTACATGAAAAAAATATAGTCAATTTTTCATTTATTTGTTGTTGTTCTTCAAATATTAATTTAATTATAATATTATTAGAAATACATTTAGAATAATATTTATTATATTTTTATCCTATTTTTTTAAGGAATATTTTTATTCTTTAAAATATATTTATTTATTTTTTTTTTCAATATAAAAATTATATTTTTAAAATGGGTTTTTCACAGTCAAGTGAATCTAATACTATAACTTTAAGAACAAGTGAATTAAATGAATTTCATAATATGACCCTTTTTTCAAATGATATTTTATTAAAATTGCATGAATATTTTAAAAAATTTAGTGCTATTCAAACTGATGATGGAGTTATAGATTATGATGAATTTTGTATGATTATAAATAAAAAAGACAATTTATTAAATAGAAATATTTTTAATTCTATAGATGTTAATTCAGATGGTAGTTTAAATTATAGAGAATTTATTAAATTTATTTCTGTATTTATAAATGGTAGTTTTGAAGAGCAAAGTTCTTTAGCTTTTAAAATTTTTATGGAAAAAGATTTAAAATTAATAACTTTTAAAAACACAAAAGAAATGGTTAATGAAATTATTCAAGAAGATAATAGTTTAAATAAAATTATTGATAAAAATTTTATTGATGAAATGACAGAAGAAACTTTTATTAATTTATTTGGTGGTATTGATAAACAAATAAATTTAGAACAATTTAGAGAAATATTAAAAACTAATCACGAAATTTTATTATGGTTTAAAGTAGATTTAAACCATATATTAAAAAATACAAAAATAAATAAACATAAAAAAATAGGTTGTTTCACAGTAAATGAAGAATAATAAAAAGAAATGTTTTAAATAAAAAAATATATAAATATTTAAAAATAAAAATAGAAAAAATATATAAAGATTTGAAAAAATATATATAAAAAAAATAATTTTTAATGTGAACTTGAATAATAAATGTTATACATAATAATCAATGTCCAAAAAATAATAATGCTGAAAAAATAATTTCAAGTTTAGATAAAGAAATTTAAATTTAGATTCAACTTGAAATTTATTGAAAGATAAGTAAAATCGAAGTAAAATTATTAGATTAAAAAGGAAAATATGATATAAATAAATGTGATGTTTTATTAAAGGTGAATAAAATCTAAATTAATAAATTATTATAATTAGTTCAATTATTATTTTTATAATATTTTTATATATTTAAGAAATTTTAAAGAAAAAGATATTAACTAGATATTGAATTTATATATTAATATATATAATAAAAAAATTATATTAAAGGAAAAGCACCTTATAATACTATATTAACTGAAGATGGTATTTTTATTTTAGTTGATAGTAAAAATAAACCTATTTATGATAGTCAAAATAGATATAAACCATATAATTATATTTTAGTTCAAGAATATAGAATTTATTCTGATAATAAAAATTATTATGCTCTTATTCAATCAGTTGGTGGTATTCTAATGGAAGAGATGGAAAAGATGTCAAAATTAAAGACTTTTATCCTGATCTTGTTCAGCTAATCCTCCTTATACTATTATTGCTAATAGTGTCGGAATGAAAATTGTCGATGGAAAAGGTGACTTTATTTATAGTACTGGACATAAAAATGGGTTTGTTTCTCCTTTAACTTTGGAACTTACTAATAATGGAATTTTAAAACTTGTTGATGCTAATGGTAAAACTAGATGGGATATTGATAATTTAGATTCTAAAATATAAAAATTTTAATTTAATTAATTATAAAAAAAGTTGCCAACACAGAATTAAAATACTAAATGATTTAAAACATCCATTTTTTGTTGAGAAAATAAACAAGGATATTTTACTCACTGAAAACATAGAATGATGCTTTTATAAACATTAAATAATACTCTTTCAAAATTTAAAAATGAAGTTATTGAATATATTGCACTTAATTTTCAAATAAAGAAGAAGAAAAAAATAAAAGAAATTCAAGTAATATTGAAATTATTAAATAAATTTGTTAAATTTTTTCAAGAATTTACTGGAATAAATGAAGAAGAAGCATAAGATATTTCATAATTATAAAAATGGTTAATTGAATATCAAGAATTAGTAAGAGGATTTAGTGATAAAGAAAAAATATTAAGTTAAAAAAATAAAAGAAGCATTTGAATTCTTTGATGTTGATAAAAGTCAAATAATTACTTGGGATGAAATTATTGTTTTTCAAGGAAAAGAATTTTCTACAAATTTACTTTAATTTTGGTAATAATATTGGAAAAAGGTAAAATGGCCTTATCATATCAAAGAATTTTGTGGAATGATTTGAAAAAGAATTATAATTTTGAGTTTATATTTTTTATTACTGTATTTTTTTGGATAGTTTTTTTATCATTTATTTGTAAAAAAATTAAATTTTAAATATAGATTTTTTAGGAATATATAGAAGATTTTTTATAACATTTTATATAAGAACTATTTTAAAAGTATATTTTTATAAATCAAATATGTATAAATAATACAAAATGAATTTTATAAAAATATTCTCCAATAATGAATATATATATTATTTTTTTCAATATTTTTATAAAAAAGCAATCAAAAATTACTTAACAAATCATCTAATTGATGTCTCCACATATTTTCAACAATTTCTGTTGAATTTTGATAAACACAATTTTGGATAAAATTCAAAAGAGGAGTAAATTCATTTTTTAAAAATTCATATTCTCTTTGATTAATATATTCATCAGGAGTATAAGGAGCATCAAAGTTAAAATTTAATAATTTCTCAAAATCATAGTTTTTAAAAAATTCATGATTTTTAATATCCTTAAAACAAGAAATTCTTGAAGAAGGTTTTTTACATAATAAAGAACTAATTAAACTATTAAAACTTTTATTTTCAAGACTTGAAGTTAAAAAAGGTTTATTTTCTAAAATTTCTTTATAAATTTTTGAAACATCCCTTGTTGAATTTCCAAAAGGAGTGTTACCATAAAAAATTTCATATAATATAATTCCAACAGACCAATAATCCACTTTAAAATTATATGATTTTCCAAGAATAACTTCAGGAGACATATACATTGGAGTACCAACAATAGAATTAGTAGAATCTTGTCCCATTATATTTTTTGCAACTCCAAAATCAATTACTTTTAAATAACCTTTTGAATTCATCATTATATTTTCTGGTTTTAAATCTCTGTGAATTATTCTTCTCTGATTTAAATAATGTAATACACAAAATAATATTCCACCGTAAAATTTAACACTTTCTAAATTTCTTAAAATTCTTTGTCTTTCTATATAAGTTCTTAAATTTATTCCATTCACATATTCAATTAAAAAAAAAATATAATCTTTAGTTTTATAAGCTGAATTTAAATGAATTATAAAAGGATGATCAAGACAAGACATAATTGCATTCTCATTAATATAATTTACCCCTGATTTTTTGTTTTCAGAAATTATTCTAATTTCTGCTGTTTTTAAAGCAAAAAATTCTTTTTTATTATGTATTAAATATACCCTTCCATATGCTCCACTTCCTAAATCTCTAATATAATAATAATTCTCAAATGACATTTTATTTTCATTTATTTCCATTATTTTTCTTAAAGGTTTAAATAAATCATCTTGATAAACTATATTTTCAAATTTATCTTTTGTTATTATAAAAACTATTGTTGGCTTTTTTGATATAAAATCTATTTTTTTTTTATTTTCTCCTGTTTTTGTTCCTATATCTCCAAAATATTTTCCTGATGTTAATGTTTTAATTGGTATATTTTTTATTGATATTTCAACTTCACCACTAATAATATAAAAAAATTTTTCTGACAATGGACCATCTTTTAATATAATTTGGCCTTTTTTAAATTTTTTTTCTTCAAATGAATTTATGATTTGAACCATTTTAAATGGGTTTACAAAATGATAAAGTGGAATTAGTTTCAAATTTTTTATTAAATCTAATGGTTGAATATGATAAAAATTAAATAAATGATTTGTTATTATATTTGGTAAAAGAGAATCCCAATCACATTCATATACAATACATTCATCTCCTAATAAATGAAAATTAATTGTTGTGTCTGATGTAATAGAATCTATATTTAATTTTCCATTTTCAATTCTATTTTTATAATTTATATTTATAGTATCTAACATATTATCTATTTCTTTTAATGATTTTTTTGACTTTAATATTGTTCCACAAACTGGTAAAATTACTTTTTTTTCTTTTTTTGATAATATTGTATCATTGAAATAATATTGAAGTTGAAAACAAGGTATCATTTTATTTATTAAATTAACATTTATCCCAGATAAAAATAATTCATTTTCTTTTACTGCATTTACAAACATATTATCTATAATTATTTGAACAGTTTTTTCCTCAAATATTCGAAAAATATCTTCATATTTAATTTCAATTAATATTGAATCTGATTCTGCATAATATTGATAAAAAGATTCCATTTGATTAAATAATCCTACAACACTAAAAATTTCATCTTCAAATAAAGTTTTAATGACTATATCATTTTTAACACATTTTACATTTCCAGACATAATATAATATAAAGATGTTTGAAATTCATCTTCTTTAATTACTATTGTTCTTTCTATATAAGTCCTGTTTATACTTAATTTTGCAATTTCTTGAATTTTATTTTTTGGTAAATTTTTAAAAAAATAATTTTTTTCTAAAAGAATTAAAATTTCTTCAACTCTATTTTTTTCATAACCATCTATTAATTTTCTGTATTTTTTTAAAGGAAGAACAAATAAATATGTCCTTCTTAAAGTTTTAATATAACATTTTTCTCTTGAATATTTTAATAAAGCTTGAGTACTTATTCCATTTAAATGATTTAATTCATAAAAATTACCATCAATATTATACATTAAACTTCCTTTATAAATCATATAATACAAATCTTCATCATTATTTTCACCGTTAAATATTATAACATTTTCTTTTATTCTTTGATAATAAACTAAATTAAAAATTGTATTTATTAAACTTTCAGGCATTTCATTTTCATTAATTAATTCATTTTCTATTAATAATTTCCTTAATAAATCTTGTTTCTTTTTAGTAATTTTTTTATCTAAATTTTGAATAGGTAAAATTATCTTTTTTTCTTTTACTTGAGTTGATTTTGATTTTCTTTTTTTTCTTGTAATTTCATAAGTATTATCTTCTTTTATTTTATTTTCAATTGATTTACTTCTTGATGATTCATATAATAACATTTTTTGTTCTTCAACAGTCATAATTCTTGATTTTTTCTTTTTAATTCCTTGTACAATTTCTACAGATTCTTTAACTAAACTTTCAAAAAAGATTTTACTTTCTTTTGGAAGAATTTGATAAGCTTTACAATTATTTCTTTCAGAAAATTTTGTTTCATTTCTTAAAATTTCAGATGTTTTTTTTTGATAAAAACATGAATTTTTAAATGAACTTTTTATTGATATTGCAAAAGATTTTCTTCTTTTATTTTTAATTTTATTAGTTAAAATTGAACTCATTCTTCCTTTTTTTATAAAATTTTTCCCTTCTATATTTTCTTTTGTTAATTTTTTTGTTATATTATCTTTATAAGTATTAAAAATTGGAATATTGTTTTCTTTAATAGTTGAAGAATCATGATTAAAAAATGAATTTTTATTATTTTTTGATGTTAAATCATATTTAAATTCTTCTTCTAAACTAAGTGCCTCATATTTATATGGTTCTTTTACTTGAATTACATTTTCACTTAGTAAAATTATTTTATTTCTACAACAATATAATCCATTACCCATAGTTTAAATTATTTGAAGACTATAATTTATTTTTCATTTAAGTTTTTTTAGATTTTTAATTTTTATTATTAAAATCTTTAAAATTATACTTAAAATGTTAATTATTAATTTATAAAATATATTTGAACAATTGTAAAATTTTAACATATTTTTTATATTAGATTTTTTAAATGTTAATTTTAAAAAATTATAAAGATAAATCTTATAAAGAATATATTGGATTTAAATACTTCAAAATATTTTAAATAATCCAAAATAAACATACTGTATACCAAAGAATATTTTTATTTTTTTTAATGAAAAATATATTACATTAGAATGACACATAAAATAAATTTTGAAATTAATTTTTCAAAACGTTAGTATCTTTTATATATTGTTTTGCTATTTATTTTTTATCAGATGTCTATTTAGATTTTTTAATAAATATTTTTAATTCTTAAATATATTTAATTTTATCAAATAACATTAACCTCAAAGTCAATTTTATTAATATCTCATTTTTATAATATAGTTTATTTTGAATCAAAAGTAATATAGTCAGAATATATCAGTAAAAAAAAATTACTTATAAAAAAAATATGTCATTTAATAAATATACAATTAGGTTGATTTTACAGGAGAGGATTATCAAAAATATCAGAAAAAAAAATAATTAAGGCCTGATATGAATAATAAAAATTTAAAATTAATATAAAATTCCAATAATCTCAATGTCAATAACAATAATCTATATAACAGGAATTAGAATAATGCATTGGAAAGTTTTATTAAAATTTTTAGTAGAAAATATCACCAATAAAACTTTTAAATAAGGAAAGTGCTATGATGTAGATTATAAATATATACAAGAAGATTGAAATTATTCTTCAAAATATAAAATTTTAAATATATCTAAAGAGTGATTGTGGAGTCCCAGAAATGAACACTCTATTTTTTGAAATATATAATATAATTTTAAAGATATATGCAAGAGAAATTTATATATATTTGAGGATTATCTAAATTAATAATAGTATGTTTATATTTCTTTTATGATTCCAAAATTTATCAAATTTTATAATTAAAATTAAAAGCTAAATATGATTTTTTATTGTTTTTTCTGATTTTATTTTATCTTTCTATTCAAATAATTATTGTTGAAGGAATAATAACATCTCATATAAATGGATAACGGAAATTAATTTTTATAAAACTAAACAATTAGTTTTAAAAAAGATAATACTTTTAAAATAAAAATAAATAAAATATGTAGACACATATATATAAAAGAAATTAATATTAATTTATATATTTTTTTCTAAAAAATTTTCTAATTTCTCTGGGAACTCTTTTTTCATTTTTTCATAAGGGATAATTTGAATATAATAATAAGGAATTTTATTCATAACTATAACAAAATAATTGTTTCTAATTTTTTCAACACTTATAATATCAAAATTTGTTAAAAAACTTGTTTCTGGAATTTTTTTTAACAAAGTATCTTTTATAACTTTTTTTTCAGGATAAATGTCAATTAAATTTTTGAATTGTTGTTTTTTATTTTTAAATTTTCTAAAATTAATAGAATCACTATTTTTTCTTTTCTTTTTGGTAAAAGAGGAATAATCATCATTAGATGAACTAGTTGATTTTTCTTTAATATGATTTTGTTCAAATTCTTTAACCATAAACATAATATTTTTTAAATGTGAAAGAGGTTCCCAAGAACATTCTTCGAAAGGATAATTTTTCCATTTTATTTTATATTCTGGTTTTCTTTTTTTGTTTAATCTTTTATCAATTATTGCTTCTACTTGATAATATAATGGCATTTTTAATTAAATATAATTTTTTTCATTATTTATATTAGATGATTAAATTTATAATTTAAAGATTGTTGTCTGATAAATTTTTGTAAATATATTCTTGTTTCTATTTTTTTTTTGTTGTTTATATATTTTTTCTAAAGATTTTTTTATATTGGTTATTATAATAGGAAGATTAAATTAATTACCATATTCCTCATGTTTATGTCCGGGTTAGAGTTTTTCAAAAGCCTTATTCCTCAAGTTCATGTCCGGGAAATTTCGTTGGAAAACAAACTAAATTTTCAGGACATGACTTAACTTACTCTCCTAAAACTGAGAATTTCCCGGACATGAATTATCTTATCCCTCAAAATGAGAAATGTACGGACATGAACGCAACTTATCTCCCTAATTTTGGAAAAAGTTCATAAAAAAACCTTGGATATGAACGAAGAATTCGTTAATGTTTTGTGTATACTGTACTTTTTTGTTTAATATTTTTTTAATTTTTGAACATGTTATGTACTTAAAATATAATTGATATTAATACATTCATAGATAAAAAGAGGAATAAAGTAGAATAGAAAAATAATTAAAAATCATTGTATTTTATTTTATAAAAAGACAAATCTTCTTTTTTTAATTTTAAAAAAAGTTAATAATCTTTTCAAACAATATCAAATAAAATTAAGTTCATTCAAGGTTTAATATTAATAATGAAATTAAATGATTTTATAAAAATATAGAAAGAATATTTGATGTAGTAAAAATCTAAATAAAATTCAAAAAAAGAATGATAGATGATGGAAGTTTAAAAAAGGAAAAAAGTTTGTGTTCTTTAAAAAAAATATCTATTTTTTGATATTTAACTATGTTATAATAAAACACTAAAATTATTTTCAGATTAATTAATAATAAAGTTATTACTTATTGGGAGTCCTAATTCCACTCAAAAAATAATAAATAATATTTCAATGTAAAAATATAAACTTCAAACCAACCTCAATTTTATATATTTAAGTTTTCACAAAAATCTTATTTTTAATCTAAACAAATTTTTGAGAAGAAATCTTACTTGAATTTCAAAAAATAAAGTATTTGTTCAAAAAGGAAAATGATTAATCAATATTCTTATAAGAAAAAAATTACTTTAATAATTCAACTTTAATAAAATTATTCTAAAATTCTAATTTAATGTCTTCTAATCTCAATGTAATTTTTATTAATGATTTTTATAATAGCTTTTAGATATTTTGAATATTGAAAATTAAAAAACAAATTATTTGGAACTTGTGATATAAAAGAAAAATAGAAATTGTTTGATTAAATTTTTACCATATTTTATCCCAATTTTCTTTATTTTTCTCATAATAATCATTTATAAAAATAAAAAGAAAAAATATATATTTTTAATTAAGTATATAATTTATATAAAGGTAAAATTTAATTACATTTTTTTCTTTCATTATTCTTATAATTTTTTATTAGATGGAGAAATTAATTCAAAATTGTCTAAAAAAATTTATAAAACAAAAAATAAATATGAAATCAAAATGAAGAATAAATCAATATAGTATTAAACTTCTTATAACAAAAAATAGAAATGATACTTAATTAATCTTTTGATGAAAATCCAGAAAAATAATCAAAAGTACCATCAAGAAAGAAAGAGATTAATCTACTAACAGATAAATTATACTTTTTTGAAAAATAATTATTAAAACAATTGTATATATATTTTAAATAAAAAAAACCTATAAATTAAGAAGAACATTTTTATAATTTTGGTATGATTCTGGAAAGGATAATTACTTCTTTATTATAGCGAATTTGAAAAATATAATTTTTAAAAAAACAAATTTTATTTAAAATAATAATTGTTTGTGTTATTGTTTATAATTAAAAATCAAACCAATAATATGTTTTTTCATATAAAATTATTTCTTTAAATTTCAAATAAAAAGGAGATTTTTATATATATTCATTTGATTTTTTTTAATATTTTATTTTCAACTGAATATGTATAATTTATTAAAAAAATTTCAGTACCTTTCATAAAGAAATTAACTATTCTGTTTTTAATTGAATTTCAAAGACCAAATGTTATAATTATGTAAGTATATATATTTATTTTTATTTATAAAAGATTATTACATTACTATTTTAAAAAAATGAGAAAATATTTTTTACGAAACTTTTTTAAGTAAAAGATAATATGATGCAGTTGCATAATTAAATTTATTTGTTTTTAAACAATTTATCACATATTCTTTTTCATACCCTAATTGTTCTATTTCTTCTAATATACTTTCGTTAATGATTTTTTCATCTTTATTTTCTTTCCTTTGATTAAAAATATCATCTAGTTCATTGGAATTTAAAATTTGTTTACTTTTAATTTTACAAAAACTTCCTTTATTTAAAGGAGATAAATCAATTTTATTATTATTTTTTTGTGAATTTTGAGAAATAACAATTCCATTATCAATTTCACCATTATTATTAAATTCATAATTTCTATTAATTTCTTTTAACTTTATATTAAATTTAATTAAATTATTCTTAATCATCAAATCAGAATTAAAACTAGTATTATTATTATCTTTAGAACAAATAGAAGAATTAAAAGGTGCTAAAATAGAACTTTTAGTAGTTACATTAATTTTCTCATCTTCTTTTCTAGTATCTAAATTTCTTAAATCAAAGACTTCAAAATTATCATTTTTAAAATTAATAAATCTATAATCAACATTACTTTTACAAAGTAAAAGTTTTTCAGCATTAGTAAACAAATTATATTCACAACAATTAGAAACATCAAGATTAGCAAGCCAAGGATGATTTAAAATATCATTAATACAAATTCTTTTATTAGGATTAACATTTAATAAATTACTAATTAAATTTTGAGCTTCTTTGGAAATATTATCAATAATATTATAATGTCCTTTCTTAATAGATTCATGTAATTCATTAATATTATTGCCTTTAAAAGGTACAGTTCCACTTAACATTGCATATAAAACAATTCCTGCACTCCATATATCACAAGAAAAATTTTCATAACCATTATTTTTTATAATTTCAGGGGATATATATTCTGGAGTTCCACATGGTTCAAATCTTTTTTCATTTATATGTT
>JAEEGI010010930.1_pt1 | contig 19675 bp, 17 predicted proteins | sample 8958751 | NCBI WGS metagenome assembly JAEEGI01 (sample SAMN16246545, study PRJNA631951) | gut metagenome | biome: gut microbiome; feature: rumen; material: KS-attached | host: Bos | place: Iran: Karaj | collected 2018-10 | reverse complement strand
AGGCAAAGTCGCCCCGACCATTCACCTCGACCAGCCCGATCCTGAATGCGACCTTGACTACACGCCGCATACTGCACGTGACTTCGCCGCCAACCTGACCATCAGCAACTCTTTTGGCTTTGGCGGACAGAACGCCTGCGTCGCTCTTCGCAAAATTTAATTTAAATGCACTATAAAAGAATACTTTAATATGAATAGAGAAGAAATCAAACAATACCTGCCGCACCGCGAGCCAATGCTGCTTGTGGACGATGTAAAAATGGAAGGCGACACTGCCGTCGGACACTACCACGTGCGTGGAGACGAATATTTCGTGCAGGGACATTTCCCGGACTATCCTGTTGTTCCCGGCGTCATACTTTGCGAGATAATGGGCCAGTGCTGCTGCACTCTAATGCTTGAAGAACTGCCCGGTCGTTTAACATTTTATGCGGGGATGGATAAAGTGCGCTTCAAAAACCAAGTACGCCCCGGTGACAACATCGAGGTACGCGGTAAAATCACCGCCAAGCGAGGCCTTACATTCTTTGTCGATGCCGAGGCCAAGGTAGACGGCAAACTGTGCGCAAAAGGCAGCCTTATCTTTATGCTTGCCGACAAGAACTAATTGACACCGTTTCAATAAATAAGCAACTAGAATAAAAGGATTATGAAATTATTAGAAAATAAAACCGCTCTTATCACCGGTGCCTCGCGCGGCATCGGACGCAGCCACGCCCTGCTGTTTGCAGAGGAAGGCGCAAACATCATCTTTACCGACCTGAAAGCCAACGAGAACAGCGATTCACTGCTGGCCGAACTCCGAGCCAAAGGCGTGCGTGCCGATTTCCTGGCATCGAATGCCGCAGACAACGAGCAGGCCAACGATGTGGCCAAATGGGTTGCCGACAATTACGGACGCCTCGACATACTGGTCAACAACGCCGGCATCACCAAAGACCAACTTATCCTGCGTATGAGCGTCGAGGACTGGAACCTCGTTATGGACGTCAACCTGCGCTCAGTGTTCAACTACACCAAGGCTTTCGCTCCTATGATGATGAAGCAGCGTGCCGGTTCTATCATCAACATAAGTTCTATCGTGGGCTTAAACGGCAATGCCGGCCAGTGCAACTACTCAGCATCCAAAGCTGGTATCATTGGCTTCACTCGCTCAATCGCCAAAGAGTTAGGTTCACGCAACATACGTTGCAACGCTGTGGCTCCCGGCTTCATTGAGACGCCTATGACTCAGCAGCTTCCTGAAGATGTGCGCAAAGACTGGATGACAAAGATTCCGCTGCGCCGCGGCGGTCTCGACACCGATGTCGCCCACGTATCGCTCTTCCTCGCCAGCGACCTGGCTTCGTATGTCACCGGACAGGTCATCAGCTGTGACGGAGGCTTGGCCATCAACTGATTCATACAGAATAGTAATGAAATAAATAAGCATAAGAAATGAACGTTAAAGAATTAACAACCGAGCAATTAACCGAAGAAATCTGCGCCATTATTGAGGAGCGACTGGGCGTTGCCGCTGCCGACATCACACCCGAGAAAAACCTCATCAACGACCTGGGTGCAGACTCACTCGACAGCGTGGAACTGATTATGTCCATCGAACAGAAGTTCGACATCACCATTCCCGAAGAAGCTGCAGAGAACATCAAGACCGTAGGCGACATCATCAACTACGTCAAGGCTAATTGATTGTAAAACACGATAACTAAAGATACTATGTCATTCAAAATAGTAGTTTTGGCAAAACAGGTACCCGACACGCACAATGTCGGTGCCGATGCAATGAATGCGGACGGAACTGTGAACCGCGCCGCACTGCCTACTGTCTTCAACCCCGAAGACCTCAAGGCCCTCGAAATGGCACTGCGCGTCAAAGACCGTATGCAGGATGCCACCGTAACCGTTGTGACTATGGGCCCGCCGCGTGCCGCAGAGATCATCAAAGACGCTCGTTCGCGCGGTGCTGACGACGGCTTCGTTCTGAGCGATATGCGCTTTGCCGGTGCCGACACTCTGGCCACCTCCTATGCACTCTCGCAAGCCATCAAGCAATTGGGCAAGGTAGACCTTATCTTCGGTGGCCGCCAAGCCATCGACGGCGACACCGCCCAGGTGGGACCGCAGGTCGCTGAGAAGCTGGAGATACCGCAGATAACCTATGCTGAGGAACTTATCGACGTCAACACCACGTCCATCACCATCCGTCGCCGTCTTGAGCGCGGCACCGAGTGTGTCAAAGCCACCCTTCCTGTGCTTGTCACTGTCACCTCGGCTGCAAACGACTGCCGTTTCCCAAACGCCCACCGTCTGTTGCGTCAGTCCAAGGACGAGACACGTCTTATCAATGCCGACAACATCGACGCCGATATGGAGCGACTCGGTCTGAAAGGCTCGCCAACAAAGGTGAAAAAGATTGAGAACGTGGTGCTTGCCCACAAAGAATCAGTGGTATTGCAGCCTACCGAAGAGGCCCTCAACGAGCTCTCAGCAACGCTCATAAAAGAACATATTTTGTAATTTTGAAAGCCGAACACAAATGAATAATGTATTAGTATATTGCGAGTTGTCGGAGAAAAACACCATTGCCGACATCAGCTTGGAGCTCTGCACCAAGGGGCGCCAGCTCGCCACCAAACTGGGATGCCGTCTCCAAGCGGCAGTGCTGGGCAGCAACGTCAAGGCCGCGGCCGAGTCGCTCTATCCTTACGGTGTTGACGACGTCTATCTGGCCGACGACAAACGTCTGTCGCCCTACCGCACCCTGCCTCACTTCGACGTACTTTCCAAACTCATACAAGACCAGCAGCCCGACATCGTACTCTTCGGTGCCTCGAGCGTAGGCCGCGACTTGGCACCGCGCATCGCATCGTTCCTGCGCTGCGGCCTTACTGCCGACTGCACATCGCTCGAAATCGGCTCGCATCAGGACGCCAAGGCCGGCAAGACCTATGACAACATCCTTCTGCAGATGCGTCCTGCTTTTGGCGGCAACATCATCGCCACCATCGTATGCCCCGAAACACGTCCGCAGATGGCAACCGTGCGCGAAGGCGTTATGAAGAAAGAAATCCTCGACCCCAACTACAAAGGCACCATCATCCCCGTTGCTGTCGACTCATCGCTTGACAAGGCCGACAAAGCAGTTGAAATACTCAGCCGCGAAATCGAAGAACAGAAGATCGACATCAAGGGAGCTCAAATTATCGTTGCCGGCGGCTACGGTATGGGCAGCAAAGAGAACTTCCAGCTGCTCCACCAGTTCGCCCACCTCATTGGCGGCAGCGTAGGAGCAACCCGTGCAGCAGTCGATGCAGGCTTTGCCGAAGGCGAGCGTCAGATTGGCCAAACCGGTGTCACCGTGCGTCCCAAGCTCTACATCGCCTGCGGCATCAGCGGCGCCGTCCAGCACCGCGCAGGTATGGAACAGAGTGCCAAGATCATCAGCATCAACACCGACCCCGAGGCTCCCATCAACGCCATCGCCGACTACACCATCATTGGCGACGTGATGACCGTCATACCACAATTTATGGCTTGTTACAAAAATAATCTGAAGTAGTTATGAATTTCTATACCGATAACGAAAATCTTTCATTCTACCTCCACCATCCTGAGATGGAGCAGGTAGTCGCCGTCAAGGAAAAAGACTATGCCGAGGCCGGCAAACACCCTGAAGCCCCTGCCAATGCCGAAGAAGCCGTGTCGAACTACGACACCGTGATGAACCTCCTTGGCGAAATAGCCGGCGAAGTCATCGCTCCCAACGCAGAAGAGGTCGACCACGTTGGCCCGTCGCTCGTCGACGGTCACGTCAACTATGCTCCTGGCACACGCCGCAACCTCGACGCTCTTATCCAGTCGGGGCTTTACGGAATGACCCTCGAGCGCCAGTACAACGGTCTCAATTTCCCGCGCGTAGCCGCAGTTATGGCAGCCGAAATCATAGCCCGTGCCGACGTAGGTTTTGCCACCATCTGGGGCCTGCAGGACTGTGCCGACACCATACAGCAGTTTGCAAACGAAGAACTTAAGAACAAATATCTGCCTCGCATTTATGAAGGTGCCACCTGCTCGATGGACCTCACCGAACCCGATGCCGGCAGCGACCTGCAGTCGGTGCGTCTCAAGGCCACCTACGACGAGGCCAACAAATGCTGGCGCCTCAACGGTGTAAAGCGTTTCATCACCAACGGCGATGCCGACCTTCACCTCGTTCTTGCACGCAGCGAAGAGGGCACCAACGACGGCCGAGGCCTCTCCTACTTCGTCTTCGACAAAGCCGACGGCGGAATGATAGTGCGCCGCATCGAGAACAAGATGGGCATCAAGGGTTCGCCCACTGCCGAGCTGCAATTCACCAATGCACCTTGCCAGATTGTCGGTGAACGCCGCTTAGGTCTTATCAAATATGTGATGTCGCTGATGAACGGTGCCCGCCTTGGAGTCGGCGCACAGTCCATTGGCCTCTGCGAGGCCGCCTGCCGCGAGGCTGAGGCCTACGCAGCCAGTCGCGAGCAGTTCGGACACACCATCGACAAATTCGTTGCCGTGCAAGACCTTCTCTATCAGATGCGCGCACGCACCGACGGCGCACGCAGCCTGATGTACGAGACTGCCCGCTACGTAGACCTGTCGGCATCGTCCAAACCCGCCTCGCGCGTGGCCGACATCCTTACGCCGCTCGTCAAACTCAATGCCAGCGAGTTCGCAAACCGTTGCGCCTACGACTGCATCCAGGTACACGGCGGCAGCGGATTTATGAAAGAATATGCCTGCGAACGTCTCTACCGCGACGCCCGCATCCTCTCCATCTACGAGGGTACCAGCCAGTTGCAGGTCGTGGCAGCAATGAAAGGCATCGCCAGCGGAGCTTATCTCAAGCAGATTGAGAGCTATGACGCCAAGGTCAGCGAAGGCGAGATGAACGATGAAATGAAACATTGCCAGGAAGTGCTGCGCAAAGCCACTGGCCTCTACAGCAAGCTCTATGAGCTCGCTGCATCCGAAGGCACCACCAGTGAACGCTTCGAACACAGCACCCGCGCCCTCACCGAGGTGCTCAGCAACATCATTATGGGCTATCTGCTGCTGCTCGACAGCCAGCGCGACGCACGCTTCCTCAAGTCCTGCAAGTACTTCGTCAAGGAAAGCATCGGCCAAGTCAGCCAGCACCTTGCCGAACTCGAGAACTGCTAATAAACTGCGGTTTAAACCCGCATTAAAAAAGCGACTCATTGGCCTTCAGCCTATGAGTCGCTTTGTTTTTATAGCTTTAACTGTGGCTATTTCTTGACAAACTTGCGCACAAGGTTCAGGTCATCAGCCTGGACGCGGACGAAGTAGGAGCCTTTCGGCAAACCTGACACATCCAGGTGAATGCTGTTCACCTCGCTGTTGCCACCGGCGACAGACGCCGTTTTGCAAACACGACCGCTTAGGTCTATAATCGCCACTTCGTATTTACCAAGCATACCGTCCGGCATCTGCAAATCGACACACAGCACATCCGAGGCGGGATTAGGATAGACATCCAAAGCCAGTGCCTGTTCGTCCAAAGTGTTGATACCCGATGTCGGCTGGAAATTGGCGGTGTAAGTAACGTTTGTCGTGACCACCACTTGACGCGGGTTACTGCTGTTGCCATCGTTCCATCCTGCGAAAGTGTAGCCCGGGTTAGGTATAGCCTTGATTTCCACGGTATCCATATAGTGGTATGTTCCGCCGCCCTCTACGGTGCCGCCTTGCGATGGGTTGGCATTCACTGTGACTGTCACCTCACGACCCACGAATACCGCACGGACAACCGAAGCTTCGACCGGTTGGAAAGAGAAAACATAGACATCCTCCACGTCGCCGGTGTTGACCTGCACGTCGCCCATACGGTTCACATTGTTGACATACAAGGCCTCAAGGTGGTATTCAAACTTCTGGCAAGTAATGTAGATATTGACCGGATGCTCCGAATCCATTGCAAGCTGCTGCCCGCAGAGTGAATTGTTGTCTGAAGCAGACATACTTACAGTGCCCACCATATTACCTTCGCAGACAAACGACACAGGATACGTACTCGGTTGCTGCATCGTGATAGTGACATCGTCGATCTTCATCCAGTACATATCGGTCACCTCATAGTGACGGAATGCAATATAGACGTGCTGTCCGGCATAACTGTCGAGATTGATGGTCTTCTGCGTCCAATCCACAGTGGTAACGTTGTATTGCTGCAGGAGCGTGAAGTCCGACGGATTCATACCGGTAGTGGAAATATACACGCCATAGTGCTCGGCAAAATAGTTCTGGTCCACAGCTCCGACAAAGAAGGAGAGCGTAAAGCCATTGCCCTGAGGCAGATATATCTGCGGCGAGATAAGCCAGTTATCGGGTTCAAGCACTCCGGGGCCGTTGATATACGAAGCCGAGCTGATACATCCCGAGCCCGTGTGGGCCTGTTCGGACGTCGAGAAGACCAACGGGTCCCACGAGTAGCCGTCGCCATCGGCATCAAGTATCGTCCAGCAGGCAATGGGGTCGGTGCTCTCAAAACCCATCGTGTAGGGGAAAGCAGTGACCTCGGGGCAGTCGAAGACATTGAGATGCACCGTGTCGCTCGAGCTGCCGTTGGCGTTGGAAGCAGTGGCAATAACATTATAAGAGCCCGGAGTGTTCCAAGTGGCGGTAGCCGTATTGCCTGTAGCCGTCGACGGAGTGCCTCCGTTGAGCTGCCAAGTCACGTTGGCGCCCGTGCTTGCGATGGCAGTAAAGGTTAGCTGTTGGCCTACAGCGGCCGCAGCAGGACCGCTGGCTATTATCGAAGGTGCTGCATTTGCTGATGTGTGAGTCACACATTTGATAAGCCACGAATAGTTCTGCGGCAGGCCCAAATCGGTTGTAGCGTGAACCCACGAATTGCCGTCGGTCGAAAGGAAATTGCTGTTGGGGTCACCGACATAGGCACAGGCCGCTGCAGGATACAGCACATCAGTGTTTGAAGCAATAACCCATAGGTTTTGGCCGGAAACAATGGCTGCAGGGTTTGTAAACGCAAGATTGACCCACCCTCCGGCCATAGCGGAATTGATGTTGTACGTCTGAGTGCGGAGCTGCGTTTGTGGTGCCGTAGTGCCGCCCTGATAAAGCGAAACGGTGTAGGTGCCAGTGTCAGCCGCCGCGACATATAGCAGAACGCTCAACACCGAATCGTGTCCATTCAGCTGGGCGGCAGGCAGCATAATACCCCAATAGACAGTTGTTGTCGTGTTGTTCACACCAATACGCGTAGCTAACGCGCTATTGCCGCAATACGAAAGCGTGTCGCCAACATCGGCAACCGCCCTTCCCGACACAAGAAACGTCAGGCAAAACAAAAGAAATAACGATTTTTTCATAGCTCTAAAGATTTGGATTTCAAGATGCAAAATTACGAGTTTTTTTCAAATCCACCAAATTTTCTGGGAATTTTTTCATAATTTTTCATAAATTCACCTTCTTGTAAGGGTCTCAGTCGATGCTCCAGCGACACAAAAAGCAACAATTCTCAACCATAAAAACTAAGGCAATCGACCACAATACGCTACAAGTTTTCACACAATCCTGTCGGCTCAAAAACTTTTAATCCAAAACAAATGAACCGCAAGAATAGAATGTTCCTATACTCTACAGCCCCTATGCCAGAACACTCGTGCATACCCTTCCTACACCCCTTCTCCAATCCGACTTTTTGATATATTCTAACTAAAAACCTATTAAAGTTCACAAATGTAAAATTTGGTAAAACTTTGGTAAGAATTTAGGTAGAATTTGGTAAGAAGATGGTATATGGAAATCAGGGAGTTAGAAAGGGGCATTTTTAGCCCTTTTCCAACGTTTTCAAACTTTTTTAAAAACGCCGGAACAAAATGATTGACAAGCCATTAGGCTCAGAAATCAAAAATTTAGCAAAAAGTCGGATTTCGGACCCGAAATCGGGTCCGAATCCTATAGAAGAAATCTGTTTTCAGAGTATGTTAATCCAGTCCGAGGGCGTGGCGGACGAAGGCGATGAGGCCGTCGGGCATCGGCTTGATGGTGTCGAAATGGATCATCTTAAGGGCGGCGAAGGGTTCGATGGCTTTCTCTGCGGCACGCTGTTCTTCATCGCTGCTGATGCCGTAATAGTCGCGGATAAACACGTTCCAGATGCGACGCAACATCGGCGGGTCGAGATGGAATATCTGTTGCGTGATTTCCGTTTCGTTGTTGGAGCAGGTGAAGTAGAACATTCCGAGGTCGAAGAGTGGGTTGCCCCAGCGGAAGTCGCCAAGGTCGATCCAGAAGTCGTGCACCAAGGACGGAGCGTCATCGCCGAGGGCTGTGGTTATGACGTTGCCGATATGCATATCGCCGTGCAGACAGGTCTGGCTGTCAGGCACCTGCTTGATGAAGTCGACGATTTTCTGTTTCTCGGCCTCGTTAAAGCGCGGGCTCTGCATCACCTCGCGGATTGCGTTTTCCTTTTCCGAGGAGAATACCGCCGTGTTGCAAGGCGTGCTGTGCAGCTGGCGGCACATACGAGCAAAGCGGTGGGCTATCTGTTCGTAGCTGTCCGGGCGGTTGCTCACGTAGCGTGAGAAGGACTCCTTGGGATTGATGCGACGGAATTCGGCACCGAAACGGACTCCGTCGGTGACGAAACGTCCGGGCGTGGGCGTCGGGAGACCCATACGCATCACGGCGTAGGCCATCCGCAACTCGGTCTGCGGTATCGACTTGTCGACGTCGGCGTTATAGAATTTCACCATTGTCTGGCCGTTGCGATGGTTGTAGCTTGTGGCGAAATAGCCTCCGCCGCTTTCTTCGTAGTCGTTGAGGTCGACGAGCGCAGCCGTCTCATAGTCCATCGGTCCGAAGGTGTTGTCGAGCAGGCGCAGGAACTCCTGGTAGGGCAATGTCTCAGAGAGTTCAAAGAGTGCGCCGGCCAATCCGCGATAGTACCATTCGATGTCCTTCTTGCCACCGGGTGCGTGGAAGCGGCTCCAAAGTTTCTCACCAATCAGGCTGTAGTCGTTGGCCACGCCGCGCATATTCGACAGTTTGTCGCCGATGGCCACAATCTTGCTGTCGCGGTCGGCAGCCATTAGCTGGTCGAGTTGTTTCTGCTTCTTTTGCTGCCAGCTAAGGCTTTTGTCGCTGGGTGCCGTTTCGTGCTGTACCAGTTGCGCCACGCGGTCGCCAAAGGCGTCGCGTATCTGCTCAATGGTCACGTCGGTGTCTTCGACCACGTCGTGCAGCACTGCCGCTGCCAGCATTTCGGGGTCGCCGGTGATGGTTGCCACAATCGAGGCCGCCTCCATCGGGTGAATGATGTAGGGGAAGCCTTTGCCTCGCCGCTCGGTGCCGCTGTGGGCATCAATAGCGAAGTGTGCAGCCTTGTCGAACAATGAGGTTTCTAACGGATTGTTCATATTGATTCACAATTGACTAAGTTAATCTTCTGTGCTTGTTCAAAAATGCGGTGGGCGCGCTGTGCGTTATAGGGAGTCTCGCCATAGAGCCCGGCAAAGAGGCGCACCAAACCGGCCTCGCCAAAGCCTTGCTTGAGTATCTGAACGATGCAGATATTCTGCAGCGCCACCGAATTGGCAATAATGTCAAGACCTGTTCCGGCCAGTTGTATGAGGGCCAGCTGATAGGCGCCGTCGCTGCATTCTATGCGCATACGCTCAATGTCGCCAATGGTCTTCATATTCATATGTATCAAGACGTTGTAGTATGGCATCAAGCTGTCATCGTATATTTCGGCCTGGTTGATGGTTGCCATTTTGTCCACCAGTCGCTTGAAGGGGTTGAGCTCGCAGTAGCTGCGGAAGGTATCACCGTTGAGCGGCACCTCGTCGAAGTTGCCGCTGGCCACGAGCGACTGCACGTTGCGACGGTAGTCGATAATCTCTTTGCGGATGCGGCTGAACTGTTCGTCGGCAAGTTCGAGCATTCCCGCCAGACGGCTCATATTGCGCTGGTATTCAACCGGTATTTCCACGTCGGTCTTGTAGCCCATATCGTGCTGCATATTGGCCCATACGTGCTGCAAGGTGCTGCGCATCTGTATCTCGAAACGTATCTGGTTGAGCTCGGGCACCGCCGGGTCGCTGCACATCGATGGCGGGATGCGGCAGATGTAGTGGAGCGACATATACCCGAAGCGGTCTATTTCCAGCATCTTGCGCTTGTCGACAGAGTTGTCCCAGTCGATGTCGAACATCTTCTCGACGAGTGCTGATATGATGTCTACTTCGTCGCTGAAGAAGGTGATGATGCGGGCACCGAGAATGTCGGTTATGTCGTCGAGGGTGTGATACTTGTAGCCTTTCAGTTCAAGTTTACCCGTCAGGCTTTTCTCTGTCTTGATGCGTGCTTCGAGTCCCGCCACGATAATGTGGTTCTCGTCGAGACAGGTGCGGAGCCGCTCGAGAATAAGGTTCTTGATTCGCTCGAAGAGCGGCAGGCGCTCACGATACTCGTCAAGAATCATCTCGCAGTGCATATCGAGCTTCATAAGGCGCTTTAAATGATGGTTATAATGTTTGAGAAACCGGTGATGTCGAAGACCTCCTTGACCTGCGGGTTCATATTGCGCATCACCATTTTGCCGCCACGGGCCATAACGCTCTTCTGCAGCATCAGGAACAGACGCAGTCCCTGCGACGAGGTGTAGCTCATAGCTGTGCAGTCAATGTCGATGTCGGGTTTGTCGCCTTCCATCAGCGGTGCAATGTCCTGCTGAAACTGGTCGGCATTGCTCGTGTCGAGCCTGCCGTCGAGGACCACAAGAGTCTTATTGTCTTGGTTGGTTATTGTTACGTTCATTGTCAAACTTTTTTTGTCATTGTAAGAATATTGTTGCCGTCCTCATAGCGGTATTGGATGCTGTCCATCATCTTCTTGCAGAGGAAAATGCCGAGGCCGCCGATTTCGCGTTCCTCTGCCGAGAGGGTGATGTCGGGATCGCCCTTCTCGAGCGGGTTGAACGGCACACCGGCGTCGCGCAACTCGATGGTGAGGATAAGCGAGTCGTGGTCGAGGCTGGTGCCGGCCTCAAGCCAGCCTATGCCACCGTCGTAGGCATAGCGCACCACATTCTCCACGGCCTCCTCAATGGAGAGACGCAACTTGAAACGCAGTGCCTCGTCTTCCGGCATATCGGGCGACGCCATCAGGAACTCGATAATCTCGCTGCTCTTGTCTTTGATTGGATTGAATCGTTTTTTCATCGGTCAACTAACTGTTTAGGTTAAAGCAAAAGTTAAGGTTATAGTTTGATACTCATAATCGTTATGTCGTCGTTCTGCGGATTGCCGTCGGCAAAGGCCTTCACCGCGTCATAGAGACTTTCGACCACGGCCTGTTCGCTGTCGTTGGCGTCCACTCCATCGGCCCACTGCAACAGTCTGTCGTTGCCAAACAGCGCTTTGTCGGCGTTCTCGGCTTCGTTGACGCCGTCGGTATAGGCCACGATGCGGGTTCCGGCCGCGAGGTCAATGCTTTCCGACTGGTAAGGGAAGTCCTCGTATAGGCCCACTGCCAGATTGGGCTTTGCCTTCAGGAAATAGGGCTTGCCGACCATCGGCAGAATCATTATCGGGTTGTGGCCCGCGTTGCAGTATTCCATACGTCCCGTCGTCAGGTCAATGCGGCCCACGAAGAGGGTGACGAACATATTGTTGCTGTTGATGTCGCACACGCTGCTGTTGATACGGACCATTGTCTCGTTCATAGGCAGGTTGAGGCCCGACACGAAACGCAGCGCCGCCCTGGTGATGGCCATCATCAGCGATGCCGGCACACCCTTGCCGCTGACGTCGCCCACAGCAAAGTAGAGGGTCTTGTCTTTAATAATATAGTCGTAAAGGTCGCCGCCCACCTCCTTGGCAGGGGTGAGCAGTGCGTGAAGCTGCGGTGGAAAGTCGGTACGCAGCATACCCATCTGTATGTTGCGTGCCACGCCCAGTTCCGACTCCATTCTCTCGTTGGCAGCGGTGGTGGTCTTCAGTTCCTCTATGTAGTCGGCTATGGAGTTCTGCATAAAGACGAAGCTGTCCCTGAGGTTCTTCATCTCGTCCTGGCTTTTTATTTCAGGCAGCTCGGCCTTGAAGTCGCCCTTTGCCATATTCAGCGCCGACTCCGACAGCTGAGTAATAGGCTTCGACAGGCGGCGTATAACCAGACGACATACGAAAAACAGCACCAGCAGCCCGAAAAAGCCGATAATCAAGAGGTTCAGCTGCATCTTCGTCACCCTCTCCAGCACATCGCGATACATACACGTCAGGCTCAGTGTCCATCCGTTGTGCAACGGGCCGAAGACCACAAACGAGAGGTTCCTGCCCTTGCCTATCCTGCGTCGCAGGCTGTCCTTGCCCGACAGCAGGTCCTCGCCCAGCGATGCCAGTTCCTTGTCCTCGGCAAACGACTTGCGTATCTGCGCCAGCATATTGGTATCTCTGATTCCTATCACCCCTCCCCCACTGCACAGAATCGACGTCAGCGAGTTCTTGTAGGGACGCAGCGACTCAATCTTGTGTTCCATCCATTCTATCGACAGGTCGGAAGTGATGATAGCCAACAAGCGGCCATCGGCATACACAGGATAGCAATACGTTATGGAACGTGCGTCCTGAAAGCCCAACTGTCGGTGCGGGTCGGTCCATAGCGCCTGACCCTTCTTGGCCACAGATGCTGTCATAGCATCGATATATCTTGCCTCGGCGCGTGCGGTGTCGAGAATGCCGCTGTGCATTTCCCCCTCGGCGTCGGCAAAGCAGTAATAGGTCGTGTTGCCCTTGTTGCCTGGCACAATCATCGAACAGCCAGTGACAAGCGAATCCAAACGAACAGTCTGCTGCAATAGCGAATGAATAGCCTTGTCCGAAGGCTTGGCACTCGCGGCAATCGGGGCCGCGTGGGCAGCCACCGTAGCCGTGATAATCTCCACGTGGCCCAGCGGACGCTCAATCTCGCTGATAGTGCCGTGCAGTATATGCTGCGCTGCACGCGTGGCCTCGTCAGCAATAATCTGGTTCGACACGATGCCAACAACGAGCAACATCGTAACGATAATCGCCGACACAATTCCAATGATGCGCCAACTCAACCGACGCGAAAAAGACCTTTTCCCCATATCCTAAACTATATTTATATCCTTGTTATTTATATATTTAACGGTAGATTTGGTTCACTGTCGCATAAAATACGACCTTGCAAATTTACGAAAAATTATCATTTGCAAACGCTTTGGCAAAAAAAGCAAACGTATTGTCAAAAGGCATAGTATCTTTTACCCACTGTAAGACAACACCTTAGCATACAAAATTATTATTTATGGCCCTAAAATATTTTTTTTGTGTAACTTTGCAGTCTCAAAACATAAAACAACTGTCATAATGAGTTTAGTAGATTTCATCTCCACGAACGCCCCCATTACCAACCTGCACGAGCTGCCGGGCCTGATGGGGCTGCAACACAACAATCCGCTTGGCTTTCCTCTGTGGCTGCAACTGGTCATCATCCTTGTGCTGACCGAAGTGATGGGCGTTGTCAACTGGCGCGTACGTCACAAAGGCGAATCGCAGTACTACCCGCTGCTCTACACCCTGCTCGCCCTGACGCTGCTGGCCTGCGGCTACTATTGCTTCCAGTGCACCTTCCCCGAATACAAGGTGTGGCCCGACCTCGACCCGCGTCCCTTCATCGGCTGGTTCTGTATGCCCAGCATCGTTGGCTGGCCGCTGGCAATAGCAATGCTTGTACTGCTCTCGCACGTCATCTATTGCATAATATCGGCGGTGATGCAGACCACCGCACAGATCAATGTCGAAGCCGGTTTCACCGAGGGCAAGCCCTGGAAAGAGTGGAAAATCGAAGTCTTCACTATGATTATTGCCGCCCTGCTGACCACCGTGGCCCTCTTTGCCAGCTACACCGCCTCGTCGTGGATGCTCATCGTTGGCGAAGTTGCCATAGTGCTCTTTGCCCTCTACAAAATCATTGCCGACACCGTCCGCAGCCGTAAATTCGGATGGTCGCTGCTGACAGGCATCGTATTCCTTGCCGGCATCGAAGTGTGCTATATGCTCACCCTCGAGTGCCTGCGCGGATGCGTCTTCTTCATCGTTCTCCTTGCCGCCTTCCTCACGCAGGCCAAAGCCCGCAAGAAGAAAGCCTACAAGGAAGACCAACCCACAGCTGCCGAATAATATCCATTACATACACAAAGCATCAGGGGGCACCGCATCCGCGGTGCCCCCTGACATTTTATGAGCTGCATACTGGCTATTTCACCAGCTCGGTCAGCACGCTCTCCAGCTCTGCCACATTGATGTCGCGGGCGGCAATCTTACCGTCGGGCGAGAAAAGAATCATTGCCGGGATAGCGTTGACGCCATACGTGCGGGCCACGGCGCCCTTATTGTCAAACACCACAGGCCACTTGATATTCAAGTCGTCGATAGCCTTCTTGGTGTCTGGGACATCGTCGTTCACGGCAACGCCCAGAATCTTCAGCGACTTGAACTTCGGAGCCAGAGCCTGAAGTTCGGGCATAGCCTGGCGGCAGGGGCCGCACCACGACGCCCAGAAGTCGACCAGCACATAGTCGCCCTTGCCCACATAGTCCGACAGCTTCACGCTGCCGCCGTCGATGGTGGTCAACACGCCATCCGTAAAGTCACAGCCCGGCTGCATCTTGCGCACAGCCTCCAGCTGCTCCTTGAACATACGGAACAAGGCATACTGCTGAATCAAATCGTCAGGTATCTGGCTCGCCAGCGCGTCGACAGTGGCGAAATCCAGATACGCCGACATCATTTCAAGGACGTATGCACCCACAAAGTCCGATGAATGCTCGGCCCAATGTTCGTTAAGGAAACGAGCGATCTCCTCGGGCGAAGCGGCGGTCATCAGCTGCGACATCCAGTCGTTTATGCCGTCGTTTGTCGGCGTGCCCGTGGCAAAAAAGCTGTTCGTGTCGATGACAATGTCGCCCTGCTCGACAAAAAAGCTCCACATAGGCGCAAGATCCTTAAGCTCGCGCACATTGCCGTTACGCATCAAAAGAGCCTGCATAATCGTGTCGGGAGCAACACCGCTCATCTTGAACTGGCCGTTCACGACCTTGGCCGAGTCGAGCAGCACCGGACGGTCGTTCGACACAGTGTAAAGATAAACGCACTCCATATCGCTTATCTGCGAAGGCAGAGTACACGTAATCGTGTAGGCATTGTCGGGCTTCCTGCCTCCGCACGAAGCCATCACAATCACGGCAGCGACAGCACAAACCACGCCGCCAAACTTTGAAAAAAGATTTCTCATAATATCATTATTTATTAAATTACAGTCAATTACACACACCACCCCTCATTCAATCGCACTGCAAAGATAAACAAATAAATAAAAACAGCCGCCACAAAACGCAAATTAACACCAACCCTGAATTAAACGAATAGATTTACCCTTGTGTCAGACTATCAACCACGGATTGACAGGTAACCCGTTGTGACGGATTTGAATAATTTTGATAAGATTTTCTTTAAATTTTGAGCGAAGCGACCCCAATAGGAGAACCACGGATTGAACGGATTAGACGGATATATCATCCGTGCAATCTGTGTAATCCGTGTTCAAAACAACCTGCGTCCAAGCGTATTGACACCTGTTTTTGGCCCGAAAAACGAGCATTCATTACCAGCAAGTTACAAGACCTCCTTCGCTCGTTGTCCAGTCGTTGTCCAGTTGTTGTCCAGTTGTTGTCCAGTCATTGACTGGACAACAACTGGACAACGAGCGGACAACAATCGGACAACGACCGAAGTTGATACTGCGCAGAAACGGCATTTCTGCAGGGCTTTGCCCTCGTTGTGGCAAATTTGAATAATTTTGAAAAATATTTTCTTAAAATTATGAGCGTAGCGACCCCTTAAAAGGACAACGGATTGACCGGATTCAACAGATAACAATCCGTGCAATCCGTGTAATCCGTGTTCAGAATAATCAATCCCTGCCTTTAAAACAATTGAGGCGGATGCCTCCATCCGCCTCAACGCTTTTTTATCAACCAAAAATCCGTATGCTCTATTTCACCACCAGTTTCTTGTAGGCGGTGCCGGCCGAGGTGGTGATGCGGACAATGTAGGTGCCTGCCGGCAGCGACGAGATGTCGAGGGCGGCGGAGAGGCCGTCGACGGTGGTGCGCAGATGGCTCCTGCCGTTGAGGTCGAGCAGCTCGACGTCGCCTATGCGGAACGACGAGGCCACCGTCACGTTGCCGCTGGCCGGGTTGGGCATAACGTAGGTGTAGCGGTCGGCAGTGAAATGGACATCTTCATTTGTTCCGTTTTCTGGTGCAGGTGTAGTTTCACCTTGTGTATTATAAAAAATAATGTGATATTTTTTCCCAAAATTATTTCTAAATGTGACATCGAATTTATATTCCTGTTCAGGATCGTAGTCTGTACCATCCCAAAGTGTTGCTAAATTGTCTCTGATACATCCAGAGTGCTGAAATATTGGATCACTGTTTCCGACTTTGTAAATGCTGCATTCAAAAGAATTTGCATTGGCCACTTTCATATTTGCGCCATCACTCAATATGTTGTCAAAATCAGGAAAACCAAGGATTACTATATCAAACGATGTGTGAAAGTTTTCATCGATTTCTATACTGACTTCGCTTCCAGCAGAGGCTTCAAAGCCAGGAGAAAGTGTTACCGACTGACCTGCGTTTATTATGACGTTTTGCCCAGCACCAATAGTAGACAATGTTGCATCCGGCAATGTAAGATTGCCTATCGCTGACAGATATGTTGTGACTGAATAATTATCGTGATAGTACTGAATGATTTTGGAAGTGTTGTAACTCGGCGAGATGCCAACGTAAGCACTCATATTGTCAGAATAGTTTGTAGCATATAAAAGATAATACTCCGAACCATTATTTCCACCATATCCAGAACCCGCATGTCCCCAATTAATATGAAAATAATTATTGTCAAACCAAAGATAACCGTCAACCACAAAGTAATGACCGTGAACAATACTCCCATCCTCTCCATAAATAACCACAGGACGATTATTGTCTATTTCTGTCCTCACAAGCTCTGTCCAAGCGTATCCATAGCTCCAATCGCTTCTATCCCTGATGTCTATGGCTTCATAGCCAAAACTCTCAAAGCCGTTATAAGCATTGCCCTGCAAAACTCCTGTACCTAAAGCACAACTATATATAGCGTACATATTTTGCCCCAAATCATACAGCAATTTAGCCACCTTGTTTGCTTTGCTTGTATCTGTTCCATTATGTAACACTTCTGGCATTTCTTCCCAAACGTATGGTGCCCCATCTTCTGGAGAGTACAAAGGCCACTGTCAATACCACATAATTTGCCCCATAGCCACAGGAGCACATCCCGTTGGTGTTCGGATACAACTGCAATTTATTACACCTACTTGACAATATTTGTTATATGATGGATAACACCCATTATCGTTATTCATATCTTGCCCCCATTCGATTTTTCCCCTTCCCGGTATTTTCAACAATTCAACACTTGGCGTATAATCTATTTCTATTGTATTTATTCCTTTGGCATTATAAAGTAACTTTTGCCATCGCTCAGAAATATCTTTTGCAACAATTGAATCTCTATGTAAAGAATCCCTTGGCGTTGCAATATCCGCATCCAGAATACTTCTTTTGTATCTCCAAATATGGGCATTGAATTCGGCGTTTTCGCTGTACAACAGAGTCATATTTGAATCTTTGCCGTATGCAAGTACTGGAAAAGCACGTTCCGATGCAGAAACAATAGCCCACTTTCCATCACTGTAATGTACACAATACAGACAAAGCGTGTCGTTCAAATAGTCTTCTTCAATATAAGCCAATTGTTCTACCGAAATTCCAATACTTCTATAAAAGTTTTCAGACACAACATATGCCTGGTTTATATCAATCCTTTTCTGTGCTGTCATTTCAACAGGCAAGAACAATATTGCAACTAAGAACACAAAATATTTTCCGTTTTTCATTTTACTTCTCGGTATTTAATGGTTCAAAAATAACGTCTTCTTTTCTTGTTGGCACAAAACAATACACCCAATCACAATCACAATTGCTTGCATAATGACAGAATTTACCAGTAACATATACTTTACAAAGCGAATCGGGTACCTCAATGCCTAAAGAGTCTACGTTTGGAAGCCATATATGGTGTCGTATCCGTATTTTTGCGTAATGACCATTCGAAAGATAATTACCATCCCATACAAAATTTGTATCATCCTCAATGGTAAAACCATTTTCGCCTTCTTCACCTGCTAACCATCCCCATACCATAACAGTATCACCCATAGCCAAAGAGTTGCGGTGAACCCAAATATATTTCGGGTCAACATAATCATCGTTCCATTTCTTAGGTGGACGGTCGGCAAAATACGATTTCCAACACGAGCTAAATAATAGCGTGGCCAATGCCATTATTAAAACTTTTGTTTTCATAAGCATCATTTTTATTTGTTTTTCTTCAATTCATCAATCTGTTTCTGCAGGTCTATGACGTAGAGCGTCAGCTCCTCTACTTTCTGCAGTAGTTTGGCGTTCATCTCGCCAAGGTCCACGCCGTTGTCCTCGACCTCCTTTGCCGACGGTATGTCGGGCAGGTGGCGGTTTGTGGTGACGTATTTCTCAAGTTCATATAGGCTCGGCAGGCGATAGTCCTCATCAAACACAAAGTCACTCCAGCCGCTTAGAGTGACCGTCAACGACTTGGTCCTCACTTGACCGTCATAGCTGCACTCAAAGCCGTTACCCAGCCGCGACAATCCGGTGACATACAAAGAACCTGAAAAATTGCCGTTGACTGCCGACACGTTGTTGTCTATATTCAGGCCTCCCTTGATGTGAGTGTTTCCGCCCACATTAACCTTGTATTCAGGCCTTGATGTGTCGGCAATGCCTATCCTGCCATACCTGTTTATTTGCAGGCCTAAACCGCTGTATCCATAAAGATTGATGTCGGCGTTCTCATACTGTGTCATATTCACCGTCTTGTCAAATTGTTCTATTAGAAATCCAGTCTGAGCCAAGCCATTGGTCAGACGCAATGTCGTGGAATAATAGCCCTCACTTACAGGGTCGTCCCTAAGACCATCTTCAAGGGGCTCGAAGCCTTGGTTGTATGGCGACAATGTTGCCTCGTGGATATGCAAGTCAGAAGTAGGTGAATTTGTGCCAATTCCTACAGGCGAAGATAAATTAGAAGAAGACTGGGCCTTGACTACACTGGACAATGCCAGAACTGAAACTAACAGAATTACGTGTTTTTTCATTGTTATGTGATTTTAAGATTTATGATATTGTTAAATTCGGTTTTCGGGTGCAAAGATAATACTTTTTTTTAATACATCAGATTTTCAAATCCGCCGCAACGGGCTCCCGGCAAGGGACACAGGTTAATCAGGTAGGGGTCCAACAAGGCGGAGTACCCCGTTATCTGTATATATATTGCTCAACAAAATGGCAAAAGTGGAAAATCGACCCCATTTTTTAACATTTTTCTTTAAAAAAAGGGCAAAAAGGTGTTTTTTCACACCATTTTGCCCTTGGTTGCCGGCTTTCGCAGGAAGGCCTACTTGAAGGCGTTTTCGC
>JAEEGI010010928.1_pt1 | contig 19677 bp, 18 predicted proteins | sample 8958751 | NCBI WGS metagenome assembly JAEEGI01 (sample SAMN16246545, study PRJNA631951) | gut metagenome | biome: gut microbiome; feature: rumen; material: KS-attached | host: Bos | place: Iran: Karaj | collected 2018-10 | reverse complement strand
TGCGGTTGTGCATTTTGCTTATTGGCGCTTTGTTGCATTTTCACGTGAATTGCGTTATATTCTGTTCAAAGGGAGGGGATCGCCATGGATGATGTGACCCGTCAGGCGCTGGACAATGCGGCTGCTTCCTCTGCCATTGAGGGCCTGCCTCTCAGCGAATCCGATTTTCAGATCATTGAGGATATCATGGAAGGAAGGACCACGCTTCAGGACTATTTGAAGCAGCTGAAGGCAGCTGCCCACAGCGGCGTCCCGTATGGGGGGACTGCCGGAACCTTTCAGAAAAAGGTACAGACAATTGACAAACGATTTGCCGGATGATACAATTTACAGGCATAGAAAGGCAGGTGAATGATATGAAAAAACTGAAAACCCGAAATGAGAATATCAATCATTCACCTCATGCAGCGTGATGCAGCCAACGACTGAAAAGGCAGAATGAAATCCAAGTGTTCTCGTTATCGGGAACACTTTTTTGTTTGGCTGCATGAAGGAGCTTTCATGGAAATACAAATCAAAAGGATCGGCGACTTCTCGGAACCATTATTTCAAGCTGCTCTTCATAAATATGGATATGTGAAATCCGGAGCCATCAAGGTTGCCAATCAGCAGAGCGTCTGTGTCGAGAACCTGGCGGAAAGAGAGGTGGCGGGCCGATGATATTTCTCTCTGTAAAAGATAACGCCATTCTCAGTGATGAAGTAAAGGAGTATTGCAGTGAGAGGTGGCACCAGGTTTTCAGACGCTTTGCCGATATTGCTGACGAAAGTCTCGATGCGAATGGTCTCCCTCAGACCTGGGTCATCATGGAGCATCGTTCCAATGAGGGGATCCCGGGTATCATCGGCTTTTATCAGCTGACCTCACATGATGGACTAACTGTCCACACCGGATTAACCCCTTTTATTGCCTCCCTGTTTATCGAGCCCGACTATCGCGGTGGAAAGGGATATGGAGAAGCTGCCTTGAATCACGCCCGTTCAGTACTAGGAGAAATGGGGTATGATACGGCATATCTTTCCACCGACCATATCGGGTACTATGAGAAGTACGGTTTTAACGAGATTGGACTTGATGTGACCAATTACGGCCGGCCTGTGAAGGTTTATTCCGTTGATACCATAACAGGAATCCGATATGAGGCTTACGACCGCCAGCATCCAAAGCCCGACCATACAAGACTTGCAATATACGGATTGCAAAACCCGCTGCCGAAGAATACGGCTGCCCTGATGTGGTTTCTGAAGTATCAAACGATCACCGAACCGGACCATGCAAAGTGGTTCACGATTGCCGCCTTCGACTGTGAGCGACTTATTGGTGCAGTCAATTTCATGCAGAATGAAAAAGACCTACTCAACTGGTATATCGGCGATCTTGTAGTTGCGGAGGATCATCGCAGGCGCGGAATAGCGAATAAAATGCTCCGTAAGGGCATGGAGCGCATTTCACAAATGGCAAACGGCAGCGAGTATATCTACGCCTATATCGAGAAGAGCAATACAGCGTCTAAGGCGCTGCACAGCAAACTTGGCTTTTTAGACACAGGCGAAAGGAAACCCTTTGGAGAACTGCTCTTTGGCGATGATGAAACTACCTGGGTAAAGAGAGTATAAGATTCGATACCATGAAAAGAGCGCCGCCGCGGGCAATTGCCCACGGCGGCGCTTTTAGGGGAGGGGCCATCGGTTGTCCGCGCGCTGGGGGGACTGCCCCTTATTTCAGCTCCTGGACCCAGTTTCCGTCCTCGATCCGATAATAAAACTCGCTGAGGTCCTCCTCCAGAAATACTCGGAGCATATCCGCCATGTCCGGGGCCAGGGGCAGCTTCGGGAGGTCGGCCAGGGCTTCCCACCGGACTTCCCCTTCCTCCGAGGAATGAAGGGTGCCGGAAAAGCGGTCCGCCCGGTAAAAAAGCACCACATAGCGGGTATGATCGGTATACCAATCCTTGACGCCCACCAGACGGGGTGAGGAGATTCGGAGCCCGGTTTCCTCCCATACCTCCCGGATCACCGCGTCCGTGAAGGATTCCCCTTCTTCCACATGACCGCCGGGAAAGGTGATTCCCGGCCACGCGGGGTCAAGGCGATCCTGCACCAAAACCTTGTTGCCGTCGCAGACCATGCACATATTCGTGAATGTTACGGATTCCGGCATGGGATGAGCCTCCCCCTTCGGATTTGATGCTGCCAAGCCGCGGCATTGCCGAAAGCCCGGCAGGATGCGATCATCCCGACAATCGCTGGCTGTCCTCCCGGCCCTTTTGCCGCAGCCGGACCCCGGATACAAGCCCCATGGCGGCGAAGGAGGCCACCAGGGAGGAGCCGCCGTAGCTGAAGAAGGGGAGGGTGATGCCCACCACCGGCGTCACGCCCAGGCACATGCCGATGTTTTCAAAGACCTGGAAGGTGAGCATCCCGGCGAAGCCGGCGCAGAGAAGCATGTCCCGGTGGCTGCCGGAGCGGAGCCCCGTCATGAGTACCCGGATGATGATGAGGGTCATCAGCAGCAGGATCGCGGCGCAGCCCACCAGTCCCAGCTCCTCCCCGGCAACGGAAAAGATGAAGTCCGTATGCTTGAAGGGGAGCATTTCCCCCTGGGCCCGTTCCCCATGGAGATAACCCTGACCGGTGAGACCGCCGGAGGCCAGGGCGATCTTGCTCTGCCGGGGCTGCCAGGTGATGCCCAGCCCGTCCGGGTCCACCAGCTCGGGGAAGTAAGGCGCCAGGATGCGGTCCCGCTGATACTGGCTGAGGAATCTCGTCCACAGCACCGGGGCCGCCAGGGCCGCCAGGGCCAGGGCCGCCAGGAACCAGAGGATATTCAATCCGCCGGCAAAGCACATGGCGGCGAATATGACGAGGAAGACCAGGGCGTTGCCTGCATCCGCGCTGATGATGATATAGACGCCGAAGAGCAGGGCGAAGTGAAGGGCCAGGGATACGGCGGAGAAAAAGCCGCTGAGGCCCTTTTTGCTCTCCTGCAGGTGGGTGATCTGCCGCGACAGCAGGAGGATGAAGGTGATCTTCAGCACCTCCGAGGGCTGGATGCCGATGCCGCCGAAGCGGATCCAGCTGCGGTTGCCCGTATCGCCTGCCTCTCCGAAGAGGCGCAGGGCTGCCAGCAGCAGAAGGTTGAAGCCCAGCAGCAGATACCAGCGGTCTGTGATCACGTCCGTGTCGATCAGGGAAAAGACCACGAAGAACACGAGGCCCAGGACCAGCGCGAAGATCTGCACCGGCATGTAGCGCCCGTTTTCATAGGAGCGGGTGGCGCTGTAAATGAGGATCAGGCCGAAGACGGAGGCCGCGATGCAAAGCAGCAACAGGGGCGTGTCCGCCATGCGCAGATAATTGACCGTCATTTTTCCCAGCCGCTTCATGCCTCCGCCTCCTTTCGCCTTTCCTTGTAAAGTCTGTCCCGATTCTAGCATTTTTCCTTGCGAATGACAACAGGCTATTTTCCCCGATTCCGACCCGGAAATATTGAAATGAACACTTCGCCGTGATATACTACCTTGATATCATGGGCCGGGTAGGGCCCGATGGCAGAGAAGGGGAACGGGCAGATGATCGTGAAGACAAATTCCGAGGCGGAGACCGAGGCTCTGGGGGAGCGGCTGGCCAAGTGCCTCCGCGCCGGGGCCGTGGTAGCCCTCTATGGGGATCTGGGAGCGGGAAAGACCGCCTTCGTCCGGGGCATGGCCCGGGGCCTGGATATCCGGGAGAGCGTCTCCAGCCCCACTTTCACCATCGTCAACGAGTACCCCGGGGACCCGGCGCTGTTCCACTTCGATATGTACCGGCTGAAAAATGCCGAGGAGCTCTACGGCATCGGCTGGGAGGATTATCTGGACCGGAACGGCATCTGCGTCACCGAATGGAGCGAACGGATCGAGGAAGCCCTGCCGGAGGACGCGGTGCGGGTGACCATTTCGCGCCTGAGCGACAGCGAGCGGTCCATCCGCGTCGAGGGCATGCTATGAAGATACTGGCTTTGGAATCCTCCGCCCTGGCCGCTTCCGCCGCCCTCTGGGAAGACGGGAAGTGCGTGGGCCTTTATTTGCTCAATTGCGGTCTCACCCATTCCGAGACCCTGCTGCCCATGGCGGAAAACCTGCTGAAGAGCTGCGCCGTCCCCTTGTCGGAGGTGGACCTGATCGCCGTGGCCCGTGGCCCCGGCTCCTTCACCGGGGTGCGCATCGGCGTGGCGACGGCCAAGGGCCTCAGCTGGGGCCTGGACAAGCCCTGCTGCGGCGTCTCCACCCTGGAAGCCATGGCCTGGCAGGCCGCCCACCTGGAGGGGAAGCTCCTCTGCTGCTGCATGGACGCCCGCCGGGGCCAGGTCTACAACGCCCTGTTCCGGGCGGAGGGGGAGAGCCTTCAACGCCTGCGGGAGGACCGGGCGATCTCCCTGGCGGAGCTGCTGGCGGACCTGCCGGAAGCCCCCGTCCTGCTGGGGGACGGGGCCGGCATCACGGCGAAAGCCCTGGAAGAAGCGGGCATGGCCTATACCCTGGCCCCGGAGAACGTGCGCATCCAGAGCGCATGGGGCGTCGCCCTGGCGGCTGCCCGCGCCCCGCAGGAAGCCTGGGGCGAACCGGAGCCCGTCTACCTCCGCCTGAGCCAGGCGGAGCGGGAACGGCTCGCAAAACTGAATCACGATCAAACCAAGTTACTTGAACAGGATAAAGGAGAATGAAACCATGGGAACGCTGCACGTATTCAATCACCCCCTCATCCAGCATAAGCTGAGCATCCTGCGGGACAAGAACACCAGCGTCAAGGAATTCCGGGAGCTCATCAGCGAGATCGCCAGCCTCATGTGCTTTGAGGCCACCCGGGACATGCCCACCGAGGAGGTGGAGGTGGAGACCCCCGTGGCCACCGCCAAGACCCGCCGCCTGGCAGGCAAAAAGATGGCCATCATCCCCATCCTCCGGGCCGGTCTCGGCATGGTGGACGGCATCATCCAGCTGGTGCCCGGCTGCAAGGTGGGCCACATCGGCCTCTACCGCGACCCGGTGACCCTGGAGCCTGTGGAATATTACTGCAAGCTGCCCAACGACATCGCGGAGCGGGAGATCATCGTGCTGGATCCCATGCTGGCCACCGGCGGCAGCGCCAGCGCCGCCATCGGCTTCATCAAGGCCCACGGCGGGCAGCATATCCGCCTCATGTGCATCATCGGCGCTCCCCAGGGCGCGGATAAGGTGCTCAGCGACCATCCGGACGTGGACATCTATGTGGCGGCCATGGACAGCCATCTCAACGATCATGGCTATATCGTGCCCGGCCTGGGCGACGCGGGCGACCGCATCTTCGGCACCAAGTAAGTGGTCGATATCGCGGTCAAGGGCGTATGGAAGTCCTTTGAGCAGGATAAGTATATCCTGAAGGGCGTGGACCTGGAGGTCTACGAGGGCGAACGGGTGGGCCTGCTGGGGCGCAACGGCGCGGGCAAGAGCACCCTCTTCCGCATCATCACCGGGGAGATCGAATCCGACCGGGGGGATGTGGTGCTGGGCAGCGGCCGCCGGGTGGGCATCATGACCCAGATCCCCCGCTTTCCGGAGCATTTCACCACAGAGGACGTGCTGAAAACGGCCCAGGTCCGCCTGACGGAGATGCAGCAGAGGCTCACCGCCATGCAGCAGGCCATGGCGGAGGGAAAGCCCGTGGACGAGCGGGCCTACGACCGGCTCCAGAGCGCCTTTGAGGGCATGGGCGGCTACGAGACAGAGGTCCGCCGCAACAAGGTGGCGGGCGGCCTGGATATTCCCCCGGAAATGCGCGCCCGGCCCTTCAACCTGCTCTCCGGCGGGGAAAAGACGAGGGTGAACCTGGCCCGGCTCATCCTGGAGGAGACGGACATCCTCCTTTTGGACGAGCCCACCAACCATCTGGACCTGAACGCAACGGAGTGGCTGGAGGACTATCTTCTCCATTTCCGGGGCACCGTCCTCACCATCTCCCATGACCGCTATTTCCTGGACAGGGCGGTGCAGCGCATCGTGGAGCTGGCAGACGGCAAAGCGGTGCTCTATCCCGGCAACTATTCCTTCTTCGTGGAGGAGAAGCAGCGGCGCTACGAGGAGGCCATGAAGACCTGGGAGAAGAATCAGAAGCAGATCGCCCAGCTGCAAAAGGCGGCGGACGACCTGCACCTCTGGGCTTTTATGGGCAATGACAAGCTCCACAAGCGGGCCTTCTCCATGGAAAAGCGCATCGAGAGGCTGAAGCAGGCGGAAAAGCCCACGGCGGAAAAGCGCCTCAAGGCCCGCTTTGGGGAACGGGAGTTCCGGGGGGACGACGCCCTGGTGATCCACGACCTGAGCAAGAGCTTCGGCGGCAGGACCCTTTTCGACGGCGTGGAATTGCAGGTCACCGGCGGGGAGCGCATCGCCCTCATCGGGGATAACGGCACCGGGAAATCCACCCTTCTCTCCATCCTCATGGGGCAGCTCTCCCCGGATGGGGGCAGCTGCCGCTTCGGTCCTGCGGTGAAGACCGCCATGCTGGAGCAGCAGGTGCATTTTGAGCGCATGGACCGCAATCTGGTGGACACCATGCTCTATGAGGGGGACTGCACCCCCCAGCAGGCCAGGGACCGGCTGGGCGCCTTCGGCTTCAGCGGGGAGGACGCCTTCAAGTTCGTGGGGGACCTCTCCGGCGGGGAGCTGAGCCGCCTAAGGCTGTGCATCCTCATGAAGGAGGATGTGAATTTCCTCATCCTGGACGAGCCCACCAACCATCTGGACATCCTCTCCCGGGAGTGGATGGAGGATGCCCTGACGGACTATTCCGAAGCTCTCCTTTTCGTCAGCCATGACCGCTATTTCATCTCCCGCTTCGCCACCCGCATCTGGGAGCTGGAGGATGGGGTCATCACCGACTGGCGCTGTCCCTTCGAGGAATACCGCGCCCGGAAGGAGCGGCTGCGCCAGGCGGCCCTGGCCAGGCAGGCCGAGGAGAAGAAGCAGCTCAGGAAGGAACAGCCCAAGCGGGAAAAGCCCGCCGGGGGCCAGAAGGCGCTGCAGAAGAAGCTGGCGGCCACGGAGCGGGAGATCGCCGCGCTGGAAGAGAAGCTGAAGGAGCTGGAAACGGCCATCGAGGAAAACGCCACGGATTACGAGGCCCTGGGCCGCCTGTTCGAGGAAAAGACCGCCGCGGAGGCGGAGATCGAAGCGAAATACGAGGATTGGGGCGTCCTTTCGGAGGAACTGGAAGGGCTGTCATAGCAGACTATGGAAGATAAGCTCATCGCCATCGAGAAAAAATACGGGCAGATCGAGGCAAAGCTGGCCGATCCCGCCTGTTATAACGACCCGGAGGCGGTGTCCCGGCTGACGCGGGAGCAGAAGGAGCTCCAGCCCGTGGCGGAAAAGCTGCGGGAGGTGCGGAAGCTGGAAGGCGACATGGCGGCGGCGGAAGAACTGCTGCGCGCCGAGGACGGGGAACTGCGGGCCCTGGCGAAGGAAGAACTGGCGGAGGGAAGCCAGCGGCTGGAGGCCCTGCGGGAGGAATTGAAGATCCTCCTGCTCCCCCGGGACCCGGACGACGACCGCAACGTCATCATGGAGATCCGGGCCGGGGCCGGGGGAGACGAAGCGGCCCTCTTCGCCCATTCCCTCTATCGGATGTACGCCATGTACGCGGAGAAAAGCGGCTGGAAGCTGGAACTGACGAACCTGAACGAAACGGAGCTGGGGGGCGTCAAGGAGGTCTGCTTCCGCATCGAAGGGCCCGGGGCCTATGCCCGGCTGAAATTCGAGAGCGGCGTCCACCGGGTCCAGCGGGTGCCGGACACGGAGACCCAGGGCAGGATCCACACCTCCACCGTCACGGTGGCGGTGCTGCCGGAGCTGGACGAGGTGGAATTCCGCCTGGAGGAAAAGGATCTCAGGATCGACGTGTTCCGCTCCTCCGGGGCGGGGGGCCAGAAGGTGAACAAGACCTCCTCCGCCATCCGGGTCACCCATCTGCCCACGGGCATGGTGGTGGAGTGCCAGGATGAGCGCAGCCAGTATAAGAACAAGGACAGGGCGCTGAGCATCCTGCGCAGTAAGCTCTATGAGATCGAGAAGGAAAAGCAGCGCTCCGCCGTCGCCGCGGAGCGAAGGAGCCAGGTAGGCACCGGCATGCGCAACGAGCGCATCCGCACCTATAATTTCCCCCAGGGGCGGGTGACGGACCACCGCATCGGCCTGACCCTGTATAAGATCGACGCCGTCATGGACGGGGCGCTGGAAGAACTGATCGACGGCCTCCGGGCGGCGGAGCAGGCGGAAAGGCTGCGTGGCGAAGGATGAATACGGAGCTTCTGGATGCTTCCCGCCTGGACCGGGCGGCGGAGATCCTAACTGCCGGGGGCCTTGTGGCCATCCCCACGGAAACGGTCTACGGCCTGGGGGCGGACGGCCTCAACGAAAGGGCCGTGGCCCGGATATTCGAGGTGAAGGGCCGGCCCCAGGACAATCCTCTCATCCTCCATGTGTCTGACGCGGCGGAGCTGACGAAATGGTGCCGGGACATCCCGGCGGCGGCCTGGGAGCTGACGGAAAGATTCTGGCCCGGCCCCCTGACCCTGGTGCTGAAGCGGCGGAGCGTGGTGCCCCTGCGGGTAACGGCGGGGCTGGAAACGGTGGCCATGCGCTGCCCGGACCATCCGCTGACGCGGGAGGTGCTGCGGCGCGCGGGCCTGCCTGTGGCGGCCCCCAGCGCCAATCTCTCCGGCAAGCCCAGCACCACCACCGCGCAGCACTGCATCCACGACCTTTGGGGCAAGGTGGAGGCCATCCTGGACGGCGGCCCCTGCCGGGTGGGGGTGGAATCCACCATCCTGGACCTGAGCGTATGGCCGCCGCGGGTGCTGCGGCCCGGGGGCGTCACCCTGGAGCAGCTGCGCGCCCTCCTGCCGGAGACGGAGATGGACCCCGGCCTGGTCAGGCCGGACGAGACCCCCAAGGCCCCCGGCATGAAATACCGGCACTATTCTCCCCAGGCGGAGCTGCGGCTCCTGCGGGGGGAGAAGGAACGATTTTCTGATTATGTAAACTCGCTTCCCGACGAGGGCACGGCGGTGCTCTGCTTCGCCGGGGAGGAGGGGCTTTTCCCCGGCAAGCGTACCCTGGCCTATGGCCGGGAGGAGGCGCCGGAGACCCTGGCTGCCGGGCTTTTCGACAGCCTGCGGGCCCTGGACACGCCGGAAGTGAAGCTCATCTGCACCCGCTGTCCCTCGGAGGCGGGCGTGGGCTGGGCGGTGGTGAACCGGCTGAAAAAAGCGGCGGGAGGTAAGATAACGTGTTTGTGATCGGCATCACCGGCGGCACCGGAACGGGGAAGACCACGGCCCTGGAGGTGGTGCGGGAGCTGGGCGGCGCGGTCATCGACTGCGACGAAGTGTACCACCGCCTGCTGGAAACGGATAAAGAGATGCTGGGGGCCATCGAAGAAGCCTTCCCCGGCACGGTGGAGGGCGGCGTCCTCCAGCGCAAAAAGCTGGGGCAGATCGTATTCGGGGACCCGGAGAAGCTCCTTAAGCTCAACGGCATCACCCACGGCTATGTGAAAAAAGCGGTGGACAAGCGCCTGGCGGAAGCCCGGCGGGAGGGGAAGACCCTGGCCGCCGTGGACGCCATCGCCCTCATCGAGGGGGGCCTTGGGGCGCTGTGCCAGGCCACCGTGGCCGTCACCGCCCCGGAGGAGGCCAGGGTGACGCGCCTCATGGCCCGGGAGGGCATCACGGAGGAATACGCCCGGGCGCGCATCCGGGCCCAGAAAAGCGAGGATTGGTTCCGGCAGCACTGCACCGTCACCCTGGTGAACGATGCCGGCCGGGAAGAGTTTGCGGAAAAATGCCGGCGGTGCTTCCGGGCCCTGCCGGGGGAGGTTCAGACCATGAGCATTGAAACGATGGAAAAGCTGGAATCCGCCGTGCGGTCTTACAGCCGCGCTTTCCCGGTGGAATTCGTGCGGGCCAAGATGTCCCGGATGTACGCCGCCGACGGGCGGGCCTATCTGGATTTCTTCGACGGGGCCGGGGCCCTGAACTACGGCCACAACAACGATTATATCAAGGAAAAGATCCTGGCCTATCTGGAGGCGGACGGCATCACCCACGCCCTGGATATGTTCACCGGGGCCAAGGCGGATTTCTTCGAAGCCCTGGATGAAAAGATCCTGCGTCCCCGGAACCTCAGCTACCGCATCATGAGCTGCGGCCCCACGGGCACCAACGCGGTGGAGGCGGCCCTGAAGCTGGCCAGAAAAGTCACCGGGCGGACGGGCGTCTTCGCCCTCACCGGCGCTTTCCACGGCATGACCCTGGGCGCCCTCTCCGTCACCGCCGGGGTGGACCATCGCCAGGGCGCCCATGTGCCCCTGCCCTTCACGAATTTCGTGCCCCATCCCAACGCCGTGAGCTTCGATACCATCGACTATTATGAATGGCTGCTGACGGACAACTACTCCGGCGTGGAGAAGCCCGCCGCCTTCATCATCGAGACCACCCAGGCCGAGGGGGGCATCCAGGTGGCGCCTACGGCGTGGCTGAAGCGGCTGAGGGCCCTCTGCGACAAGCACGGCGTCCTGCTGATCGTGGACGACATCCAGGTGGGCTGCGGGCGCACCGGCAGCTTCTTCAGCTTTGAGCGGGCGGGCATCGTGCCGGATCTGGTGGTGCTGAGCAAGTCCATCTCCGGCTACGGCCTCCCCATGTCCCTGCTGCTTATAAAGCCGGAGCTGGACAAATTTGATCCCGCCGAGCACAACGGCACCTTCCGGGGCAATCAGCTGGCCTTCGTGGGGGCCAAGGCGGCCCTGGAATATCGGGAGCAGGCGGACCTGGACGCCCAGGTGCACCGCAAGGAAAAGATCGTCTCCGATTACATCGAAAAGGAACTTCTGCCCATGGACGAGCGTCTTAAGCATCGGGGCATCGGCCTCATCCACGGGGTCGATTTTGAGGAGATCGGGGATGTGAGCGGCGCGGTGGCCAGGGAGTGCTTCCGCCGCGGCCTGGTGATCGAGCGGAGCGGCCGCAACGACTGTGTGCTGAAGCTGATGCCCGCCCTCACCATCACGGAGGAGGAGCTGGCCGAGGGCCTGGGGATCATCCGGGAGAGCATGAAAACCATTTTGGGAGGAAATAGACCATGACGAGAGACGAGCTGTTTTTCAAGCCGAAGAGCGTATATGAGACGGCCACGGAAGCCAAAGTAAAGGAGATCTATGACTTTGCGGAGGGCTACAAGACCTGGTTGGACGCCTCCCGCACGGAGCGGCTGGCGGTCCGGGAAGCGGTGAAGCTGGCCGAGAAGGCGGGCTTCAAGCCCTGGGTCCCCGGCAAGACCCACAAGGCCGGGGAGAAGCTCTATTTCGTGAACCGGGAAAAGGCCCTGACCCTGGCGGTGCTGGGCAAGAAGTCCCTGGGCGAGGGCTGCAACATCGCCGCCGCCCATGTGGACAATCCCCGGCTGGACCTGAAACAGCATCCCCTCTATGAGGATGGGGAGATGGCCTATTTCAAGACCCATTACTACGGCGGCATCAAGAAGTATCAGTGGGTGACGACGCCTCTGGCCCTGGTGGGCGTGGTGGTCCGCGCCGACGGGGAGAAGCTGGATGTGTCCATCGGCCTCCAAAAGGGCGAGCCGAGGTTCGTCATCACCGACCTGCTGCCCCACCTGGCGGCGGACCAGATGAAGAAAAACGCAGCCGACGTGATCCCCGGGGAAGGGCTGAACCTGCTCCTGGGCTCCCGGCCCGACGCCGAAGAGGGCTCCGACCGGGTGAAGCTGGCCGTCATGAAGCTGCTCCATGAGAAATACGGCATCGTCGAGGCGGATTTCCTCTCCGCCGAGCTCTGCGCCGTGCCCGCCGACGAGATCACCGACATCGGCCTGGACCGCAGCCTCATCGGCGGCTACGGCCACGACGACCGGGTCTGCGCTTACAGCGAGCTCATGGCCATCCTGGAGACCAAAAAGCCGGAAAAGACCGCCGTCTGCCTCCTGGTGGACAAGGAGGAGATCGGCTCCGAGGGCACCACCGGCATGCTCTCCGCTTCCTTTGACCGCTTCATGGAGGACCTGTGCGCCTCCCAGGGCGCAAGCCTCAAGGAGTGCTACGCCCATTCCTTCTGCCTTTCTGCCGACGTGTGCAACGCCTTCGACCCCAATTTCCCCGAGGTCAGCGAGAAGCGCAACAACGCCAGGGTGAATTACGGCGTGGGCATCATCAAGTTCACCGGCTCCCGGGGCAAGTCCGGCTCCAACGACGCCTCCGCCGAGGTGGTGGGCCGGGTCCGGAAGCTGCTGGACGGCGCGGGCGTCGCCTGGCAGATGGGCGAGCTGGGCAAGGTGGACCAGGGCGGCGGCGGCACCGTGGCCAAATTCACCGCCCAGCGGGACATCGACACCATCGACGCGGGGGTGCCCGTCCTGAGCATGCACGCCCCCTTTGAAGTCATTTCCAAGGCGGACCTGTATATGACCTATGCCGCCGTGAAGGCCCTGTATGCCGCTGCGATATAGAAGGAGGCGAGACCACTGCTGGAACTGAAAGAAGCCAACTGGGCGGACATGGACAAGGAGTGGCGCTTTTGCCGCGTCATGCCCGCGGATGAAAACGGGCTGGCGAGCCAATGGGCCGGCATTTCCCGGGAAGAATTCGTGACCGCCGCCCTGCCGAAGATGCTGGCATTGGCCAAGGGGGAGGAGCTGCCGGAGGGCATCGTGCCCGAGACCATCTATTTCCTCTGGAACGAGGGGGAGATCGTGGGGCAGTTCCGCCTGCGGCATTATCTGAATGATTCCCTGCGCCGGGGCGCGGGCCACATCGGCTACTACGTCGCCCCCGACTACCGGGGGAAGAACCTGGCGACGGAGGGCCTTGGCCTGCTTCTGGAAGCTGCCGCCGACATCGTGCCGGAAAAGGAATTTTACCTCCGCCTCCGGAAGGGCAACCTGGCCTCTCTCCGGGTGATGGAGAAAAACGGCGGGCATGTAGTGGAGGAGGACCCGCTGTATCTCTATGTCCGCATCCCGAAACCCAAAAAGACCGCGGAATAACCATTGTTGAGGAGGTTTTCTCATGGATAATATGATCACCTGCCCCTCCTGCGGCGCTGCGCTGCCCCAGGGCACCAAGCACTGCACCGAATGCGGCGCGAAGCTGGACGCGCCTTTGGCGGACGCCGCCGCGGCTACCGCGGCCAAGGCGGAAGAAGCCGTCAGCGAAGCGGAGGCCGTCTTCGGCGCGCCCTTTGCCCAGCAGCCCCCCTCCGTGCTTTTGGGTGACGCCGCCGCCGCGGTGGAGGCCATGCCCCAGGAAAAGCCGGAGCCCGCCTATCCCAGCCAGAGCGCGGCCCCTGTCACGCCTGCCCCGGCTCCCGCCCCTGCGCCCAGCCCCTATGCTTCGCCCGCGCCTGCGGCTCCGGCAGCTGCCGCCGCCCCCGTCTACCCGGCTGCCGCCGCTTATCCTCCCCCGGCAGCGCAGGCTGCCCCGGCTGCGGAGGATCCGGACAAGCCGGACAAAAAGAGCAAATATGCCCCCATGACCTCTCTGGGCATGGCCGTGGAGCTGTTCCTCATGAGCATCCCCGTGGTGGGCTTTGTCCTCATGATCCTGTGGAGCTGCGGCGTCTGCCGCAAGATCGCCCGGCGCAACCTGGCCCGGGCCTACCTGATCCTGCTGATCGTGGGCCTTGTGGCGGCTGTGATCCTGGCGGTCCTGGGAAGGTTCGTCTTCAAGGATCAGATCACCCAGCTCGTGGAGCAGGCCATCCCCGGCTACACCATCCAGTGGAACTGACGGCCTGATTCGCCGGAACGGCGGGTATACGCACAGGCGCGAATACCCGCGGGCTCTTTGAGGCCGAATGGCAGATCCGCCGGTCCTTTTCGGGACCGGCGGATTTTTTGTTGCAATCCAAAGCATGGAGAGTTACAATCAATTATTATATAAACTCGCAGGAAAGGAATCCGTTTCTTATGGAAATCTCCGAAATCGCCTCCCTCGCCGGGAAGATAAAAGCAAATGTGGAGAAGGTCATCGTCAGCAGCGGCGACCATCTGGACCTCCTGCTCACCGCCCTCATCGCCGGGGGCCACGTGCTGCTGGACGACGTGCCCGGCACGGGCAAGACCGTCACCGCCAAGGCCCTGGCCAAAAGCCTGGGCGTGGATATGAAGCGCATCCAGTTCACCCCGGACCTGCTGCCCGGCGACGTGACGGGCATGAGCGTCTTCAACCAGAAGGAGAATTCCTTCGAATTCCGGGAGGGCCCCGCCTTCACCAACGTCCTCCTGGCCGACGAGATCAACCGGGCCACCCCCCGCACCCAGAGCGCCCTGCTGGAATGTATGGAGGAAAAGCAGATCACCGCCGACGGCGTGACCAAGGCCCTGGAAAAGCCCTTCTTCGTCATTGCCACCCAGAACCCGGTGGAGACCGGAGGCACCTTCCCCCTGCCGGAAGCCCAGCTGGACCGCTTCCTCATGCGCCTGCGCCCCGGCTATCCCGGCAGCGAAGGGGAGAAGCGCATCCTGGACCGTTTCATCAATAACGACCCCCTGGCGGAGCTCATGAGCGTCGCAAGCCGGGAGGAACTGATCGCCGCCCAGGAGAGCATCAGCCGCGTGCAGGTCTCCGACCCCGTGCGCTACTATATCGTCGCCCTGACGGAAGCCACCAGGACCCCGGCGGACGTGAGCCTGGGGGTGAGCCCCCGCGGCATGCTGTGGATGCTCCGGGCCGCCCAGGCCTGGGCGGCCATCCACGGCAGGGACTATGTGCTGCCCGACGATGTGAAGACCCTGGCGGTGCCCGTCTTTGCCCACCGGCTGGTGACCCGCTCCGGTTATGGGGCCGCCGAACGCAGCGAGGAGATCATCCGGGACCTGGCCCGGGCCGTGGCGGTGCCCTCGGAGGACCCCCAGGCGGAAAAGCTGCTGGAGAGCTGAAATGACCCCGATCTGGATCATGGTCATCGTCGCCGTCCTGGCGATCCTGCAGACCGTATACTACAATCACTACGGCCTCCGGAAGGTGAGCTACACCCGGCGTTTCAGCCGGGAGCGGGCCTTCGAGGGGGAACAGGTGGAGCTGGTGGAGGTCCTGAGCAACGACAAGCTGCTGCCGGTGCCTTGGGTGCGGGTGGAATCCCGCATCTCCGGCGACCTGCAGTTCCGCCGGCAGGAGAACATGGGCCTCAGCATGGACCGCTTCCACAAGAGCCTGTTCTACCTGAGCCCCTTCAGCCGCATCACCCGGCGGCATGAGATCACCTGCCGTCACCGGGGCTATTACGACTGTTCCCTGGCCTCCATCGTGGCGGGGGATCTGTTCGGCGTCGCCCATGACCGGGCGGACGTGATGGGGGACGCCCGCCTCTTCGTCTATCCCGCCATCCTGAAGCCCGACGAAATGCCGGACACCGCCCTGAAATGGCAGGGCGATGTGACCGTGCGGCGCTGGATCCTGCCGGACCCCATCCTGGTCACCGGCATCCGGGCCTATCGCAGCGGCGATCCCCAGAAGGACGTGCACTGGCGGGCCACCGCCCGCACCGGTTCCCTTCAGGTCAAGCAGCGGGACTACACCGTATCTCCCCGCGCCCTGCTGGTCCTCAACTGCCAGATCGCGGACCGGCAGATGGGCACGGCCCTGGAACCCAAGGACGCGGAATATCTGGAGGGCGGTGTGCGCATCTGCGCCTCTCTGGCCTCCTGGTGCATCCGCAGCGGCGTGGACGTGGGCTTCCTCACCAATGGGGAGAGCGCCCTGCCGGAGATCGAGCTGAATATCCCGCCCCGCTGCTCCGACGCGCAGCTGGAGCGCATCCTGGAAGCCCTGGCGGTGCTGAAGATCAAGATGACCCTGGACCTCCATGTGCTGCTGGACCGGCAGATGGAGGGCATGAGCGATATGGACGTCCTCATCGTCTCCGCCTATTGGAGCGATATGCTGGAGGAACGGGCCCGGAAGCTCAGGCAGCTGGGCAACAGCGTGACCTGGCTGAAGATCGGGGGAGGTGGCGGCGTATGAAAGGTGAAAGGATCGCCGTCCGTGTGATGAACCTGCTGCTGTCGGCCTTTTTCGCCTTCGGCATCCTGGTATTTCTGGAGCAGTTCAGCCGCACCGGCTGGCCCTGGTTCAGCCGCAGCCTCCGCTGCTGGCCGATCCTCCTGTGCTTCTTCGCGGGCATGGCGGGGCGTCTCACAGCCAGGTGGAAATATCCCCTGCTGGGCGCTTCCGTCCTGGTGGCCCTGGGGATCATGGTCCCCTTCTGGCCTGCCTTCGGCGGGCTGGACGTCGCCTATCTGGCCTGCGCCGCCGTCATGGGCGGAGTGCTCTATATCCTGGGCCTGCGCAGCGAGGAGCCCTTCCCCGCCAAGGTGGCGGTGGCCTCCCTGCTGGTATACCTGGCCTCCTGCCTCTATTTCTTCCTGGGGGACTATGAGCTCCGGGATTTCCAGCCCCTGTGCTGGTGCGGCCTGGCCGCCTTCTGCCTGAGCCTTTACAGCTTCAACGGCGCCAGCCTCTACACCGGCGTCCACAATGCCAAGGGCGGCGAGAGCATGGCCATCCCCTCGGGCATCCGGGGCCGGAACCTGATCCTGCTGACGGTGTTCCTCGTCGCCGCCGTGCTCATCGGCAGCCTGGGCTTCCTCCACCGCTTCCTCTCCGGCGCCGGCGCGTGGGTGGCGTCCGTTTTCGCGGGCTTCCTCCGCTTCATGGCGGGCCTTGGGGGCGGCAGCGGCATGATGACGCCCTCCTCCGCCACCCCCGAGCCGGAGGAGACGGAGGGCCCCGGCCTGGCGGGCATCGTGGAGGAAGGGGACCCCACCATCGTCATTTTCTATGCCGTTCTCCTGGGCGTATGCGCCATCCTCTTCTTCCTGCTGGCCTATGGCTTCATCAAGGAGGGGAAGAACGGCGGGGCGGGCCACCGCTTTGCCGATTGGGTCCGGGGCCTGTTCCGCACCAAGGAGATCCTGGAATACGAGGACGACGTGGAGCGCACCGCCGACCTGAAGAGCGTGCTGGCCGAGGGCGGCAAGCGGGCCCGGAAGTGGCTGGGCAGGCTGCGGGAAAAGCCGGAGAGATTCGAGGATATGCCGGACGACCGCTATCGCCTCCGCTTCGCCTACAAGGCCCTGCTGAAATCGGGCCGGGTGGCGGGCTGGATCCCTTCCGCCACGCCCAGGGAGGTGGGCGGCAAGATGGAGACCCAGGCCCTGAAGGACATGACGGAGGCCTACTGCGCCGCCCGCTACGACCTGGAGCGGGACGTAACGCCGGAGCAGGCCGAATGTGCCCGCGCAGCCATGCAGGTCCTGCAAAAACGCGGCAGATAAAGATCGTCGAGAAAACAGTTTCAGGCGGAGGATTTCCCCGGAAATCCTCCGCTTGCCCTTTTTAATGCGGTGAGATTGTGATAAAATAATAAAATCAGGAAGTTTTTGCATCAAAAGGGGGCGGGGATATGCTGAGACTGCTGCTGGGCGCTGCCGGCTGCGGGAAGACGCGGCGCGTCTGCGAGGAGATCAAGGCGCGGATGGAGCATACCGGCGGCATGGTGCTGCTGACGCCGGAACAGCAGTCCCACCGGGCAGAGCGGCGTCTGGCCGCGGTCTGCGGCCCCCGGCTGAGCCTCTGCGGAGAGGTGCTCAGCTTCACGAGGATGTATAACCGGGCCGCCGTGGAGCTGGGCGGCCTGGCGGATCCCCTGCCGGACAAGGGCGGGCGGCTGCTGCTCATGGCCCTGGCCCTGGAAGACGTGGGGCCCGGCCTCCGGCGCTTCGGGGAAAGGAGCCGCCGGGCGGATTTCCTGCGCCGCCTCATGTCCACGGCGGAGGAGCTGCAAAGCGCCATGACCACCCCCGGCGACCTGCGCGCGGCGGCGGAAAAGGCCTCCGGCGTCATGCGGGAAAAGCTGGAGGACATGGCCATGGTGATGGAGGCCTGGGAGGCCGTGCAGATCCGCCGGCTGGGGGACTGCCGGGATGCCGCCGCCCGCCTGGCCGACGGGATCGCGGATTGCTCCGTGGGCGCCGGCGGCGTCTGGGCCGACGGTTTCACCGATTTCACCGCCCGGGAGCTGGCGGTCCTGGAGGGCATCCTCCGCCGGGGCACGGACCTGACCGTAGCCCTGACCCTGGGAGAAGGGGAGGAGGAGCGCTTTGCCGTGCCGGAGGGCGCTTTCCGCAGCCTGGCGGAGATGGCCCGCCGCCTGGGAACGGAGCTCAAGGTGGAACGCCTGCCCTCTCCGGAGCCGGACCCCATCCGTTACCTGGCGGAGAACCTGGACCGGTATGACGCGCCGCCCTTCCCCATGAAGGACGGCAGCGTGGAAGTCTGCCGCATGGATTCTTTTCCCGGGGAATGCCGCTGGGCCGCCGCCCGCATCCGGGAGCTGATGATGGCCGACGGGAGCCTGCGCTATTCGGATATCGCCGTGGCCGTGCCCGGCTTCGGGGAGCGCAGGAGCGTCCTGGCCGCCGTGTTCCGGGCCTATGCCCTGCCCGTCTATGTGGAGGAGGCGGAGCCCTTCGCCCCCAGCAGCCTGGCCGTCTATGTGCTGGAAGCCCTGCGCACCGTGACGGAGGGGTGGCGCTCGGGGAACCTCCTGCGCTGCCTCCGCACCGGCTTCGGCCCCCTCAGCGCCGAGGAGACGGACGAACTGGAAAACTACTGCCTCACCTGGAACCTGCGGGGCGAGGGGACCTGGCGGCAGGAGGAGCCCTGGGACCTGAGTCCCGAGGGCTATGGGGATGCTTCCCCCTCCGACGGGGAGACCCTTAAGCGGCTGAACAGCCTCCGCAGCCGGGTGGCGGCCCCCTTCGGCCGCCTGGCCGACGCCCTGCGCAGCGAAGGAAGCGCCGGGGAAGCGCTGCGAGCTTTGTCCGCTTTTCTGGCGGAGACCGGGGCGGCGGAGCAATCGCGCCTGCGTGCCGAAGCCCTGGAAGCGGGGGGCGACGCGGCAGGCGGAGCGGCCTGCGTGCGCCTCTGGAGCGCGCTCCGGGAATGTCTGGAGGAGATGGACGCCCTGCTGGGGGACGTGCGTCTTTCCGGCGAGGAATTCACCCGCCTGCTGGAGCTGCTTATCCGGGAAAAGCAGGTGGGCTCCATCCCCGCCGCCCTGGACTGCGTGAGCCTGGGCAGCCCGGAGCGCCTGCGCTTCCGCCGCCCCCGGGTGCTGCTGGTGCTGGGCGCGGACGACGAGCATCTGCCCGGTCAGGTCCCGGCCTCCGGCCTCTTTTCTCCCGAGGAAAAGCGGCTCCTCACCGCTCTGGGCATCCGCCTGGACCGGGAGGAGGATGCGGAGCTGACCCGCCCCCTGCTGGAAACCTATCTGCTGGCCGCTTCTCCCAAGGAAAAGCTGCTGGTGAGCTATTCCGGCGGCGAGGGGATCCGCCCCAGCATCCTGGCGGAGCGGGCCGTGACCCTGCTGTCCGCAAAGCTGGAAACGGAGGAAAGCCTGGAAGGACGGCATCTGGCCGCCGCGCCTCTGCCCGCGCTGTCCCTGGCCCTGGGGAAGGGCCCCTGGGCGGACGCTGCCCGGGCCTGCCTCCCGCCGGAAAAGCTGGCGGATGTGCGCGCTGCCGCCGCCCAGGTCCATGTGCCCCTTCAAAGCGAAACGGTGCGAAAGCTCTACGGCAGCACGCTG
>JAEEGI010010927.1_pt1 | contig 19679 bp, 14 predicted proteins | sample 8958751 | NCBI WGS metagenome assembly JAEEGI01 (sample SAMN16246545, study PRJNA631951) | gut metagenome | biome: gut microbiome; feature: rumen; material: KS-attached | host: Bos | place: Iran: Karaj | collected 2018-10 | reverse complement strand
CCAACTTCCCCTCAAGCTACAGCATAGAAACAGGCTTGACATCGGCTGACTACGCCATTATGTATCAGGTGGAAAAAGCGGATGCACCCAGTTACAAGGACGACACCAACGTTCCCTATTTTGGCTGCAATTTCAATGTGTCTGAAGAAAAGACTGTGGCTTATGCGCGACTGTATGCTTCCGCCCTCGGTGTATTCACTACACGCCTGAATGGGCAACTGGTTACAGACAACGTGTTGGAGCCTGGGGAAAGCGCCTACAACAAACATGTGCTTTACAACACGTACGACGTGACACCACTGATAACATCAGGCAGCAATACACTGATAGCCCAAGTCGCTGGTGGTATAGCTAACATGAGTACCATGAGTGACAGATTCGTGAAGCCCGAACTGGCTGGCAATACTGCTACGACAGCCCTCAGGGCCATGCTCTATATTACCTACACGGACGGCACTTCTGAAATCGTGAAAACCGACAAAAACTGGGGCACTCACCAATCGCCCACAACAGGTAGCAACTGGTATGGTGGCGAGTCATACGATGCCCGACTGCAACTCAATGGCATTTATTCTGCCGACTTCGATGTCAGCGGATGGGAAAAATGCGAGGTTGTGTCGCCTACATTCAGCGCTCCCAGTGTATCGACGACAACCTATCCCATTGGAGAGATGCACGCCAAGGAATACGAACCTCTTCGAGTGGTGGAGACATGGCCAGCCATCTCCGTGACAAAGAATTCTTCAGGTAATTATCTTGTGGATTTCGGTCAGAACTTCGCTGGAACTTATTCTTTCCATCTGAAAGCACCTACTGGTACCACCATCACACTCTACGATTCAGAACTACAGTCAAACAATGCATGTCAGTTCGAATATATGTATGAACCAAACGGCGCAACCAACAAAACACTTGACACGTATACGTTCAGGGGAGATGCAGAAGGCGAGACTTGGGGACCAGAGTTCATGTACCACGGATTTCGTTACCTTGAGATTAGTGGTTTGACCGAGGAACCATCTCCTTCTGACTTCACAGCCAAGCGCATCCGTTGCAACATGGAGGTGGCAGGTCATTTCGAGACCAGCAACTCTCTGCTCAACGACATCCACCGTATCTGCTACAACGGCATTCAAAGCCAACTCTACAATACGGTAACCGACTGTCCTCACCGAGAGAAGTTGGGATGGCTAGACGTACCTAACATGATGTACCAGTCTTTATCCTACAATTTCGATGTCAAATCACTACTCTCCAAGGTGACGATGGATGCTTTCGACTCCCAAGGCGCATCTGGCTATGTGCCAAGTACCGTGCCACACTTCATGATGGCATACGACGATGACCTCAACTGGGGTGGAGCCGCTATCACCATCCCTTGGCGGAACTTCAAACAATATGGCGACACTCGGCTCATGACAGCATACTATCCTCAGATGAAAAGGCTTATTCAATATTATGGCACCCTCGCCAACGGAGGCATCATCCGAAACGATTACAGCGTGCTTTCTGACTGGGGTCAGGAAACCAGTGGATTGACCCATCAGACGAGCAGTTCTTTCACGCTTACCTGCACTTACTACTACTTGCTTGGCGCTATGTCAGAAATGGCCACCGCTCTTGGCCATACTGACGACGCTGCAAATTGGGCTCAGCAGTCAACAGAGGTGAAAACCGCTTTCAACAACCGATTCTTCAAAGAAGGTGTCTATGAACACGGTAACCAGGCCAATTACGGCATGGCTCTATACTACGGGTTAGTGGAGGAAGAACACATCGCCCTTGTGGCGAAAAAACTGGCAGAATCGGTCAAAGCCAACGACTACAGTATCAAGACAGGAGAGATTGGCTTGCGCCCCACACTTATGTCCCTGGCAGCCAATGGATACAATGACATTGTCTATAAGATGGCAAAGAAAACAACATATCCCAGCTATGGTTACTGGGTGAAACAGGGTGCCACCACCTCTTTGGAGTATTGGGACATGTCACTCAGCCAGAATCATTGCATGATGGACCACATTGAGGAATGGTTCTTCGCTCAGTTAGGTGGTATTTCAAATATTGGAGAGGCATACGATAAAGTGCAAATCCACCCATGGATACCAGTCGATATGGCCGAAGCCGACATCACCGTTCGTTCACCTCGAGGAAACGTTCGTATGGCGTGGAACAGGACAGCGCACAACACCTCCTACAGTATAGAGATTCCCGCAGGCACGACTGCTGAGGTGACTTTACCCATCGTGAAAAGTAAGCAGCTCATGGAAGGCGGTAAGTCCATCGAGAGTTCCAACTACATCAGCAATGTGGAGTACAACGACACGCTGGTCAGTTTCGTTTTAGGCAGCGGTGTTTATGAATTCACAATGGATGGAAGCACTCTGGTTGAGGGTGATGATGAGCACGAGGATGACGACGATAATCCCAATGACAGCGATGAGGTAACCGACAAGTACATTCTGAACCACGGTTTTGAAAGTCGCGACACCAATGTAGTGCCTTGGGCTCCCACAAATTGGAAACTGGATTTTCCTGACACCAATGGTGAATACGGCAGTCTGAGCACTAGCGACCAACGCAATGTACGACCTACTGAGGGCATCTATGACTGGCATATCTGGTATAATAACAACTACATTTCAGTTCGTCTTTCTCAGACCATATCTGACTTAATGGCAGGTGACTACCGCCTGACAGGAGACCTTCGCTGTGTCGATAATGCGGCTATCACAGGCAAACAACGTCTTTTCGCCACCATTGGTAGCGACATCATCAATGAAGGTACAATCTTTTCTGAACCTTACAATACCGACGGAACGGTGAATATTAACAACAGCGACAACGAGAACTTCAATAACTGGCGTACATTGAGTTTGGAGTTTTCGCTAAAGGAAGATGGTCCTGTAACCATTGGTTTTGATTGTCCGAAAGGAGAGGGCAACGGTCTTGGAGGTTTTCAGGTTGACAACATAAGATTGTTTCAAGTTGTCAATGAGGATATAACACGCGTTGAAACTATGCCCACCACCTCCTCGTCAACAACAACCTATTACTCGCTTTCGGGTATGCCACTGACAGTGATGCCCGACAATGGCATCGTCATCCGCAAAGAGGATGGAAAAGTCAGCAAGTTGTTAATCAAGAGATAACGTTACTCATTATAGAAGGACGAACTAAACTGATAATCCTATTTCCTTGTTACAAGAACAAAGCGGCGATAGATTTCATGTAAACCTATCGCCGCTCCTCTTTATCCAAATAAAAAGGCTTTACTAATTCGGCAAGACCGTGATGTTGCGCTTGGTGTCGAGGAAGATGCTGATGCCGACCTTGAGACCCACCTCGCTCTTGTGAGCGAAATCGGAGATAGACATGTTGTAATAGACACTGGGCTCCACTGCCACATTGCGTCCAAGGAAGAAGCAATAGCCGATTTCGGGTGTCACCTGCAAGTCGTTGAAGTTCTTGTACTCATGCAGGTAGCGGGCCCCAGCTCCGAGGAAGAGTCCGTTCTGAAGAATGTAGTAGCGTCCCTTGATTCCGGCGTAAAGTTCTTTCCATTTGGAATCATTGTATTCAAAACCTGTTGAACCGACAAGCAACAAGTTATCTGCAAAGAAGTAACCTGCATTGAGTTCAAGTCCTATTCCCAAGTCTTTAGTATCGGAATAAGAAATGCCGAAATTGGGTAACGAACCGTTCAAGTAAAACTTTCCCTTCTCAAACTGCGCAGACGCAGTGAGCACCGACACAGCGGTGATTACCAATGTAAGAATTAATTTTTTCATTATCTGTAGTTTTTATGGATTGTTCTGTTGTTTTTTCCTTCTCTCCTCCTCTGCTTTTTTCAAGTCATCGAGTCTTTCCTGACGCAAACGCTCACGATAACGCAACACGAAGAAAAGTACTACGACGAGGACGTATGACACCACGACCTCTACGATTTTCATCACGTCAGAATCCGTGCTCTTGGGGATAAAGTACAGCACCATGCACGTGACATAGATGAAAAGCACCAAAGGGATGAGGATATATTTCTTGATTCTCATAAGAGAGCGGAATGGTGTTATTTATTTCGTCTCCAATATCTGAAGATGACAAGCAAACTGAGTGCCACACCGCATCCGCATATCCAACTGAGTGTATAGTCGAGGTTGAAGCCAATGGGTGCCAGCATGATATAAGTAGTGCAGACAGCGGTCATCCACAAAGCCGGCACAAGGGTGATATAGTAGTTTTTGTGATTGCGTGCCAACCAGATGGTTGCACCCCAGAATGTGAATACAGACAAAGTCTGGTTGGTCCATCCAAAATACTGCCAGAGCACAGAGAAATCCACTTGCATGAGGATGAGAGCCACCACAAAGAGAGGCAGTGCGAGAATCAGTCGCTTATAGATTTTGTTCTGCTTGAAATGCATGAAATCAGCGGCAATGAGTCGACCGCTTCTGAAAGCGGTGTCACCCGAAGTGATAGGTGCCGCCACCACACCCAGGACGGCGAGTAGCGCTCCGACCTTGCCCAGCCATGTCTGACAAATCATGTTGACCAAGATAGCCGGATTGGCGCTGTGCGCACCATTGTCTGTCAGAACATTCATCAATTTCTCGCATGGATTGGCACCTTCCACTGTGAGCGAGTCTGCGAACTTGATAGTAGCAGCCGCCCATATCAGTGCCACCAGTCCTTCTGCAATCATCGCGCCATAGAAAACTGAACGACCATATTTCTCGTTCTCTATGCAACGCGCCATCATGGGGCTCTGTGTAGCATGGAAACCACTCACAGCACCACAGGCGATGGTGATGAACAACCCAGGGAAAAGACTCATCGCCTTCGGGTTGGGATTATGGTTCTGGAATGCGGAAGTAATCTCGGGGATGTTGCCAGCCTGTGTGAAAATGCCGAAGAGCAGTCCGGCAGCCATAATCAACAGTGCCGCACCGAAAAGCGGATAGATTTTTCCAATCAGTTTGTCAATAGGCAACAACGTGGCCATGATGTAATACACAAAAATAACAATCGACCAGAATGTCTGGGTTCCAAAGAAAGAGCCATCAGTCGAACCGACAAGGTCAGCAAGCAGTCCAGCGGGAGAAGTCACGAAGACGGCACCCACAAAAACCATCAGGACCAAGGTGAAGACACGCATGAACTGGCGGGCCACTTTTCCAAGTTGGTCGCCGACAATCTCAGCAATGCCCTGTCCATTCTTCCTCACCGACATCATGCCGGACATATAGTCGTGAACAGCACCACCGAAGACGCATCCTAAGACAATCCAGAGATAGGACGCAGGGCCGTAAAGCACACCGAGTATGGCACCAAAGATAGGTCCAGTTCCCGCAATGTTGAGGAACTGGATGAGAAACACTTTCCATGTCGGCATGGGCATGAAATCGACACCATCGTTCTGCGTATATGCAGGAGTCTTATTGTCAGCATTGGCGCCGACCACTTTCTCTACATACTTGCTGTAGAAAACGAATCCCAATATCAGAAAGATAAAGGCCAAAGAAAATGATAACATCTTATAAAACTGATTTGTTCAAAAATGGTCTATGACCATATAATTTTGTATTTGTGCTATTTCAGTTGGCAAAATTACTAATAATTCACTACCTTTGCAAACAAATCCATACATAAACGTTCATTTTAATGACAATTAAACACTTCTGCATACTGTTTTTACTCGTATGCGCATACATATTATCTCCCACAGACAGTAAAGCACAGACGAATCTTTACGATGGTGTCGCCAGCCCAAAACACGAAGTGAGGGCTGTGTGGCTCACCACCCTGAACGGCCTGGACTGGCCACGACATAAAGCAAGGACCTCAGCACAGGTAGAGGTGCAGAAGCGTGAACTGACTGACATCCTCGACAAACTCCAGAAAGCGCACATCAACACTGTACTGATGCAGACCCGCATCCGAGGCAGCGTCATCTACCCGTCGAAGTACGAGCCATGGGACGAGTGCATCACTGGAGAGCCGGGCATGGCACCCGCCTATGACCCGCTAGCATTCGCTGTGGAGGAATGCCACAAGCGCGGCATGGAACTGCACACCTGGGTGGTGAGTATACCCCTTGGAAAACTCGATAAGCAGAAGCATTTCGGCAGTCGTTCGGTGACGCGCCAGCATCCCAAATTGTGCAAACAAGTTGGGGGAGAATGGTTCATGATACCCGGTCATCCCGAAACAGCCGATTATATCGCCAGCATCTGCCAGGAAATCGCGCAAAACTACGACATCGACGGCATCAGCCTCGACTATATCCGTTATCCGGAAAGTCTGTACAGATTCAGCGACAAGGAATATTACAAGAGTGGCAACGGACTATCGTTCAGCGAATGGAAACGCGAGAACATCGACCGCATCGTCCGCGCTGTCCACGATAAGGTGAAGGGTGTGAAGCCATGGGTGAAACTCAGTTCATCTCCTATCGGCAAGTACAACGACCTGCGTCGGCAGAGTTCGGGCGGATGGAACTGCTATACGGCCGTGAGCCAAGACCCCAAACTATGGTTGGAGCGTGGCTGGCAAGACTTGTTGTTCCCCATGATGTACTTCCAGGGAAAGAACTACTATCCTTTCCTCTGCGATTGGGCAGAAGGTTCTCACGGCCATCCTGTTGCCGCTGGTCTTGGCATCTATTTCCTCGACCCTCATGAGGGACGTTGGACGCTCAATGAGGTGCGTCAGGAAATCCATGCCACTCGCTTTGTGGGCAATGGTGGTGTCTGCTTCTACCGCAGCGATTTCTTTACCCGCAACGTGAAAGGGCTTTACGACAATGTCTGCTTCGAGTTCTTCCCATATCCAGCCTTACAGCCGCAAATGACATGGGCATCGGACCGCCAAGCACCTAGCACCCCTACCCGCCTCCATCTGAACGGCAACACACTGAGTTGGAATCCAAGCACAGACAACAGCACCAGTGTGAATTATACCGTGTATGGATGGTTTGGTGAACCAGAAGAGTCAAACATCAACAATGCCGCCAACATCATCACCACAGCCTTCAAGGGCAATGAATGCGATGTGACGGCATTTTTGGGACGCAACAACAACCTCGCCGTAACGGCATCCGACAGGTTTGGCAATGAAAGCCGTCCTGTCATCCTGCATCTGGGCGAGATTCAGAGGAATCCCCTTTTCCCCGACCATCCACGAATGCTTCATCCCGACAGCAACGGTCTGCTACATGTGGATGGCACAAAGACACTGCAAGGTTTACGCCTCGAAAGCGCCCAAGGCAAAACCATCCGCAAATCCAAGAGCAGGAGCATCTCCGCCTTGGGGCTTCGCCCTGGTTGGTACCGACTGATAGTGGTTCGTAAGAAAGGGGAAAGCGTTGCCGGAGAGTTGTTTATCGATTCAGACGAATGAGAATCGAATAGACCACGCAGACAACAGAGAGAACAGCCACCATCCCAATCACATAGACTGGATTACCATTCCTCGCTGTAAGCGAAAATGCCAATGGGTGCAGTGCCAACAAAATAGCGAGCACTCTGCCGAGTTGTCCTTTCAATTTCAATTGACGCATGGAGTCCTTCTGAGTCTTGTCCGTAGACACATTCACAAAACGAGGCCTATATGCCACATAAAACATAAAGAAAGCAGACGCCGCGCTCATGAATGCCAAAATGAGGTAAAATATGAGCAGCGAACTATGCCCGTTGGGATTACCCTCGAGGTCGAAATGAGTCGGCACTGGTTCTTCCAGTTCTTTATTTTCCCTAAGGATAACAATCCACGTCACCACCGTGACTGCCACCCAGACAATCTCGAAGATTGTGCTCTCCAGCGTCCGTGGCAATTTGACATGGCCAGAACCGCCCGTTGCAATCATCTCATTGACGCTCTTGGTTTTTATTCTAAACAGATTCAGATTCATCTTGATTCGTTATTTGATGTTCATTTTTCTTCGGCAACCTTCCCGCACGCCTCAGGGCATCGTTGATGATCCACTGAATCTGCCCATTGGTGGAGCGGAACTCATCGGCCGCCCAACGTTCCAACGCCTCCATCGTGTCAGCATCTATTCTGAGGATGAAACTCTTGTTATTTTGTTCTTTTTTAGCCATAGCAGATTGCCATTGATAAGTAGGTGTTCTAAATTTGTCAACAAAATGTTCCCAGAATGTCCGCGGACATTCTGGGACATGATATACTGTTACTGATAGAGCGACCCTGTGTTGACCACAGGCTGTGCGTTGTCGTCGCCACAAAGCACCACGAGCAAGTTGCTCACCATGGCGGCCTTGCGCTCGTCGTCGAGTTCCACGACATTCTCCTGTGATAGTTTGTCAAGCGCCATCTTCACCATGCTGACGGCACCTTCAACAATCTTCTCTCTGGCTGCGATGATGGCAGTGGCCTGCTGGCGACGAAGCATCACCGCGGCGATTTCGGGTGCGTAAGCCAAGTAATTGATACGTGCTTCCACCACCTCTATGCCTGCCATGGACAGACGCTCACTGATTTTGTCCTCCAGTTGCTGGTTAATCTCGTCAGAACCGTCACGAAGCGTGATGACATTGTCGTCTTCCTCATTGTCGTAAGCATATTCTCCAGCCACCTGACGCAAAGCGGCGTCGGCCTGAATGCGAACGAAATTCTCCAAAGCAGTCATGACCACTGCAGCCGAGGTTGTGAGTTCCTGTCCTTTCTTCCCTTCCGCCATGGTCTGCACATCCACTTCAAACATGGCTTTGTAGGTGTCGCGCAGTTTCCACACCAACACCAGACCAATCATCACGGGGTTACCCGACTTGTCGTTCACCTTGATAGGTTCAGCATCGAGGTTGCGAGCGCGCAAAGACAGTTTCTTGGTGGTGATGAAAGGATTCACCCAGTGATATCCCGTCTCGGTAAGTGTACCGCGGTACTTTCCGAAGAACATCATCACCCGTGCCTCGCCTGGCTCCAGTTTCACAAATCCTCCAAGGGCGATAAGGTCAGCAATGAGCAATACGACTCCCGTCACGGCAAAGGCAACAGCTTCTCCAACAGTTTCCGAAGCTATACCATTGATAATCAGATACACACTCACGAAAATCATGATGATAGTGACGAAAAGCATCAATATACCATTGAGCCTCATCCCATTGAACTTAAATTCTTTTGTTTCCATATACTCCTTAATTTAGTTAATAAATTCAGTTTAAAATTATTTTGATATCATTTTGATATCGCAAAATTATAAACAAAGCGTATTCATTCCAAGACTTGGAACAATTTTAACACAAAATTAACATTTCCCCAATTATTTCTCTATGAAGAAACGCCCTTGGAATACTCTCGCACGGAAATGAGGATTGTCGGGAGGAGTGAGGAAGCAGTCGGAAACACCTTGTCTGGCAAGCGCTAATGCGACGACGCCCATGTTCATACGCAGATTGATTTCTATGCACGGATGAAGACAAACCATTCCATCCTGTTCGGCCAGCAACATGTCAACACCTACAATTCCCCTATAATCATGCCCTAAACACAAAGGAAGATGACGCTGATGGTAGCTGACAAGCCTCTCCAAAACCATCGGGTCGGCACCTGAAGATATAATAGATTCAAGAATACGTTCTTGTGAAGTCACCACATTGCCCTCATAACGTCCAAGCGAGTCTGTATTGAAAAGGGAATAACCTAAAAAAGCGCAAGAGCCGTCACCCGACAGACTGAACTCCATAGCGAAATCAAGCCGTTTGTTGTAAAACCTGTCCACACACAGGCCACCCTGTTTCATGATGACAGCTTTTGCCCATCGCAGTACACTTTCATCCATTTCCCGCACCACATAATTCCCTTTTCCACTGCTTGACCACGGTGCTTTGAAAATGATTGGACCTACAGGCAATAAATATTGAACCGTTTCGACAAGCAGCTGCATACTCGTGACAAAAACCATGGCCTCTCCCAACAAACGGACGTTTGAGACCTGAACACACCCGTTCATGCCTCCACTTTTGAACCCCGTCTGAAGGTGATGCGCATAATCTACTGCCAATCGGCGACTTGAGAGCATTCTCATCGCATCGAGAGATTCAGAAGAAGGAATATGCTTAGCATTCAGTCCCAGACGCATAAAACGGCGAGCCAAAGTTTTGTTCCACCCCCACGGAACGGGCCGGAGTTCATTCCAACAGACCGCCTTTCTCGTCAATCTGCCCTTCCAGTCTGCGAAACAAATGTTTCGAGTTGCCTGCCCCGCCTCGTGAAGCCTCGCATTCACCTCATCAAGGAAAAGGACAGCCTCATCGATGTCGGTCACCAAAACCACATCGCCATCGTCCGCCCACCAAACAGGAAGGAGTTCCAATTCGCGCTCCATGCACTGAATCATTGGTGGCGGGGTGTAGTTATCAAGCCCACTGGCCAATGCCATATCGGTGGAGCAGTTGAAAACCAACAAATTGTTACTCATGAGACTATTTGCTTAGCAGATGAAACAAACAAACTTACAAAACGCAAAGTTAGCACATCTTTATTCAGTTCTTGGGCCCAATCACGATAAAAAAGCAAAAAAGTGAGCCACCTTGTTTATTTTTGTAAAGTCCACTTTGCAATATTGATTTTTTTTCGTACTTTTGCAGAAAATTGCAGGGGAAAGTGGCAAAAGTAATGTTCAAACACTTCTTTAGCGGTTTTCCCCATGGAATTATCGAGAAAAAAACAACACATTAAAGGCAGAAAACCAACTACATGGACTCTTTCTTCCGTACGCACGCCTATTTAGTAGAGCACCTGAATGCTCCAGTTCGTCGTGACCTTATGGACGAAATCAACTGGAGCCACCGGTTGATTGGTATAAAAGGCACCAGAGGAGTTGGAAAGACAACTTTCCTCCTCCAATACGCCAAGGAAAAATTCAATCCCGACGACCGTTCATGCCTATATATCAACACCAACAACTTCTATGTTCAGGACATCGGCATCAGACAATTCGCCGGCGAGTTCTACAACCATGGCGGCCGTGTACTGTTGATAGACCAAGTGTTCAAACTCCCTGACTGGAGCCGACAGTTGCGCGACTGCTACGACCGCTATCCCAACTTGAAGATAGTTTTCACTGGCTCTTCGGTTATGCGGCTGAAAGAGGAGAACCCCGAACTCAATGGCATTGTTCACTCCTACAACCTTCGTGGCTTCTCCTTCCGCGAATATTTGAACCTGGTGACAGGTCACGACTTCCCCTCCTACTCTCTCGATGACTTAGAAAAGCACCATGTGGAGATTGCAACGGAGATTCTCCAACACGTTTCGCCCCGCAAATATCTCAACGACTACCTTCATCATGGCTTTTATCCGTTCTTCCTGGAGAAACGCGATTTCTCAGAGAACCTCCTGAAGACGATGAACATGATGATTGAGGTGGACATCCTGTTGCTGAAACAAATAGAGTTGAAGTATTTGGCAAAAATCAAGAAACTATTCTATCTGCTGACCTGCAACGGCACGAGTGTACCCAACGTGAGCCAGTTGGCCAAGACTTTGAACATCTCTCGCGCAACGGTGATGAACTATATCAAGTACCTGATGGAAGCCCGTTTGGTGAACATCATCTACAACATCGGAGAGGAGTTCCCCAAAAAACCAGGACGTGTGCAGCTGCACAACCCCAACCTGCTCTACAGTTTCTATCCCCAGAGTTTCGACCAGCACGACGTCTGGGAGACCTTCTTCTGCAACACGATGTGGAAAGACCATGTGCTGAACAAGGACGGTAAGGGCGGTGCATTCATCGTTGACGGACAAAGCCGTTATAAGGTGGTGGAGCATCCTTCCCGCCTGAAGAACGGCATCGATGTGTTCTTCGCTGTCAACAACTGCGATGTGGGCACCAACAACCAGATTCCGCTCTGGCTCTTCGGTTTCCTTTATTGACGAATACCGTTCTATTCCCCGACAAACAAGATAAGCCCTCGCAACAAAAGGCAAATTACAATACAAACAAAGAACTATAAAACTTTTTTCACAAAACAGTTATGAGTAAAGAAAAGAAATTCATCACGTGTGATGGTAACCAAGCCGCTGCCCATGTAGCATACATGTTCTCCGAGGTGGCTGCCATCTATCCCATCACTCCATCCTCGCCTATGGCTGAGCATGTTGACGAGTGGGCTGTAGCAGGTAGAAAGAACCTGTTCGGCGACACAGTATTGGTACAGGAGATGCAGTCAGAGGCAGGTGCCGCAGGTGCTGTTCACGGTTCGTTGCAGGCCGGTGCTTTGACCACCACATTCACTGCTTCCCAGGGTTTGTTGCTGATGATTCCCAACATGTACAAGATTGCTGGTGAGTTGCTTCCCAGCGTATTCCATGTATCTGCCCGTACATTGGCTTCCCATGCCCTCTGTATTTTCGGTGACCATGGCGATGTGATGGCTTGCCGCCAGACTGGTTTCGCCATGTTGGCAGAAGGTTCTGTTCAGGAAGTGATGGACCTCGCAGCAGTGGCCCATCTGGCATCACTGAAGAGCCGCGTTCCATTCATCAACTTCTTCGACGGTTTCCGCACCTCTCATGAGTACCAGAAGATTGAGGAGATGGATATGGAAGACCTCCGTCCATTGGTTGACATGAAAGCGCTCAGCGAGTTCCGTGCCCGCGCTTTGAGTCCTGAGCATCCTCAGGCCAAGGGTATGGCAGAGAACCCCGAGACCTTCTTCGCTCACCGCGAGTCTTGCAACCCCTACTACGACGCAGTTCCCGCTATCGTAGAGGAATACATGGAGAAGATTTCCGCTATCACAGGCCGCGAGTACAAACTCTTCAGCTACTACGGTGCTGAAGACGCAGAGGAAGTGATTGTTCTCATGGGTTCAGCCACCGAGGCAGCCCGCGAGGCCATCGACTACGCCAACGCCAACGGCAAGAAATACGGTATGGTGTCGGTTCACCTCTACCGTCCATTCTCCAACAAGCACCTGCTTGCCGCTATTCCTAAGACAGCCAAGCGCATCGCTGTGCTCGACCGCACCAAGGAGCCAGGCGCAGACTGCGAACCACTGCACCTCGACGTGAAGAACGCCTTCTACGGTCAGGAGAACAGTCCATTGATCGTGGGTGGCCGTTATGGTCTGGGCAGCGCTGACGTGACTGCCACTATGATTCTGAGCGTTTACGACAACCTCGAGCTCCCCGAGCCTAAGGACCACTTCACCGTGGGCGTTGTTGACGACGTGACCTTCCGTTCACTTCCATTGGAAGAAGAGAAAGCCCTTGGTGGCGAAGGTATCTTCGAGGCCAAGTTCTTCGGTTTGGGTGCTGACGGTACCGTAGGCGCCAACAAGAACTCCGTGAAGATTATCGGTGACAACACCAACAAGTACTGCCAGGCATACTTCTCCTACGACTCGAAGAAGTCGGGTGGTTTCACCTGCTCTCACCTTCGTTTCGGTGACACACCTATCCGTTCCACATACCAGATCAAGACCCCGAACTTCGTGGCTTGCCACGTTCAGGCTTACCTCCGCATGTACGATGTGACACGCGGTCTGCGCGAGAACGGCACCTTCCTGCTCAACACCATCTGGGACGGTGATGAACTGGCCAAGAACCTGCCTAACAACGTGAAGATTTTCTTCGCCAAGAAGAACATCAAGGTTTATTACATCAACGCCACCAAGATAGCCCAGGAAATCGGTCTTGGCAACCGCACCAACACCATCCTCCAGTCGGCATTCTTCCGCATCACAGAGGTGATTCCTGTTGACCTCGCCATCGAGCAGATGAAGAAGTTCATCGTGAAGTCTTATGGCAAGAAGGGTGAGGACATCGTGAACATGAACTACGCAGCCGTTGACCGCGGTGGCGAGTACAAGCAGTTGCCTATCGACCCAGCATGGGCCAACCTCGAGCCAGACGCAGAGGTGCTGAGAGAAGAGCCTGAGTTCGTGAGCAAGGTGGTTCGTCCCATCAACGCCCAGAACGGCGACCTTCTTCCAGTATCTGCCTACAAGGGATATGAGGACGGTGCTTGGGAGCAGGGCACAGCAGCTTACGAGAAGCGTGGTGTAGCAGCCTTCGTTCCTGTATGGAATGCCGAGAACTGTATCCAGTGCAACAAGTGTGCATTCGTTTGTCCTCACGCTTGTATCCGTCCGTTCGTCATGGACGACCAGGAGGCAGCAGGCTTCAAGGGCGACACACTCAGCGTGCTCGCACCGGCTCAGATCAAGGGCATGAAGTTCCGCATGCAAGTAGGTGTCCTCGACTGTCTTGGTTGCGGCAACTGCGTTGACGTATGTCCAGGCAAGAAGGGCAACAAGGCATTGTCGATGGTTACTCTTGAGAGCCAACTCGACGAGGCCAAGAACTGGGACTACATGGTGAAGAACGTGAAGAGCAAGCAGGATTTGATAGACATCAAGGCCAACCCACGCGTATCACAGTTCGCCACTCCACTGTTCGAGTTCTCAGGCGCTTGCTCTGGTTGCGGTGAGACTCCTTACGTGAAACTCATCTCCCAACTCTTCGGTGACCGCGAGATGGTGTCGAACGCTACAGGTTGCTCCTCAATCTACTCTGGTTCCATTCCTTCCACTCCTTACACGAAGAACGAGAAGGGTCAGGGTCCCGCTTGGTCGAACTCCCTCTTCGAGGACTTCTGCGAGTACGGACTCGGTATGGCTATCGCCAACAAGAAACTGCGCGCCCGCATCAAGACAATGCTTGAGGGACAGATTGCCGACGAGAAGGTTCCCGCTTCGTTCAAGGCTGCCGCTCAGGAATGGATTGACGGTATGAACGACGCTGACGCATCAAAGGCTGCCGCCGCTAAACTCGTTCCCGAGATTGAGGCTGGCAAGGCTGCAGGTTGTCCTGTTTGCGCCCAGCTGTCAGAGTTCTGCCACTATCTGGTGAAGCGCTCACAGTGGATTATTGGTGGTGACGGTGCTTCTTACGACATCGGTTACGGTGGTCTCGACCACGTTCTGGCATCAGGTGAGGATGTGAACATCTTCGTCATCGACACCGAGGTTTACTCCAACACTGGTGGTCAGTCTTCAAAGGCTACTCCTATCGGTGCTATCGCTCAGTTCGCAGCAGGCGGCAAGCGCATCAGCAAGAAAGACCTTGGTCTGATGCAGGCCACTTACGGCTACGTCTATGTGGCTCAGGTAGCTATGGGCGCCGACAACAACCAGTGTCTGAAGGCCTTCCGTGAGGCTGAGGCTTATCCAGGCCCATCCATCGTCATCGCTTACGCTCCATGTATCAACCATGGTCTGAAGGCCAAGGGCGGCATGGGCAAGAGCCAGGCTGAGGAAGCCAAGGCAGTGGCATGCGGTTACTGGCACCTCTGGCGCTACGACCCGCGTCTGGAAGAGCAGGGCAAGAATCCATTCCAGCTCGACTCCAAGGAGCCTAACTGGGACGATTTCCAGGCCTTCCTCGAGGGTGAGGTACGCTACCTCTCGCTGAAGAAAGTGAAGCCAGCCGAGGCACAAGAACTCTACGACGCAGCCAAGAAAGCAGCCCAGCGCCGCTACAAGACCTACGTTCGTATGAGCAAAATCGACTTTTCTGAATAGTCCCTTTTGATTAGAGGCCTTTAAGAAGACTCTCTAATCTCATGATAATGAGAAGCGGGATGATGACATGCAATGTGTCGTCATCCCGACTTTTTTGGATTATCGTGTGGCTACAAGGCTGGAAACACTCCCCCGCGACCTTGAAAGGGCCGCCTCTCAACAACCGTGGGTTCATGGAGCGAAGCGCTATGCACCCACGGAGTTATCACCCTCTTAATGTGCAGAATCCATCAAGAACATGCTAAAAATGAGGAGAAAAGGCAAAAATGAAGTTAATAATTTTGTAGTCCCGCCAAATATTACTAATTTTGTAAGTTAGAAACAAGCAACCCTTAATAACCATGTTCTAAAACTAAGTAAAAATGGCAAGAGAAGATTCTTACAAAACATCAAAACACAAATGGACTTACATCTGGATAGCCATCAAGCATTTCACTACCCCAACTAAGGTGTACGAGATTTGTCATAAGCAAGCTTATGAAAAGGAAGACCGACCAATCCTCCATGACCTGGCGAAATACCACATCATCCACCACACCCACAACAAGTCGGACAATGGCACACGAGGCAATGTGGAGGATGTGAACAAGGAGATGAACAAACACCACCATCACCACCACCACCATCATCATCATTCGGATTCCCAGAACAAAGAGAAAGACTAGACTTGATTCATAACCCCATAAACCCAACTTAAGACTATGTTTAGCAAGGATATTTACATGCAGCGCCGAAACACGCTGAAACAGAAGATGGGCAGTGGACTCATCATCATCCCTGGCAACAACAACGCCCCGTTCAACTACCCTGCCAACACTTATAAGTTCCGTCAAGACAGCACCTTCCTCTACTTTTTCGGTCATCAGATTGAGAGTCTGGTAGGCATCATCGATGTGGATAACGATAAGGAATACCTGCTGGGCGACGATGTTGATATCGACGACATCATCTGGTACGGCTCCATCGACTCCATCAGCGACCTGGCTGCTCAGGTAGGCGTAGGAAACTCCGCACCGCTAAAGGAACTCAAGAACATCGTCGAGGCAGCCAAGGCCAAGAACCAGCCCATCCTCTTCACCCCGCCTTACCGTCATGACACCATGATTATGATTGCCGACCTCATCGGCATCCATCCCCTTCAGACCAAGGAAGCGGCTTCAGTGCCCCTGATCAAGGCCATCGTGAGCATGAGGGAATGCAAGGCTCCAGAAGAGATTGCCGAGATTGAGAAAGCCTGCGAGATTGGCTACAAGATGCACACCACAGCCCAGAAAGAATGTCGTCCTGGTGTGTCAGAGCGCTACATCGCCGGCATCGTGGAGGGAGTGGCCTGCAAATATGGCAACAGCACCTCTTTCCCCACCATTCTGTCGATGCACGGTGAAGTGCAGCACGGATATCCTTCGGGAAGTCTGCTCGAGAGCGGTCGTCTGATGCTTTGCGACGCCGGCGCAGAATCGTACGAGGGCTATGCTTCCGACAACACCCGAACCACTCCTATCAGTGGACGCTACACCCAGCAGCAGCGCGACATCTACAGCATCGTGTCCGACTGTCACGACCATGCCATTGAGATTGCCCGTCCAGGCATCAAGTGGTATGACGTGCACATGAGTGTGGCTCGCATGATGACAGAGCGACTGAAGGCCATCGGACTGATGAAGGGTGATGTGGATGAGGCCGTCAAGGCTGGTGCCCATGCCATGTTCTTCCCCCACGGCCTGGGTCACATGATGGGACTTGACGTGCATGACATGGAGAACCTTGGACAAATCTATGTGGGTTTCGACGAGGAGATACAGCCGTCCACTCAATTCGGCACCAACTGCCTCCGCTGCGGAAAGCGTCTGAAGCCCGGTTTCGTGATGACCGACGAACCCGGCATCTATTTCATACCCGCCTTGATTGACCTCTGGAAATCAACCAAGCACAACGCTGAGTTCATCAACTTCAACGAGGTGGACAAGTTCCGCGACTTCGGCGGTGTGCGCATCGAGGACGACATCCTCATCACCGACGACGGATGCCGCGTCCTCAGCAAGAACATCATCCCTTACCACATGGACGAGGTGGAGGAGTTCATCAACAGCAAGTAAACCAAATAAAAAAACATATTTATAAAAGATGAAGAAATTAATTCTTACAATGGCTCTGCTCGTAAGCGGACTGACCGCTTTCGCACAGGGCAACAACGGAGGATTCGTGTTCACGACCGTGAAAGAGAATCCCATCACATCCATCAAGAACCAGAACCGTTCGGGCACCTGCTGGGCATTCTCCAGTCTGGCCTTCTTCGAGTCGGAACTCCTCCGCAAGGGCAAAGGTGAGTACGACCTCTGCGAGATGTACCTCGTGCACAAGACCTACGAGGACCGCGGAAAAGCTGCCGTTCGTCTGCACGGTGACATCTCTTACAGCCAGGGTGGCAGTTTCTACGATGCCGTTTATTGCATGAAGAACTACGGTATGGCTCCACAGTCGGCCATGCCTGAGCCAGGCACTCTCTACGGCGACACTCTGCCCAACTTCACTGAACTCGACAAAGTTACTGGTGCTTACATCAGCGCTATTGCCAAGAGCGAACTGAAGAAACTCTCTCCAGCATGGTTCAAAGGTTTCAACGCCATCCTCGACACTTACCTTGGTGAGGTGCCAGAGACTTTCACCTACAACGGCAAGACATACACTCCGAAGAGTTACATGGAGAGCACTGGCCTCAACATGGACGACTACGTGTCGCTGACTTCCTACACCCATCATCCTTTCTACGAGCCTTTCGTACTTGAAATCCAAGACAACTGGCGCTGGGGCACCAGCTACAACCTTCCGATAGACGAACTCATGGAGGTGATGGACAATGCCGTGAAGACAGGCTACACCTTCGCATGGGGTTCTGACGTGAGTGAGACTGGCTTCACCCGTGACGGTATCGCCGTTTGCCCTGACGAGAAGAAGGCGGCAGAGATGGAAGGTTCGGATATGGCTCGTTGGGTGGGACAGAGCGCAACTCTGCGCCGTTCGGAGATGACCACCCGTCCATGCCCTGAAATCGAAGTGACCCAGGAAATGCGCCAGGAGGCTTACGACAACTGGGAGACCACCGACGACCACGGCATGCTCATCTATGGTATCGCTACCGACCAGACAGGCAAGGAATACTTCATGGTGAAGAACTCATGGGGACCTTCTGGCAAATACAATGGTATTTGGTATGCATCGAAGACGTTCGTGAAGTACAAGACCATGAACATCCTCGTTCACAAGGACGCCGTGCCCAAGGCCATCGCCAAGAAACTGGGTATCAAGTAATATCATCATACGGAAAATCAACAGAAAAATCGCATGGCCGAATTGGTCATGCGATTTTTTTGTTTTGCTCCAAGGAGCATGTCCCTGAAAGGGACGACTCTTAATAACCGTAGGTACATGAAGCAAAGCGAAATGCACCTACGGTTATCTATACTCACCACATTCCATCAACCCTGAAGGGGTTGCCCATCGCTAACGGTGAAAAACATCACTTGCATAGCCTATTGATTGATTTATTGTCTACCCTTTGCGTAAGGCTTGGGAATTTACTTTTTTTCAGGGAAAAGAACTAGAGGGCAAGGCGGAAACCGAGGCTGTAGCCGCGGTAGTCTAGCGTGAGGCGGCTGCGAATCGACACGCGACAGATCCTGGCGAGGCTGTTCCAACTGCCACCACGATACACGCGGTTAGAGCCCATATCTGGTCCCTTGGGGTTAGTTTGAGGTGAGCTGCTATAATCTCCGTACCAATCCCACACGTTGCCACTCATATCATAAAGTCCCAGTTCATTGGCTTCTTTTGAACCCACAGGATGAGTTTTGTTGTCACTATTGCCATCGTACCAAGCCACTTTATCTATTTCATTGCTGCCAGAGTATTTGTAATGCTGGCTCTTATTACCGCCACGTGCCGCAAACTCCCATTCTGCTTCAGTTGGCAAGCGGAAGTTCTGTCCAGTTAATGTATTCAACTTTGAGATAAAAACCTTGCAGTCATTCCACCTCACGCGCGCCACTGGATTCTTAGTGCCTTTGAAATTCGAGGGATTGTTTCCCATCACAGCCTTCCTTAGAGGGGAGGGGAGTTTTTCGTAGAAGG
>JAEEGI010010919.1_pt1 | contig 19686 bp, 16 predicted proteins | sample 8958751 | NCBI WGS metagenome assembly JAEEGI01 (sample SAMN16246545, study PRJNA631951) | gut metagenome | biome: gut microbiome; feature: rumen; material: KS-attached | host: Bos | place: Iran: Karaj | collected 2018-10 | reverse complement strand
TTTGGTTGATGATGCTTTCAATGCATTTGGGGAGATATTTCTCCACTTTATATATAGGTACTATAACACTGACCTTATCCATTGCCATGAAGTGAGAGTTTGTTGCTGCGTAGTTCTTTTCTGCAAAATTACATCTTTTTATTCAAAATGATTCATAAATCCAGTGGATATATCACAGATATGATATTGAAGCATGGAAAAGAGACTAAAAATAACTAACACGAAGAAAAAAACACATAGATTTTTTGGCGGTAAAGAAAAAAGTTGTAACTTTGCATCGCGTTTCGGAAAACGAGGCGCAAAAACCTTTACACAGCAACGCATATTGGGATATGGTGTAATGGTAACACGACAGATTCTGGTCCTGTTATTCCTGGTTCGAGTCCAGGTATCCCAGCACCAAGAGGCCTTGCAAGACATCCTTGCGAGGCCTCTTTCGCTATCAGAGATTTACTTGTAGCGTCAGTTTCTATAGCACCATCATTAATTTATTACGACTAACCATGCCGAAGAAAACCGCAAACACCAAATCCTACGAAGATATCGTCAGAGACGCGAAAGCGAAGAAATTCGCACCCATCTACTTGCTGATGGGTGAGGAAGCGTACTATATCGACATGGTTTCCAACTATATCGCAGAGCAGGCGTTGGCACCTGAAGAAAGGGATTTCAACCAGGACATCATCTATGCCACAAGCGAGACACAGGCCAAAAACATCATCAATGCGGCAAAGCGCTACCCAATGATGAGCGAAAGAAGGCTGATTGTGGTCAGAGAGGCGCAAAACATCAGCAAGGCAGAATTTGACAAACTCCAGCCCTATGCGCTGAAGCCACTTGAATCGACAGTGCTTATCCTGTGTTATAAGCATGGGACCATTGACCGGAGGAAAGCTGTTGTCGCAGCCATCAATAAAGTAGGGGTGGTTTATGAGAGTGCGAAGTTCTACGACAGCGAACTGCCTCAATTTATCCAGCGCTACCTCAAGCGCAAAGGATTCACCATGGAAGACAAGGCGGTGGTCATGATGGCCGACTATATTGGGAGTGACCTCAGCCATCTCGCTGGAGAGATTGACAAACTCGTTGTTTCCGTCGGAAATGAGAGAAAGGCGCTCACGGCTGCCGATGTGGAGGCCGTCATTGGGGTAAGCAAGGACTACAACAATTTCGAACTGATTACAGCGCTTGCCATGAAGGATGTTTTGAAGGCAAACAAGATAGTAAACTATTTTAACAAAAATCAGAAAACTAACCCGCCTTTCAAAACGCTGCCTTTTGTGTTCAACTTCTTCTCCAACCTCATGCTCTATCACTATGCACCTGACAAGACAGAGCAGGGATTGTTGAAGCAGCTCGAACTCAAGAGCACTTGGCAGTTGAAAGACTACAACCTGGCGGCAAGAAACTACTCGGCAAGAAAGACCATGAACATCATCGCCAAGATACGTGAGACCGATGCCAAAATCAAAGGAGTGGAGTCGGGGAACACTGATCCGGGTGACATCATGCGTGAACTGGTGTTCTTCATCTTGCACTGAGTTGATGAAAAAAGGGTAGTGGGCAGGAGAAGGGGAAAATCTGGTCTTCGGAACCACTCAGTCAGTTTGTACAGATTTACATAGCGGAAAAACAGGATAGGAGAGAATCCGACTGTTTTTTCCGCTTTTTTTCTGCCCCATCTTCTTTTCACATCATGACCCTTGTGTGTGTTTTTAGCCCTTAAAAAACGAAGATAACTGGCGCTATATGTGAGAGTTCCAACTCCATGACCATGAAAGCGGGAGTAGTGGCATTGTTTGGTTTTTCAAGCTTAATTGGATTTTTCTACCCCAAATTCCCGACACAAATTTTCTTGATTTCAATATCTCATTATCAATAGGTTAGGCATCAAAACGGCCTGCTGAGATTCGCGCAAATAAAATGAATTGGACTGTATTTCAGAAATTCGTCAAAAACGGGATTTTCAGCCCATTTTGATTTACCTTTTTTCTCGCATTAACATTTGTTATGATTTGGAATTGTAAATTCAAATAACATAAGATTTATGTTTAATAATTCAATATACAAAAGTTAATCAATCAATGACTGTAGCCTAGGACTTCGTGTTTAATTCATAAAATTAAATCATTTATGATATTATAATTTAAAATCTTAAACGAATAATTATTCGGTGTGAGTTTTATGCATATATACCACTATTTCCCAATTATTTATATGTGTTTATTAAAGTGATTTCTCTGATTATTGGGTGTATTTATGAATATTGAGTTGCTGGCAGTGTTGAAAAGTTGATTTTTTTGTTAAATAACTCTTTTGGCACCAATTAGATATAAAAAATAAAATAAGTGCTGGTTTAACTATGTAAATAGCTGTTTATTTTCAATATATAAAGATAAAGTTAAAATTGTAAATTCAAGAAATAAGTAAACCAAATTTATAAAAATAATTCAAATTTCAGCATTAAAAATATTTTTAAATTTGTATTGTCATTTAATAAATTTGTTATAATTTTGTAAATTGAATAGAAAACACCTTTTTTGGGACGTTTTTTCGCTCTAATAACTAAATCCGGTCAGGCACTCAGGATGATTGATTGGACAGAATTTATTCATCATATCATATATAACATATAAGTAAGTATGGAAGACAAAGACCGCATCTCAGAGATTATGAGATATAAGGGGATGCTTGCTAAAAATTTCTGTGAGTTCACTAACATTAGTCCTGCATCACTCTCTCATATCCTTAATGGTAAGACCAAAGCTTCGCTACCTATTCTCAAGAGTATAGTCGATGCTTTCCCAGAGTTCAACCCACTTTGGATACTTCTGGGTGAAGGTCAGATGATGGCCAGCGACAATATCACTGATGAGGACGACGAAGTTGCAGATGTACAAGATATTGATAATTCGAGCAATAATCTATCGGTTGCCGACACCTCCGTTTTTGGACCTACTCATGTGAATGCCGCAAATGGTGTAACCCATCAAGGTGAATTGATGTTTGATTTCTCTGAACAGCAGAACCCTAAACCATCGCCATCAAGAACACAGCAAACTAAGAAAACTGAACCAGCTGTTCAGCCAGTTAAAGAAGTGGTAAAAATTATTGAAAAAAAACCAAGAAAGATTGTTGAGATTCGCATTTTCTATGATGACGGCACCTACGAGACTTTCAGTTGATAGCGTAGACCGTTGCCTTTGCCTAAAATGCTCACGTTTGGCATAGCTTTTATTGCTAAGTATGCAGGCGAACCATTCGCCCTGACAAAACAAATCAATAGTTGTCGGTTATCATCTTGGCTTTCTGCAGGCGCGATTGGTGTTTGGTGCGCTTGGGAAGGATGCCTAGAGCTTTAAGTCCCTTTACAATCAAAGGCAATACATTAAGTCCTTGTGGCATCGGTTGCATTGACAGTGGGTCTACAGGTGGCATGTGGATGTCGTAATGCTGTTTGCCTTTGATGAAGACGTTGCCCAGTTCGTTGTTCTGCTCTATTAGCGGAATGGTGTCGATGAGTTCGTCACTGCCGATTTTCAGCGTGATGTAACTGATATGGCTGAAGGTCAGACTATCGCTGTGCAGGCGTATGACGTAGCATCCTTTATCATCGGTGCGTCCAATCTCCTTCTCCTCATCCCAGATGGCCACATCGGCAATGGGTTGGCGGGTATGCAGATCGACAACCACGCCTCGCCTGACTGGCACTTGTGTTGAGTTCTCAACAATCTGGCCTCGACTCTCGATGGAGAGGAAGGTCAGTATCAGGCTAGTAATGGCTATGAAGCAGGGGCGTGACGTATTGCGTCCGATAGGATGTCGTTTCATAGGAATGAGCAGTTATATATTCTTCACTGCAAAAATAACGTCTTTCATTCATTCTTATGACATCCCATAAGGTTTGTTATGATTATTTAAGGGGGCTTTAAGAATAAGTTATTAGCGAAAGTTGAGTAATCTATTCCAAGGACAATGCAAAAATAAGACAAATAACATAAAAGGAGGATAGTAAGAGTGCGAAAAGACGAATTTATTTTGTCGTAAAAGTGACTCTTTGCACCATCTGTCCAGGGTCTCCTATGATTAGCGACAATGTATGTCGTTTTTGCCCTTTTTTGAGCGGGAAAGTCAGCAGAAAATCTTTCCGATTAACCAGCACTTGTAGTTTCCAGGGGTATGACCACTCCTCAAACCGATTCTCGCACACCACCGCTGCGCCACCATCCACTGCCACACCGAAGCGGTTGCTCCTTTCGAGGCTGACAGGCCACATCGGCACCACAGACACGCACACTTGGAGGCTGTCGCCATTGCCGTCAGTTGTGAAAGTCAGGTCGATGTGGTCAGAAGCCAGACTCTTGGGGTCTTGTGCCTTGTCCAGCGGTTCGCCCAGTTGCAACACCTTGCCGTCGATGCCAAGCCCCTCAATCATGCGGAACATACCCTTCGCCTTCATGCGGCCCATGTCTATCCGCTCCTTCAGCTTAGTCCCGCATTGACTCACTGGCAGTGTATACTTGTTGGTCGGCTCTGTCGTCAGTTCAGGCATCAACTGATACTTCGCACATATTCCTGGAGGGACCTCCGACATCATCTGATTCCATTTACCGTCCAGCATCGTGTTGTACCTGTGTATCAGGCTTCCAATGCTGTCCTGTGCCATCTTTGCCCCCTCTGCAGCCTCTCTGCTGCCCGTCTCGTGGTTGTCGTGGGCCAAGAGGAACTTGCGGTTCATCTGATAGGCAGACTTTACCGCATATCCTAATACTTCGAAAAACGCCGCTTGCTTCTCCCTAGGCAGTCCTGCCTCGATGGTTTCGCATAGGTCTGAAATTGCCTCATACGCTTCTAGGCGCTCTTTTCGTTCAGTTGTTGAGAAGTCAGTGTCGTGAAGCCGGTTGTTTTCCTCACTGTCCCATTCCATCTCATATCCCATATATTCAGGCTTACGTTCCCATGCCAAACGATAGTAGGTGTCAAGTAGTTGCTGGAAGTTCCTTTTCTGTTTCTTTCCGAACATACCAGCCAGCCATTGTGCTTGATATTCTCTTGCACGTTCGTAGTTGAACGACTCCATGTCCCAAGCCATGTCCATAAACTCTTGCATACCCATCTCCATCGGCTTGATGTCCCCAACGTTCAGCAGCCAGTAGCGGTCGGCTCCAGCCTTGTATGCCTTCAGCAGTTCCTCATACATGAGAACGGGTGGGGTAGTACATAGCCACAAATAGTCGTGGGGAGTGCCTAGGTAGCTTAAGTGATAATACACGCCTGCCCCTCCGCGTCGTTTCCGCTCCGACTCGTTGCTCACCCGTTTCATGTATCCGTAGTTGTCGTCAGGCCACACCAGCGTGATGTCTTCCGGCACGTTCAGTCCTGCGTCATAGATGTCGAGCGTCTCCTTGTAAGGCACGAATATCTGCGGAATTTCCTGGGCGTCTTTTCCCTTCCAGCGAGTCAGAATCTTGCGTTGGTCATCAAACACCTGTTCCAGAGTAAGTGCTCTCACCTTCGGGTCGGTCGAGCCCTTCATTGCCTCGTCGTGCAAGCCTCTCATACCCATCGTGTAGATGTTGTCATACGAAGCCGTCTCTCTCAGTCGGTCGTCCCATTTCTTCCAGATGGTCGCTTTGTTTGTCAGGTAGTTCCACTCGCCGTCGCGAGTTTTCTCCCACTCCGACGGAGCCGCATTGTTCAGCAGCAACGGCTCGCAGTGGCTCGTCGTCACCATGATGCCCCATTCCGCAGCTTTCACTTGGCTCTCTGGGTGGCTGTAGAACGCCCCTGTGCAGGTGTGCATAGCAGGTGCCAGCATGTTGCCTTTCAGTCTCAGCAACAACTCACACACCTTGTCGTACGTCTTTGGACCTATGTCGTTCAGGTCTTTCTCGAAGTTCAGCGAAGCCCACGTCTTCAAGCCCCAGTCTTCGTCGTTGATGAAGACGCCTCGATACTTCACCGAAGGGCTTCTCGATGTGAAGTTCTCCTTGTATTCCACTTCTTGCAGATGTTCCACAGGCACGTCAGCCCACCAGTACCAAGGGCTTACGCCTATCCGTTCGCTCACATGCAGCACGCCGTATGCCAAGCCTCTAGCGTCGCTGCCGACTATCACCAGTCGTTTTCCCAGCGTCACAATCTTATATCGCTCCCAGTCTCCACGGATGTCCTCTGCTTCTATACCCAACAGTCTGAGCACTTCTGTCTGCTCTGCAGTTGTCAGCACCACGTCACCCTTAGCCACCTCTGCTGCTGTCTTTCCCACGGTTACCAAGGGCTTCACACCGCAAACCTTCTCTACGTCTTCGCTCATCACTCGTGCCATCCGTTGCACCAACGCAGGCTCGTACTCGCCGACAGCGATGCTGCCACGCTTCAAATCTACAGCGTGCGCAGCCACATGGCACAGGCATAAGCATAATACAACGATGATATTTCTGATGTTTCTTTCCTTATGACGATTCATTTTTTCCTATGATTGATGTTTTTTGGGGGGGGATGTTTCGTTGTTTTATCTGGATGAACATTCTCGTTTATTACTTGCAAAGTTACGAAACAATCTCAACATCTGCAACACCTTTTATTACATATCAATGTTGATATCATTCATTATCGCCAGATTGAGATGCCATCTTTCTATTGCTCTCCATAAGAAGCCCTTCTATTCATCTTGAGAGCGCCCGTGAGAATCCTTGTTTTGTTATTGTTTTGTTATGTTTTGAAAGGTTGTTTCCAATACAATTCTTTTATTCACAAATATGTGCTATATTTGCCAGTAAAACCTCAAAAAACATATAGGGATGAAGATCAAATCATTGTTATGGGCATGTTTCGGCGGTTTGCTGGGAGTGTTTACGTCCTGTGGCACGAAGATGCCTTCTGGCGAATTGGTGAGCATAGAATACACGCGGTCGGGCACGATGGCGGGCTATGAGTATGAGGGACGGGTGGAAACGAAAGATGACGGAACGATAGTGGCACAAGCCATGCGTGAGAGTTATGGTCCGCTTTATCAATTGGTTGTGGACAAGAAAACCCTGACTGACCTTCAGCGCATCATCGTTGAGGAGAAGATGTATGCTTACAAAGAGCATTATCGTCCTCTTTTGGAAGTGCTTGACGGTTATATGTGGTCGTTCCACGCCCGTTTCTCCGACGGGGAGAGTATCAGTAGTAGTGGTTCGAACGCCGCTCCAAGTGGTGATGGTCTGAAACGTCTGCGCGAGTACTTCGTCCGACTTGCTAACAGTCCTGGAGCAGTCCAGGTGGAAGATGAAGAGGGCCGTCCTTGAAGTGGCAGGTCAAACACTGTCCGTCAGTGCTTCGTCACGAATCCTTTGGCTTTCAGCCATAGAATGAGTTGGTGACTCCACGATTCAGTGGTGGTAGTTCCTGTTTCAGTCATGAGTTCGTAAGGTCCCTTTCCATCGCCGTAGATATGCAACTCTGCATTTCCTCCTGCCTTTTTCCATTCCATGAACAAGGCAACGAGTCCTGCCGCCACATTAGGATGGTTGGCACGTGTCATGATCAGCAAGGGAGGTGCGTCGGCTGGTACATGGACAGGCATCAGAGACGGGCCGAAGTTCGTGCAGAGAAAGTCGGGACGCTCTATGGCCTCTTCCGCCGACATCGTTGCGGCTATGGCCACTCCACCGCCAGCCGAGAAACCTAAGAAGCCTATCTTGTCCTTGTTGATGTGCCATTCGTCAGCATGTTCTCTTACCATGCGGATAGCGGCCTTTGCATCTAGGGCAGCCAGGCCGATGATAGAGTCGCCTGTTGGGTCGTGCATCGGATTGGCGTCAGCCTGTGGAAACTGTTCGGGATGCGTCACGTCCACTGTTGGTGGCATTTTCATGCCTTGTGGCATTTGCGACTTGTTCAGGTGATAGCGCAAGCCGATGGCTGCAATGCCGTGTTCGTTCAGGAACTCCGCCATCTTCACCACATCACTTTCCCAGGACAACCACCGCATGGCTCCTCCAGGACACAGCACGATGGCACAACCATTCGTCTGTTCCTCCTTGGGCAGATAGACCTCGATGGCTGGTCTGTCTTTCTCGTTGGATGAAACATCACCTGTGGGAAGGAAATACTGTTTTTGTGCCGATAAGGTGATAGACACAAGCAACATACAGAAAAACATGAGTGGTTTCATATATTTCACCAATTAAGATAGTTTTTTTGCACAAAATTAGTGATTAATCTGCAATTATCAACACTTTTGTACCCGATTTCACGAGTTATGTCGCATTAGTTCCAAATGAGCAAGGCCACAGGCAGATGAGTTCTGCTTGTGGCCTTTAGGTTGAGGGATAGCCTCGGTGCTATTTCAGGTTGCCGAGGATGTCGCGTGTCAGTTCTCGTGTGATGGTTCGTGTGGCGGCCGAGGTGGCGTTCTTCACCACCTTGCCCGTAGTGGAAGTCTTTGACTTGGTCTTCTTCTTTGTACCAGTCACTTTCTCCGACACGGCGTTGCCGACGATGGTGGCGAGTGTGGCGGTGATAGCAGTGATGACGGCTTTCAGCACCTTGGAGAAGAATCCAGGTTTATTGCTCTTCTTCTTGTCCTCTTTCTCCTTTTCCGCTTCTTCCTTGGCCTTGGCATCCTCCTCGGCCTGTGCCTCATTTTCGGCTGTGAGAATCTCGTAGGCACTCTCACGGTCTATAGGTGTGTCGTACTTGCCGTAGATGTCAGACTGCTTGATGAGGTCGAGACGCTGTCCCTCTGTGATGGCACCAATTTGGCTTAGAGGGAACAGAATCTTGGCACGTTCCACCACTGACGGAGCACCCTTCTCGTCGAGTAGCGAAACAAGGGCTTCGCCCGTCTCCAGGTTCATGATGGCCTCGTCGGTCTTGAAGGCAGGGTTGGCTCGGAAGGTGTCGGCAGCCACCTTGACTGCCTTCTGGTCTTTGGGTGTATAGGCGCGGAGTGCGTGCTGCACACGGTTGCCCAACTGACCGAGGATGGTCTCGGGGATGTCGGTGGGACTCTGTGTGATGAAGTAGATGCCCACACCTTTGCTTCGGATGAGTCGGATGACTTGCTCAATCTTGTCCACCATCGCCTTGGAGGTGTCCTCGAAGAGCATGTGTGCTTCGTCGAAGAAGAAGATGAGTTTGGGTTTATCGAGGTCACCCACCTCGGGGAGGGTGGAGTAGAGGTCCGACATCAGCCAGAGGAGGAAGGTGGAGTAGAGTTTGGGTTGCATCATCAGTTTGTCGGCTGCCAGTACATTCATGATACCCTTGCCGCCCTTGGTCTGTAGCAGGTCCATGATGTCGAACGACGGTTCGCCGAAGAATTAGTTGGCGCCTTGTGATTCTAACTGAAGCAGTGCACGTTGGATGGCACCAACGGAGGCGGAGGTAATGTTGCCATACTGGCTGGTATATTCCTTGGCGTGCTGGGCCACGTAGTCGAGCGTTGAGCGCAGGTCCTTGAGGTCGAGGATGAGCAGATTGCGGTCGTCGGCGATGCGGAAGACGATGTTGAGCACGCCATCTTGCGTCTCGTTCAGGCCCAGGAGCCGTGAGAGTAATTGAGGTCCCATCTGCGACACAGTGGCTCGCATGGGGTGTCCTTGTTCTCCATAGACATCGAAGAGGCGCACGGGGCAACTCTGGAACTCAGGGTTCTCGATGCCGAACTCCGGGAGGCGTTTCTGGATGAATCCCGACAGTCGTCCCGTTTGGCTGATGCCCGAGAGGTCGCCTTTCATGTCGGCCATGAAACAAGGCACTCCTATTTGGCAGAAAGTCTCCGCAATCACTTGCAGCGTCACGGTCTTACCTGTTCCCGTGGCACCTGCTATCAGGCCGTGTCGGTTGGCCATCTTACTGCAGATGGTCAGTGGTCCGTTGTCGCAATGGGCTATGTAAAGCCCCCGTTCTTTGTCGTACATATATTCTTGTTTTTTGTTGTTATTTGCAGTTAAGGTGTTTCAAACTACAATATTAGCACTTTTTCCGCAAACAACCAAATATATCTGGATTTTTTATTCTGAATTAGGCGGTAGGCATATAACATCGCACTTCGTGCTAAACGTCGAAAGACATGTGGGTAAACGTCGAAAGTGATTTTGACGTAGTCCATATACTTCATACCTTTGCAATGTCAATTTACGACAACAAAATATTAACAATCAAAATAGAAAAGGTATGAAAAAAATGATGTTCGCCTTTATGGCAATGGTGATGATGGCAATGAGCACTTACGCTCAGAGTAATGACAACAACGTCAAATTGTCCTTCGGACGCTTGGCCAACTATCTGGAACTGACAACAGCCCAGTATGAGCCAGTAAAGTTGGCAATGGCTCAGTTCAATAGTTCGATGGATGCTTACTATCAGGTTAAGGATGCCTCGAAAGGAGCTGAGACATGGGAGAAGATTCAGGCTCGTCACAAGGTAACCATGAAGAAAGTCCTCAACGAGAAACAGTACGACAAGTACGTGAAGATTTTTGATTCGACGGTCAAGAACGCGGCAGAAGACAGCATGACGGCGCAGCAGACTGCTGGCAAACAGATAGCGGAACATAGATGAAAAAAGACAATCTTTGACCGCCACAACTACTTGAAAGTGGCCAACCCTTTTGTTTTGAAGGCCATTATAGAGGCTTCAAGTCAATCATAATATCTTATTGTCTCTCTCGCATTTTTTATGCGGGGGAGATTTTGCCAGTTAAGGATTAAAGTGTAAATTTGCCGATAATGAAGAAAATACAAGCAAAAGATGTGTGGTTGTTCGTGGCGCAAGTGCTATTTCTTTCGCTGATATTGCTTTCGCCCGGGCTCATCAGTTATATTTCAAGCCACGACCCAGAGTTGGTGGCCAGTTCCCTATGGGTGTCTCTCTACTGGTTGGCTCCGGCAGTAGGGATTTATCTCCTTAACTACTACTTGTGTGTGCCTTTGCTTTGGTTCCGCCATCTCCGTTGGCACTTCTGTGTGGCCAATGCCGCCCTCATCATCGGTTGCAATTCCCATTTGCTTTTCCAGGATTTGAGAAGTCTGCCCCAGTTCTATTTGGCGGGTTACTCCTCGTTCCTGATAGTTGCCCTGCTCGTCAACATCATGGCCATAGGCATTGCCATGAGCATCCGTTATGTGATGCGACAAAATGAGAAGAAACAGAAGAACGTAGAGGCGGAGTTGGCTTGGCTGAAAAATCAGATTCATCCGCATTTTCTCTTCAACACCCTCAACAACATCTCCTGTCTGACGCAAATCGATGCAGACAAGGCCCAGGACACCGTGATGCAGTTGAGCGACCTGTTGCGCTATGCCATGTATGAAACCAACAAGCCCAAGGTACCGCTTGAGGGCGAGGTGGAGTTCTTGCACAATTACATCGATTTGATGAAACTGCGATGCAATGAGATGACGACAGTAAGAGCGGATATGGAAGTGGAAGACGGAAAAGTGGAATTGGCTCCATTGCTGTTCATCTCGCTGATAGAAAACGCCTTCAAACATGGCATGAACAGTAACGCACCCGCTACAATCAGCATCAGTCTGACACAGAAAAACGGGACACTGGTCTTTACCTGCGACAACACCAACAATCCCAAGCTCACCAAGGACCGCAGCGGTTCTGGCATCGGATTGGAGAACACCCGTCGCCGTATGGAGTTGCTCTATCAAGGCCGCTACCAATGGGAGCAGTCCATTACGCCAGAGAATATCTATCACGTCAAAATCACCCTACAGCTATGAGACCAATGACTTGCATCATCGTTGATGACGAACCTTTGGCCGTTCGGATTCTGGAGTCGTATGTTGAAAAAACACCAGACTTGCAGCTCCTTTCCTCATTCACAGACTCCATCACCGCCATCAATGCCATCAAGTTGCAGAAGCCCGACTTGGTGTTCCTCGACATTCAGATGCCTAATGTGGATGGTATGGAATTGGCTCACAGTCTGCCTGATGAAACGCGGGTGGTCTTTACCACTGCGTTCAAGGAATACGCTTTTGAAAGTTACGAAGTCAGTGCAGTCGATTTTTTGCTGAAACCCATCAGGTATAATAAGTTCTTAGCCGCCGTAGAAAAGGCGAAGAAACTGATTACGCCACCAACAACAGCACAGCAACAACCATCCACCGTCTTCATCCGTGTTGACGGCGAGTGGCGCAACATCAGCATCGGCAGCATTGTCTATGTCAACGGCATGAAAGACTACGTGCTTTTCTATCTTGAGGGAGAGCCTAAGCCGCTGATTACCCACCTGACTATGAAGGCAGTGGAGGAGATGTTGCCTTCAGACAAGTTTATGCGCGTGCATCGTTCTTATATTGTTGCTATCGACCGAATCCAAAAGGTAGACCGCAACGACTGCATCTATATCGGTGATGAGATTATCCATGTCCCCGATGGCTATATCGAGGCGTTCCGCAACTGTATAGGGAAGCGGTCGTTCAATAAGTAATTGTTGGTTAGATGATTCTGCCTATCATATTCACTGCTGATAGATTACGCCATGAGCGGATTCATTTTTTGTATTCGAACCAATCCACATCGACATAACCATTCGTTTTTTCTCTGCATTGTGTAAAGAGTCCTAACATCACGCCTGTAAATCCGCCAATGGTTTCGGTGCTGAGGAAGCGGTATTCCATTTTGGCCAGTTGGGTGAAATTGATGCCGTCGTCTGATGCCATCATGTAGTAGAAATCCTTGTCGGAAGTGATGCGAAGCCAGACATGAGCGCCATTGAGAGCGAACTGCTTTTCACTATGACTGGTCTGTCCTAAACGCACATTCGACTTGATGAAGATAGTTCCGTCTAGTTTCTCTGCCACCACATCATAGTGGTTGAGTGGAGCAGCATAGGCAGTAATGCCAGCCTGCATGCCTTCCATGAGGTGGGAAAGGTCGAACAAGGCTGTGGCAGTGAAGTTCAGTTCCGTCTGACGACGAGCTATGAATGTAGGAGAAGCCGTTGCGCTGAGATCAGTTGTGGTAGGGTAAAGACGTAAAAAGCCCTTGCGTTCTGTCATGGAGTAGCGCGTATAATCGGGGTTGCACAGGCTCATCCATCCCATTGGTAACCCCAGTGAGTGAAAACTATCCGTGGGGACATTGCGTTTGGTGTAGTTGAAATCTTCCTTTATCGGTTCTTTTGCCAGTGGAATCAAGGGCAGCGTCTGGCATTTCATGTCAGTCTGCAGAGTGCCATCACCATTCACCACAGGCCAACCACCTTTTTCCCAATTCACAGGTGCTAACATGGTTTCACGGCCCATCACATGCTGCAGATAACCACTTGTGCGGTAGCCCAGACAAATCATCCACCATGAAGAGTCAGGAGCCTGTACCAGGTCAGCATGCCCCAGTCCTTGAATCGGACTGTTTTGCATTTTCATGTTGAAGTGCGAAAGGATGGGGTTGGCAGGGTTGGGTTCGTAAGGCCCGAACAGATTTTTGCTGCGCAAGATGTTGACATGATGGCCATGCTCTGTTCCTCCTTCGGCCAATAACAGATAGTAGTATCCGTCCTTTTTGTAAATATGCGGTCCTTCGGGATACCTTCCTCCAAGACCTGTCCCCAGATGGTGTATATCTCCTAGTTGTTTACCCGTCTCCACGTCAATCTCACATATCTTGATGTCGCCTTCCTTCCATAGGAAATAGCACCGTTCATCCTCAAAATAGAGTGTGGGGTCGCAACTGCCGATAGCAAAGTCTATCACTATGGGTTCAGACCACTCTCCTGCGGGATTGTCTGTCCATACGTAGAAATGGCGGCGTGAGGGGAATACCGTTGTCACCATATAGAACCGCCCGTTGTTGTAGCGGATAGTGGGGGCATAGATGCCGTTATTTCCGTCAGTACCTTTCAAATCGACCTGTGACGGACGGGTCAGGCAGTTGCCCACTTGTTCCCAGTTCACCAAGTCCTTCGAGTGGAAGACAGGAACGCCAGGGAAAAACTGGAATGTGCTGTTCACCAAGTAAAAGTCGTCGCCTGTACGACATACACTCGGGTCGGCGTGAAAGCCAGGAAGTACAGGGTTCCTGAAACCTTGGTTCGATGTAGTCCATTCTTGAGCGTAGGAGTAGATTGTGCATCCCCCCATCAAGGTGAGGAAAAGAATGAACAGAATAAGACGTCTCATGACTTTTTTAGTTTTTGGTTATTGAAGGCTGATTGCGTCAATGGCAACCATGCCATTTTTATTGATTAGTTGAATCTCGTGCTTGCCTTTTTTTAGTTTTTTTGATGTGAATACGACCGATTGGTGCTTCACATCCTTGCTTTCGGCAAAGGATACGTCGCCCACGTGTTTGCCGTCTATCAGCACCTCCATCTTTCCTTTGCATAAGCCTTGTGGGGCGATGATGCTGATTTTTTTCGCCACAACCGTAGCTGTCCAGGTGTCACCTACCTGATTGCTGAAAGATAGGTCGTTGTTGAAGTCACCTTCGTTAGTGTTGCAACGTCTGTCCCATCCAAATGTATGAACGCCAGGGTCGTCGTCATTGAACCATGCTTTATCGTGGCTGATTCTCACTACTTTGTAACCATGCGCCAGATTCTGGTCATTGATTCCCTGGGTAGCAACAGGTTCTCCCATTTGAACGGTCAATCCCTCGGCAGACTGTGTGAATGGAACAGCAAGTCCAGTCTCCACCAATTCCACTTTATTGATTTTTCCCACTGAAGCAGATTGGCTGGAGAGTGGTGGCAGTACGATGGTTTCGCTTGACGGGTGGATGATGGTGGCATAGATGTATCCGCCCTGGCGAGTATAGATGACGTGTTCGTCTCCCCATTGAGCGAAAGGACGTGCACTATAGATGGCTTCCTTGTTGATGTCAATCCAGCGTCCCAAGTCCAAGCAGATTTGCCTTGCCTCATCGTCGATATTGCCTCTTCCATGCTGAGTGATGTTCAGGAGGAGACAACCGTTTCGAGAGACATTCTGCATCAGCCGTGTTACGATTTCTTCGGCACTGCGATATTTACCTCCTTGCTGATAATGCCATTCTTGCAGACTCACCTCTGTTTGGAACGGAAAAGCCATGATGTCATCCTCGGTGTAGAATTCGGTGCTTTTGACCAAGGAACGGTCCACGATACCTACCATGCCGGGGCTGTGCTGAAAACTGTTGTATCGGCCGCCGACCCCTTTGAAAGTGGCCACCACTTCCCTGTGTCCTTCAGTTCGTTTGTCAGCGATGTTGTAGAAGTTGGCAATGATTTGAGGTGTGAGTTTCCCCAGTCCCATGTCTATACCTAAATCTACTTGTGAGTCTCCAGCGTGGTCGTCAAAGTAAATCATGTCGGGCTGATACTTGCGTATGGCATCATCGACACGCCACATGAATTGATTGGCAAAGGGACTCTCCAAAGAATGGCGTCCATCATGATGAACAGGTCCATAAAGGTCTTGGGGGTCCATCCCTTTCCACCATTTATCTGTACCATCAGGGTTGGGTTTGTAGCCATCATCCTTCGTCAGCATAGCATCGTAGGGGACACCGGCCTTGTCGCCTTGTTTGTCGCTGGTGTATCGTACAGGCATGAACTGTCCCCATGTGCGGGCAGGAGTATTATGGAAACCAATCCCGAAAGGCATGCCATGCTTCCTTGCCACTTTTTCCCAAATGCCGACAATGTCTTGGTGCGGCCCTATGTTCACCGCATTCCACGGCTGGTATTTGCTGTCCCAGCAGTCAAAATTGTCGTGATGATTGCCTAAGGCTAAGAAGTAGCGTGCTCCCATCTTTTTGTAAAGTTCCATCAGGTCCTCAGGATTCCAAAGGTCTGTCTTCCAATCGTTGCACAGTTCTTTATAGCCATACTCCGATGGGTGTCCGAAATGCTCACGATGAAATTTTGCTTGTGGATGGCCTTCCATATACATCCCGCGTGAATACCAGTCACCGTCCTCTGCCATCGATTGAGGATCCCAGTGCGACCATGCGCCCAGTTTTGCCTCGCGCCACCATGCAGGCGTGTTATACAGTCTGCTCAAGTTGTTCCAGTCTGTCGTATATCGACCTTGTTCAACATTGAGGGGAGGAAGGTTCCATATGTCGATAGATTCCTGAGCCTTTGTGTGAGTCATCGCCAGTGTCAGGGTGATGACCGTCAATAAACGATTGCTGATCATAAGAAACAGTTTTTATTTTGTGCAAAAATAAAAAAACAAATCGTTAATTGCAGTTCATAATATCATCAAAGAATAGGACAATATTATAAATCACTATTCGAACACTGCCATTAAGGGACTTATTTGTGACAACAAAAAAAGAGGATGTGCCTTTTTTTTGACACACCCTCCTTTCCTTTTGATTGTTCAATAATCTACTGGCAATTCGTGATATTGAGTTCTTGTGTTATTTGATGTCGATTTTGCGTGAGATCTTGGGTTCTACCTTCGGCTGCTCCTTGGGCAGGCAGATAGTCAGCACACCGTGCTCAACCACAGCGTTGATGTTCTCCTTGTCCACGTCGTCAGGCAGAATCAGGGTCTGCTGGTACTTCTCGTAAGAGAACTCGCGGCGCAGGTAGCGGTAGTTGTTCTCCTTCTGTGCACCCTCGGGAGCCTCCTCCTTCTTCTCGACTTTCTTCTCCAGTTTGATTACCAAGTTGTTCTCTTCGTTCAGTTCGATGTCGAAGTCGTCCTTACCCATACCAGGAGCGGCTACTTCTACTTTGTACTCCTTGTCGTTCTCGCTCACGTTGATGGCTGGAGCTGCGGTCTTGGCCTTAGCTGGTGCCAAAGCGGCGTCGAACAAATCGTTGAAGAAATCAGGGAACCAAACATTGTTTTTTCTAACTGTTAACATAATCAATCCTCCTTTAGTTTTATTTTAGTTGTTAATAAATATCTATTGAGTTGTGAACACCTCTGACCGTTGACCATTAACCGTTGACCATTGACCATTGACCGTTGACCGTTGACCGTTGGATTGCTTGTGATTCTTGATCTTTGGTTTTGCTTTCAGTCGTCCTCATCGGCGTTCACCCAATATGATGCAAATCGTGTGCCAGACCAATTTTAGCACCAAACAACTAAAATTCGACCATTGTTTCATGACAAAATTTCCAAATCAACTGACAATATGACATTGTTTACTGTCGCTGGTCGTTCAGAAATCACGAACTCCCCTTCCATCTGAGGGGAGGAGTGGCCGTAGACAAGGGTGTGGTAAGCACTGCTTAACGATTTTAGTAAGCATGTATAAGTAAAATTGTTAGCCCCTTGTTTTTGTTCAGAAGATAGACTAATTTTGCAGCGTATTATTTTTAAATTTATACAATGAAACAGATTAAAGATTTTAATTGGTATTTAGACCAATTCACAGAAAATGTAGATGCCCATATTGATGGAGGCATCGGTAGTTATGTATTTTTGAGCAGTGACAGGAGTCATTCAGGTAGTAAGCTTCTGGAGTAATAAGAAAATCTTTGGTCGGCAATAATGGCGCTTTTTCTAAAGCAATTAAGAATAATGTATATCGTGGAATTACAATACCATTGTTAGCAGGTTATACTATACAAGAATTTTCAGATGAATAATTATGGATAAAGAGTCTAAACGTTTTCTTTCCTACCTTAGAGATTTATATGAAGGAGGAAAACAAGAGATGGATAATAAGTCTTTGTCTTTTATTGTTGTAAAGGCATACATAAACCATATTCCCAGAAAACAACTAATTCAAAAGACAGATGATGATTGGGATGATGAGATATATAAACTAAGCCATATGTTTCTTCTTATGCTTTATGAGTATTCCAAGGAAAAGGATTATATTTCTCGGGATATGGCTTTTGAGGATTTCGTGGAGTTGTGATGGGCTATGTTTTGACACATCCTCTATGTCTTGGAGGACGAAAAACCTGTCAAGCAGTAAGTGCTGTTTATGGCAATTGGAATGATCGTGATGCCCAGAATGTATGATTTGTGGGAGGAGCGCGACAACTCCTCCCACATCACATTCTTACTGAAAATGAAACAGCGTCATCCGAGCATAGCCGACAAGATGTATCAGAACAGTCTGTAGATGAATCTGATGTTGGCCACAGGCCATGCTTTGATTTTGGAGAAGGTGTTGAGAGTTTTGTTCAAGTCATCGTCCTTAGTGGTGGTCACTTCTACCCATTCGTTGCTGATGGGTGACCATGCTTCCACTTTGGGTTTTCCCCAGAATTCCACGCCGAGGTCGCATGCCACGTTGAAACGGTGGTTGACGGGAACAGAACGTCCGAAGCCCAGGCCCACATAAGGTTTGAAGGTGTTGACCTTGAGTTTGGCGTGAGCGACACCGTCTGCTTCAGGAAAGACGATTTGGTCACCGATTTCGAGTCCGTCTTCAGGATTGATGGGTTCGGTGTTCTGTGCTTTGAGCAAGTCTTCCTGACCGAGGTAGAATCCTCCGGTGATGTGGAATGAGCAGTTATTGAACGGGTAGATTTCGGCCAGTAACTTAAAGTCGGTCATGTGCATCTTTGCCTTCACGTTCACTTCGTTTCTGGTGCCGTGGCTCGTGTATTTCACGTCGCCGCTGAAACTGAACTGAGGCATGCTGTTGAAGCCAGTGCGCAGTGTGACGTAGCGAGTGAGTGGTGCAGAGATGTTTAAGCCCCAGCCCGTGCTTCCTACTTCCACATCGGCTGACAGATGGTTGAAGATGTAGTTGTCCTGTGCCTTGCTGTTCTGTGGCATCACGAACAGTGCGAGGGCAAATGTGAGGATAATGTTTTGCAGTTTCATGTGAATGTTTTTTTGAGGTTAGTAAATGGATACTGCAAAAATATAACAATCACATGAAAATCACCAAGTTTTTTCGGGGAAAAAGTGGATTATTGCGATGAACATTTATTTTTGGCTGAGACCTTCTTGAGTAAGTGGTACAAATTTGATTTTTCCGTCCTTGTCGAAATACAGGTACTCAGCACACACACTTCGCCTGCAGTCGCCTCCAGGTTCTCCATTCAAGGAATAGGAACCATCATGGTAGATGTAGTACCATTGTTTCTTGAATTGAATGACAGATGGATGAATGGTGAAGCCATGGTTGGCAGATGTGCTGACAAAACCGCCATACGTCCATGGTCCTTGTATGTTCTCCGCATAAGAATAAGCCATTTGTTCCGTCTGCACCCCAGGAGCATCGCTGGCATATACATTATAATACAACTTGCCTCGCTTGAAAAGCCATGGTCCCTCGGAATAGTTGCGCATAGGCACCTTCACAACCTCCCCGTCCAGTTCTATCATGTTCTTTTTCAACCTTACCATATAACAGTCGCCGTTGCCCCACGCCATCCAAGGGGTGCCGTCATCGTCAATCAGTACTGTGGGGTCGATGTCTGCATTGGGACGATGTGAGTCGGGGGTCATGTCATCATTGATGAGAGGTGTCCCATCAAGTCGGGCAGGTTTGAAAGGCCCTGTGGGGGAATCGCTCACCGCCACATCTATGGTGTGTTGGCGGTTATCTTTGCGATCGAGTGTGACGTAGTAGTAATACTTTCCATTCGCTTCAACCACCTGTCCAGCCCATGACCCTCCAGGTTGGGCGTAAGAGAAATCGGCTGCGGAAAGAACGGGACCATGTGCCTTCCAGTGTTTCATGTCAGTGGACGAGTAGCATAACCAGTGCGGCATATAGAACCACCCTCCAGGTCCTGTCTTGTCTATGCCGACGTATGCATAG
>JAEEGI010010918.1_pt1 | contig 19688 bp, 13 predicted proteins | sample 8958751 | NCBI WGS metagenome assembly JAEEGI01 (sample SAMN16246545, study PRJNA631951) | gut metagenome | biome: gut microbiome; feature: rumen; material: KS-attached | host: Bos | place: Iran: Karaj | collected 2018-10 | reverse complement strand
GGCTTCACAAGGCTATATCGTCGTAGCTCCCAACCGTCGCGGTCTGCCTGGCTTCGGACAGGAGTGGCTGGAGGAGATATCTGGCGACTGGACAGGTCAGTGCATGAAAGACTATCTGGCTGCCATCGACGATGCTGCCAAGAATCTACCCTATGTCGATAAAGATAAACTGGGTGCTGTTGGAGCCAGCTTCGGTGGTTTCTCCGTCTATTATCTCGCAGGTCATCATGACAAGCGCTTCAAGGCTTTCATCTCTCATGATGGTGCCTTCAACCTAGCAGCGATGTATCTCGAGACTGAGGAAAACTGGTTCTCTAACTGGGAATACGACGAGGCTTATTGGCATCGTCCGCAGTTGCCCAATGCCAAGAAGACCTATCACGATTCACCTCACAAATATGTTGAGAACTGGGATACACCTATTCTCTGTATTCATGGCGAGAAGGATTATCGCATCAACTATACACAGGGAATGTCGGCCTTCAATGCAGCCCGTATGAAGGGAATTCCTGCAGAGCTGCTCATCTTCCCTGATGAGAACCACTGGGTGCTCAAGCCTCAGAACGGCGTACTCTGGCAGCGCACTTTCTTCAACTGGCTCGACCGCTGGCTGAAGTAAGCCCAGATTTGATTCCCACGCTGGGAACAATTCATTCCCAGGCTGGGAACATTTTATTCCCAGTGTGGGAACAAAAACGAGTAATAAAGAAATAATTAATAGATAATGACACAAACGATTCAAAAGACACTAAGAGACTCTGCCGGCATGCGGTGGACAGCGTTACTGCTGCTCGCTATGGCGATGTTCTGCAGTTATATTTTCATGGATATCCTCTCTCCCATCAAGGACCTGATGCAGGAGACTCGCGGATGGGACTCAACAGCCTTCGGTACGATGCAAGGCTCAGAGGTGTTCCTTAACGTATTCGTGTTCTTCCTCATCTTCGCAGGTATCATCCTCGACAAGATGGGCGTCCGTTTTACCGCTGTGCTCTCGGCTGCTGTCATGCTGATTGGAGCCTGCGTGAAATGGTATGCCGTCAGCGAGAGCTTTATGGGAACCGGACTTGAGGCTTGGTTTAACAACAACCTGAATTATATCCCCATCTTCGACGAACTGGGCGTGTCGCCTTTCTACGAGGGCATGCCTGCCTCAGCCAAGTTTGCAGCCTGTGGTTTCATGATATTCGGCTGTGGCTGTGAGATGGCAGGAATCACCGTTTCGAGAGGTATCGTGAAGTGGTTCAAGGGACGTGAGATGGCGCTGGCTATGGGTTCTGAGATGGCGCTGGCCCGTTTGGGTGTAGCCACCTGTATGATCTTCTCGCCTTTCTTCGCCCGTCTGGGTGGTGAGGTAAGCGTCAGCCGTTCAGTGGCCTTTGGTGTCGTACTGATGTGTATCGCCTTGATTATGACTATCGTCTATTTCTTCATGGACCAGAAACTGGATGCACAGACTGGTGAGGCAGAAGAGAAGGATGATCCCTTTAAGATTTCAGACCTGGGTAAGATTCTTACAGATGCGGGCTTCTGGATTGTCGCCCTCCTCTGCGTGCTGTATTATTCAGCCATCTTCCCCTTCCAGAAATATGCTGTCAACATGCTTCAGTGCAACCTCACACTGACGGCTCCCGATGCCGAATCGTTCTGGGCCTCATCGAGTGTGACGATTGTGCAGTATATCATCATGCTGATTGTGGCTGCTGCAGGCTTTGCTTCGAACTTCCAGAAGAAGACCAATCTGAAATATGGTCTGCTCGGTATTTCGATTGTAGCACTTATCACCTATTGTTATATGGGCTTCATGCGCCAGTCGGCAGAGTCGATCTTTGCAGTGTTCCCGCTGCTGGCAGTGCTGATCACACCCATTCTGGGTTCATACCTCGACCATCACGGCAAGGCTGCCTCAATGCTCGTTCTGGGAAGCATCCTACTGATCGCCTGTCATCTGACCTTTGCTTTCGTATTGCCGGCGTTCAAGGGTAATGCTGTTGGTGGTATCATTATCGCCTATGCCACGATTCTGGTTTTGGGAGCCTCGTTCTCTCTGGTACCCGCCTCACTGTGGCCCTCTGTGCCCAAGCTGGTGGACGCCAAGGTAATCGGTTCTGCCTACGCTCTGATTTTCTGGATTCAGAACATCGGTCTCTGGCTGTTCCCGCTGCTCATCGGCAAGGTGCTCGACCAAACGAATCCCGGTGTAACCGATCCTACACAGTTCGACTATACGGCTCCACTGGTGATGCTCGCCTCTCTGGGTGTAGCAGCCCTGATTCTCGGCTTCGTGCTGAAGGTGGTTGACCGCAAGAAGGGACTTGGCCTTGAACTCCCCAATATCACAGAATAAACAACACATACACAATATGAAAATAGGTTTCGACAACGACAAATATCTTAAGATTCAGTCTGAACACATCAAGGAACGCATTGCTCAGTTCGATGGTAAACTGTATATGGAGCTGGGAGGCAAGCTCTTCGACGATCATCATGCATCCCGCGTGCTTCCAGGCTTCAAGCCCGACTCTAAGCTCCGCATGCTGGCTCAGTTGCGCGACAGCATTGAGATCCTGATTGTCATCAGTGCTGATGATATCGAGAAGAACAAGGTTCGTGCAGACCTCGGTATCACCTACGACGAAGATGTGCTCCGCCTGCGCGATGAGTTTATGCGCCGTGACTTTATGGTGGGCTCTGTAGTGATTACCCACTATCACGGACAGCACGCTGCCGATCAGTTCCGTCATCGTCTGGAGCGCATGGGTATTAAGTCGTATATCCACTACCCCATCGACGGCTATCCCCACAATGTGGAACTCATCGCCAGCGATGAGGGCTTTGGCAAGAACGACTATGTTATTACCAGCCGTCCACTCGTCATCGTGACTGCTCCAGGTCCTGGAAGCGGTAAGATGGCAACGTGCCTCTCACAGCTCTATAACGAGAACAAGCGCGGTATCCGTGCCGGTTATGCCAAGTTCGAGACCTTCCCCGTATGGAACCTGCCGCTGAAGCATCCTGTGAACATCGCTTATGAGGCTGCAACTGCCGACCTCAATGATGTGAACATGATCGATCCGTTCCATCTGGAGGCATACGGCAAGACTGCCGTCAATTACAACCGCGATGTAGAGATCTTCCCTGTGCTGAATGCACTCTTCGAGGGTATCTACGGCGAGAATCCTTATAAGTCGCCAACGGATATGGGCGTTAACATGGTTGGTTTCTGCATCTGCGATGACGAAGTCTGCTGCGAAGCCTCACGTGATGAAATCATCCGCCGATTCTACGACGCCACCAACAAGATGGCCGACGGTGCAGATAATGAGAGCGAGGTGAATAAGATCCGCATGCTTTTCAATCAGGCGAAGATCTCCACTGCTACGCGTAAGGTGACGGTCGCAGCCTATGAGAAGAAAATCCAGAGCGGACAGAATGCTGCTGCCATCGAATTGGAAGACGGCACCATCATTACCGCTAAGTCGTCACCACTGCTGGGTCCCAGCGCAGCCTTGTTGCTTAACGTCACCAAATATCTGGCAGGTATTGACCATGAGAGCAAACTGATTCCTCAGAGTCTGATTGAGCCTGTCCAAAAGACGAAAATAGAATATCTGGGGGGAAAGAATCCCCGTCTGCATACCGATGAGGTGCTTGTAGCCCTTTCTGTGCTCTCTAAGGACGACGATAACTGCCGTATGGCACTGGAGCAGTTGCCAAAGTTGCGCGGTTGTCAGGTTCATACTACCGTCATGCTCTCTGAGGTTGACCGTAAGATTTTCAAGAAGCTCGGTTGTGGTCTTACCAGTGATCCTGTGAAGAAAAAGTAAAAGAGGAAAAGAGTGGCAGAGATTATCCGACAGCGTCTAAACGATTCGCCCATTGCGCGATGGACAGTGCTCTTCATTGTGGCTACAGCCATGATGATGGGCTATTTTGTCAATGACGTCATGTCGCCATTGGAGACCTTGCTGGAACTACCCATAGAACAAGGTGGTCTTGGCTGGACGCCGTCAGACTACGGGTTCTTCTCTGGAGCCGGCAGTTTTATCAATGTCTTCCTATTGATGCTCTTCTTCTCGGGACTGATTCTCGACAAGATGGGCATCCGTTTTACGGGTACACTCGCTTGTTCGCTGATGGTTATCGGCACGCTTATCAAATACTATGCAGTAACTGCCGATTTCAGTAACACGATTCACTATTCACTGTTTTCTTTCAACCTACCACCTTCAGCAGCATGGGCCTCTCTTGGCTTTGCCATCTTCGGTGTTGGTTATGAGATGACAGGAATCACCGTCTCCAAATCCATGGTGCGCTGGTTCACAGGCCACGAGCTGGCTTTAGCGATGGGTATTCAATTGGCAATGGCCCGTTTGGGGACTGCAGCAGCCTTGAGTATCTCTGCCCCTATCGCGAGGCACTTTGCCCTCTCAACGCCTCTGCTGATTAGTCTGTCATTCCTCATGATAGGTCTGATAGCTTTTCTGGTATTCTGTGTCATGGACCGTAGGTTGGATTCATCTGATTCAACCAAGTCGGTGGAAACGGATGAGTTCCGCTTCTCAGATATCCTCGTGACGCTCCGCAATCCGGGTTTCTGGCTTATCACGCTGTTCTGCGTACTGTTCTACTCCGCCGTATCGCCTTTCCTGAAATTCTCTACGAAACTGATGGTCATGAAATATGGTGTAGATCCCGACATTGCCGGTTTCTTCTCATCGATAGCTCCGTTTGGTACTATTCTGATGACTCCACTTTTCGGACTCATCTATGACCGATTTGGCAAAGGTGTTACCCTCGTAATCACAGGTGCCCTGATGCTGACGGCAGTCCACTTCGGCTTCTCATTGCCCATGCACAGAAGTGCCGTTGCCATCGCATTGATGGTCGTACTCAGTATTGGCTATTCATTGGCACCTGCGGCTCTTTGGCCCTGTGTACCCAAGATTATCCCCCTGAAATGTCTCGGAACAGCCTACTCAATGATCTTCTTCATCCAGAACTTCGGACGTGCCATTATCCCGATGTTTGTAGGTCGTGCCAACGAGACCGACCCCAGTTACACCACATCCATGCTCATCTTTGGTTTCACGGCACTTGGGGCAGCCCTCACTGCCATTGTTATGCTATACACCGACCACAAGATGGGCTATGGTCTCCAATTACCTAACATTAAGTCGGACAACAAGAGGTAAATGGTCGCTATAGCCGGGTTGGTATCGCATGCCATTGTATGTGCGACGTGGGCGTAAACCGCCATATTTCGTTTCCTCTTCAAGCAGAAAGCGAGGGGCATGGATATAGGTTGTATCCACCTTATTATAAATAGAATAAGATCCCAGGATATGGTCGATACTCCCCCACTCGCCCTGATATCTGTAGGTACCCTTAACACCAGAAGGGCCTTTAGCATCTTTTGTCAGATGCCAAATTCCATGTTGACAAATCTGACGGAGCGCAGGATCACCGTTCACCTCATTAAAATCTCCAGCAATAAGAATCGGAGCATGAGGCAAGAGTCGCTGTATGGAGTCAAGCGACTGGCATAGACGATCAGCTACGGCCTGGCGGAACGGCTGTGAATAGCGCTTGCCGCCAAATCGGCTAGGCATGTGGACCACGAAGACATGGAGCGTATCGCCGGAGACTATCTGACCTGCAACATAAAGGATATCTCGGGTGGGACGCATTCCGTCAACGGGAGTAACCCTAAGGGAATAACTACGAACGGGTGCAAATGTAAAAGGGGAATAAAGCAAAGCCACATCGATACCACGAAGGTCGGGCGAAGAGGTCATCAGGTAATCATAACTTGCATTGCGCAAAAGTGAACGATGACAGAGATCATTCAAAACCGAATCATTCTCTACCTCACAGAGAGCTATCAAGTCGGGGATACCATCATCACTACATGAAAGCAGTTCTTGGGCGATATTATTCAGTTTGCGCCAGTAACGCTTTCTCGTCCAATGCCGCGTGGCCTCAGGCAAATACTCTTCATCTTGCTTTCCCTCATCATCACGATAATCGAAGAGATTTTCGCCATTAAGTTCTACGACGGTCAGCGACTGAGAGAAAGACAATAGCGCGAAGAAACAAAATAATAGCAGATTAATCGTTCGCATGACGATAAATCTTCCAACCGATAGAGGCTACAAATATACTCATCAGCGGTGAGAGGTAATTAAAAAAGCAGTATGGCAGATAAGTAATTGTAGCCACACCAAGAACGGTACTCTGCGTAAGGCCACAAGTATTCCAAGGCACAAGCACGGAAGTGACTGTAGCTCCATCTTCGCACGAACGGCTGAGCAGACGTGGCTCATAGCCCCGCTCCCGGAAGGTGTCTTTGAACATCGAACTGGAAAGCATGATGGAAAGGTATTGGTCGGCCGTAGCAATGTTACAGAAGATAGCCGTACCAATAGTAGAAGCCACCAACGAAGCTGCACCCTTAGCAAAACGCAGAATCAGGCTCATCAGTTCTTGTAATTGTCCTGTTGCAGTGAGCGCAGCCCCGAATGTCTGTGCACAAATAATCAGCCAGATAGTAGGCATCATACCCGCCATTCCACCCGTATGGACCAGTTCATTCAGCATCGGAACACCAGTCTCAATGCTGGTACTACCATAGCAGACCTGCATCATACCCTTGTACTGAGCTAACAGGCCCTGACCTTCCTCACCGGAAATCTGATGCACCAACTGAGGCTGTACTAGTAAGGCAACAATGACTGCAAGAAGAATCGCCAAAAACAGCACCACCATCGAAGGCCAACGGCGGGCAATCATCACACCCGTCAATACTGGCACCACTAAAAGCCAGGGGGAAATGACAAATGTATGTTGAAGTCCCTCCGCAAACTCCATCACATTACCGTGTCCAGACACGTTCATTGTGAAGCCTGCAATAAGAAAAATAGTCAGCGAAATACAGAACGTCGGCACTGTAGTAAAGAGCATATAGCGAATATGGGTGAAGAGTGGTGTACCCGAAGCACTTGAGGCCAACACTGTAGTATCCGACAATGGTGACAGTTTATCACCAAAATAGGCACCTGTAATAATTGAACCAGCAATCCACCCATCATCGAATCCATGCGCCTTGCCGATACCCATCAGCGCCAGACCGATAGTGGCAATGGTTGTCCATGACGATCCAATCATCAGACTGATAATGGCACAAAGAATACTGCTACTTACAAAGAACACCTCCGGGCGGATGATCTGCATACCGTAGTAAATCATCGTCGGAACGATGCCTGCCACCATCCATGTACCACCGATGGCGCCAATCAGTAATAGAATAATGATAGCCGGTGTACAACTGGCAATCTTAGCAGTAATCTCTTTTTCAAGATTCTCCCACTCCAGACGTTTAGAAAAATGTCCTACAAGCACACTAACAGCCGAAGCCACCAACAACGACACTTGTGAGGCTCCATCCAATGTTGCGTTACCGAAAACGGCAACGCAACATGTAATGAGTACAATTAGTACCAGGAATGGGATGAATGATAACATTTAGCAGACCTTTTCCAAACGATTCATCATGGCAAACATAAAGATAGCTGCCACGAGACAGACGCCCAGGAAGACGCTCCAGCAGATCCAAAGAGGAACAGCTCCCCAGAGCAGACCGCCAACGACGACAAGCTGATTACCAATAGCCGTAGCCACGAACCAGCCACCCATCATCATTCCTTTATATTTAGGAGGTGCCACCTTCGAAACGAAAGAGATTCCCATCGGCGAGAGCAGCAACTCACCAAAGGTCAGCACCAGATAAACCGTTATCAGCAAGTTGGGCGTTACGTCAGCTACATGAACAGCAACAGGGTTACCGTCAGCACCAATCTCCGTCTGAGGCATCGGCAAACCGAATGATGCAAATGCCATCAGCGCATAAGCGATGGCTGCGACAATCATACCGTATGCAATCTTTCTTGGAGCAGAGGGTTCCTTACCCTTGGCAGCCAAAGAACCAAAAATAGCCATCGATACAGGCGTCAGAGCTACTACATAGAAGGGGTTGAACTGCTGGAAAATCGGAGCTGATACTGTTACACTGCCATCTGCATCATACTGTAAGAAAAGGAATGCCAGCGCTGCCAGAATAACAACGGCAGAGATGGTCTTGCCTTTCGATGTCTTCGACTGGAACAATGAGAACAATGCATAAACGATGAAGATAACTGCCACAAGGTTCCACACATTAAAGCACATCGCCTGCAGACCTTCTGCTGACTGTGCCGTAAACTCATCAGCGAAATATGTCAGCGACAGTCCATTCTGATGGAAAGCCATCCAGAAGAAGATTACAACGGCAAAGACCAGACAAAGTGCCACAATGCGCTGTTTGGTCTCTTCCTTAGAAAGTTCTGGCTCCGAACTTGCAGCATCAGCCTTTGCAGAATCTTTCTTCGCACCACCCTCTGCATGACGGAAGGTAGAACGGAATGCATAATAGATAGCTATCGAAAGAATCAGCGAAGCACATGCCACAGCAAACGAGAAGTGATAGGCATCATTCGATGAATAGCCTAAAGCGGTCTCTGCATACTCTTTAATGCGGATAGCTGCCGTAGGAGCAAACAGGGCGCCGATGTTAATGGCCATATAGAAAATGGAGAAACCTGCATCACGCTTATCCTTATACTGGGCATCATTGTACAGATCGCCGACCATGACTTGCAGATTTCCCTTGAAGAGACCAGTTCCAAAGCCGATAAGCAATAGGGCAGCTAGCATCACAACAAGCGCCAAAGTATCGCCTCCAAGAGGGATCGACAATAAAACATACCCAGCAAACATGATGATAATACCCGTGGTAACCATCTTTCCGAAACCGAACTTATCAGCCATGATACCACCGATAAGCGGGAGGAAATATACCAGCATGAGGAATGAACTATAGATTGTACCAGCCATAGCAGGCGACAATCCGTAATTGGCTCTCAGAAACAGAGCAAAGACGGCGAGCATCGTGTAATAGCCAAAGCGCTCACCAGTGTTGGCTAGTGCCAACGCGAATAATCCTTTCGGTTGTCCTTCGAACATAGTTTATTTAATTTTTGAGTTTTTAGTTCTGATAATATCAAAGAGATAAGTAAACTTCACGACAATATTTCCGAAATTAGAGCGGCTAAAATGGTCGCGTTTAGAGTTGCCGTAGATATTACCCAACCCATAGTAGTAGCGGCCCTCCACAAGGAAATGCCCTACATGTCGATTACTCATCTCCACACCAAGTCCCACAGCTACACCATAGTCGAACTTATTCTCAACAGCCATTGAGTCCTGGGCCACAACATGCGAAGCACGGATTCCACCATATTTATAATCTTTACTGTATTCACCATTCTTATATCCTGGATTAAAAGCTGGATCTTTCACATCAAAATTTGCCTCAGTCTTCTCATTAAGAAAAAAGCCGAATTGTGGACCTACCTGAAAAAAGAACTGGAGGCCACTACGTTCGCGTCCCCAACCCAATCTTGCCAACAAGGGAATCTGCACATAATTCATTTTCCGGGCATAGCGAAGATTCTGAGTCGGGTCGGTATGAAGCGGCACAGGCAGGTCCTGCATCGTGAGGATATTCTCCTTCCAACCTATCTGGGAGTAATTCACCTCAGCCACAACGGCACAGATACTCTTGAAATATTTCTCACAGGTATAACGAGCTGTCACACCTAATGTGATGCCACCTAACATGTTCTGAGGAACCTCTGGCATAAAGCTGACATTACTCATCACATATCCACCATTCACACCGACAGCAAGATCTTTTCTGAACTCACCAACCTGTGCGGCAGCACTCAACGAAACTGATAACAGTAATACAGACAGAAATTTGCGCATTGATCAGAATTTGATGGTTTCTACCATATGCTCAGGTTTGTAATGCACAAACATCAGCATTTTATTGCGCAAGCCTCCATTACCGTAACGCTCAAACTGAAGTGGTGTCTGAACAGGAGGATAGCCAAACATGCCAGCAGCCCCATTGAAGCTTTTGCCATATTTGTGGAATCCCTTCAGGAAAAAGAAAGCCTGATCAAAACCTGTCAAGGCAAATCTCGGCAGCGCATTCTGCATGTCGGTATGGAAGTTTGCAAAATACTTCTGCTGCAACCGCTGGGTCACAGGCGACAGGGGATTATAATAGAATACTGATGGGATATGAGTGTTGTACTTATAGAAATTCTCCAAATGTGTCCTCGTGTACATCAGCCATTCCTTATAGCCGAACATCGTGATGTCCAATTCTGGATGCTTTACCTTCATGCCATTAATCTTCGAGAAGGCGATACCCAGTTCTGGAGAACGTCCAGTATTCAGGATAACAATATTGGGCTGGGTGGTACTGAAAGATTTCGTGAAGTTGTCCTCAGTTGATTTCAGGTTTGTCACATTATAACTAATGCTACGTTGCTCTAACTGACGGCGTAAACCAAAAGTAAACACACCTTTCTTGCTTGTTGAATCATTACAGTCGATAAACACGGGGTGATAACCCTTGAAACGTTCCAAGAAGTGCCCTATGGTGGACTCATTCACATCAGTCTCCGTCTGGTAGATCTGAAAGATATTGCGGTTACTTGCCAGCTGAGGCGCATTAATAGAAAATGGAATAACCAGTCGGATATCGTGTTTAGTCACAAAGTCAGAAAGGGCATCCATCTGTTTCGAATAGAGCGGACCGATGATTAAATCACAATTAGCAGCAGCCTTATCAGTGAGTAACTGATGAATATCACAGTCTTCTGCAGCATTCCAGGCATGAACATCCACAGAGACACCTTGCTTCTTCAGACTATCGCAAGCCATAAGCACACCACGATAGTACTCCACCATCCTGCGACCGTCGCCATTGATATCATGTAAAGGCAGCATCACACCAAGTTTGATGGCTCTGCCTTTCATATCACTACGCTGGACCTCTTTGGCTACAGGCTGGACAGGCTGTACTGGTGTCTGACTCTGGTTCGCATAAGGAATCTTCAGTTCCATACCTTTTTTCAGTTCGAAATCAGGTTCATTCATCTGGGGATTGGCCTTAATCAGTTGCTCGATACTGATATCATACATGCGAGAGATACCAAAAATGGTTTCCTTACGCTTCACTTTGTGTATGCCGCGAATAGATTCAGACTCCTGAGCCGAGACCAAAGCTACGGCTACAAAGAGCATCACAAACACCGAAAAATATCTTAAAAGTCGGTTCATAATTTCTAATTTTACAAATTTCGCCTACAAAAGTACAAAATAAATGTCAATTTACAATTGTCCATTATCAATTTTTTAGTATCTTTGCACATTAAAGCATACTAAAATGAAGATAAAACATATATTTCTGGCTTCTTTGGTAGTTTTCCTGCCATTTTCCTGTCAGGCTCAGGACGAGCAGGAGCAAGAAGAACAGTCACAAGAAGTGACTCCTACAGTAAGCAAACTTAGTTTCCCCAACACCTTCACGCCTAACGACGACAATTACAATGACAAGTTCAAGGCGAAGGAATGCCAGAACATCATTGAGTTCCATGCCTATATTTTCAACCGTTGGGGTCAGAAGCTCTACGATTGGACCAACCCAGAAGAAGGCTGGGACGGCACCTATAATGGCAATCCTGTAGAGGAGGGCGTGTATTTCCTGCTTTGTAAGGCCAAGGGCACCGATGGTCAAGATTATAATATCCGTAAAGATGTCAACCTTCTCCGTACTACCATAGACGGCACAAACAACAATTGAAGCAATGAACGAGAAAATTAATGTCTATGGCGCCAGAGTCCATAATCTGAAGAACATCGATGTTGAGATTCCACGCCAGTCGCTTACCGTCATCACCGGTCTGAGCGGCAGCGGCAAATCATCATTGGCCTTCGACACGATCTTTGCCGAAGGTCAGCGCCGATATATAGAGACATTCTCTGCCTATGCCCGCAATTTCCTCGGGGGCATGGAGCGCCCAGATGTCGATAAGATTACGGGGCTCTCACCCGTCATCAGTATTGAACAGAAAACCACGAACAAGAATCCCCGCTCAACCGTAGGCACTACCACTGAGGTCTATGACTACTTGCGTCTTCTCTTTGCTCGGGCAGGTCGTGCTTACAGTTATGCCACTGGTGAGGAAATGGTGAAATATACAGAGGAGAAAGTCATTGATATGATTCTCCACGACTATGCCGGCAAACGCATCTTCATATTGGCTCCCCTCGTAAAAAGCCGAAAAGGACATTATCGCGAACTTTTCGAAGCCATGCGCCGTAAAGGTTACCTTAACATGCGTGTCGATGGTGAACTCGTTGAGATTACCCGTGGTATGAAAGTGGACCGTTACAAGAATCACGATATCGAGGTGGTCATTGACAAGCTGCAAGTTTCCGACAAGGATGAAGAACGCCTTAAGAAATCTGTAGCTATCGCTATGAAACAAGGCGAGGGACTTATCCTCATTCTCGACAAGGATACTGGCGCCGTCAAACATTTCTCCAAGCGATTGATGTGTCCCACAACAGGCATCAGTTATTCTGATCCGGCCCCCAATAATTTCTCATTCAATTCGCCACAAGGTGCATGTCCCCATTGCAAAGGATTAGGAGTCATCAATCAGATTGACCTCACGAAAGTCATCCCTGACCGTAGCATGAACATCCACGATGGTGGAATTGTGCCACTGGGCAAATATAAGAACCAAATGATATTTTGGCAGGTCGAGGCCATCCTTAAGAAATATGAGAGACTACGGGTGGGCGAACAAAGTTCAGGAATGTGCGACCTTAAGACCCCCATTCAGGATATCCCAGACGAAGCCATGAACGAGGTGCTCTATGGCTCATTGGAGAATGTGCGTATTGATAAGGAACTTGTCCATACATCCAGTGACTATTTCATCGCCTTCGATGGCATCATCAAGTATCTGCGTAACGTCATGGACAACGACGACTCCGCAGCAGGTCAAAAGTGGGCAGACCAGTTCCTCGCTGAGCGCGAGTGTCCTGAGTGCCATGGGCAACGGCTTAACAAGGAAGCCCTCTCCTATCGTATCTGGGACAAGAACATCTCTGAACTCGCATCTATGGACATCACCGAGTTGCGAGAATGGCTCGACGAGGTAGAACAACATCTCGACCATCACCAACAGCAGATTGCCACAGAGATACTCAAAGAGATTCGCACACGTCTCGACTTCCTGCTTGAAGTAGGTCTTGACTATCTCGCTCTCAATCGCCAGTCAGCCTCACTTTCCGGCGGTGAGAGCCAGCGCATACGATTGGCCACACAGATAGGATCTCAACTCGTCAATGTGCTCTATATCCTCGACGAGCCGAGCATCGGTCTTCATCAGCGCGACAACGAACGGCTCATCCGCTCGCTTAAAGAGTTGCGCGACCTGGGCAATACCGTCATTGTCGTTGAGCACGATGAGGATATGATGCTTAATGCCGATTACATTGTGGATATCGGCCCCCGGGCTGGGCGTAAAGGAGGCGAGGTCGTTTTCCAAGGCACTCCAAAGGAGATGCTCAAGACCGACACGATTACAGCCCAGTATCTCAATGGGCAGCAACAGATTGCCATCCCATCCAAGCGGCGTAAAGGCAACGGCAAAAGTCTGATCCTTAGAGGCTGCACGGGCAACAATCTCAAACATGTCGATGTCGAGTTCCCATTAGGCTGTCTGAATCTCGTAACTGGTGTTTCAGGCTCAGGAAAGTCCACCCTCATCAATGAAACGCTGCAACCCATCCTTTCACAGCATTTCTACCACTCTCTGAAGGCTCCCATGCCCTATGACAGCATTGAGGGACTTGAACATATAGATAAAGTAGTAAACGTTGATCAGAGTCCTATTGGTCGCACTCCCCGTTCCAATCCTGCCACTTATACAGGTGTCTTCTCAGATATCCGTTCGCTGTTCGTCAACCTACCCGAGGCAAAAATCCGCGGCTACAAGCCAGGACGTTTCTCCTTCAATGTGAAAGGCGGACGTTGTGAGACCTGTGGCGGTAATGGATACAAGACCATTGAGATGAATTTCCTGCCCGACATCCAGGTTCCTTGTGAGGAATGCCACGGCAAGCGATACAACCGAGAAACTCTTGAAGTACGTTACAAGGGAAAGTCGATTGCAGACGTTCTCGACATGACTATTAACCAGGCCGTCGAATTCTTTGAGAACGTACCAGATATTCTCCGTAAAATCAAAACCATTCAGGATGTAGGCTTAGGCTACATCAAATTGGGACAGCCTTCCACAACCCTCTCTGGTGGGGAGAGCCAACGCGTCAAACTGGCCACAGAACTGTCTAAGAAAGATACGGGGAAGACACTTTACATCCTCGATGAGCCAACTACCGGCCTTCACTTCGAAGATATTCGCATTCTTATGGATGTGCTTCAAAAACTTGTTGATCGCGGTAATACTGTCATCATCATCGAACACAACCTCGATGTCATCAAGTTAGCCGACTGGATTATCGACATGGGGCCCGAAGGAGGTCGCAAAGGAGGTCAAGTACTCTCAACCGGCACTCCCGAACAGGTTGCCAAAAGCAAGAAAGGCTATACGCCGAAGTTCCTGAAGAAGATTCTGAAATAGGAACCTTCTAAGAAAATAAATAAGGGACACTTATTGATTGATAAGTGCCCCTTATTTTATAATAAGTACCCGTTATTACAGACTTGCTGCGGCGATCCACTCATAGATGCACGATACAATACCAAAGAAACAGATACCTGCAGTACAGATAGCAAGTGCTATCTTAGTGCATTCATCACTCTTGAAAGTGGGTAGCGGCGTGTCGGTCTTTGTGATATACATGGCCTTCACAATCAGCAGATAGTAGTAAAGACTAACTACTGTATTTACCAAAGCTATGAACACCACGAAGTAGGCCATCGGATCTCCTTGCTGAACACCAGCCATGAAGACGAAGAACTTAGAGAACATACCTGCAAACGGAGGAATACCTGCCAACGAGAACAGAGCCAACGTCATGAGGAACGAGAGCTTGGGGTTGGTCTGATAGAAGCCATTGTAGGCAGCCATATCTGTACGTCCGCCATTGTTCTGTTCAACCACGTTAATCACGGTGAACACAGCCATGTTGGCCACAATATAAACGAGTACATAATAGGTCAAAGCAGCAACGCCCAACTGACTGTTACCCACTACTGCCAGCATGATATAGCCAGCCTGAGAGATACTCGAGAAGGCCATGAAGCGCTTGAGTTCACTCTGACGGATAGCGAACAGGTTAGCCACCGTGATAGAGAGTACAATGACGACATAAAGCATGTAGTCCCAGTACTCGATCATTGGTTGGAACACTTTCATGAGGATGGTACACAAGGTAATAGCAGCGGCACCCTTAGAGATAACACTCAGGTATCCAGTTACCGGGGTCGGTGCACCCTGATAGGTGTCGGCTGTCCAGAAGTGGAAAGGCACGAGTGAAATCTTGAAGCCAAGGCCGCTGAAGAAAAATACCAGTCCCATGATGCTGAGCGGACTTGCAGAAATGGCCGTAGCAACATCTTCGAAATAAAGCGTACCTGTAGCAGCATAGATGAAGGAGATACCAAACAGCATCACACCACTCGAGAATGTAGCCACAAGGATGTACTTCGCTGCACCTTCAGCGCTTTCCTTTCGATCGCGATCGAAAGCGACCATACATGCCAAAGGCACAGAGGCCATCTCAAGACCCAGGAAGAACAGCAGGAAGTTGCCAGATGACATCATGACAAACATACCCAACAGGGTGCTCAGAATAAGCATATAGAACTCACCGGCAATGCGCTGCTGCGACTGCACCCATGAATCGGCCATAATCACCACAATCAGCGTACCGAAGGTGAGCACCATCTTCATCACGTTCACAGCCTGAGTTGCCACATACATACCACCAAAGGCTGTAATTGTTTCTTCCTGACGCATCGCACTGAAAACGGCAAAACCAACACTCATCAGCATGAACCATGTGAGGCGACCGAGTGCCACATTGGACTTCTCGCCACGGAGTTCGCCACTCTTTGTCATCGCGAAGTCGAATGCAAACACGATAATCAATGCAAGTACCAGAGCACACTCTGGAAACATATATAAGAATTGTCCGTAATTCATATCTTAGTCCTCCTTTCTTTACATGACACCAATAGACTGTAAGATCGTACCTGCGGCAGGTGAGATCATATCGCTGAAGAAGAACGGCATACAACCCAGACCAGCCACACAGAAAATCAGGCAGATTACTGCGACACGCTCATCCCATGTAGCATCGGTAAGCTCGAGGAAGTGCTTGTTCTCAACCTCACCATACAGAATCTTACCAACCACACGCAAGATGTAAACTGCTGTTACAACAATCGACATACAAGCGATGACAGTAGCCACCATGCGGAACGACTCGTTGGGATCACCAATAAGCGGTTTAGCACCAAAGGAGCCCACAAATATAGTCATCTCAGCAATGAAGCCAGAGAAACCGGGAAGACCAAGGTTGGCCAGACCGGCGATGACATAACCTACAGCCAAGAAAGGCATAATCTTCATGAGACCAGCCAACTCGCGGATATCACGAGTGTGAGTACGACCATAGATCATACCGATCAGGGCAAAGAAAAGAGCCGTCATCAGACCATGAGAAAGCATCTGAAGGATTGCACCAGTAACAGCGGTTTGACTCATCATCAGAAGGGCAAAGAGCACAAGACCACAGTGAGATACCGATGAATAAGCGTTAATATACTTCAAGTCGGTCTGCACGCAAGCACTCAAGGCACCATAAACCACAGAGATGGTGGTAAGGATCAGGAATATCCATGAGAGATCCTGAGCAGCCTCAGGCAACAGATACATTGCCACGCGGAAGCAGCCATAACCTCCGAGTTTCATCAGCACACCAGCATGAAGCATCGACACAGCCGTAGGCGCCGAAGCATGACCGTCGGGTGACCAAGTGTGGAACGGGAAAAGGGCTCCAAGCACACCGAAACCGATGAAAATGAAGGGGAAGAAGATGTTCTGAATCCATCCAGGAATAGCATGAGCTGCTGCTATCTGGGTAAGTTCAAACGTATAGGTGCCGCTATACTGACCATTGAAGAAGTAGATGCCAAGCAGACCGAGAATCAGCAGAGCAGAACCTCCCATCAGCATGAGCGTCAGCTTCATAGCCGAGTACTCTTTGCGACCTGAGCCCCATACACCAATCAACAAATACATCGGGATAAGAGCCACCTCGTAGAACATGAACATCGTGAAGAGGTCGGTACTGATGAAGAAACCATAAACACCGGTAGAAAGTAGGGTGAACCAAAGGAAATACTCCTTGGTGAGCGGCTTCAGTTGCCAAGAAGCGAAGGTACCTGTAAACACGATGATACTTGAAAGCAACAGCATGACTACGGAGATACCATCTACACCCACACTATAGGCGATGTTAAGAGGCTTGAACCAAGGTGTGCTATAGGTAAGCAGCATCTCAGCCGTATTACCTGCCGCACGCTGCTGCACGAAGTAGATCGTCAGCCAGACAGAGAGGGCCAGTAGGCAGGAAGCGCCTGCTACCATCACGCCACGAACCTGATTGAGCGACTTGGCCAACCAAAGACCAAGCAACATCAGGGCGGGAATTACTACAAATAAAGTTAATATACTCATATCTTTAGATGCATAAAAGGATTAATGTTAATGCAACTGTACCCGTGAGGAACCATACGGCATACTGGCGGACGTCGCCACTCTGCCATGGACGGATAGACTCACCGGCCTCGTTAGCACCCCAAGCCAGGAAATTGAACGTGCCGTCAACGACATGACGGTCGAACCAAGCGATAGGTGTCGAAACGAGCGCGAAGATAATTCTATGCGTGACAAACTGCCATATCTCGTCCTGATAGAAGCGCTTGTAAGCTGCACGATGCAGTTTGGGGAACGTCTTGTACAGACGATCAGCAATCGGCTGGCTCTCACCTTTATAAATATAGGTAGCAAGACAAATACTCAGGATCGCGATAATCGTAGAGGTAGCAGCAATCTGCATATCAAAATGAATCGTGTAATCCTTACCGCTGGCAGACACAAAACTACCGAAGGAGCCACCCCATCCAAGGAAGCCTCCAAGGGTAGAATAAATACCCACACCCATCGTAATAACACAGAGCACGATGAGAGGAACAGTCATCGAAGAGGGAGCCTCGTGAGGTGTATGATGCGCATGAGCCTCCTTGTTCTCTGTACCCCAGAAAATACCATAGTACAGACGGAACATGTAGAATGCCGTCATAGCAGCGATACCAGTCATAATCCATCCTACCACAGGACTGTAAGCAAAGCAGGCAGTAATAATCTCGTCTTTCGAGCTGAAACCCGAGAAGAAGGGAATACCGGCAATGGCCAGACAAGAGATGAGGAATGTGATATGCGTGATAGGCATGTACTTACGCAACCCTCCCATCAGAGCCATCTCGTTGCTGTGCACAGCGTGGATGATACAACCTGCACCCAAGAAGAGACAAGCCTTGAACATAGCGTGGGTAAACAGATGGAACATTCCAGCCATATAACCCAACTGAGCGTGATCGTCGAACAAGCCCTCATGACCTGGGAGAGATACACCAAGAGCCACCATCATAAATGCAATCTGAGAGATTGTAGAGAAGGCGAGCACACGCTTGATGTCGCTCTGGGCACAAGCCACGGCAGCAGCATAGAAAGCGGTAAAGACACCCACCCATACCACGATGCTCAGAGCATGGGGCGCAAAGGCAATCCACAAGGGGAACATACGGGCAATCTGGAACACACCAGCCACCACCATCGTGGCAGCATGAATCAGGGCACTGACAGGTGTAGGACCTTCCATGGCATCGGGCAGCCAGATATGCAAGGGGAACATGGCGCTCTTACCGGCACCACCAATGAACATCAGCACGAGAGCCGTTGGGATGATAAAGCCACCGGCTGCAACAGCACGGCCCAAGTCGCCAGAGAGGAACTGGGTGGTTCCATCGCCCATCACAACAGCTGAGCCATGGCCAGCAAAGTTGAAACTGAACGTCTCGGTGTAGAAGCCGAACATCAGGATACCGATGAGGAAGAACATATCGGCAAAACGCGTAACGATGAATGCCTTCTTTGAGGCGGCAATGGCGGGCTTCAAAGGATAGTAGAATCCAATGAGCAGGTAAGACGATACACCTACCAACTCCCAGAACATGTACATCTGGAAGATGTTGGTGGCCAGAACCAAGCCCAGCATTGACATCGTGAAGAGACTCAGGAAAGCGTAGTAGCGCTGGAAACCCTTCTCGCCATGCATATAGCCAAAAGAATAGATATGAACCATCAGAGATACTGTGGAAATCACGATCAGCATCATCACGCTAATAGGATCCAACAGAATACCGAGGTCGAAATGCAGACTGCCAAGAGGCAGCCAGGTGAAATTATACGGAACAAACGTCTGATAAACCCCATCCACACGGTCCATTCCAAAATACTGGAAAGCTGTGAGGTAAGAGAGTATCGTAACTATTCCCAGCGAGCAGGTGCCGATGAGTCCGGCCACCTTGTGCTGCATCTTCATGCCAGCCAGTCCAAGAATGATGAACGACAGCAGCGGCAGAAGCATGATAAATATCGTGTAACTAAACATAATTTTTATCGTTTTAC